>Ga0315906_10002056_pt1 | contig 28904 bp, 32 predicted proteins | sample LakEriMetagenome_4_FD_203526 | JGI IMG/M metagenome (GOLD analysis project Ga0315906, IMG submission 203526) | Freshwater fungal communities from buoy surface, Lake Erie, Ohio, United States - Buoy 2 MA122 | ecosystem: Environmental > Aquatic > Freshwater > Lake > Lake biofilm | place: USA...
GATGCATCCCTAAATACAATTGTACTTGGAGTATTTGTACTTGTAGCATTTGATGTAACTGTAAATGTTCCACCTTCTGCAGATGCACTACCACTTAAACCAAAACCGCTTGTAGCACCACTTGCAACATAATTACCAGTTGTATCTGTACCTAGTGCAACACTGTCGGGCTGTATCGTTAAGTTAACGCTAGTTACATCAGCACTACCATCAATAGTAAATGTACCAGTTGTATCACCTGTAAATGTTATAGTTCTAGCAGTTGTCCATTTATCGGCGTTATCTGCACTTCCTACCTTAATGCTTGAAGTATTGGTATATGAAGGACCACTTGTTCCTCCGCTTACTAATAATTGTCCACTTGTGCCAGGGCCGTAAAATCCTGTTACTCCGGCAGCAGTTTGATAAGGTGTCTGGCCAGCAGTTCCACTAGCTAAATTTGTAGCGGTAGTAATTGTTCCATTAATACTTCCTGCAACATATAAATTTCCGCTAATTCCGACTCCACCTGCGACTGTTAATGCACCTGTTGTAGGACTTGACGATGCTGTAGAATTAGTTAGTATAATTCCACCAGTTTTAAATACTCCATAAGAAGTACCAGTAAATGTGCCGTTGGTTATATTTTCTAAACCATCGTTATACCATTCTAAATATCCAGTATCGTTTGCAAATCCAAGGAATGCATCTTTATCTGTATTTTTATAATAGTGGAAGACAAATCCAATGTCTTTACCGTCATCGACTGTCCAAGTATGATCAGTACCAGTACTTCCACTTGGTACGTGCATATTAATCAAATTATCAGTATAGATAGTTTGAGTAGAATATACATAAGTAGATGTTCCAGAAAATACAACATCATTTTGGAATATGGCAGGTCCCTTAACATATAAAGATCCATCTATGCCTACGCCGCCTAGTACTTGTAAAGCATTATTAGCAACAGAGCCTGTGCTTGCTGCTGTGCTTGTAATAGTAGCAGTTGAACCAACAAATAATTGTCCACCGATACCAACACCACCTGTTACAACTAATGCACCTGTTGTGGTGCTCGATGCGGTAGTATTAGTTTTAACTCTTAATGTACCCGCTGTATTGTCCCAAGCAAAGCTAGCAGAATTGCTTGCAATTAATCCTGTACCGTTACTAAAGTATAAAATACCTGTATCGTCAGCATAACCACTTAGTGTTAGAGCATTAGTGCTAATTGTTTGAGCACTACCTGTACCTAGTGTTCCGCTAAATGTATTAGCAGTTATTGTGCTAGCACTAAAGTTACCAGAAGCATCTCTAAATACAATTGTACTATTTGCGTTAGTGCTAGTTGCATTTGATGTAACAGTAAATGATTGATTTTCACCAGTTGTGCTACCACTTAGACCAAAACCGCTTGTAGCACCAGTAGCAACATAATCACCAGTTGTATCAGTGCCAAGTGCTACACTATTCGGTTGTATAGTTAAATTAACACTTGTTACATCAGCACTACCATCAATAGTAAATGTACCAGTAGTATCGCCTGTAAATGTTACAGTTCTAGCAGTTGTCCATTTATCGGCAATGGCCGCTTGGCCAACATATATGCTACCAGTATTTGTGTATTGTGGGCCACTTGTTCCATTACTTACTAAAAGTTGTCCTGCTGTTCCTGGACCTGCAAAGGTTGTTGTACCTGGTGCACTTTGATAAACAAGTTGGCCAGCAGTACCGCCTGCTATGTTTGTAGCAGTTGTAATAACACCACTAATTGTAGCGTTAATAGTTCCCGAAACTGTTAAATCGCCGCCAATAAATGTTGATCCACCGATGCCAACACCGCCATTAACAACTAATGCACCTGTTGTTGTAGATACAGAAACTGTAGTTGCAGTTAATGCAGCATTTAGGGCATTAATAGATGAAAATGTAGAAGTACCACTTGCAGTAATTGCTGGTAAGTTATTAACACCAACTTTACCAATATATCTATAACCGTAAACGTAGATAACACTAGAACCGGTCATACCGGTTGGAATAGTTCCACCGATAAAGTTTAGAACACCGGATGCATAATCAAAATACCATTCGCCTGAACCACCACTACCGTCGGCAAATATTTGTGTACCACCGGAAGTTGCAGGATCACTTAATCCGCTTGCACCATAAAAGATTCTAACACGATAGGTGTTAGTAATATTTGCAGTATCAAACTGTGGGGGTACCCAATTTGTTAAGTTAGTTTTCCAAGTAGGATAAACGCCACCAACTTGTTGAGCAGTAGTATCAGCTGTAGCAGTTGCTTTTGATGAACCCGAATATGCCTGAACAACATTAGCTACGGCTGTAGCAGTCGATGGTATTAACCCCGATTCGGTCCAGGTTTGATCTCCTCTGTTTAGTATCGGGCTAGCAATTGCTTCGTTGCTAGAGCTTTTGTTCGCCGGTAAATCAGTTTTAGCGACCCCTGTCAGTGACTTGTATAAAAGGTCAATATACTGAGTTGATGAAATTGCCATAATTAATAATTCCTTTTATACTGTTGAAGGTCCTAGATATAAAGCTGTTATTGACTGTCCACTAGTCAATTTAATTCTTACCCAAATTTCATTATTTGTAGCATTAGTTGAACTTAGTGTACCAAAAGATATATTGTAAGTAAATGTTCCAATTCCGCCGACATTTAAGTTTCCGCCTAATGCACAACCATTGGCTAATGAATTATCTATTGCTAACGACAACCATTTATTTAGAGAAGATGTTGTACCGCTTGTACCGCCTGTACCCGGCATTGCTGCCCAAATTCCTCCTATACCTGTAGTAGTTGTATATGTTATGCTAAATTTAGATACACCAGTTCGGACAAATCTAAATGTAAAGTATTGAGCGCCCGAGCGTCCTGTGCTTAAATTTGGTCCTACTGGTAAGTAACCGGTTGAATAATTTGTTACATCGTGTCTTAATGCCTCAGCACCTACACCAGTACCGACTACAGTAGCATCTGTTACTAATAATGAACTTGATGTACTATTAAATGCAGTCGAACCTGCGGTAAAGACTGGGGTATCTGCTGCTGTTCCACCGTCCGGATTTTCGACACGGAATGCTGCTGGTGTTGTGCTACCGCCTACTGCTAAATTAAAAGCCAAACTGGTCTCATCTATAACAGTAGTAGATCCTGTGTATCCTGTCTTATAAAGAACAATAGCACCTAATGCTGTAGTAAATGCCGTTGATCCTGTAGCATAGCTATTTGCTACCTGTACTGTAGGTCCTGTACTGCTTGCACCGAATCCAGAAACAATTGTTGCAGTTGTTGCAACAGTAGCACTACCAGAAGCAACATATAAATTTTGAGTAAGCGGAGTAGAAATTCCTGCTTGTGCATATGTTACACTTGCAGGAGCATTAAATGCACCACCTGCTACACCAGTAACAAATGTATCACTTGTTGGATACATATCACCACTTAGTCTTGTGCAGGTAAATGTCATTGTAAACACAGAATTGCTACTAAAGTGAGGTATCGAACTTGAATATGATAAGCTCTGTGTTTGAGTTGTAATAGATACTGCTGTAACTACAGGAGTACCTGGTGCACTTGAATCATAATACCAAGTAGCTGTGTTTGTTGCACCGGCAGCACTATGACTTGCTCTGATAGTATTCCATCCTGCAGCCACTGCTGTTCCTGTTACTTGTGCATCAAATGCTTCCCAGAATCCCGGAGTTCCAACTGGATATGCTGTATTGTTTGTAATAACAATAGAAGTGTTGTTTAATGTAGTTGTACCGTTATCACTTGTTGCCGAGAATGACAATGACCCTGATGCTGTAGAAGTTCCGTTAAACGGTGTTGTTAATCCTGGATCAGTAGCTAGTGTAACTGTAGTACCGGATACGGCAGATATATAGTATGTGGTGTTAATTGCTAATCCACCAAACGCACCAGATCCGCCTGATCTAAATGCCATTCCTACTGCTAATGTTCCGCTTAATCCTGATATTGTAATGTTAGGACTATTAAGTGTAGTTGCTACTGCGGTCGCTGTTATAGTTTGTGTAGTGTTACCAACTGTGAAGATTTTTGATACTGCTACGGATCCGTTTCTTGTTACACTCAATGTACCGCTATCACCAGGACCACTTCCTGTTATTGTAGGAGTACTAAATGTGCTTGCTCTTAATGTAAACACTGTACTACCTGCTGCTACTGCAACTCCAGTATTTCCATTGGTAGTTTGGGAACCTTGAACTACTGCTATTCTATAACTTGCTGTACTGCTTATTACTAACGATTGACTGTTTGGATAGCTAGGAGGAACAGATGGAACTAATTTTCCTAAAATTTCATTTAATCTATCCACCGCATCTACCACCTTTGTACTTGTTGTCCAGCTAGTAATAGCCGGATTGTTGTCTGTTAATGATCCTGTTGTTGGATTACCTAATGCAATAGTATCTGCTGTAGATACAGGAGTTTGCCATTCTAATCCATTTGATGTTCTTGTAAGTACTTGTCCTGTTGTACTTGTTGATACAAAGTCAGTTATACCAGCTGCGGTTTGATACGGAACTGCGTATTGACTGCCACCTGCTAAATTTGTAGCTGTAGTAGCTAAACCTGTTAAACTAGCTGTTATAGTACCTGCTGAAAAGTTGCCCGAAGCATCTCTAAATACAAGTGTACTGTTTACATTTGTGCTAGTTGCATTTGAAGTAACTGTAAATGATTGATTTTCACCAGTTGTGCTACCACTTAAACCAAAACCGCTTGTAGCACCAGTAGCAACATAATCACCAGTTGTATCTGTACCTAATACAACACTATTAGGTTGTATTGTTAAGTTAACACTTGTTACATCAGCACTACCATCAATAGTAAATGTACCAGTTGTATCACCAGTAAATGTTACAGTTCTAGCAGTTAACCATTTTTCTGCATTTACTGCATTACCTACATATATACTCGATGTGCTAATAAAAGAAGCAGTAGTTCCTTGACTAACTAAAATTTGTCCTGCTGATCCTGCGGAAATAAATGATGTAGTACCGTCGCCTGTTTGTATAGGAATGCTACCAGTAGAACCGCCTGCTATATTTGTTGCTGTACTTGCTACATTTACGCCGGCCCAAGTTATGCCGCCAGCACCGTCACTAACTAATGCTTGTCCAGAAGTACCAGCTGTTGTTGGAAAAGTATATTGATTATAAAAACTAACTTTACCAGAGCCATTAGGAGAAAATATTAAATTACCATTTAAATTTGTACTGCTGATAGTATTATCATTTAATGTAATGTTATCAACATTTAAAATATCTATTTTGTTACTTGAATCAACAATAATTGCCGAGCTTGTAGTTAATACTCCCGGAGTATGATCCAGCATATCGGTGAAAAATTGGCCACCGATTTGAACAACTTCTGTAGCATTTCCCGAACCATCATCACCTTTACCGAAATATAATTTATTAACACCTGAAGAATAAGTGTATGCTAATTCGCCAGATTTTAACGTACCTGGTGCGCCGGCTGCTGAACCTGAACGTTTAATTTTAATTACTGAAGCCACTTATAATTCTCCTATTCTTAATAGAATCCACCGTCTACATTTTGTTTTTCAAGATCAGTTGTTGCTACCCACTTATTTATACTGTTATTGTAAACTAACACCGATCCATCGTCTGGACTAACTGCGTAGACGTCATCTAAACCAGCCAAATTTCCGCCAATACTATTAGCATAAGGCAAAACTACCCATGTACTTGTTCCATTTCCTATCTTAAATTTACCGGTGTCAACTTCAACGCCGGGTTCGCCCATTGCTAAAATTGTAGTACCAGCTGTCCATTGTGCAGCAGTACCTCTTCTTAGCTGAATTTGTACTGCCATTATGGAGTACCTCCGTCAACTATTAACGTTGTAGTATCAAACACAGTATCAAACATCCCGCCATCAATATTTCCAATTCCTGTAGAAGTTATAGTTAACGATTGATACGGGCTTGAAGTTGTACTTGTTTCAATTAATATACCATTGCCTGCTTTAAATTCTATAGTATCAGCACCTACTGCAACAAGGTCCGTTTGGCTATTTACTTTTATAGTTTTAAAGCTATCACTAACTCCGGAAGTAGCTGTAGTTGCACTTAGTGTTCCGTCGGCCGAAATACTTAATCCAGGTCCAACTTTAATTCCACCTAATCGAGTATTTGTAGCTGTAACAAGAACATAAGTTCCTGTACCACCACTGCCACTTGTAAAAAGTATTCCTCCAGGAGTAATTCCGTCACTTAAACGTAATTCTGGAGTGTCTTCATCGTAAAAAATAACACCTTTATCTCCAACATATGTGTTGGCTTGTACAGTGATTATTCTACCGGATTTTATCTTTTGAACTGGCATACTGGTATTTATCGTATGCTAATTCTATCTTGCCAATAGAGCTTTTAACCTTTGAAGTATATCATCTTGCTCAGGGGGTTCTTGACCGACAGAATGGTCTTGAGTAAGTTTGTCTATAACCGGACTTTCTTTTCCTAATTCAGCTTTCTTAAGTTCCAACTCTTGTTGCTGTGGACTTATCATTACTGGATTTTGTTGTAGTTCTTGGTCCTGTTCTTGATCTTGAGTAGGGGCGGAAATAACAGGATCTTCATCACCATTAATGCTTATTGTAATAGGAACGTTAATTGTAAATTCTTTTGCTCGCATAATGTTATTTATTAAGTGATGTAAATGGTGTCAATAGAACTTAGTGTATTGCACTCATGTTAGTCCAGTTCCACTAATATACCAAGTAGTACTTGCAGTTTTTATAGCAGTAGCAATACCATATTGACTTAATGTTCTGCTACCAGTTAATCCTGAGCTTGACAAATACATTGTATCACTTATTATATTAATAGTTAGAGCTTGAAAAGTTTCGTTAATAAATGTAATAGTTGTACCAATTTCAAATGCTACACTGCTATTTGCAGGGATAGTAAATGTACGTGAATTAGTATCACTGCTCGGATGTAATATATGTTTTCCGGCATCGCTTTCTACTAATGTATAATTTGCACTTTGACTATTTTGCGTAAGTTTAAAACTTCCGGTAGGGCCTGTCGGACCTGTATCACCTGCTGGGCCAGTAGGGCCTGTTGGACCTCTTGGTCCAACTGTGTTCAGCAAATAACGGGCTTTTTGTACAGTAAGAATTTGATCAATAGATGAACTTCTTACTATAAAAAGTGTCGTACCTTCTGAAGGTACTTCTAAACTTGGCAATTCTGTGCTCATGGGTATTAATTTTTCAACTTCATTTATTTATTACAGGCCGGATTTAATCTTACCAAGGAGTAGTGTCCCAAGAAATTCTTTGCCACGCATTAGTTGCAGTGCAAACATAAAAATAACTTGCATCGTATGCAATTGTTCCTGCAGAACCAGTTGATGTTGAACTTAAAGGAGCATTAGCAATTGCAAATGCTGTAGTTTGTATTGTACTGTCCGGAAATGTTAATCTACCATCTGTACCAAACACCCAATCTTCACCATTAGCAGATATAACTACATTACCTGTGTTTATTGCTTGGATTTTTAAATCATCTTCGGTTAGTCCAGCATTACCTAAACCATAAGTAATTCTTGAATTATTAGGAAATGTAAAGCTACTGTTAGCACCATCAAGTCCCCAGGCTCCGGGGAAACCTTCATTGTAAATTGTTCCGTTGCCAGGTATAGTTATACTACTTACACCAAATTCATATGTAGAAAGTATATTGCTAGGACTACCTTCAAACGATATTGTTTGAATTTTAAAACTACTAGAGTTAGCAAAAATTGTGGCACCAGTTGATGTTGTACCATCCGGGAATATTAGTTTACCGTCTATACCAAATGCCCAATTATAAGTTGTACCTGTGTAAGAACCAGTTAAAATCCTAACTTCACCGGAGTTATTGGCATTAAATGAAATGCTTGCTGATTGACTGGCAGCGAAAGGATCTTCTGCCCAACCTAATTGTGTAGTAGCATTTGTACCCGACGATACAATAAATATCCACTCATCGGTTCCTTGCAACATCGCTGTTCCATTAACCGGGATAAAATTACCTGCAGGCGTTATAGATAGGTTGCTAGGAAAAGTAAGTGTTCCATTTGTATCAAAAGTCCAGGTATATAAATTACTAGTTACAGTATTTTGTGTGCCTACAATTGCTGGACCATCTTTACTTAATTTAAAATATTTTTGATCATCACCTAGAAAAATATCATAGGTACTATTATCAGGTGTATCTAAATGTAAATGACTGAATACATCACCGTCTCTAACTCTTAGATACCTGTTAATTTCGTAAGAACCTTGACTGCCAGCTAACCCAAGTTCATAAGCTTGAGAGATGATTGTATTTGGAACCGACACAGTTCCTGTAGTTCCTTCTAATATAACTTCATATGTACTAGAAGTTAGTCTATCTCCTAAAGCTACACCACCGCCTTGAATAGGACTGCCATCTATTGTTAAACTACCGCCACTAACACTTAATGCTGTACCGCCTAGATAAATGGTGCTAGTACCTACATATAAACTACGCCATTGACTAGATGTAGAACCAAGGTCATAGGTTAAGTCTGTTGCTGGGAGAACATGTGAAGATATATTTGTAAAATCACTTGGACCAGTAGGACCAGTAGGACCAGCAACGCCAGTAGGACCAGCAACGCCAGTAGGGCCAGCAACGCCAGTAGGACCAGTAGGGCCAGCAACGCCAGTAGGACCTATTGTTGTTGTTATATTAGTTAAAGAATTTGATATAGATAAAAAATTAGAATTTATTTTATTAAATGCTGTACGTAATGTATCACCATTTCCGGCATTTGCACTAGAACCGGTATTAACATATAATATTGTCATAATTAAATTCCTGCTAATTTTCTAATAGATTCCAATTCATCTGTTTTTTGCGAACTTCCTTGGACAATTGCATCATAATCCTGCATTGTCAAAGTACCTTTGTTTTTTTGATTTAAAATGCTGGTTAATAAATTATGTAAATCAACATCGGATTTAATATCTTCGCGACTTAGTTCTAAAATTCTAGTTAATAACGGTACATCCATCGTTACAGAATCTACACGATCTTGACTTTCTTTAGCTAATTTTGGTTTTGCTGGATTAACTATTCCAGAATGAATAAAAGTTGAGTAGGCCATAATGCTATTTAGTTGCTCTTTGAGCAAAAATATGTTATAATTATATGGATATTTTATCCAATATAAATAAACTTATGTGAATTTTCAAAATGTCAACTCTTATCCTTAATGCTGATGCATCACCAATCAGCTTACTACCTCTAAGTACTATCAGTTGGGAAGAATCTATTCGCTACCTTGTAAGCGAAAAAGCTACTCCCTTAGAATGGTACGATGATTGGGTCGTGAGATCTGCTCGTTGGGAAACACGAGTACCAGCTGTGATGATGCTTAACGAATATCAAAAGAAGAAAACCGGAATCCGCTTCTCGAAGCAGAATGTTTTCTTACGAGATGAATACCTTTGTCAATATTGTGGAACTGATGTTAGCCGTAAAACTGCTACACTAGATCATGTATTGCCACAGAGTCACGGTGGTCGTAGTATCTGGGAAAATTGTACTACTGCTTGCGGTAGTTGCAACAGTAAAAAAGGCAATGACAAACGTATTGTTCCCAAAAGCAAACCATGGAAGCCTACTTACTGGTCACTTGTTGACAAACGTAAAAAGCTAGGTTGGGATATACCACATCCTAGTTGGAACAATTATCTAGGATAAACAAAAAGGACCAGTTAGGTCCTTTTTTATTTGTCTCTAAAAACTATACGACCTTTTGATAAATCGTATGGGCTCATTTCTAAATGAACTCGATCACCTTCAAGAATCTGAATCTTGTTTTGTCTCATTCTGCCACTTATATGCCCTAGTATTGTTGGGCCTGTTTCTAACTTTACTCTAAACATCGCATTAGGAAGAACTTGTGCTACAGTGCCTTCCATAGTGATCACATCATTTTTTGCCATTTATTTCTTACGACTCCTTCTTGCGCCGCTACTAGCCATTTTACGAATCCTAGCTTTTTTCTGTGAATTTCTCAATATAGCTCTTTTGATACCCATTTTACATTTCCTTTATAAACATGTATTTAAATCTTTTCGCCTGCTACAAACCCTCTAAATTGCAAAAAACGAGGGAAACGTAGACTATAAGTTCCATCTTGATTCATAGTAATTGCATCTGCCCTTACTTCAACAATTTGACCAGGCAAACTATCACGACTGATCCAAAAATCACTTCGCTGATCATCGCTAAATCCACTACCAACATTGACGGTAATCTGCTTGCTGTCATCGGATCCGGAACAAACCAATGCTCCCAAACGTCCGACATTACGTCCAGTACCTTCTTCAACATTGACAACCTCCAGGCTGACTTCAATAAAAGGCTTTTGCTTTAACCAACTATGACTACGTTTACATTCATATGTAGCGTCGAGATCTTTGATCATAATTCCTTCATAGCCATTATCAACAGCAGTCTTGTTGAACTCTTTATATTCGAGCTCACCTACATAGGTATCAAGATCAACTTCAACTTGATCAATAATATCAATACTGCCTACAATATCAAATTGCTTTTTCATGCTGCGTAGCAAATTACTACGACGGCGCTGGCCCATGACACTACGACCTGTTTGAAACTCACTTAACGGTAGAATGTCAAATAACATCAAACGAGCATCTTGAGATTGAACATCTTCTTTACGATGCACTTGTTTCATCAATGCTTGAAAACTTGAACTAACCATTTCACCATCGAGCACATAGCTACGTTCAAATAAATCAATGTGATTTTCTAGAGACTCAGTAATATGTCCGAAATTAACGAGTTCTTTACCGTTTCGAGTATATTGAGTTACTGTGCGATTTTCAACATTAATTACAGTAAGAACACGAACACCATCAAGTTTGGGCTCAAGTAATTTCTTACCTACAATTTTCTTTTCGTGATTGGCTCCGTCGTGAGCTAACATACACTCAAATACAGGAACGGCGTTCTTCTTGATCTTGTTTACTGTTTTTTCGCTAACACCGCAACGTAGATCTTTAATTAGAATACGGCGATACCAATTATTCCATTCTGATTGAGTAGAAGCAGTTAATGCTAATTCGATAGCATCTCTGGCATCGTGTCCAGTAAGTTGCCTAGTGTAAAGCAAATGTGCAAGTTCTTTGAATGCGATCCAAGGAAGTCCTTGACCATCTGGTCCGCCGTGTGTGGGAACTTTTTTAACCCCAAAAGTATAGAGATTATCCAGTGCCATTTTGAATCCGTCAAATAGCTCTGTATTATCCACATGTTCTTGAATAATTGCTTCTTTTGCCAAACGGCTGTTATCTGCTTCAAGCTCGGAAATAATTTGGTAGCAAGGTTTAGTCATTTTAAGACGAAATAAAAGTTGAATGTAATACTATTATAGTATCAACTTAGTAGTTTGTCAACTTCAAATAGAAAAACTGCTGCCGCAGCCACAACTACCAGTTGAATTTGGATTTTGAATTACAAAACGTGATTCCATCAAATCCTGTTTATAATCAATAGTTGCACCTTCTAAGTATTGCATACTAACTGAATCAACTGCTAATTTAAAAGCATTTAGTTCAATAACAAAGTCATCTTCTGCTAGTTCTTGATCAAAGGTGAATCCGTATTGCATCCCGGAACACCCTCCACCTTGAACAAATGTTCTCAAAAAAGTATTAGGATTGTTTTCATCAATTAGAAGATCAACGATTCTAGATTTGGCTGTATCTGTTATGTTTATCATACAATTATTTACACAATAAATATTCGAACAACTATTTTTATATTATGTGGACAAGAGAAGACACTAGATATTGGATCGCACAATTAGAGAATCGAATAGAAGATATTGAATATTATCTAAAACAAACGATATCATGGTGTGAATCTAATTATGTATATGATGATCGCAAAGTCTTTATGTGCAGTTTTTTAACCTGTATTTGGGTTTGTCACATGCGCGGAGAAGCAATCAGTTACAAAGAATTATTAGAAATATTGGGCCTAGAAAATATGTTTATCGGTGAAGATAGTGTATATGATCTAGGACCAAATCTCAAAGATATAGAGCACGAAGAATTACTAAATTTAGTAGTAAGAAGACTAAGTGATTTTTAGTCCTTACCGTCGTAATCTTTTACTCTACCGCCGTGAATTTCACTCTTAGCCTTCTTGCCTTTTAATCGTTTTCCGGAACCATCTTTACCTTGTTTACCGGTACCGTCAGTGTGATCAGTATCATGGGCACGATAGCCTAGACTTACACATTGGCTGTAACGTACATTGCTAAGACGTTTAGCCTTGCATTGACTTTGAGTGGGATTTGCAATTTTTTCTAATAAATCAGTTATTCTCATAACATTATTTATTTAAATAGAATCAAACTCATCATAACGGTTTGTGCTGCAAATCCAATAGAAATAGTTGCTACATAGAGACTGTTCTTCTCAATAAGGCTTTTAAAGAATAGGGCAATCAATCCTGCCCAAACAAACAACATGAGATCGACTGGGGGCAGTTTATCACTTTGACCTAAAAGAACAGCCATAAGCGTTGGGATACTACTAAAATGCGCTAGAACAATAGCCAAGAGACCAAGTGTACGAGCACTAATATTACCCAAATGATTACGAAAAAATCCAAGAATCACTGTCGTTGTTGATTTAACAAAGTTTTGTTCTTCCACAATTATTCCTTTCAATTATAAAAAATATGACGACCAATTTTTGCCACACGTTCTTTACGCCAACCTGGATTTACATAGTCAGCATGATAATAAAGAGCCGTTTTAATACTAGGCAATCTAAATCCTTCTAAAAGAACCTTTTTAGCAGCCTCCATACTTTCATCATAATTGCCTTTGTGTATAGGACGCACCATTGCTTCCCTATCACAATACCATGAAAATTGGCAAACTATTTTTTCGTAAAATACATTTTTTTGATAAATTACCTGACAGACATCATTCGGAAATAATCCAGAATTAACTCTGTTTAGAGTAACTTGTGCAACAGCAACTTTACCTTCAAAGGGTTCGTTGCCAGCCTCGTAATAGATGTTACGAGCTAAACAAGACAATTGTCTTTCTCTAACTTTTGCTGTAATTTCACTAGAACTTACAGGTTCAATAGTAGCAAACTTGTGTCTAATTGCTATAGATAGCCCGTAGATTGCTAATATAATTACAGTTACCATCATTAGCGAACTAATGATCTTAATTGCAATTTTTGATAAATTAGCGTGTCTGTGTGCTTCATGAGCTAAAGTATTCATTTGGGAACCTCCTTTTCCTTTAGTGGTAAGTTTAATTATGCCTACCTACAATAATTGTAGCAAAAAAGGAGGTAAAAGTCAAGCTTTTTGTCTATAGTATACTATTTTACACCGATTACCATAAATCTCGTAAAGCTCCAAGTCGGATATCGAAAGTCTAATGTCCCTTGAGAATAAACTTCAGATAGAGGATATTTTTTTAAAAAATCCGAAAGATCATCAGTGTGTACATGATGATCTTCATGTGGCATATTGTTGCCCTGCAATGCTACTATCATACCTTTAGGAATATTATGCCACCAATTCATATGATCAAAATGCTCTGTACTTGTGTTTATGATCAAATCAACTTCATTACGTTTAGGTTTTAAACTATTGCAGTCTTTAGTAAATGCTTTAAATTGCCATTCTTTCGAAACCCAATTTTCGTTAATCATATCGGCTACTTTTTCACATTCGGGATCTACATCGTAGCTATATATTTTTTTAATCTTTATTTTATCTCTGGATCTTAACAAAAATGACGTAGTTCCATACCAACCACCATAAATCCAGATATTATCTATATAGTCAAACAAATTTTCTAACTCGTTACATAGCCAAAGTTTACTATCAATTTGTCCGCTGCTAAATGCATCTTTATCTACTTTAAAAACATTACTCTGTTTCATATATATTACTTAGGGGGATTTTAAAAAGGGAGATTTTAAATACATTTCGGAAGGATTATACCATTTCCAATCTTCATTAAATCTAGCTTCAAAATCTAAAGAAGATTGTGGAATAGCTTCCGGCCTATAAAATGTGTGTTGACAAACTAACACTCTTACTGATTCAACTCCATCTATTATATAAAGATTACGCATATAAGTATCGGTTTCAAAAAATCTATCCATTATTTCAGATGTTGACATAATAATTACATCATCAGAACGAAAGAAAAATGGTTTCGACGATGTGTTTTGTTTAATTGTAAATTCATCTATGAGATTTTTTAATACAACATTAGGATCAAATATTGCGTCTGTTCTAAGTTTTATAACAAAATCGTATTTAAAGTTATTTTCTTTTTCATGTTTCTTTTTCATTTCATGTGATTGTAACCATGAATGATTTCTCGACAATTTAGGATTGTAGTATTTCTTAAAATTTTCGTTGTCTTCGACTTCTATTTTTATAAACTGATTGTTGTATATTTTTTTTACTTTTTCGAGAAGTTCGAGCGTAGGAGCAGGAATAAACGGCGCATAATGTTCTTCAGTTAATTGAGACACATCGCAATTCAGTTCTTCAGCAATTTTTATTATTCCATAACTATTTTTCTTTCTATGTTTATACTCATTTTTAGCCCAAGTATGCATAAAAAAATCACAATTTGGTAATAAATCTCCAATAAAATGTAATAAGTTTTCTGCTGCATATTCCGCTGTTCTCAAATGTCCATGAAAACATATTGCTATTTTCATAAATTACTCCGTATAGTGTTAAATTAAATATTTTCTTCGGGATATCTAAAATTGTTGTTAGCTGACCAATACCAATCTTGATCTATATTGTAACATTTTTCATAATTTAAAGATGATGTCGGAATTGTTTCCGGACGATAAACAGCAAAATCATGTAATTTTGTTCCATAAACTTTTATTCCATAATTAGTTAGATGTGTTCCCATGTTTTTTGAATTTGGTCTTGCTAATTGCGGTGCATCTGCTAAACCAAAATCATAGGCTATTTTCATAATTTCAGATCTCGCCATATGAAATACATCACTTACTGAGTTAACAGCATTATATCTTTGACTATAGAATCCATTGGGATCTAGTAAAAAATTATCTAGTTCGTCTTTCAACGAATAGTATTTTGGAATTACTATATCGGCCCTTGTTTTTACAACTACATCATATTTAAAGTTAAACAATTTTTCATGTGCTATGACTTTTTCTATAATATTGTACCATAAATATTCCTGTGTTCTATAATAAGGAGGAATTGACAAATTATCAAATTTTTCAATCCCGACAAAAACAATTTTGTTTTTATTATATTTTTTATATAGATCATTAAGCACTTCTAGTGTATCAGAAGCAACTTTTGGAGCAAGTAAATATTTGTGTTGTCGATAATCATCAGAATTGATATTATGTTTTTCAAAAATTTCTAATACTTTTTTACTAGCCCTGTACAATACTTTATTTTGATTTTTATCCCAAGTGTGAATAAAAATATCTACATTAGGATATAAATCTCCAAAAAATCTCAAAAAACTATCAACAGTATAATTAGCTGTTCGTAAGAATCCAGTAAAACATACAGCAATTTTAGTCATGATTTATTTTTTTACAATACCTCTGACTATAGGAAAATACCAACCCTGATCATGATCTCTACAATATTCAAATTCTAATGAACTAGTCGGAATACTTTCTGCTCTATATATTGCCCAATTTCTAGTCGGAGTCTTGTTAATTTTTATATTTAAACTGGTTAGGTAATGTCCGTATTCTATAGTATCCGAGTCAACCATAAAATTAGAAGCAATTTCCATAACAGACGGCAATGCAACAAATACAATATCATTACACGAAAACATTGTATTATTATTTTCGGGATGTGCTAAACAATATTCAATATCTGTTTTAAGACTACTGTCAGTTGAAAACAAAGCGTCAGGCCTTAGTTTAACTATGATATCGTATTTAAATTCATTTAATTCTTCATATCGTTTACGCATTTCGTTAGCTCTATACCATGAATAGAATCTCGATGGTTTTCGACCAAATTTTGGTAGAAATCCTATTTTGGTATTAGCTTGTTCAATTTCAAGAGAAACTATTTTTTTCTTGTAACCAGCATTTAATTTTTCTAATACTGAAAATGTTTCCGGGGGAGTAGTAGGAAAAAAGTATTCTCTACTTAATTTTAGAGGATCAGAAGGCACATCTACATTTTTATCAATTAACATCTGTTTGAAATATCTACTTTCATGATGTAATCTTTTGTAATTATTTTCTTTCCAGGTGTGTAAAAATATATCAATGCTAGGAAATAGATCTCCCATATAGTTTAAAAGATTGTCTATTGCATATTCTGCTGTTCTTACATGTCCTGTAAAGTAAACTGCTATTCTCATTTTGTTTCCTTTAATTTTATAATTTGATCTATAGTATCTTTAGGATCTTTACAGAGTATCCCTATACCACCTTTAGATATCCATTCTGTTATGTTACGTTGTCTATCATCGATTAAGACATCGCCTGACCTACAATGTTGATGTTTATTGGAACTATATGGGCCGAACCATACAGGTATAGTAGGAAAATATTTTTTAGCCCATTCTATCTTATCATTAAATGCCCACGGAAAATCATTGTCTCTAGGTACAGCAGTTAAGAATATCACATCCCAATTTAAATAATCAGCAACATCTAAACAAGCTGATACAATATTATCTGCATATGAGCATTTATCTAAATCTCTATATAGACGAGGAAATTTTAAAAATTTATTCCAATCTTCTTTTGGATATTTTTCTTTTTGATCATCAGGCATTATGTATCCTGCTATTCTAATTGCTTCTTTAGAAAAATCAGCAACTACATCATCCATATCTATAAAGATCGTAGTCATTTAAAATTCTTTATATGTATCTAAACAATCGAATATTTTTTTCTCTAGATCATTTTGAAACTGATTGACATTTATAGTATTCAATAAATTTTTATACTCAAAAGTATTAAAAAAGTAATGTCCACTTACATTAGTTGCAGCCATTACATCATTGTAATCTTTAGGATTTAGCCACCGTTGATACTTATTACCATTATACACTTTATCAATAAAAACTTGTAGTTCGGCGCTGTCATTAGATAATGCTAGTAATACTTCAGTTTGAATAACACCTAATTGAGGAGCTACATTAATTGCGTCAACTCCTGCTAATTTTCTTAAAGTTAACTCATCTTTAGTTAGATAATCACCATTGTGTTCTTTAAACAAAAATCCTGCATCATGTATTTTATCAGATAGATATCTGTTATATCTTGTATCAAATTTACCTAGCTGTTTGTTTTTTATAAAACTACCTGTTTGAGATACAAAAAATTTTATATGATCTTTATATTGTTGACAGTAGTTTAATTGTTTGTCTAAATTTGATAATGTATCATCTAAATTTTGTCCTGTATTTTCTTCACTACCAAACTCTAAAAAAATATTAGGATTAAGATCTAAAGTAAATGTTATTAGATCATCGGCGATTTTAAAAGAATCTTGAACTTTTGAAACATCTATATGTATAAGATCGAATCCTGCTTCAATATCATGTTCTATTGTTTTTTTACATTCTAGAATAGCATCTGTTAAAGATAATGATTTATCGGTGTCTTTAAAATAAGGTCCGCAATGATCTCTACATAATAAAATGTTTTGATTTTTAGAAATTTTTTGCCCTAAATAAGAAGAATTGCACACATAGGCATTTTGATAATCAACTTGATTTCTACTAGCTACTAACATTAATGGCTGTAAACTAGCGTATCTTGTTAAAAGTTCAATAATTTCTATGCTCATTGGGCCGTAGCCCATTTTGAATTCTGTTAAATTCTTCTTCATTTATCTTTATACCTGTGTAGATTTCAAACTGTTTTAAAAATTGAAATTTATAAAACTCTATTCCGGAAATATATTTAGTGACCGATAATTTACATTGTTCAGACAATTGATTTTCTTTTAAGGCAAGATCAATTACTAAATCAGTATGCGGTAAAAATTCAAAAGGTGATAAAGAAGATGATGTACCTAATGCTGTACAATTTATAAAGACATTAAATGAATTATAACGTTCATGCCAATTATTTAAACTTCTGGCAAAAACTGTAACATTATAATCTTTTAACAAGTGAATAAACATAGTTGCCATAGATCCGTTGCCTAATATAGCTATAGAATCTGTTTTATTAATATGTTTAATTACGTGCTTTGCACCTTCGCAATCTGTGTTGTATCCTATTAATTTTCCGTTATGCACTAAAATGGTATTACAGCTATCAAATTCTTCAACTGTTTCTGTTTTAATACCTAGATATTGTAATACCTCTTGTTTAAAAGGCATACTGATACTTATACCACTTACACCCTGATTTTGGGCAACATCTATACTTTGTTTTAGATTTTCACATCCCCACGGATCATAACTGTAGTCTAAGTTATAATGTTTAAAAAAATTTGTATAAAACGTTTTTCCTGTATTACCCGGAAATTTACTTAGACTAATAAACTTTTTCATCTTTTATATGCACATATTGATTTTATTTTTTCTTTTCTAAATTCAATAACGTCTACAACATTTAATAATGTTTCAGAATTAATTGTAATATCAATTTCTGCAAATACAAAATTATTATTTTCAGCAATGTTTTTGACTATTATTGATATGCTTTTTACATTATCAAATATGTTCTTATTTGCATCTAAAACATTAGTTTTACCTGATACATTGATATCCCAATCTGTTAAAGTTATATCATCGGTGAACATATCGTTTAACGCAGATATATCTTTATTTGAAAATTTAGTAAAGTACTCAAATGTTAGATTAATGTTAGTCATATTTTAATTCTTCAAATAACTTAATTGCCAGATACCATAAAAATTTATCAAATGGAGGTGTATGGAGTGGAGACATATTCCAAAATATAATGGGAATTAATAATTTAACTTTATCATAATTCCATCCTTTTTCTTTAACAAACTTTTCAATTACTTGTATATACTCTTGATGATTATCAATATATGGTATTTCAAGAGTTATGTGTCCATCATGATTTTTAAAGGTAAAATTATTTTCTTTTATCTCACTATAATTTATAATTAACCCACCTGTCAGTTTAGCAAGGTCATAATATAAATCACCGATTTCTATTTGATCTGCAAATTCGTGTCTCCAGTCGATTATTTTAAAATCATTATCTGTTTTAATGATATTATCAAATTGTAAATCACCGTGAATGAATGCAGGTAAATTATTATCTATTAATAAATTCCAATCTATCTTATCAAAATAGTATTGCCAATGTTTAACAATAGTTCCATTAATAGTTTTTGCTTCTTCTATATTAGGATACTTTTTTAAAAATTTATCTATTCTTGATAACGTTTTTTCTTTATAAAATTTTAGTGCAGTATCTTTAATATCAGTAGAACTATGAATCCAAAGGTTACTATCCATCCAATGTAACATATCGTTAAGCATAGCTAAATTATGATTTTCATAAACTACTGTTCCGGGGCAGAAATCATATGTTAACCAACTATTCTTATATGTACAGTTATTAGGAAATACAGTGGGATTAAATAAAGTCTTTTCGTATTTCTTTTTAGCAATAGTATGATCTTTCCACCATTTAACTACTTTGTTATTACAGATAAATGTATATTCATCTGTTTTTGTAAAATCATATTTTTGATTTTGAGTTGTTAATGTTTTGTATATTTCTAAATTTCCTAGATCTTGCCAAGACTGTAAATCAATAGTTTTGGTACCTTTTTCTATAGCCCAAATAATTTCTGGGCTATTTTCTTTTTTTAATCTATCATTAAAATTTTTCCAGTCGTGAACAAACATTACTCCTGTAAATGCTAGCCAAGTTGTGTTTTGTTTTTCTTTAAATGTTATATCTAGTATCTTATTATTTTCTACATTAAACATTGTATACATGCTTGATAAGTTCTCAGGCACGGATTTAACAAATACAACGTCTTCAGTAAAATTATAATCTGTTATATTTTCGTCAAAGTAAGTATCGCAAGGTATATACCAAAATGGACTATCAATTCGATCTATACATTTTGATACTGTGTATCCGGGTCCAGATTTTACACTGGTATAATCATCAATGAGTACAAATTCTACATCTCTATCACTATATACTAGCTGACAAAAATCTTTAACCTGTTCTGCTTTGTATCCTACAGGGATTATAAATCGTGTATCTTTTGGAAATTGATCTATAATGTTTGCTATTACTGGTTTAAACTTGTAAGGTAATAAAGATTTGTTAATGTCTTCGGATAATTTTCCTAACCGTGATCCTAATCCTGCTGTAGGAATAATAACAGTATGTTTAAGTGTGTTCATATTGAATTCGACCATGTGTTCTTCCTTGGTCGTCTTGCAATCGTATAACATCGTCTAGTTCCGGAGTACTAGCTTCCATAAATTCTAAGTCTGTAGTTGCAACTACACGATGTACGTATCCGGGAGAAACATCAAATATGATTCCGGGACTTAGTTGTATTACGTCTAACTTAGTTTCATAATTAGAAACTTCTTCAACAGTCATTCCATTTTTTAAAAAGTTATCGATGTCAAATACATCTTTGCTTTTATATAACAGTCCAGTTCCTGAAAGAACATAATTTGTTTCGAACTTTTTTTCGTGTACTTGTAAACTAGTTCTATTTCCTGCTTTAAATAATATTCTTTTAAGGGCGTAGGGAGTTCTAACTCCGTCAGCAATCCAAAGTTCTTGTCCCCAGTGTTTTTTAACTATTTTGTTCATGATATTTTACATAAAGGTATAGGTAGCAACAGCAATGTTAACTACCATATTTTTGTACCAAATAAGAAATTTGAGAAATAGAAGTTGATTTTAATTTATCAAAATTATATTCAACTATTTCTCTACATTGTTCCATTATTGACAATTTTTTCTCCATAGGCAGTTGACTTAGCTCAGTTAACAAATTTAATATTTTAAAAAATCTTTTTTCATGATTTAACTCATCATCATAGCTTTCATCCCATACATCACCGAAAGTTTTAAATCCAGATTCTTTTAAAAATTTTAAAAAATAAGGAGAAGTAATTGCTATAAAAGGCTGTTTATAATACATAGGTTTAAATGTTTTTTCAGTTACATGAATAATATCAGTAAAAAAGAAAGTTTCTGAAATTAAATGAATAAAACTATTTTTATAAAAATATTCTAATTTATCATTATTTAAATACATATATTGGATTCCAGAAAGATCTGGAGTATCTAAAACTAATGGTAATTTTTTTTCTATTTTATCAACTAACTCATAATCTTTAGATTCACTAATAAGATATTGAAAGTAATTAAAAGCATCTCTATATTTAACATTAACATTTTCGTCAAAATTTAAAAAACTAACAAAACTTTTTTCTAATAAATTTAATTTTTCAAGATAATATAATAATAGAACTCGATGTGAATGCCATCTTCTGTTTAAGAGAAAAAAGTCTTTTTCTCTTTCTTCTATGTTATAGACTCTATCTACATTCATGTTTGTTTGTTCTTTAAAAATAGCATGATGAAATGGCAAATACTCAACTGTAAAACATTCTTCTAAATTATTTTCTTTGCAATACTTTTTATAAATTACGTCACCGTTAGGACTTGCAGTAAACAATATCACATTTGTTTTTGGGAGTTCTAAGTTTTTAATATAGGGATGTATAGCTTTTAAATCGTCATCTCTTACCCAGCTTTCCATTGCAATAGTAATTGTTAGATATGCTGTTTGATTTTTAATTCTATTTAAAACAGTTAATGGGATAGGAAGATGTTCATTAAATCCATTACCTAGTTCAAACATTTTTTCTCTAAACCACCAATTCCATTCATAATTAAAAAAGAAAGGAGATTCAGGAATATCAGTCAAATGAAAAAATTTTTGATCGTCTGAAAGAATATGACTTAACGAGTTTTGATTTGATTGTATCCCGTTCCAATCTAAATTATTTGTAATTGGTATATTGTTGTAATTACAGGATAAAAAATTTATTTTCATTTTATAATTTTTTTAATACAGCATTTACTATATTGTCAATAAAATCTTTATAAGAAATGTATGGTCTAGGGCAATGCATATCATAAAACTGCGAAATAGCTTCTACGTATTCATCTTGTTTATTGATGTCAATGAATAATCGATCTATTCTATTCGATGCTTTATTAAAATTATCTTTTTCACGATGTATCCTGACAAGTCTATGGCCATTATCTTTTAGCCATAACGATAATTTAAATTCAAAATAATCTTCATCAGCAGTCCATCTTTCTTTTTTTCCGCAGAATTCATAGACAGTGTTAACAAATTCTCTATAATCAATGCTAGAGCTAATTATTTCACGAAAAACATTGCCAGAGGCAAACAAATAACACATAGGTTGTCGAGTTTCACTGTCATATGCATTACTAAAAAAACTTAATATTTGATTTGAATCATACTGTTTTATGTTTTCAAAAAAATAATTTTTATTTAACGGTAACATATCTATATCACTAATAATTGATGTTTTTTCCGGAAACAACATTGCTGCCCATAATCGCGAAATTTGGGCTTGAAATCCGGTATCAATATTTTCGATAGCACGACGATTGATTACAATTTTTTCACCGTCATCATCGATACTGTCATGGTCACCTATTTTAATTAATATAGGTTTTACTCCAATTTTTTGCCATAATTTACAATTTAACATCCAAAAGTCAGCATACAAAGGATTATTATCCATTGACAAAATTACATGATCAATCATTATTTTTTAACCTCATTCATATTTATAGAGAGTAAATATAGAAGAAATATTTATTGAAAGATAGTTATGCTAACAAATTTACCCAAAATATTAATTTTATCTTTAGGTTGTAAAAATGATCATTACTTGCCGATTAATGATGCTGCAAGAAACACTTGGCTAACAAAATCACCTACAAATATAAAAACTGTTTTTTTGTATGGAGGCAAAGAAATATTTTACGACGGACTCAATTCTTTTTATGTCGACCAAGAAGAACATTACGGACTCATGCTGTATAAAACTATATGTGCATTTGAGTTCTTTTTGAAAAATTATGAATTTGATTATATTTTTAGATGCAATGAGACAGGATATTTTGATTTAGAAAACATGAACAAATTTATTCAAGATAAACCGCTGAACAATTTTTATTGTGGAATCGTAGGAGAATTAAATGGTGATCTATTTGCTTCTGGTAGTGGTTTTTTTATATCAAAAGATGTTGTATTGAAACTTGTAGAAAATAAAAATTCTTTAGATTATAATTATAATTTTGAAGATGTTTTTTTAGGACGATTTATAATTAAAAATTTAAAAATAGATATACATCCTAGTGCAAGAAGAATTGATTTAGATCCTAATATTATTCCAGATGATTTAGACATGACTCATTATCACTATAGAATAGTACACGGTGGAAGTGCTTCTGCTTTTTATAAAATTCATCAATTGAAATATAATACTTTAGATTAAATTATGAATCCAGTTGTATGTGTTGGTTAAACCAATTGTTAAAGATTGTGTAGGTTTCCAATTTAATGTTTTTGATATTAAACAATTATCGCTATTTCTTCCCATAACACCAACTGGACCAAGGACATTTTTTAAAATAATATTTTTATTAGCAATAATCGAAATTAATTTTGCTAGATCATTAATCGAAATCATTTCTTCACTGCCTAAATTTAAAGGAAAGTTGCAATTACTATTCATTATTCTATTAATTCCTTCGATGCATTCATCGATATAAAGAAAACTTCTTGTTTGGGTCCCAGGTCCCCAAATTTCAACAATATCATTTTCTTTAGCCATTGCAACTTTACGACACAATGCAGCAGGGGCTTTTTCTTTCCCATTGTTCCAAGTTCCTAAAGGTCCGAACACGTTATGTAATCTTGCTATTCTAACTGTTAATCCATAGTTTCTAGCATATGACATATACAATCGTTCACTGAATAGTTTTTCCCATCCGTATTCACTATCTGGATTTGCAGGATAGGCACTATCTTCACTACACAAAGGATTATTAGGATCAGTTTGGTTATATGCCGGGTATATACATGCACTTGACGTATAGAATAATTTTTTAATATTTTTTTTAACTGCTTCGTTTAAAATGTTTAAATTAATTGATGCACTGTTATGCATAATATCAGCATCGTTGTCGCCAGTAAATATATATCCAGCTCCGCCCATGTCTGCTGCTAGCTGATAAATTTCGTCTAGGTCCGAAGTTAGCAGATTTTCGACATTTTGCTGATTTCTTAAATCTAAAATGTAAAACTCATCTGCATCAGTTTTACTAAATTCTGGATATTTTAAATCAGCACCGATTACATAATATCCTAGTTTTTTTAAATTTGTAACTAAATGGGTTCCTATAAAACCACCGGCTCCGCATACTAATGCTTTTTTCATACTGTTTGTTGATAATAATTTTTAATATTTAGTCCCTAAGTCGTGTGGCAAAAAAAGGAAACGTTGATTGCTTTGCTTCCAACGAATTAAAATTTACGTGATATGAGTTATCATCTAAAATAAAACATTTTTCTTTATTTTTTTTTATCAATAAGCTAAAAATGCTTTGATCGTGTCGATGTTCAACAAAATTTTCATAATTTAATTCTTTTGAAGAACTATCATCGATCAAATTATCTATTAATGAAATATCATACCATTCATTAGACAAGTCTCTAGTAAATTTTGTATTTTTCCATATGTGCATTCCACTTATAATTTGTCCGCTATCTGTTATTTCTATCTCGTCACAATTTAGGTGTTTAAATAAATCTCTTTTTGTAAAATGTTTTTCAGCAAAACCAAGAGAAAAGGAAATTATATCTTTTTCATTTTGATTCTTTAATAAATTTATTAAGTTAAAAAATTCTTGGGTACCATTTAAATTTAATGAACACCCTGCATCTAAATATACAAGTATTTCATTTTCTTCAATAGTATTCAATACTCTATGTATTATATAAGATTTCCATATCCAATATCCATAACCTCTAGATCTAGAACTATCATTGATTCGTTTATTAATTTCTAAATTATCTTGTAAAAAAAATTTATCAAAAACAATAAATTTTGAAAACCATGCCGATAACATAGCTTCATTTACTAATTTAAATTTCCTCAAATGAAAATTATTGTCTCCAAAAGTTAAAAAAACAGGTTTCATTTATTTTTTAAAATTGATAATTTATTTTCTTTACATTTTTCATAAAATTCTGTCATTTCGGGAAAAGTTTCTAAGAAGTTTCTATTATGTCTTTTGTCAATTTCATTAACAAAATCATAAAATTTAGCTCTGTGTTCTACAAACATTTCGCTTTCTTCTGAATTATTTTTAGTGAAATGCATAGCTTCTATTACAATTCTTTTTAGTTTTTCTATTTCATAATCTTCGAACCCGTCATGTATTCCCCATTTAATATTAGATGTATTTTGTGCCATAAAATCCATAGCAGGAATAAGATAATTTTCTATGAGATTCTTATCTGCAAAATGTACATCAAGCAATGCAGGATGTCTTAAATATGGAACATCTATACCAACGATACTATTATGTACTGAATGCAATTCTTTACGTTTAGAATGAGGTATCTCTCCTCCGAGGTTATAACCAAACTCTGCTTCCCAATTTGCTTTTGTAGGATCTAAATTATATTTTCTTTTTAATTCAAGTACCCATTTAAGAAAATCTTTAAAACTAGTAATGCTTAATATATTAAAGGTTACCATTATACAACATCTAACACCGCCGATATTTAATAACTCTTCATACCGTTTTTTAAATAACTCAAAGTTTAATCCATATCTTAAATATTCAGCACGTTCTCCCCAAGCATCAACACTTGTAAACATTGTAAATTTTTTAATGTTGTTTCCGCTAACTAATACTTTAAGTTTTTCAATAAATTGATCCCATATTTTGTCTGGTACACCTAAATTACTGTTTATATTAAACTCTAAGTCTGGATTCGGATTTTCTATAAACCAATCCATACTTCGAAGTGTTTCCTTACTTAGTAAAGGTTCTCCACCTGTGATTCTATAAACCTTTAGATGCTTATATGCCTCAGGAAACCATTTCCAGAAAGCATCTATATAGGGATTAAATTCACGATTTTTATAATTTAAAGTATCTAAATTTTGCCAGCCTTGAACCCACTGAACTTTTTTAGTTTCATCTAAAACTTTTAATGGACCATTTTTCTTTAAATCTTCTACCCAAACACTACTATATTCTGGTCCACAATAAATGCATTGAAAATTACAAACATTGCTAAAATCAACTTCTAAATATGTAGGATAATAATTATGATTATGACCCTTTTCTAAAATTTCGTCATGTTTATGTAACGCCCACGATTCAAGGCTTTTAAAAAATCTATCGCTAGGACCATTACTATCTTCAACTCTCCAACAATAATCACATTCTGAAGGCTTTACATTTTCTAACATTTCTTTTCTTGCATTTTTTAACACACTAGTATTAAAAAGAGCTGACGGATTTCCTTCTAATTCTTCTAGAGGAATTTTATGAGGACTTGGATGATGGCAAGAATGTACTAACCCTGTTCCTAAATGTAATGTTACTTGCGTAAACTTAGCAAGACAAAATCCACAACCTGTAGTGTCAAGTAAATCTTTTATATTGTGTACGTTTTTAGGAGAATTAACAATGTAATTATCACTATTCCTGATCCAAATAACATCATTGACTTTTTTCATAATTTATTTTACTTTCTGAATTCTTTTTCTAACCAATCTCTATCATTGATGTTTAATAATAAAGTGTAATTATCGAAATTGTTTTTAACATAGGTAACTGCATCATTTGCTCCTTTTTTAGCAAACTTTGCAAATTTACCTTTACTCGATACTAACCATTGTTTTAACCTTTTATTTGTATCAGTATTTTGCGGATCTAAATGATTACTATAGCACAATTTAACACATTCTCTAAATGCTGAACGCCATGTACTAAACTTATCTGTATCAAATCTTGTTTCATTGCTAACCTTTTCTATAACTTTTAACTTAGGCATGACTGATGTAGTCATATCTAATTTGGTCATAGACTTGGCATTAATCATCATAGATTTAGAAAACAACTTTACTCCGCCATATCCATATTCTAATCCGTTAACAGGATTTAAACTATGCCAAACATAAGCACAATCACGATCAAATATACCCGGTTGATAATCAAATTGCCAATTATCAACTAACCAAGCATCACCATCGACAACATAAAACATGTCTGTTTCCGATAATAATGCTGCTTGTTTATGTGCTGCAAATATACCTTCAACACCATCTACACGTTTTGCCCACGGTGCTTTTTCTAATACACGTTGCCAATTTTCTTCAGCATTGGGTTCATAATAACTGATAAAGATTACATCTAATTTATCTTTGATAACAGGAGTGATATAACCAATTTCTTTTTCGCCTTCGGACTCTGTAGTTAAAAATAAATTGACTGCCCAAACTTTTTCATTATTATTAAAAAATGCAGGATCTAATGTCCATTTGTGAATATATTTGAAATCATACCAAGGAATATTATAGTTTACATCAAATTCTAATTTAGGTAAGGCTGGATTGTATTCAAAATAATGTCGAGGACTTATGTAACTTACAATTTTTGTATCTGATGGTTCATCAATATATTTGAGTTTGACACACCACATATCTTCTTCAACTTGATGTTTTCTGTCTAACAGCCAAACATTTTCTTTATCAAAGTCTCTATGATGTATATTAGAATTAACTTGGAATTCTATTGGACCTAGCACATAGTTTTGTTCTACAGTTGGCGTAGGACTAACATAGCCCATTATTCTTGTTTCTTCTGCTAATCCCGGAACTGATACTTTAAATGCCCAAATATCTTCTTCATCTAGATCCAAATGTTGCCTATCTAAATACCAAACATGTTCATATTGAATATCGTCTAGTGTAAATTCGTAATCTAGATCATAATTTAATTCACCTAATGCAGGATTATATTCAATTTGAAAATTTGGTCCTATTTCGCCACAATCTATATATGTGGTTGTTTTTCTATATGTTGGTTTAAACTTGTAAACCCAAACAGGTTCATCTGTATAATTTGAATCTAAAAACCAAACACATTCTTCAGTTAGAAGATAATATGGAGGATAACAATCTTCAACATCAATACCTAAATAAGGAATTTCTTCATTTATTTCTACAGACATTTCCGGAGATATATATCCCATGTCCTTTTCACCTTTAATAGTCATTCCAAAAGGTGTACAACTCAATGCCCATACTTTATCCGGTAGCGGATTAAATTTAGGATCAATATACCAAATTAATTTATAATGACTATCCCAAGGTTCTGGTTCAAATTCTCCAAATGGATTGTCTTCGAAGGTCATTAAACGATCTAGGTTTTGATTTTTAATCCAAACATATTCGGGCTTTTCTAGTTCTATTTCAACATAACCGAAATCAGGAATCCAATCTTTGCTGAATACTTTACCTAACCATTCTCCCTGATAGTTAAAAACTAAACATCTTTTATCTTCATTATCAATTTCAAAATTTGCATAATGTAGATATTTTAAATTTTCAGAATAAGGGTTTTGAATTAGACAATATTCGTGTTCGGACCCGAGCTCCGATAATAATAGATCGTATTCTTGACTATCATCATTCCAAGGAACTTGTTTTATTAGTTC
>Ga0315906_10002059_pt1 | contig 28881 bp, 18 predicted proteins | sample LakEriMetagenome_4_FD_203526 | JGI IMG/M metagenome (GOLD analysis project Ga0315906, IMG submission 203526) | Freshwater fungal communities from buoy surface, Lake Erie, Ohio, United States - Buoy 2 MA122 | ecosystem: Environmental > Aquatic > Freshwater > Lake > Lake biofilm | place: USA...
AATTGGATGCTCCTGTAACATTCCAAATCTTTTTACCACCAACTCTAAACTGATAACCTGCACAATATCTGATAGCGTATGCTTGCCAGTTTTGACTTACAGGACTATCAATAAGTTTCAAAATATTGTAATAATTCATTGGACGAGAAGTCATAGGTGTCCCCGTTAGTAACCAAAGTTTCTTAATGTTCTTGGTTAAGTCCATTATGATTTTAGTTCTCTGAGCTTGAGCATTTGAAACATAATGTGCTTCATCTATAATAACCAAATCAAACTTTGAATTAAGAATAATAGAATTGTCTTTGTCTTTTGGGTCGTGAAAGTTTTTAAGAATGTCGTAGTTTACAATGATGTAATCCGCATCTTCAAACTTCTTTCCTTCACAGATGTATATTGACTTATCTGTGTAATTTCTGATTTCCCTTTCCCAATTTATTTTAAGTGAAGCTGGACAAATGATTAAAACTTTTTTAGCTCCACTTTCTAAAGAAGCAATAACTGTCGAGGTAGTTTTGCCAAGTCCCATATCATCAGCTAAAATGAATTTATCGTTCTTCAATAACTTTTCAATGGCTTCTTTTTGGTGAGCGAGTGGAGGTCTTTTATCATACTTTGTGTAATCAACATCAACCAAGTTTTCAGTGTGTTGTTTAATAACGGCAGCTTTTGGTATCCAAAAATCGTGAATAGTTTCTGCACTAAAAATTTTACCCCAAATATGATACGACTTATCTTTCTCGACTAAAATCTTTTCAACATAGATTTTATCAGGTTCTTTAATGAATGGGTTGTCCTCAACAAGTTTTTGTGAAAAATAAGAATCAATATCAACCCATTTCTTAGCAACTTTTGGAACTACTGAATTATAGTCAACAATATAATCACACTGAGCTCTCGTTGGGACATACTTTTTATTTGACTCAATCTGTTTTTTTAATTTTAGGATATAGTTATTTGACCCTTGGTAATTTTCAAGAATAGATATAGCTTGTTGCTCAATACTTAAATGGCCTGATTGTGTCGTCAAAATAGTATAATTGATATACAATATTAATAATAATAAAAAAAAGAATATTTATCAATATGACAAACAGAGTAGTTCCAATAACAAGATTAGGTAAATTTTTCGGAGGTGAAGATTTTAATTTAGACGTTGGTATGGGTAGAGAGTGGTTAGAGGGTGATATGAACTTTACACTTATTCTTTACAAAGTTGATAAAAAGAAAACTAATGTTGATGATGTTTATGGTGAAGCTCAAGAAGATGGAATCAAATTTTTACCTCCTGTTGAATTTAAAGCGTACTTACAAATTGTTGCTCCTGAAAACAAGTTTCTTGGAACAAGTAAAATTAATCAATTAGAACCAGGTAACGCAAGGATTTCTGTTTATCAATCACATTTGGATGAACTTGATATTGACATTGAGTATGGTGATTATATTGCATATTACGAAACTGAAAGTCGAGTTAGATATTATGTGGTTAATAATGACGGTCGTGTGGTTTCAGATAACAAACACACCTACGCAGGTTATAAACCATTTTACAGAACGATTAATGCATCACCTGTAATGGAAAACGAATTTAGAGGATTATAATGATACCAAAGATAAAAAAAACATTACCATTAACATACCCACCTATTGGTTATGAAAGAAGATTAGAACTTCTTGAAGATATCAATAAGGATGGGACCTATTTACCTAAATCTATATTACATGAGGATTTAGATAGAGGATTTTTGGATTTTGTTAAGAATGAATTAAAAACTGTTGTTTCGGGTAAAGTGGTAAAAGTTGTTGATATTTTGATGACAACTCAAAATTGGGCTCAATTCACTCAAACGTGGGATTTTAATAATATTGATAAAAATGTCCAACCTCCGATTATTACAACCGTTAGAACTCCTGAAGTTAAATATGGAACGTTACCTTCATTAAAGTATAATATACCGAATAGAAAACAGTTTTATTATGCCGCGGTACCTACTTGGGACGGACAAAGAAAAGGTGTTGACATTTATACAATTCCACAACCTGTTCCTGTTGATATAAAATATTCTGTTAAAATAATTTGTAACAGAATGAGGGAAATAAATAAATTTAATCAAACTGTAATTGAAAAATTTGCATCAAGACAAGCTTATACTAAAATTAAAGGACATTATATTCCAATTATTTTAGATGATATTTCTGATGAATCTGTAATGGATGTTGAAAAACGAAGATATTATATTCAATCATATGGATTTACTTTACAGGGGTTTTTAAGTGATGAAGAAGAATATCAGGTTAAACCAGGTATTAGTAGAAGTTTAGTTTTGGTTGAATTAGATAATCGAAAGAAAAAGGTTAAGAAAAAAGTAAACCCTTCAAACCCTGACCAGTATTCATTTGACGCTAACTTTAATTCATCAACAACTGCATATACTCACACATTTAATTATACCGCAAATATACAAGTTATTGGTAGTGAAAATGTTGCGTCTTACGATATCTATATTAACAATTTATATTACGGAAACAGTTCCACTCAACTTCAGACAGGATTTATTCAAGTTAATGATGGTGATATATTAACACTTAATATTGTCAAAACTAATGCTGGAGTTGCTTCAATATCTATGGTTTCAAATCTACTTTAATTTTCACCGTAGATATCTTTTTTTTCTTTACATGTTTCAACTATTAAGTTTTCTAAAAACTTATGAATTTTGTATCCATGTTTAATACAGTAGTTTTTTAGTATTTCGTGACTTTCGGGTGATATTTTAATGTTCTTAATTTTCAAGGTAGAAAAAAGGTAGAATTTATTCCTACTGATTGATAAATAGTTAATTATTCCATTAGTTTTTGACTAAAAAGACAATATTTATCAATAAAATAAATTTTTAAAAACATTTAAAATAAAAATGGCAACTTCAAACAAAGTTTTCGTCTCACCTGGTGTATATACGTCAGAAAGAGATTTATCGTTTGTTTCACAGAGTGTCGGGATTACCACTTTAGGTATTGCGGGGGAAACTTTAAAAGGACCTGCATTTGAACCTATCTTCATAACAAGTTATGGAGAGTTTGAAACTTACTTTGGTGGAACAACTCCTGAAAAATTTGTGAACACACAAATCCCAAAATATGAAGCAGCATACATTGCTAAATCATACTTACAACAATCTAACCAATTGTTTGTCACAAGAATTTTAGGATTATCAGGTTATGATGCGGGTCCATCATGGACAATTACAACTGTCGCTAATGTTGATTGTAATACTGTTGCACTAACAGGTTCACCAACTACATTTACTGCAACTTGGGTTGGAACGACCGCTTCAACATCAACTGTAACAATTTCAGGTTTACCTGCAGGAATTGTTAATCCGACAACACCATATACAACATATAGTGGTGGTTCGTCAACTATCTATTCAAATTTACAAAGTTTGATATATGGTGCAATTTCAACACCATCAACATCTGCTTCTTCAATATATTATTTTGGGGCGGTATCAGGTAACCAAGTTACTGTAAATATTGCAAACGGATACTCAGCGTCAACTAATGTATTTGGTGTTGATTCAATAAGTACATCAAGTATTAATTATTGTTCAGATGTTAATGATGTTTGGTATTACGCAACGTTTACGCCTCCAACAAATGGTGAGAATTACAATGGATATTCTTTCTATAGTAATATTGGATTGATGACAGGAAACACTGTAACAGGTGCTTATAGTGGTACAATAACAGGTAACATTTATAATTTTTCAGGTTTAACTTATTCAGGTTATAACGATTTAGTTGTTGCAACTCTACGTTCAAGAGGTATCACTAATTATTCGGCAAATCAACATGGACCTGATTATCAAGTTACTGGAACAACCGACGTACAAATGGTTTGTACAGGAGCTTATTCTGGTGTAACAACAAATCCATTTAGTACTTTCTTAGTATCGGGTATCACATATGAAAATTCAACTTTCCAATTTGAAACTTCATTCCAGTCATCAAACGCAAATTACATATCGAAAGTATTTGGTGTTGAAAACTTTGCGAAAGATAGAACTGAAGTTCCTTTGTTTGTTGAAGAAAGATACCCAACATTATTAAACTATGGTTATAATAAAGGATTTATTAGAGGATTAAATTGTTCATTAATTTCTTTACCTGAAGCTAGAAACAATGATATTTCTTCAATCGCATACTATTTGGAAAGATATCAAACTCCGGAATCACCGTGGTTAGTTTCTGAATTAAGAGGTAATTTAGTTTATAGATTATTCAAGGTTTATACAATTGCGGATGGTAACGACGCTAATACTGAAATAAAAATTTCTATAGCAAATATTTCATTTAACAATGGAACGTTTGACCTTATTGTTCGTGATTTCTTTGATACAGATGCTAATCCTGTTGTTTTAGAAAAATTCACAAATTGTAGTATGGACCCATCCGAAAATAACTTTGTGGCTAAAAAAATAGGTTCATCTGACGGTGAATATGCAGTAATGTCAAAGTATATTTTTGTTGAAGTTAACGATGAGGCACCTGTAGATGCATTACCTTGTGGATTTGAGGGTTTTGTTACAAGAACCTATACTGGTGGTAAATCACCTTTCCAAGTTTACAAAACTAAATATGATTATCCAGGTGAAGTAATCTATAACCCACCATTTGGAACAACTGCTAGTGGTTCTAACAGTGTGTCAAGTTCAGGTGATAATATCAGAAGAACTTATTTAGGTATTTCATCGGCGGTTGCATTTTCTTCGGATTCGCCAGGTTATGACCCCGACTTTTTCCAATATAAAGGAATGCCAAATCCTACTACTGCAACTTGTACAGAACCTTCACATGTGTATTGGCCAAATGTTACAAGAGGATTCCACATGGATTCAGGGGCTACCGCTATAACTATAGCAAACGCTTACCTAAATAGCGGACAAACAGCGTTTGATTGTGGAGCTGGTTCATTTAGTTCTGAACCCACATCACAAACAAATCCTTACTACTTCTTATATTCTCGTAAGTTTACTTTATTAGTTCAAGGTGGATTTGACGGATGGGATATATACAGAGAATACAGAACTAATGCTGACAGATTCCAATTGGGTAATACTGGTTATAAACAAGGTGCTTCACCATGTGCACCATATACTGACTCAACAGGATGGGGAGCATTTAAACAAATCACTGTTGGTGACAACACTGTTGATTATGCAAATACTGACTATTATGCATACTTATTAGGAGCACAATCATTTGCAAATCCTGAAGTTACAAATATAAATGTACTTGTAACACCTGGTGTTGATTATGTTAATAACAATGCATTAGTTGAAGCGACAATAGGAATTGTAGAAAACGACAGAGCAGATTCTATCTACATCTGTACAACACCTGACTTTAACTTGTTACAAAACTCAACTTCTATGGATAACTTAATTTACCCACAAGAGGCGGTTGATAACTTGGAAAACACAGGAATTGATTCTAACTACACAGCGACTTACTACCCATGGGTTCTTACTCGTGACACAGTAAACAACACACAAATCTATATTCCAGCAACTGCTGAAGTTACTCGTAACTTGGCATTAACTGATAATATAGCATTCCCATGGTTCGCAACTGCGGGTTACACAAGAGGTATTGTAAACGCTATCAGAGCACGTAAGAGATTAACTCAAGAAGATAGAGACACTCTTTACAAAGGTAGAATTAACCCAATTGCAACTTTCAACGATGTTGGAACTGTTATTTGGGGTAATAAAACACTTCAAATTAGAGAGTCGGCTCTTGACAGAATTAACGTAAGAAGATTGTTGTTACAAGCTCGTAAGTTGATTTCAGCGGTAGCTGTAAGATTGTTGTTTGAACAAAACGATAATTTGGTTAGACAACAGTTCTTAGATTCAGTTAACCCAATATTAGATTCTATTCGTAGAGATAGAGGTTTGTATGACTTCCGTGTTACAGTTCAAAACACACCTGAAGATTTAGATGCAAACCAATTAGTAGGTAAGATTTACATCAAACCAACTAAAGCTCTTGAATTTATAGATATCGAATTCTTAATCACTCCAACAGGAGCGTCATTCGAAAATATCTAATAAAACAATAATTAAAAAGACCCTCACAGAAATGTGGGGGTTTTTTATTTTCTGAATATTTATAGGTATGAAGTTTTATTTAGTTGAAAATTTTAAAGAAGAAGTAACGCCTGAATTGAAATATTATGCTTTCGATTGGGATGATAATATCTTAACAATGCCAACCAAAATTATTTTACAAGATGAAAATGGTGAAGAAGTTGGTATGTCCACTGAAGATTTTGCGGAATATCGAATCAAACTTGGTATTGAACCTTTTGAATATAAAGGTAAAACTATTGTAGGATTTGCGGAAGACCCATTCAGATTCTTTGGGACTAAGGGGGATAAGAGGTTCATTATTGACGCAATGATGGCTAAAGAAGGTCCAGCATGGGACGACTTTGTTGAAGCGGTTAATGGGGGTTCTATTTTTTCTATTGTTACCGCTCGTGGTCATTCACCACTTTCGGTTAGAAGAGCAATTGAAAATATGATTGAAACCAATTTCAAAGGGATTTCTAAAAAAGAATTGGTGAAAAATTTAAGAAAGTTTAGAAGTTTTGCTAATGAAGAAGACATGTCAGATGCAGAATTGATTGATGCTTATATGGACATGAACAAATATTATCCCGTAACATTTGGAGCGGGGTCGGCCCAAAGTCCTGAAAAAGGTAAGGTTGATGCTTTAAGAGAGTTTCAACGTTATGTAAAATACATTGCCGGACAACTTAATAAACCGATTTTGTTTAAAGACGATATTTCTAACAGATTTATACCAAAAATAGGATTTTCTGATGATGATTTAAGAAATTTAGAGAAAGTGAAACATGAATTATCAAAAGACCCAGAAAATATCATTCAAACAATTTCAACACATGGAGGTGAAAAGAAATTATATTAATATTTATAAACTGGACTTATAGCAAGTTTGACTGAAAAAAAGTTCAAAGTAAATAGAAAAATATTTAATTGATACTATTTATAATAAAATAAAAGAAATTTAAAAAGAAAAAAATATGGCTGATTTGTTAACCAAAATGCCTTTTCCATATGAACCCAAGAAAAAGAACAGGTTCATTTTAAGGTTTCCTGATTCGTTAGGAATTAATGAGTGGTTTGTTCAAACCGCTTCAAGACCTAAAATTACTATTAAATCAAATGATATTCCATTTTTGAATACCAAAAGATATGTTGCGGGTATGTATGAATGGAATACTATTCAGGTTAAACTTCTTGACCCAATCGGACCTTCCGCAGCTCAAGCAATGATGGAGTGGGTTAGATTACACGCAGAAGAAGTTACAGGACGTATGGGTTATGCGGCTGGTTACAAAAAAGACGTGGAACTTGAAATGTTGGACCCAACAGGTGTTGTAATTGAAAAGTGGTCTTTGATTCAGTGTTTTATTACTGACGCTGACTTTGGTTCATTAGGTTATAGTGACGATGCTTTGGCTGACATTACAATTACTCTTCGTCCTGACTATTGTGTATTACTTTACTAATATTATTACAAACTTAATATTAAGACCCACAGAAATGTGGGTTTTTTATTTACATAGATATAAAAGTCAACTATTTTATAAACAAAAACTATGGAAGACAATAGTGTAAATCAAATGAATTTTAATTTACCTCACGACGTAATTCAATTACCAAGTCAGGGTAAATTTTATAAAAATAAGAAAAAATCAGTTAAAGTTGGTTATTTAACTGCTGCTGATGAAAATATTTTAGCTAGTGTTAATAATATTGGTGGTGACCAAATCATATATAATTTAGTTAGAGCTAAACTATATGAACCTGACATGAAAATAGAAGAAATGTTAGATGGGGATATCCAAGCCATTTTAGTTTTTTTAAGAAATACTTCATTTACTCCTGAATATAAATTGAGTTTAATTGACCCTGAAACTGGTAAACAATTTGAAACAAGTGTTATTTTGGATGAAATAAATTTTAACAAACCTGTTTCAGAACCTGATGAAAACGGACATTTTGAAACAATACTTCCAAAATCAAACAAAACTGTAAAATTAAAAATTCTTAACTTTGGTGATATTAAAGAATTAAATGAACGTGAAGAAAGTTATCCTAAAGGTATGACAGTTCCAGTTGTTACTTGGAGATTGTTAAAACAAATCGTATCAATTGATGGAAATACAGATAAAGGTGAAATTTCTAAATTTATTGACAAGATGCCGATTATGGACTCCAAATACATCACAAAGTTCATTCAGGAAAATTCACCAGGATTAAATTTATCACAAGAAGTTATAGCCCCATCAGGAAAAAAGGTACTTGCACGTATTACCTTTGGGGCTGAATTTTTTCGTCCTTTCTTCTGATTATTTAGAATATCTTTTAGACGAATACATATACTTGTCAAGACAAGTGAATATGTCGTATTCGGATTTCCAAAAAATCCCTACCTTTCAAAGGAAGTTTTTAATAAATAAATTACTTAATTTAAATTCTAAAACTGAAAGTTAAGTTATTTATTAAAAAAAACACTTTATGTTATTTTATACAGATGGTAATGACCCAAATTTAGAGTTACAAAAACAAGGTTATAAAGATATTCTTTTAGCGGCTACTGATGTTTTACAAGTTTCCGATGCAATTCGGAGTTCAATACAAAATTCTGGTGAAAATTTAGCAACTATGGACAAAAATATGTCCACACTTGTTAAAAGTATGGGGGTTACCGCCCAATACTCACAATTATTAAAACAAGAATTAGGAAGAGCGGTAACTGAAGTGGCGTTGATGGGTGGAAAACAAGAAGACATCAACAGGTTACAAAAAGAATTTATTGAAGCTACCAATAGAACAATTGTTTTAAGTACAGAAAATATTGAAAAACTATTTGCGGTTTCACAAGTTTCAGGAGTTTCAGTTAAAGAATTAGAAAAAGGATTTAGAAATGCCGGTATGGAAACTGCTCATATTAGTGATGAAATGAAAGTGGTTTATAATACTGCTAACAGTTTAGGTGTTAACGCTCAAACAGTTTCAAGTATGGTTGTTGCAAACTTGGATAAGATGAACAGGTTTGGTTTTGGAACAGGTGTTGAAGGTATGGCTAAAATGGCGGCTAAGGCCGCAGCAATGAGAGTTGACATGGGTTCAACTTTACAACTTGCTGAAAAATTATTTTCACCTGAAGCGGCTATAGATGTTGCGTCAACTTTACAAAGATTGGGTGCAACATCAGGAGCTTTATTAGACCCATTGAAGTTAATGGACTTGGCACAGAATAATGTTCCTGAATTACAGAACCAACTATCCGAACTTTCTAAAACTTTTACATCCTTTGATGAAAAAACTGGTAAATTTCAAATAATGCCTGAAGCAAGAAGACAATTGAAAGAAGTTTCAGATGCGTTAGGTATAGATAGAGTAGAATTTGAAAAAATGGCTATTGAATCTGCTAAGATTGAAAAGAAAATGGGTGAGATTGATTTTAGTGGTTTAAAATTAGATGTTGACGAAGACCAAAAAATGATGTTAGCAAATTTGGCAGAGTTCAATAAATCTAAAGGTGACTATACTGTTAAGTTTACTGATGATAAAGGTGTTGCGGTTGAAAAGGCTTTGAATGAATTACAACAAGGAGATTTAGATAGGATAAAATTACAACAACAAACTTTAGACCCACAGAAAGAATTAGTTAATGTTGCTAAAGAACAATTAGGTGCCGCAAATACACTTATAGCTCAAACGATATCATTTCAACAAACATTGAACAATCAATTCGCAATTTCTAATGAAGGAACTAAATTTTTACAGGAATCTGTGAAAGCTCAAGCTGAAATTTTAAAAGGACCTGGACAAACTTTTTCATTGAAAGGTAAAGGAGGGCCAGAAGTATCATCAACAGTTGAAGAACTTTTTGGAAGTTTAAATAAAATTGTTGGTGGGGACCTTACCGACGCAGCAAATTCTTTATCCAAAATAGTACAAGGTTCTGTTGGTATTATGGGTACAATAATGGAACAACAACAAAAAATTGTTGAAGGTGACCCAGCAAAGGCGGCGCTCGGTATCGCTTTGAGAAGTTTAGATACTCTTGAAACTGCAGCAAAAGGTTTTGGGATTGATTTGGACACTGCGGGTAAAAAACTACAAGAATTTTATTCTACTGTTACCGTTGGTGGGGGGTTAATTACAGGATGGGTTAAGCAAACATTCCAACTTAAACTACCCGAATCAGAACCTAAAGAAACAGAAGTTAAAAAAGATGTGGCAATTAATGCTAATGGACAAATGTTTTCATTGGATAAAGGTGACCTGATGATGGCGGTTAATCAAGACGCTCTATTACAATCAATTGGTGGTGGAGGGTCTATCTTTAATACATCAAATAAATCTGAAAATGTTAAAACAAACCCAAAAGAAATTAAAATATCATTGGATATTAACGCTAACTCAAACGATTTACAAGTTAAGAATGCGATTTTAACAGCTCTTAATCATGATGATATGATTAGAACTATTACTGATAAAATTGCAACAGTGACTACAGATTATGGTCTAACCACTTAATAAAAAATCTATTCCATTCTATTTATAGAAAAACCAATAGATGGCTGAAGAATTTCTATCTTTTAATAACTCCGAACAGTTTAGAAAAAAACTAATTGCGAAAAATCTGCCACCTTATACAGTTCAAGGGAGTTTTACGTCAACACAAGGATTACAAAATTACCCTATAAAGTTACAGGATAATACACCAACAGATTCTGAAAGTGTTAGTCAAGAATTATTTGTAGAACCTTCATATAACACAAGAATGAATACCTACGGTCCATCAGGTCAATTTTTTGATGGGGCGTTAGCTGTTGACGATGTAAGTGTTCCTGGTGGTGCGGGTATTGAAAATAATCCTCTTGGCCCTCCTGAACAATATAGTTTACAAACTCAAAGAATTGATTTATTAAATCAACCTTTTATTGATAATGCTGAAGTTATTAATAGATATCTACCACCTGAAGGATATGAAGATTTGTTTGTTACATCTGATTTAATTTTAGCTAAACCAAATGCTGCACAAGTGTACGGTGATGGAATTTCCGCTCCGATAATTTTCACACAAGGTGATTATACAGTAATAGAAATATTAAATAACGATGGTGAATTAAGTACTGATTCTTATTTACAACAGTTAGGAGCACAAAGTTTAAGAGAAGCAACTCAAGCAAGAATTGCTCGAGAAATAGAAAGGAATACCATAGGCGCTTTAAATATTGATACGTTAACTAATCCTTTTAACGCTACACTTTTAGCTACAGGTCAAGAACCATTTATTTACCGTGATTACACTATTACAAAACCTGATGGTCTTTTAGATTATGCTGCTTTCTTTTTACAAAAATTAACAGGTACATATTTTCCGGCTTCACCAATTGAAGGTAGTTATTTTTCTGATACTGAAATATTAAGATTACGTCCATTACAGGCGATAGGTAATTTAGGTGGAGGAAATTTATTTAATAGACCAAATCCATCTATTAAGTTTTTACAAAACACAGGTGCGGGTACAAAATCAGTTTTATTTAACGCTTTAAATTATAACCGATATAAACCAAACTACGCTATTACATCAACTCAAGTTGGTAACTTTGTAAATAATTTATTTGATAACTTCGCATCCATAGGTAATTTATATGTTGGTAGACAAGAAACTGATATTTCTACGGTAGTATCACCACCTAATGCGTCACCAATCGACGCTTTTGGACTACCAACGCATGCTCCTGTTTACGGTCCCGATAAAGTAGGTAAACTTTACGAAGGTGACCAAAACTTCCAATTTGGATTTGCAGCACAAAACTATGAACAAAAACCGGCATTTGATGGTGGGTTTGTTTGGATAACTGATTTTACAAAACCTGAAGCTGGTAGAAATGTTGGTGAAGGCGGAAATTTAATAGGTAATAATCCTAATTTTGTTCCATTAGCGTCTTCTTATAATCAGGTATTATCAACTAATTATACTTTCAGACCTGGTTCAATTTTAGATGTAACCCAAAGATTAATTAACTCAACACCGTCTCAAGGTGCTGATAGATTGGGTCATGTTGGTAATGCTATCAACCAAGTTTCAAAAGTATTTTCTGATGGTTATAAAATTATGACCAAAGGTTCTAAAGTAAAATCTTACGTTAATACTTCGGGAGCTGAGGTTGGACAGGAATACTGTAGAATTTTTACAAAAGACAAACCATATTATACATATAACAATTTACAAGGAACGGTTGCCAATACTTCAGGATTGGACACAAATGGAAATATAAGAAGATTTTCTTACTCAGTTTTGGACAGTACTTATAATCTTAATATAGTTCCATACAAAAATGGTGGTACAAATATTATAGGTGGACAAGTTAAAAAATATATGTTTTCTTTGGAAAATTTAGCTTGGAAAGACACTCCTGAATTTTCAAATTTACCTGAAGCTGAAAAAGGACCAAATGGTGGAAGAATAATGTGGTTTCCACCATATGATATTAAATTTGACGACTCGTCTACACCCTCTTTTAACGAAACAGATTTTATTGGAAGACCTGAACCTATTTACACATATAAGAACACTAAAAGGTCAGGTAGTATTGGTTTCAAAATAGTTGTTGACCACCCTTCAGTTTTAAATCTTATTGTTAACCAAGAGTTACAAAACCAATCAAACTCGACAATTAATTCTGTAGTTGATTCGTTTTTTGCTGGATGTAAAAAATACGACATTTATGAATTAGCTAAAAAATTCAGTTCATTGAGCTTAGGTACTATTGATGAACTTTATCAACAAGTGATGAGTAGTATAAGTACATCTGAAAGTGATAAGGTAAATACATTGAACGCTATTGCGCAAGGTAATGAGGCGGGACCGAGTGAAGTTCCAAATTTGAATTCTTTTGAAGGGACAGGTTTATATTTTGATAGTAATATTACAGAAAATGACAACTACACCCAAAGCTATAGTAATATATATAATACTTTAGTTACTAATGTTACTAACGCTCCGGATTTTGATGAAAGTGATGGAACTAAAGCAAATTCAATAAGTTTTTTGGATAATGTAATAACACCAAGTTATAATAAGTTCCAAGATTTTGTACAAGAAGTTGCGCAAGCATTAGTAGATGGTAATGAGGTTAAAATAGATTTCAAAGGAACCTCTTTTAATGTTGGTAATGCAAACAATAGTGATGCTAGAACTTTGGCTAATGATAGATTAGAAAGTATTGAAAATTATTTTAAAACTTATGTTTTTCAAGGGAACACGTTAGAAAAATATATTAATGACCGAATATTAAAGTTTGATGTTGATAGAAATTTGGTTGAAACATATAAACCACAAAATTTTGAAAATGAGATAAAATGTGATGGGGTATCAATATCAAGTGCGGGAGGTACTGTTTATCATTACATTCGTATGGGTTGTAGTGCTTTAATCATTGATAAAGTAAGAGTTTCACCCTCAAGACCATTTGGTGAAGTTGCAGCTAAAGCGGTAAGTGAAGGATATGCCAACACAGTTGGACAAAAACCTCCTTCAGTACAAGATTTACAAGACAAGTTCAAAAGTGTAACAAAAAAATTAATTAGAGAACTTTTGAATGAACAAAATTATTTTGAAACAATTAAAAGTTCCGACCCTTTTTTATTTGATGGAATAAAAAGTAGAATAAAGTTTTTCAACCCATTATTTCACTCAATAACACCTGAAGGATTTAATTCAAGAATAACATTCTTAAATCAATGTGTTAGACCTGGTAGAACAATACCAACTACAAGTGCAGATGGTAGTGTAAAAAACAAAGATGCGTTTAACACTAATTTTGGTAGACCACCAATATTGGTTTTAAGAATTGGTGATTTTTACAATTGTAAAATTGTACCTGAAACTTTAAGTTTCAAATACGAAGGCTTGGACTTTAACACCGAAGGTATTGGAGTTCAACCCATGATTGTTGATGTTACTTTAGGTTTTAAAATGATTGGAGGTCATGGGTTAAAAGAACCAATAGAAAAATTACAAAATGCTTTAACCTTCAATTATTATGCTAATACTGAAATGTATGATGAAAGAGCGGAAGCCACAGATTTAACCGACCTTGAAAGTTTTATAATTGGTAATAGAGAATCAAGTATTGTTAGTCAAGCTAATGCTCAGGCGGCAAACTCAACACCATCAATGACAAATCAGTTGAATACTCAAGTTAATAATAATGGTGGTACACAAGCTGGTTTTATAAATCAATCAACTACAAACAATGGTGTTGAAACAGGAACATTACTTTACAATGAACTTTTTGACAATACAGTAACTTATACACAAAACTATTTTAACACAATTGAAAATTTTGCAAAGCAATTTGTGGAACTAACAAATTATGGTGTGTATAAACAAGCAAGTACTGAAAAACAATTTGTAACAGGTTCTTTAAATTCGTTAGATACTCCAGTAACAAATGTTAAAATTTTGGGAAAATTTGTTAATTATGACAAGTACATGTTAAATGTGGGTAACAATTTAACATCTGAAGTTGATTCAGGTATCGACTTTTTAACTTTAGCATTAACTAATAATAATGTTACATCTGCGGACATCAGAGCGGTAAAAACAAATTTTATTACTAAAATTTCACAACAGGTATCTAATGTAACAGTTAAAATCGCTAGTTTAATCCAAACTACTTCTAATTCACAATCATCTATATATCAAAATTATCGTAAATTAGATTTAATTTGTTCAGCAACTGATGGTAAAATCACTTCGGCTGGGGCACCATATGTTTACACATTAACAGGACTTCCTGATGGTGTTAGTGATACATTAACAACAATTAGAACGGATTATATAAAAATTGCATCAGACATTCAAACATATTACAATTTACTTGAGTCACAAGGAATAATATTAAACCCAACAAGTGCAACTACAACATTTACACCTATATCAAGTGAAAATCTTTCAGATAGTTATAATACTTTCTTTACACTTTTCTGTAATACAATTTTAGATGACAATCAAAGAAACAAATTAATAGATGACTTGTCTTTAAATTTATTTTCATCTACTTCTGATTTAACTAAAAGTATTATTAGGTCTACTATCAATGGTTTAACCACACCATTTAGAACTGAAAAAAATGCAGAATTACAAAAATTGAATTCATTTTTTGATTCGCAAGATTATCTTATTTATAGAAATTATAACCCACAAGTTAATAACCAAAGTTTAGTAGGTAAAACTAGAAATTTTTCATATACAAGTGCGGGTTCTACTTCAACACAAAATGATAATTTGAAAAATTTATATTCTAATGTGAATGTAAATTTAGATAAAACAACCTATAATGGTAAAATAATTTTTAGTTAATGGCTAACGAATATTACAATAGATACCAAAATTTCACTGTAAATGGAACAACTACATATATTCCATTTGTTAATATTCCTTTGAAAACTACTGACAAAAAATACATTTACAGAGTAGGTGTATCAAGATTAGATAAAGTTTCGCAGTTATATTATAACTCACCATTTTATGGATGGTTAATCTTACAATCAAATCCACAGTATGGTGGTTCTGAATTGAACATACCTGATAATGCGGTTTTAAATATACCATTCCCTTTGTTAAGTTCTTTGTTAGATTATAAAACATCAGTTAAAGAGTATTTCTATTATTATGGTCAGTGATAACATATATGTTTTTCCTAATACTTGTGACAATATTTTTGTTATCAACCCAAATAAAGTTGTTAACGAATTTGGTAATCCTGAAGATAGATATATTAAACAAGAAAATTTAATTTATTACGCAAATCTTGAATGTGAACTAGAGCCAAGAAGTAGATTACTAACTGGTACTGATAAGAGTACTGTCACAACTATTTCTTTAGCTTCAATGAATTTTTTGAACCCAAAAGGTTCTGGTGAGTTTACTACTGATTGGACTGGTATACAAGACACAACAGTTAATCAGAATCAAATATCTTCACAACTTTTAGGTATGAAATCCATATCATATAGGGTTGGTATGAGTTATATACCTACGGTAACAATTACATTAGAGGATGTTAAAGGTAGAGCGTTATTCGAAAGTGGTGATAATTCTCCATACTCTGCTTTTTTTAATTTACCATATCCTACATTTTATTTAACTTTAAAAGGATATTATGGTAAAGCTGTTAGATACCCATTAATTCTACAAAAATTTACATCATCGTTTAATTCAAGTAATGGTAACTTTGATATTAATTTAACGATGATTGGTTACAAATTTAATGTGTTAACTGATATAACCATGGCGGAACTTTTTGCGGTTCCTCAAATGTATGTTAAAAGAACACCAACATCACAAAATCAAAATACCGGAAACCAAACAAATACTGTCACGCAGGCAATAACACAAAAAGGTTATCAAACAATTCAACAAGTATATAAAGATTATAAAAACTTAGGATTAATAGATAAAGATTTTCCTGAACTTACAGTACAACAATTATCAACAAAATTAGATAATTTTATAACATTTAGTTTATCACAGTTTGGTCAGGCAAATTTAAGACCTTTAAATGATATTGATACATATTCTAAAGATTTAGATGTTTATCGAGGACAAATTTATAGTTACACTAGTTCTTTTTTTAATTTAAACTTAGACCAAACAAATTATTTTGTTACTAAACCAATTAATAATGTAAGATATAAAATCTATACATGGAAACTATCAAATTTTCAAACTTTTGATACAGTTGTTTTAGAAAAATTAAATTTACAATTTTCAAAATTAAATTCTATTGTAGTTCAAAATAATTTGAATTTAACTAATAACCAAACATTTGGAAGTGGGGAGTTTAAAATTGAAAACCCAATAAGAACTGATAGTGTTGTAATTGATTTTGAAAATGCAATTGATTTAATTGATTTTGTAGAAACCGCTAAAGAAAGAAATACTACAGGATACACCACACCGGCACAAGTTACAAGTATTAGTGATGAACTTAATGATGCTAACGATAAATTTGGAGAAACAAATTTACCTTTTTTATTTTTATTTGACGGTCCTAATAGATTTTTAACACAATCTTATGAATTGAATAAAATTCTTGAAAGTAAAAAAACAACTATTGAAGAAAATTTAACTACAGAATTAAGTAATTTTATAAAAGATGCTAGTGGTTTAGGATTTGTACCTACGGTTAGAAATATTGTTGCTGTAATTATGGCATCTGCGGAAGCTTTTTTACGACTTTTACAAGATGTGCATGAAAACGCTTGGTTGGCAAGAAACAGTGAAATAAAAAAACTTGCAAACAACGATTCCCCGTCATCAAGTTCACCAGTTTATCCTTGGCCTCAGTATTTTGTTGAAAAAAATGTAAACGGACAAACAAAATTTGAAATCCAATATCCGGGAGATACTTCTGTAATTTCAACAACAAAAGGAAACGATTATACAATTTGGCCTGAAGTCGAATTTGTTGAAGAATTTTTGAAAGGTTACTTACAAAGAGAAATTCCACCTAATCCTGCACTTGATAATAATAGTGGAGTTAATAGGGTTTTAGTTTCATCATTTGACACAATTTCAACAAACACACCTTACTCAATCAAAGAAGACGTATTGTTTTTATATGAAATTTGGGAAAGAATACAAACAATATGCTCTAACAATGGATTCCAAAGAGACAATACTGAACAAACTAATCAAAATGTGATTAATTATATATCTGATATTGAAAGTTTAAACGTTTTTCAGTCGTTAATTTCAGGTAATAAAGAAAATGCTCCAAGTTTAATTTTTAGATTTAAAACTACAGATTATACACAACAAAATTATTTCCAAGAATTACAAACCGCTTTAGTTAATTTTACCAAATATTCACAAGGGATATTTGTTACTCAATATTTAGATGATAAAATAAATTTGAATCAAAATCAAATTTATGATAGGGATTTAGAAGTTATTCAAATTAAACCTGAAAAAGAAAAAAATTTTACAAACTACATTGAATCAAATGTACATAATGATATAAATTTTGTTGATACATATCCTTTTACATTTGAAAACTGGAATTACACTAATTTAGCCGGTGGTAATTCTTATTTCAAATTTACTGAAGTTAATAAAACACAAAAATCAATTTTTTATAATAATTTAATTAAAAAAGTTACAAATTTTACGGAAGCGTCTGTTTTTGGTAATAATGGGAATAAAAAAACATTAAGACCTGTTGTAACTTATAAATGGTTAACTAATAAAATAAATTTACCGATTGATTTACAAAATTTCTATAATAGTAGAACTATAAATGAATTTGTAACAACTGAAGGAAATTTGAATTATGTTGATTCAACATTCACTAATAAACAAACCACATCAATTTTAAACACTCCATTTTTTGTTAACTCCTTACAATTAGGTATTACAAATTATGTAGATTCGGGAACTGAAGGTTATCCATTTAAAGCCGCAGCATATCTTTTATTAAACGGATTACCTTTTTCAACACTACGTGAAAGATATCTGTCATTTGAAAATAATGCGGATGTTGAAAGTGATTTTATATTCGCAGGACTTAAAAAGTTTGGGGCAATACACAGGTTACCGAAGTACTGGATTTTAAAGTTAGGCTCAATATGGAATAGGTATAAAACTTATGTGGAATCTAATGTTGATATTTTGGACACAGTTTGGTCTGACTTTAACTATATTGACAACTATGACCCAATTAATGGTGATTCGGCAACTACATATGTTTTAACAGCAACAACATTTGGTCAAGTTAGTTTTGTTTTAGGTTCAAATCAAACTTCAAATCAAAATATTAACGTAGGGTTTTATCCAAAATTAATAAACGATTTCTACAGATTATATAATTCTGAATACGTTTATGAACCAACAGTTACTTCAACTAATGAAATTCAGGTGGCGTTTCAAAACGCTCTTGATGAAGGTAGAGTAATTTTATTACATGGTAATAATACAGATATCAATAAACCCAGCATAAATTTAAAAACTTGGACAGTTTGTATAAAAGCTGAAAATCAAGATTTTTACTATGTATGTCCATCTTTTGGAAGTATTGACAATCAAACAAAAAAAGAATGTTTTGATAATTCAGATAATAATACTATTTCAGTTTTAAACAACCCAAATGTACATAACGGTGCTATCCGTCTATTTTGGGCGGCTCCAAATTACGGTTATTTTAATACTACAAATCTTGTTAAACCGACTACGACTGAATACTTTAAAAAAGTTAATTCGGAACAAAAACAACAAACAACTTTTGAAATTTTAAATGAGGATGGGTATTCTTCAATCGAAGACATATTTTCAGTGTTTGATTTTGATGAATTAGAAATTTTTGAAAAAGAATTTTTATCTTTTTGTTCACCAAACAATTCTGACAACTTACAAAATTTATTTAAAAATTTAATGAAAATAGATGTTTTAAGTTCTGCTTTTGATGGGAGTATTAATACTAATGAACTTATTAAATCTTTGTCTTTAAACCAACAAAACAATTTTAAAAATTATATTAATTCAAAATTAGGGTTCGATGTTTTATATAAAAAATCTAATCCATTAGGATTTGATAAAAATTTATTTAACATTCTGTCGTTAAATCCATCACCCGAAATTGTAAATAGATATCAAATAAGGACCTACGAAACAACACCCGATAGTGTCCCAACTAGCGGGGTTATAACATATCAAGATTCGTTGGCTAACAATCCAACACAATGGAAAACCATGAAACTTTACGTAGGTTTTTCAACTATTGATGGATTAAACTATGACGCAACATCAAATTATCTTACTGATTTCTTCAGGGAATTCAATATTGGGTTTACTGTTGATAACATTAAAACATTCAGAAAATTAATAAAAATTTATGGTGCTAATGCTATCAGAGGTGGTAGTAATCCAGTAGAATTTAAAAATAGAGTTAGTAATTTCATATCTAACTATTCTGATTTATCAGGAAAAACTTTTACAAATTTTATAACATTACTACAAAAAAAATTAGGTGTTAATGAACCAAATCCACAAACTATTGATTCTGTTTTAGAAGGATTCCAAAGTAAAGTTGAATTGTATGATATGTTTAAAGCGATTAATGATAAATGGATTGCTGGTAATGATTATATAAAAACAGATAATAATTCAGACGCACCTTTATTTAGGGATTATTTATTTTTAGATAGGGGTAATAGGAATGTTGGTGATATATATGTTGATATTGCTAAAGTTAATTCTTATTTAAAAGGGGCTAATCCAAAATCTAATGTTTTTACAGTTGTGGGGTCAATTATAAAAGACCATAACTTTGTAAGTTTTCTTATTCCTTCTTATATTAACTTTTATGGTAGACAAACACCTTCAGGTGATATTGATTTAGAAAGTAATGAAACGGCTCCTAACGAATTTGCAAATAATTTATTTGGGACATTTGATACTGTAGATTACCAAAGTTCAAAACCAAAAATGTTAAATGTATATGTTGACAAACCATCACAACAATTAGATAATAAAAACAAAACTAATGGTTACAAAGATGATGGATTAGACATTAGTGTTTGTGCAGAAAATCCCATAGCGATTAGTTCAGACCAAAAAAGGAACTATTCTCTTGAAAATAGAGTAGTTGGATTCGCCGTAGATTTTGAATTACAAAACCAAGGAGTTTTCAAAAGTATTAGTGTAAGTCAAGATTTGGGAAAGGCCACAAGTGAATCATTAATGGCGGAATACAATTTGGCACAATCAAGTACAGGTATACAAACATCAACACAAAATGTTAGTTTATATAACATATATAAGACTAGAAGTTATAACGCATCTGTTACTAGTATGGGTAATGTTATGATTCAACCGTCTATGTATTTTGTTTTAAGAAACATCCCATTATTTGCCGGTTCTTATTTTATTACTGAAGTACAACACACTATTGGGCTTGATGAGTTTAACACTAATTTTACAGGTACAAGACAAGCCGCACCTACTTTACCTAAAGTTGACTCTTTATTCCAAACTATAAAAAAACAATTACTTACAAATTTGGGTAATACATATAAGAATCAAGGTTCTACAGGTGTTGGTACTACGGGTAATGTATCACAAATCAAAAACGCTATCACAAATTCATTAGTTGGTCCAAAAATTTTAAACGCATCTATAGAGTGTACTAAAAATGAAGCGTATATTAATTATGTTAAATTTACAGGAGGTAATGAAACGGTGTCCGCAATAGTTGTTGCCCAAAGTATAAAATTATTATTACCGACATCTAATAAAACTAAAATTTGTATTTTTGCATCAATATGGGTTGAATCAGGTATTGAAGGTGAAATTCCACAGTTGAGTTACTACGGAAATAATATGGCCGGTATAACATTAGATTATGATTACCCTGGTAATTTAAAAGGGTTTTTTCTAACCGACCAAAACAAAAATTATTTTCAGTGTTTGACTAATACTAATAACTATACCCAATCATATGCCGTATTTGCAAGCCAAATATTACATCATACATTTATGAATGCTGCGTATAAAAATTATTTTGATAAGGTTACTAACATAACTGATGTGGATGTGTTTGCTAATGAATTTGCAAGAATATGGATAGAGTTTTTCCCGTACAATAAAGTTATACAAACACCAACAATATTTGATGATTATAGAACAGGTAATGTAAACGAATACCAAAGTTTAATTAATAAAATAAAAAGAGCGTTTGAAATTTATAGGGGTATCCCTATTTAATAATTAATAATTTTAAAATAAACAGATATTTATAATAAAAAGATTATGAGTACAAAAGAAATTTTAGACAGATATCTTGGAAAAAGTACAAGAATTACTGAAACAGATAAAGGTAATGGTTTTAAAGAAGTTTGTGATTTAGATACTGGTGATTGTTACACAATCAGAATGAAAGACGGTCTAATTGAAAGAGTAAACAATACTCTTCATACCAATAAAAAAATAAACGTAGAAACTACTCAAGGTTTCAAACAATTACTTAACGGGTAAAATGGCAATTTCAGAAACAATTTTAGAAGAATTAAAAAGATATAATAAAATCAATAATTATATTTTAGAGCAAGAAGCTGACCCATTTGCGGCACCTGCGGATACTGACCCATTAGCGGGTGGTGATGTACCACCGGCACCTGATGCGGGAGCTACTCCACCAGCACCTGAAGCGGGAGTAACACCTCCGGCTCCTGAGACTCAACCTGTGGATGTGGCAAACGACCCTGATGTTGAAAAAGTTGGTGATGAAGGTTCAGAAGAAACAGGAACTGAAGAATTAGAAATTACTGATTTAGTAAAATCACAACAAAATATTGAAACAAAACAAGAAGAATATTTTAATAATCTTTTCAGTCAACTTTCTAATTTGGAATCTAAATTAGGTGACATGGAAAATATTTTTTCTAAACTTAATGATATTGAGGCTAAAATTGAAAAATACAGAGAAAAAACTCCACAAGAAAAATTAGAATTAAGAAGCTTGGATTCAGGTCCATTTAATCAGAAACTAACAGATTTCTTTGTTGACAAACAAGAAGATATTGAAAAATCAGGAAAAAATGAATATGTTTTAACTACCGATGAAGTTGAGGATTTTACACCTTCAGAAATTAAAGGTACGTTCAATGACTATCAAGAACCTGACGAATACAAACCTTTGAAATTCTAAATTTCAAATTTGACTATCACGGCTGACACACTTATACTTGAATATTAACTAATAAATTATACAAACAAAATGGCGACAAATTCTTTAGATGCTGTACTCGCTCAGTATGAAAAAGCGAAAAGTGGAGGTAGCTCTGCAAACAAAATGTCTCAAGAAGACAGAATGAAAAAATATTTTGCGGCGATTCTGACGCAAAATGAAAACTCTGGACAGAAACGTCTTCGTATCTTACCAACACCTGATGGGTCATCACCTTTTAAGGAAGTTTGGTATCACGAAGTACAAGTTGAAGGTAAATGGAATAAAATCTATGACCCAGGTAAGAACGACAACGAGCGTTCACCGTTGACTGAAATTCATGATGAATTAATGTCAACAGGTAAAGAGTCAGATAAAGAACTTGCTAAATCTTACAAGCCTCGTAAGTTCTATATTGTTAAAGTAATTGACCGTGATAACGAAGCGGACGGAGTTAAGTTCTGGCGTTTTAAACACAATTACAAGAACGAAGGTATCCTTGATAAAATTATCCCTATTTGGAAAGCTAAAGGTGATATCACTGACCCTGTTAACGGACGTGATTTAATCATTGAGTTGGCTAAAGCAAAAACTCCTAAAGGTGCAACTTATACAGTTATCCAAACTGTAATGCATGACGACCCATCACCTGTTCACACAGATGCTGAAACTGCTAAGGCTTGGACTGAAGACCCACTTACTTGGGCTGATGTTTACTCTAAAAAACCTGTTGAATATCTTGAAGCTATTGCTCGTGGAGAAACACCAAGATGGTCACAAGAATTAGGTAAGTACGTTTACGGAAGTGAGGCTTCTGAAATTACTATGGGGGGTTCATCTACAATCGTAGACCCACAAGCTAACGACGAACCAGATGGTGATTTACCATTCTAATTTATAAAAGGTTGGACACAATTATACACAAAGTGTCCAACCTTTGTTATTTTTATTACAAACAATTAAACTAATAGACATTTATGGCTATAAAGAAAAAAGAATTTTCTCTTGATGCGATTAAAAACAAATACTCCACCAAGACCAAATACAAAGAAACGGAATTTTATGAGGTCGGTGAAAGTTTCCATAGCAGTTGTGGTTTACCTGGTCCTGCTTTGGGTAACATCAACATGTTCCTCGGTCACTCGAACTCTTCAAAAACGACTGCGCTTGTCAAAGCCGCTGTGTCTGCTCAGAAGAAGGGGCATTTGCCTGTTTTCATTATCACTGAAAAAAAATGGAGTTGGGACCACGCAGTTGAACTCGGTTTGGTGGCGGAGATGACTGATGGTGAGTGGGATGGTCAATTCATCTTTAACGACAACTTTGATTACATTGAACAAGTAACTGATTATATTAATGAGTTATTGGACGAACAAGAAAAAGGAAATATTCCTTATTCACTTTGTTTCCTTTGGGATTCAGTAGGTTCTATTCCTTGTAAGATGACTTTTGATGGTAAAGGTGGTAAACAACACAACGCATCAGTTTTGGCTGACAAGATTGGTATGGGTATCCAAGCTCGTATCACTAAATCACGTAAAGAAGATTACCCTTATACCAACACTTTGGTGGTAGTTAATCAACCTTGGGTTGAATTACCTGATAATCCTTTTGGACAACCAACAATTAAGGCAAAAGGTGGTGAAGCACTTTGGTTGGCTTCAGCTCTTGTTTTCTTATTTGGTAATCAAAAGAACGCAGGTATCAATCACATCACGGCAACTAAAAATGGTAGAACAGTGTCTTATGCTATCAGAACTAAAATTTCAGTTTTGAAAAACCACATCAATGGGTTGGGTTATAAAGATGGTAAGATTATTGCCACTCCACAAGGTTATATTGATGACGATAAAGACGCTCTTGAAAAATACAAGAAAGAGTATTCACAGTATTGGAACGCAATTCTTTCAGGCACAGGAGAAATTACTCTTGATGAATCTGAAGAAGTATTTGAAAACGAAAACGAATCATTTTAATTAGTTTTCAGTGAAAAAAACATTACTTGTTGACGGAAACAATCTGATGAAGATTGGGTTTCACGGTGTGAAGGATTACTTCCATAATGGTGAACATATTGGAGCTTTGTATCATTTTATGAATACACTTCGTAAGTTCATTAGTGAACAGAACTTTGACAAAGTAGTGGTATTTTGGGATGGTGAAGATTCCACGAGTTTACGTGGGATTCTTTACCCAAAATACAAACAAAACAGACGATTGGTTATGGAGGACGCAATCTTTATGTCTTACCTAAAACAAAAAAATCGTATCAAACAATATCTTGAAGAAGTTTACATCCGACAATTAGAAATTAGTGGTAGAGAAGCTGATGATTTAATTGCTTACTATTGTCAGATTTCTGAAAATGAACACAAACTCATTTTTTCTTCAGATAGGGATTTAACACAACTTATTTCGGAAAAGGTGTCCATCTACTCACCTTCACTTAAATCCACGTTTAAACACGGGGATAAGATTAAATTTGATGACTTTGAGTTTCCACACTACAATGTTAAAACATTAAAGATATTAACTGGTGACAAGTCGGATAATATTGAAGGTATCTATCTTTTGGGTGAAAAAACTTTAGTTAAGTTTTTCCCTGAAATACTTGAAAATGAAGTTTCTTATAACGATATTTTAACAAAGGCAGAAAACTTACTCAAGGAACAAAAAGACAACCAAACTCTTAAAAATCTTTTAACAGGTAAAACAAAATCAGGTATATTTGAACAAGAGTTTTTTCAAGTTAATGAACAGATTGTTGATTTATCTAACCCACTTTTGAAAGACGAAGACAAAGAAGAAATCAGATTGGTTGTTGATGAAAATTTAGATATTGAAGGAAGAAGTTATAAGAACTTAATTAAGTATATGGTTGAGGACGGGTTGTTCAAGTACCTACCAAAAGGTGATGATTCGTGGACATATTTTATTCAACCATTTATGAAGTTAACAAGAAAAGAAAAAACAAAAACAAACAAAAAATAAATTAAATTATGAAAGAACAAGACATTACCAAATTGGAATTCTTGATGACGGTAAACAATAATTTTATCGTTCAGCGTTTTTTTAACGTAAAAGGGTATAACCCAAAAGGACATAACTCAGCTGAGTTGATTGACTTGATGGAAGGTTTCATTTCAGAGTTGAAACAAGATTTCAAAATGAAAACTGTAAACTACATGTTGGACAATCAATATCAGATTACAGAAGACCCTGAAGTTTTAAACACATCATTTACTGATGGACCCGAGTCATTTAACATCTACATCAAAAATGGTGATACGACAATGTGTCATTATTCATTCGATGCGAAACTTTACCCACCAAAAATAAGATACACCGTAGACATACGTCCGTACCTAAAAAGTATCCTTTTCGGTTTAACTGACGTGTTGTCATCTAAAAAATTAACACACGAATACATGGGTTATCAGTTAGCTCGTTGATATTTATTCAATAAACAAATATACTATGGCTGACAAAAATTTTGACTACTTGGGGGAGACCTTCCAACTTCAATTACTGAATCAAATTGTGGTTGATAAGGACTTTTCACATTCGATTTTAGAGGTTATCGAACCAAGTTATTTTGAAAACAAATATTTCAAATTATTCCTTCAGATGGTGAAGGAATATTATTCAAAGTTTGAACACAGCCCGAGTTTTGAAACAATACAACAAAAAGCTAAAAGTGAAATCAGTCAAGAGTTATTGTTAAAGATAACTCTTGATACTATTTCAGATATTCAGAATGTAACTGATGACGGTGCTAGTTTTGTGCAAGAAAAAGCTTTGAAGTTTTGTAAACAACAAGAACTTCAAAAGGTTATGGATAAAGCTAAGAAAATCATTGACCACGGTGAGTTTGAGAACTATGACACCTTGGAAGAAATGGTTAGAGAAGCTTTACAGGTTGGAAATGTGGATAGAGGAACGGGTGAAGTGTTTGAAGATTTGGATGATGTATTAGCAGATGATTACAGACATCCGATACCTATGGGAATACCAGGTATTGATAATCTTTTAAAAGGAGGTTTGGCTAAAGGGGAAATTGGTGTTATATTAGCACCCACAGGTGTTGGTAAGTCAACTTTGACAACAAAGATTGCGAACCACGCATTTAACTTAGGATTTAATGTTTTACAGATTTTCTTTGAAGACAACAAGAAAGTAATTCAAAGAAAACATTTCACGTGTTGGACAGGTATTGCTCCTGACTCATTAGGTGAACATAGAGAAGTCGTTATTAAAAAACTTGATGAAATCAAGAATACGATGAAAAACAAATTAATCCTTAAAAAGTTACCATCTGATACCATGACTATGAATCAGATTAAGAATCAGATTAGAAAGATGATTGCAGATGGCAATAAAATTGATGTAGTTATTTTAGATTATATTGACTGTGTTACTCCTGAAAAAATGATGGATGACGAGTGGAAATCTGAAGGTTCTGTTATGAGAGCGTTTGAATCTATGTGTCATGAATTAGACATTGCTGGTTGGACTGCAACTCAGGGTAATAGAAGTTCAATATCATCTGATGTTGTAACAACTGACCAAATGGGTGGTTCTATTAAGAAAGCACAAGTAGGTCACGTTATTATCACAGTAGCAAAATCACTACAACAAAAAGAATTGAATCTTGCGACTATTGCTATCACCAAGTCAAGAATTGGTAAAGATGGGGTAGTATTTGAAAACTGTAAGTTTAACAATGAAATGTTAGAAATTGATACAGAAAGTACTACAACATTCTTAGGTCTTGAAGAACAGAAGGAAGAAAGAAATAGAAACAGGATTAAAGAAATTATGGAAAAAAGAAAACAACAAACAGTATAATTATTATAACAATATGAATGAAAATATGGAAAAAATTTTAGTAGAAAACCCAAACCGATTTGTCATCTTCCCAATCAAATACAATGATATATGGGAATATTACAAGATGCATCAAGCGGCTTTTTGGACAGCAGAAGAAATTGATTTGAGCGGTGACCTCCGTGATTGGGAAAATTTATCAGAAAACGAACAATATTTTGTGAAGAATATTTTGTCATTTTTTGCGGCTTCGGATGGTATCGTTAATGAAAACTTGGCTGAAAATTTCTACAGAGAAGTACAATATCCTGAAGCAAAATTCTTTTATGGTATTCAGTTGGCTATGGAGAATATCCATAGTTTAATGTATTCACTTCTTATTGATACTTACGTATCAAATGAAGATGAGAAGAACAAATGTTTCACCGCATTAGATAACCTACCAGCGGTCCAAAAGAAAGCTAAATGGGCTTTAGATTGGATTGAAAATGCATCTTTTCAAGAAAGATTAGTTGCATTTGCCGCAGTTGAAGGTATCTTCTTTTCAGGGTCATTCTGTTCTATTTTTTGGTTAAAATCAAGAGGTATAATGCAAGGTCTATGTAATGCTAACGCTTTGATTTTCAAAGACGAAAACTTACACTGTGACTTCGCAATTCATTTATTAAACAATCACATTGAAAATAAACCAAGTGAAAAGAGAATTAAAGAAATTCTTCTTTCAGCACTTGAAATTGAAAAAGAATTCATCACTGAATCTTTACCTGTTTCTTTAATTGGTATGAACCAAAATTTAATGAAACAATATCTTGAGTTTGTTGTTGATGGTTTATTAGTTAAACTTGGATGTAAAAAACATTTCAATGTTGAACAACCTTTCAAGTTTATGGAACAAATCGCAGTTGAAACAAAGGGTAATTTCTTTGAGTCAAGAACTGTTGAATACCAAAAGGCTAAGTTAAATGAAACCTTGTCCTTTACAGACGATTTCTAATTTATTACTTTAATAGAACTATGATGTCACTTAAAATTAAAAAGAGAGGTGGAGATGATGCGTCATTTAATCCACAGAAAATTTATAACCGTATTAAAAGAGCTTCAAAGGGGTTGAGTGTCAACTCCGATGAAATCTTTATTAAGGTTATCACTTCAGTACCAACTGAAGGTATTATTACAACAAAAGAATTAGATAAGTTAATCTATGAAATTGC
>Ga0315906_10002061_pt1 | contig 28872 bp, 28 predicted proteins | sample LakEriMetagenome_4_FD_203526 | JGI IMG/M metagenome (GOLD analysis project Ga0315906, IMG submission 203526) | Freshwater fungal communities from buoy surface, Lake Erie, Ohio, United States - Buoy 2 MA122 | ecosystem: Environmental > Aquatic > Freshwater > Lake > Lake biofilm | place: USA...
CCCCCAATAGCCTTCCGACCACGCGACCGATCGCAGGATTGAACTTGGGATCGGCAAGCCACACATCTACATCAATACCTTCCTCCGCCAGCCAATCAAGCGGCAAATAGACGCGACCCGCCCTTGCGTCTTCACCGATGTCGCGGGCAATATTGGAAAACTGCATCGCCACACCGAGGTCACACGCCCGCGCCAATGCGTTGGCGCCGCGCGTCTCCATGAGTATCGACATCATCGCGCCGACCGTTGCGGCAACGCGAGCTGCATACGCAGTCAGATTGCTCAAGGTCTGGTAGCGGCGCTCTTCCGCATCCCATTGAAAACCTTCCAGCAGCGCTTCGGGCAACGCACGCGGAATATCAAAATAAGACACCACTTCGGTAAACGCACGATCGGGCGCCTGGTCGATCGGCCGTCCCGCGTACACCAGTTCCAAGCGTTCGCGTAACTCATCGACCGCCGCTGACTTACCAGCCTTGGTCGCCCTTGTATCGAGGTCAACCGCGTCGTCGGCCATCCGACAAAACGCGTACAGCGCAGAAGCCGGCTCTCGGACCGTTTTTGGCAACATTAATGACGCGGCAAAAAAAGTTTTTGAGTTTTCTTTCAGCATTGCTCGGCATTCTGCGACGTCGGCAGCGACCCGCTCCCGCCACACTAGGTCTGCAAACCCTGCGCCGAGACCGACATCAGCCATGCTGCGTATCCTGCTTCACCGTTGAGCCGTGCGGCACCACGCGGTCGAGCACCTTTGCCGATGCAATGACACCCGGCATACCCGCGCCGGGATGCGTACCCGCGCCGACCAGATACAGATTGTCGAGCTCCTCGCTCTTGTTGTGCGGACGAAACCACGCGCTTTGCGTCAGTATCGGCTCTAGGCTAAATGCCGCACCGTTAACCGAATTGAGTCGGTCCTGAAAATCTTGCGGCGTCAACATCATCGAGCTCGCAATCTCATTCTCCAATCCCGGCAACACCGTCTTACTCAAATACTGCTCAATCGATTTACGATATGGCTCGGCCTTTTCGCGCCAGTCCGTGCCGCTGCCAAGATGTGGCACCGGCGACAAGACATAAAACGCATCACATCCGGGCGGGGCCAATGAAGAATCGGTCGCTGTTGGGCGATGCAAATAGAGACTGAAATCTTTTGCCAGCACTTTGTTCTTAAAAATATCGGCAAGCAATTCTTTGTAGCGCGGTCCGAGCAAAATAGTGTGGTGCTCAACATCGGGATATTGCCGTTTGGTGCCGAAATACCAAACGAACAAACTCATCGAGTACTTCGATTTTTCGATGCGCGAGTTGGTCCAGCGGCGACGGTGTTCGGGGGCAACCATCTTGCGATAGGTCCATGCCGCATCCGCGTTTGACACCACTAGGTCCGCTTTGATGACCTCGCCTGACTTCATCACCACACCTGTGGCACGCCGACACGCGACCTGTATCGACTCCACCTCGGCATTCATGCGCACGGTATTGCCCTGCCCTTCAATCAACTTCGCCATACCCTCAACGATCTTGCCGGTACCGCCCATCGCAAAATGCACGCCCCACTTACGTTCCAGATGATTGATCAAACACAAAATGGACGTGGTCGTAAACGGGTTACCACCGATGAGCAACGGATGAAAACTGAGCACCGTCCGGATGCGCTCGTCCTTGATATAACTTGCCACCAGACCATAGACTGTGCGGTAGCTCTTAAGCCGCAGCAAATCAGGCGCAATTTTGACCATCGTTGTCCAGTCGGCAAACGAGATATCGACCAGCTCGGTGAAGCCGACGTCAAACACAGCCTTGGCCTGTTTGACAAAACGCTCGTAGCCCTCAACATCAATCGGCGAAAATTTTGCGACCTCTTGGCGCATAGCCTCGGCGTCGCCAGTGTAGTTAAAAATTTCACCATCGTCAAAACGAATTTGGTAGAACGGTGTCACCGCACGCAGGTCAACATCGTCGCTCAGATTTTTGCCACAAAGTGCCCACAGTTCATGGAGCAAAAACGGCGCGGTAACAATCGTGGGCCCGCCATCAAAGACAAATCCGTCTTGCTTGTAGACGTAAGCCCGTCCACCTGGCGCATCGAGTTTTTCGAGGACAGTGACGCGGTAGCCGCGTGCGCCCAGCCGAATAGCGGCGGCGAGCCCGCCAAAGCCGGAGCCGATCACGACGGCGTGAGGCTGGTCAGAGTGATGTGAGATATCCAAAGGGCTTCCTATCCGTGCTTCGATGTGGCTAACGGTGACGACGGTGCGGCAATGGTCGCGATGGGCAAGTTCAAAATCAAATCGAAGGTTTGTTGCGGTGACTCTTCGTGCGCGAGGTGCCCTTGTCCAGGCAGCGTGACAATGGTGGCTTTTGGCAACATTGCCTTGACCCTATTTGCCTCGTTGGGCGAAACCGTTTTGTCATTTTCACCGACGACGAGCGTAATTTCCAAATCGCGCTCGGAAAGTTTGGGCAAGTCTCTAGCCAACGGACGCAAATCCCACTGCGCCATCATTTCTAGCGCGGCCGCCGCATGCTGCGCGTTGCGAATGATGGTGCCATAGAGTTCAGCCCCGGTGTCATCAATCCGCGAGCCGGTGCCATCGAGCAGCCGCCGCAAAATCTGCGGGTCGGAGGCACGCCAAGCAAATAGTTTGGGGACGAGCGAGCTGCGCGACAGCACTTTCGCAATCGGCGAAAACAACTCTCCTGCAAATCCGGATAGCGGCAGCAACGCGCCGTTCAGACTCACCAAGTGTTGCGGTGTAATCAGCTTGTCTAGACACATCCGCGCCAGAATCGCCGCACCGGCAGAATGGCCGACCACAATCTGTGGTGCCACCGACATCGCCTTCAACAATGCCGATAATGAAGCCGCCATTTGCGGCAACGAAAACCCATGTGAGGGTGGGGACTCGGTAAAACCATGGCCGGGAAGATCAACGGCGATGACATTAAATTTCGATGCCAGCAGTGGCATGAGACCGCGCCACGAATGGGTTGCCGCACCCGTGCCATGCACCAGCAGAACCGTTGGCTTTGTCGTGTCGGGCTTTCGCGGCATGGTTTGCACGTGCCAACGTAACCTGTCGGCACCCGCGACCACGAATTGGCTCGCCTCACGATTTGGCCAGTCGCGTCCTTCGCGTTCCCAATTCAGCGGCTCGGCCATATTCATCTCGCCGGTGCTTTGCCTATGCTGCCTGCCAATTGCACAGCATTCATCAGCGTGCGTGCCCCGGCATGTGGCAACGGCAGGTAGGTAGCACCCATCGCGTTCGCCAGCGCCTCGGCGCGCGGATTCGCACTTGGCGAAGTATCAACAAATAGGGCCCGCAGCCCGTTGATTTGTCGCAAACTTTTAGCCGCCGATAACGCGTCGGCCTCGGCGAGCGGACGATTGCCACCGACACCATTGCGCGCCACGTTCGCCTTGCCGTCGGTGAGCATCACCACGACCACCGTATCGCCACGCCGATTCAAGGCTTCTGCCATTTCGCGCGCGGCGTCGATGCCATTGGCAAGTGGTGTGCCGCCGCCGCCGGGCAAACCCGCGAGACTGCGCTTTGCACGAACCAGGGAACGTGTTGCCGGCAGCAGCACCTCGGCTGCACGGCCGCGGAAGGCGATCACACTAACCCGGTCGCGGCGGATATAACAATCGGCGAGCAATAATTCAACAGCACCCTTGGCTTCGGCAAGCCGATTCAGCGCGGAAGAGCCAGATGCATCCACCACAAACAAGGTGGTGGTCTCAGTACGCTGTTGGTAACGGTTCACGCGGAAATCTTCTTTACGAATATGTAAGCGTCCCAGCCGCGCCAGACCGCCGACTGTAGATTGCGCGCGAAGCCGCTGCCAAGGCGCAGCGGCACGAAGGGTGGCGAGTACGTTCATGCGCGCACCGGAACGAATGTCGCCGCGCACCGAGCCCACTGCGCGACCGCGCTTGGTCGAGTTCCGCGCTTGGCCCGATGGCCCAGAGGATTTGCTGGCACCGCGCGATGCGTTGCCTTGCATCATTAACTTCAGTAGCAGTTTTTCGGGGATCGCGGCGGCGGTGGCGGCCAGCACCACATCTTCCAAAGGCTGATCGACGTTCGTTTCGTCTTCGTCCGGCTCAGGAGATTCGGGAGGCTCCTCATTTTCGGGCGGCTCCTGATCGCGGCTGTTGTCCTCAGGTGGCGTTTGATCCGGCTCCTCTTCTAACTGCGGCTCACTTTCCGCAGAATCTTCCGGTGGCGGCTGCGGTAGTCGGGTCGCGCGCGGCGCTAACACGAGGCGACCAGCCAGTTGCACGTCGTCATCGGAAACCTCGGGGCGACCATTCAGCGCCGCAATCGCGCGCGCGGCATTGATCGCCAAGTTCGGCGCACGCATGCCATCCACACCGAGCGCGTACGCGGTCGCCGTCAGTGCTTCGATAACTTTGTCACTCGCCGTGACCTCGCGAATCGCGGCGCGTGCAGCAATCACATCATCCACCGAAACTGCGAAAGCCTCTGCCATTTCGGCGGCATTCCCACCCTCGAGCTCCTCGCGCAGCATCCGATCGGGAAAGTCGCTGAGGTCAATCTGAAATGCGAGCCGGTCGGCGAGTGCGACGGAGGCCGATTCGTCGTCTTCAATTCCCTCATCTAACAATACTGCGGCGAATGCGGTTTCATGTCGCAGCTGAAAACCATCGCGTTCGACCACCACCACACCGGAATCAATGACTGACGCCAACTTTGCGGCCGTGTAGGAAGTCATACGTTCTGCCATCGGGAAAATCGCTACACCGCCATCACAGTCGGCGAGCACACCACGTTCGGCTACGGGCCGCCCGCTGGCGAGTGTTGAGGCGAGGTCAAGTCCGCCCAACAGGCGACCGTCCGCAATGTTTGAGGGCACGCGCTTAACCACCGCCCCTGAGGGCAACATCGCCAAAAACTCACGCAACCACGCATCCCGTACCGGGCCCGCACGTGAACGGATCACCACACCACTCAACCGCGTCGGGTCGACCGCCAACACTGCGGCTGCGGTTAACGCGAGCTGCCAGACCGCGACCCACGGCGCGACGTTTTGAGTACCGTCTGGTGCCTGTTGCTTGTCGGCAGCAGCCGCAATCGGCGTCGCCGTGGAAGTTTCTGCGGCGTCGCGGGAATTGATTTTGGTCTGCACAGTGTCGGACTCAGCGCCGCTGACGAACTTGCTCAGACAGCCGCAAAAACTTCGTCTACCGCGCGCTGCACTCGGGCGGTGGAGCCAGAATCGTCTAGCGGATCACGACGCAAACGATGCCGCAGCACCGAAGCAGCGAGCGGTTGAAGGTGTTCGTCGCCAACGCTGTCAGCTTCCGCATAGGCTGCCAATGCCCGCGCTGCGCGAATCAAAGTGAGTTCACCCCGCAACCCGTCGGTGCCGAGTTTCATACAGAGTGAGGCCGCCCGCCGGAGTGCGGCGTCGCTGACTTGTACTTTTGGCAAACGCTCACGCGCAGCGACAATGCGTCTACGTGTCTTGTCCTGTGCCGATTTCCATTTCGCGGTGAAGCTCACACAATCATTCTCAAATTGATCGCGGCGCTTGACGACCTCAATCCGCTCTTCCAATAGGCTCGGTGTACGGACTTCGACCGATAATCCAAAACGATCCAGTAACTGCGGACGCAACTCGCCCTCTTCTGGATTGCCGCTGCCGATCAATACGAATCGTGAAGGATGGCGAATGCTCAAGCCTTCGCGCTCGACAACGTTCTCGCCGGAGGCGGCGACGTCGATCAGCAAATCGACCAAGTGGTCTTCAAGCAGGTTCACTTCGTCAATGTATAAGAAGCCGCGATTGGCACGCGCCAACAGACCCGGCTCAAAGGCTTTCTCGCCACGCGCCAAGGCACGCTCCAAGTCGAGCGCGCCGACTACGCGATCTTCCGTGGCACCCAGCGGCAAGTCGACGACTGGCACCGTGACCATGATGGTTTTGGCTTTTGCGGCGACTTCATCGCCAGGGATAGGGGGCGCATCGGGTGAGGCGTTATAACGAGAACCAGCAACGACGGGGATCTTGGGCAATAAAGCGGCCAAAGACCGCACTGCTGTTGACTTTCCGGTTCCGCGGTCGCCAAGGATAAGTACACCACCAACGCTGGGGTCAATGGCGGCAATGATCATTGCGCGCTTCATCTCCTCTTGGCCGACGATGGCTGAAAACGGGAAGGATTGACTCACTATCGTCCCCCCGATATGGCGCTAAGGGAGCAAACTTCGATGGAAAGACCTACTCTACGAACGATCGCGCAAGAAAAAATCTGCATGTATTCAATCACCACCATGTTTGACAAAACGAACTGTAAGGTTTACTTTACACATTATTGGCTGTGATGTCTCAATCTGGAGAGGCAAAAAACTCTAGGATTGGAGGAATTGGGTGTCGCAAACCGCGCTTTTTGCGTTGGGTCTGAATTACCGTACGGCTCCCATCGAGATTCGGGAACGCGTAGCGTTTCCTGCTGCCGCCCAGCGCGATGCGGTGGATTCCCTGCGTCGCGCGACCTTTGCCGACGAGGCAACCCTCGTTTCGACCTGCAACAGGACTGAGCTCTACTTGCGCGCACCACATGTCGATGCCCTCGACCGCGCTGCAAACTGGGTGGCCGAGCTGCCGCGCGTACGTGGCCTCGATATCCGCCCCCACCTGTATCGCCTGAAAGATGCCGAGGTACCGCGGCACGCGTTCCGTATGGCCAGCGGCCTTGATTCCATGATTCTGGGTGAGCCGCAGGTTTTGGGCCAAGTCAAGCTGGCCGTCAAGATCGCGAACGACGCGAATGCACTGTCCGGCCCGCTTGATCGTCTGTTCCAGGAGACTTTCCAAGTCGCCAAGACGGTGCGCTCACAAACCGCGATCGGTACCACCTCGGTGTCGATGGCAGCCGCCTCGGCTAAACTCGCTTCGCAGCTGTTCGGCGATATGCGTCAAATACGGGTGCTACTGATAGGCACTGGTGAAATGATCCAGCTGGCCGCTACTCACTTTGCCGCGTTCAACCCAAAAACCATTGTGGTGGCGAACCGGACTCTCGCTAACGCAGCGGCGATTGCGGCGCAGTTCAACGCTATGCCAATGGCGCTAGACGAAGTACCGTCGTGTATTCATGAATTTGACGTCGTCATCACCTCCACTGCCTCCACCCTGCCGATCATCGGTAAAGGCATGATTGAGCGGGCCATCAAGCGGCGGCGGCACAAGCCGATGTTCCTGGTTGATCTCGCGGTGCCACGCGACATTGAGCCCGAAGTGCATGAAGTAGAAGACGCCTACTTGCACACGCTTGACAGCCTCGGTCGCGTCATCGATCAGAATATCGGTACCCGGCAGGCGGCGATCGCGGAGGCAGACGCCATTATTGAGACACACACAGACGCTTTCATGCGCTGGATGGACGCACGTAAATCAGTACCACTCATCCAGCAATTACGTTCTAAGGCAGAGGACTATAGATTGGCCGAGCTCGAGCGTGCACAAAAGATGCTAGTGCGCGGAGATGCCCCCTCCAAAGTCCTTGAATATCTATCGTACGGCTTGACGAATAAGCTGCTTCACCATCCGCTCAAGTCACTGAGAGATTGCAGCGGCGAGCAACGCGAAAGTGTGTCTGCCGTCGTGCAGGACATGTTTCATCTTGAAAAGCCGCACGACGACAGTTTGTAATCGTCTCGGCTAGGCGGGAAACGGCGTTGCGGAGGGCCTCGCCTCTTTGATCGGCAAATTCGCAATTGCCGCCGCCGATGCTAGGAGCATGTCCGCAATCCATATGCTGTTGTAGCTTCCCCACTCAACCACCGCAATACCGCCTAACCATGCACCTAGAAATCCGCCGACCTGGTGTGAAAGCAAGGTCAGGCCGAATAGTGTGGACAAATAGCGGATACCAAACAACTTGCTCACAAGCGATGCCGTCGGCGGTACCGTCGCGAGCCAGGTTAGCCCCAACCCTGCGGCAAACAAGTAGAGGGTGAGCTCCGTTTTAGGTGCCGCAAGATAGACCGTAATCAACAACACACGCGAGGTGTACATCCAAAACAGAATCATCTTGCTGCGGTAACGCCCGACGCCCCACCCTACCGCCAAGCTGCCGATAATGTTCGCCAAACCGATGATGGCAAGCGACCAACTCGCCACAGTCGGTGACAAACCGCAGAGGGCAACTTCACCCGGCAGGTGGGTAACCAGAAACGCGATATGAAAGCCGCAGGTGAAGAAACTGGCATTGAGCAACAGAAAACTGCGATTGCGCATTGCCATGCCCACCGCCGCGCTTATTCCCCCATCGCCTCCGTCGCCGCCTTCGGCACTTGCACCACTTTCCGCACCTTTAGTCGCAATAACCTCTGACGAGTCAGGCGAGCCTTCAGATACCTTCTGCTTACCGCGCAGCAATCTTGCCAATGGCAAGGTCAGGAGTGAGACCAGCGCCAACGCCCACATGGCATTTACCCAGCCGGCGACCGTGATCAAGCTCTGGGTAATCGGCGCAAACACCATCTGCCCGACGGATGCACCCGCGTTAATCACGCCCGACGCCATGCCGCGCTTTTCTGCGGCGAGGTGCTGTGCTGCGGCACCGATTAAAACCGAGAAACTCCCCATCCCTGCGCCTGCGGCCATCAAAACACCTATCGACACCGTGAGACCCACACTGGATGTCATCAATGGTGTCACTGCATACCCAACTGCCAGCACTAATGCGCCTACGGCAATCACTCGACCCGGGCCATAACGGTCGGCCGCTGCGCCAGCAATCGGCTGGATAAGCCCCCAAACTAGATGGCCGATGGCAATCGACAGACTAATCGCGGCGATACCCACACCTGTCGCGGTGTTCAATGGGGAGATGAATAGTCCCGTCGACTGGCGCATCCCCATGGTGATCATGAGTGCTGCCGCCGCGGCGAGGGTGATGAGCCAGTAGGAATGTGCGCGTGTTTGCGTCATCGTGTTGCCACGGGCGGCGACGTATCGGTCACTTCACTGCCCTGGGTGCGCGCAGCATTGCACTCGGCACGTTCTGGATGAGCGGCACCAACGCATGTAAAAACGCCGCCAGCGCCGAGGTGCGTCGCCACACGAAGGCAATCCGCCGGTGCGGTGCGGGATCCGCAAATGGAATCAACTGAATCGAAGGCGAGACTGGAGACGGAGCATGTACCGTCAGCGCCGGCATCAGCGTCATCCCCGCATTTGCCGCCACCATGTGTCGCAGCGTCTCCAAACTGGTGGCACGAAACCCCGAGCGCTCGCCGGCACCGGCCATTTGACAGACCTCCAACGCCTGATCGCGCAGGCAGTGGCCGTCGTCGAGCAGCAGGAGTTTCTCCTCAGCCAGATCAGCGAGTTTGGCTCTTTTTTGTTTCGCCATTGGATGAAGCTTGGGGACGGCGAGTACAAAGTCTTCCTCGAACAGAAACTCAACATGTAGATTGTCCTCCGGAATCGGCATGGCTAGGACGCCGCAATCGAGCTCACCATCATGCAACTTGCGAAGAATGACCTCGGTTTTTTCCTCAACTAGGATCAGTTCCAATTTCGGATAACGTGCCACCATCGCCGGGATAATGTGTGGCAGCAAGTACGGGCCTAGCGTCGGAAAAATCCCCAACTTCAGCAGCCCCGATTCGGGATCTTTTGACCGCCGTGCGATCGCACGAATTTCATCGGCTTCACGCATCATCACGCGCGCGCGCGCCACAACCGCCTCGCCAACCGCTGTCAACATCACGTTGCGCGGGTTACGTTCAATCAGGGAGACGCCCAACTCTTCTTCGAATTTTTTCAGCTGTGTTGAGAGTGTTGGCTGGGAGACAAAACTCGCGTCGGCGGCGCGACCAAAATGTTTGTGATCCGCGAGGGCCATCAGGTAACGCAGGTCGCGAAGATTCACGTTGCCACTCCAAATTGATTGATCAATAGAGAAATGCTATCACTTGATTCCGCAGGTTATGGCGCGCATCAAATGGAAACGTCACACTGCGGTATAGTCGCTCCATGCAAAAGTTCGGTTTCAAAATTCAGACTCGCGCAGGCACCACCGTCGATAACTTGGTCGTTCACGCAACGGATCGCGCCTCGGCCGTGGAGAAGCTGCGCAAGATGTATCACCACTGCACTATCGTCGAGACGCGCGTGGTTGATGAGCTGGCACGCGGAGAAGGAACCGATCTCGAGAGCGCGATTTCACTTATCGTCGGGCAGGAGAAGAAGTAACGCACGTACCGGTCGCCGCATAACTTTGTCGGCTCAAGAAACTTGGTAACGTTAGCGAAGAGTCGCCAATTGGTGGGGCGTTCCGGCCAAAAATGCCCCAGCATGCCCAACCATAGGTGGCCTTGGCATTTCTTGGATGTCCGGCTGTAGAAAATTGTTTGACTTAAGCTCATCGTATAGGGCTTGATAATCCCGTGCCCCGCGGCTACCTGGAGCGTGGTCGAAGACGTCCTTTTCTGCAAATGGGCTCTCCGCCAGAGACACGCTCTCAGAAATTTTGGTTTCACAGACATCAGCGCCAAATTTGCTGCGGAAGCTGTTATAAATTTCCCACGACATTTTGCGACGAGCATCAAAACGCGTGATGACATACCGGCGCTGAATACGTTTCTTCAGTACCGGACCTAACGCATTGAGCGTTTTCTCCACCTGCATAGCACCCTTCACTGCGAGATAGTCCGCAGAGACTGGAACCAACACTTTGTCCGCGGCAAAAATCGCGGATAACGACATTACCCCAAGCAGCGGACAGCAGTCGATGATCACTGGGCGCGCACCATTTAACTGCTCGCGTATGAGGGCAGTCTTGAGACGATTTAGCGCGTTTGGGCCTTTGCCAAACTGCGTATCAATCTTGCTCAGCTCTAAATGTGCTGGCACGAGTTGCCAGCCACGGCCGGTGTCCTTAACGAGACTGGCGAGTGGTTTATTGTCTCGATAGTGCGCGTACAAGCTTTCTTCCGCACCGCTGATCGTGATCCCGGATAGGGCTGTCAAATGGGCCTGTGGGTCGAGATCAATTGCCAGTGGATGCTCTCCCGCCCGCGCAAGCGCCGCTGCGAGATTCAGTGCCGTGGTGGTTTTGCCCACTCCACCCTTTTGATTGAACACTGTAATGCGAGCCATGTTGCAGACTTTCAAAAAGACAACGGGACAACCTACACCGTTTGTGCAAAATGCAGCACCAACAGGTGTGTGAAACGAATTATTATCACAAATTCAGATAGTTGCCAATCTTTTTTAAGAGTTTGGGCAAACTATCGCCACTAACTGTACATTCAGCCGAGTCAGCAAAGCGCTAGTGTGCCGACGTTCAGTGACAGCACGGTGACGCTTCTTTCGCTTTAAGCGGAGTGCCTACCCCTGCGGCTAGAATGCCGGCTCGCGCAGGGCTGGAAACGCGGCTGCCATGTCGTCTAGGGCGTCGGTAAACAGTCCGTCAAGGCTTAGCGCCAGTAACGACGCTGCGGTCGTCGAATCGTTGACGGTAAATGCCATCACGCGGAAGCCCTCGGCATGCAGCCGGCTCAACATCGCTGGCGTGATGTCGTGCCACGGACAATTAACACTGACACAGCCTAATGCCCGCGCCACTTCTAGCGCGCTCTCTTCGTAACGCTCCACCAGCAAAGCCCGTGGCAAGTCTGGTGCGGCTTCGGCGGCGGCGGTGAGTGCGACGACACTAAACGACGATATCAGCGGTGGGCGCACGCTGTTAGCGAGCTCGCTGGCAAGTTTGGCGACAACTAGCCCCGTTTCTGACTCGCGCCCGGGACCCGGCTTGATTTCGACGTTGGCGAGCATCTGGTGCGAGTTTAAATACCCCATGACATCGTCAAAGCGGGGGATCGGCTCACCGACAAATTCTGGCCCCCTCCACGCCCCCGCATCCAACCGCGCCAGATCCGCAGCCGTTTTATCGCGGAACGCACCAATCCCGTTGGTGGTACGTTCGAGTGTGTCATCGTGCATCAACATAGCCACACCATCGGCGGAAAGTTTGACGTCGAATTCAACCGCGTCATACCCCAAGGCGCGCGCCTGTTTCATCCCAGCCATCGAATTCTCCGGGGCCAACCGCCCACCGCCACGATGGGCAAACAACTTTGGGTACGGCCACCGCATCACGCCACCGCCCCGACAGTGATGGCACGAATCGTGAGCAAGAACACGATGGTTAGCAACGCGGCAAGCAAGTCGTCGAACATGACGCCGAAGCCACCTTTGATCGTGCGATCTGCGACACTGATCGGCCAAGGCTTGGTGATGTCGAACACACGAAAGGTGACAAAGGCCACCGCCATCCAGAGGTGGGTTGTTGGTCCGCTTGGCACAAAAGCCAACACCAGCAAAAACGCGGCGACTTCATCGATCACAATACTGCCGTGATCTGAAACGCCGAGCGCCTTACCCGTTTTTGCACTGGCCCAAATACCCAGCACGAACAAGACAGTCACCATCCCCGCCACAAGGTAATTGCCGCCAATCAAGTCGCAGGCCAGATAAATCGGAATCGCCAGCACGGTCCCGAACGTGCCGGGCGCTTTTGGCGCGAGCCCAGCGCCGAAACCTAGCGCAATAAAGTGCGCCGGATGTGCAATAAGAAATTTGAAATCAGGTTTCATTTTGGCCGAGGAGATCGTCTATGGCTGGTTTGCAAAGTGGTCGAATCCGGTCGCGTCAAGTTTGACATCGGTACCATCCTGATCAATTACCCGAACCTGCGCCACCCCCGTCGTAAAGCTACCGATGCGGGTCAATGCAATGCCAAGGTCGTTAGACAGCCGCCCGATTGCCTCGCGCTGCTGCGGTGGCGCAGTGAAACAAAGCTCGTAGTCATCGCCCCCTGCCAAGGCACAGGCTTGCTGGACCAGCATCCCCTCCTGCTTGAGCGCAGGATGGATCGGCAGCGTCGACCATTCGATGGTTGCGCTGAGCGCAGATTGCCTCGCAATATGGTTGAGGTCTGCTAAAAGCCCATCGGAGAGGTCGATAGCGGCGTTCGCTAATGCTGTGAGTCGTTTGCCCAAGTCAATCCGTGGCTGTGGTGTCTCCAGCCGTGTCCGCAGGTCCACGTCAGTCGCCGCGTGGGTACCTTGCGCCAGCAGCTGCTTGAGCGCGAGCGCGGCACCGCCCAGGCAACCCGACACCCAAACATCGTCGCCTGCTCTAGCGCCAGAGCGGCGCAGTGCATCGCCAGCGTTAAGCTCGCCCAACGCAGTGATGGTGATCGACAGTGGACCACGTGTGGTGTCCCCTCCAACGAGCTCAATTTGAAACTGGTCCGCTAGCGCAAATAGTCCAGCCGAAAACTGCGAAAGCCAATCATCGTCGACTCGCGGGAGAGTCAGGGCGAGCGTAAAGAAACGCGGCGTCGCCCCCATCGCGGCGAGGTCGGAGAGATTTACGGCTAGTGCTTTATGGCCTAACGTCTTTGGATCAACATCCGCAAAGAAGTGGATGCCCTCGACCAACGTATCCGTTGAAATCGCCGTGCATGCCGACGAGCCCGGCAACAACGCACAGTCGTCACCAACACCGAGTAACGCACGTTTTGCTGGCCGCGAAAAGTACTTAGCGATGAGCCCTAATTCCGTTGTCACGTTTCGGGGTTCTGCAACGTTAATGACGTTTTAAAGGGGTTCGCTTGGCGGCGCGCTTTTCCGGCGCAGGGGCCGCAATTTCTTCCGAGCGGTTAACTGCCGCCAACTTATCGAGCACACCATTGACGTACTTGTGTCCGTCGGTACCACCAAAAAATTTGGCGAGCTCGATAGCCTCATTGATGATCACACGGTAAGGTGTTTCAGGCATGTGGATGAGTTCATATCCGGCAATCAACAACACCGCTTTCTCTACAGGGCTAACCTCAGCCCAAGGGCGATCGAGGTGCGGTGTCATTGCCGTGGAGAGTGTGTCGGCGTTTTGCACCACTCCCACAATGATCGTCTTGAACAGCGCGGCGTCTGCCTTATCGAACCCTTCAGCCGTCTTGTATTGCTGCTCGAGTTCATGTGGTGACTGTTGCGCCAACTGCCATTGATACATGGCTTGTAGCGCGAATTCACGCGAACGGCGTCTTGGGGATTTCATGCCGCGTCCTTGGCCTGACTCACTCGGTCGCTGTGATTGGTGACTGAGGCGATCAGAAGCGCCATCTCCACGGCAACACGTGCACAATCCGCACCCTTCTCTTCCACCCGCGCCAACGCTTGTTCGTCGGTGTTCGTCGTCAAAATGCCATTGGCAATCGGCACGCCGGTATGGAGTGCAACTTCAGAAACACCGCGGCACGATTCGTTCGACACCACTTCAAAGTGATAGGTCTCACCGCGAATCACGGCGCCGATGGCGATGAGTGCGTCGTACCGACCGGTCAACGCCATGCTCTGCAACAGCAGCGGAATCTCAAGTGCGCCGGGCACGCTCGCAGCGTCAACTTTCTCAGGCGAGACACCGAGCACGGCAAGCTCCTTGAGACATGCGGCAACCATTTGGTTAACGATAGGCTCGTTAAAGCGGCTCTGTACGAGACCGATGTGAAGCCCATGACCATCCAGCGGTGTTTTCAATGCGATGTTATTCATACCACCTTCAATTTACGATCTCGATTGGGTGGCAGATATTCCACCACCTCTAGATCAAAGCCCGACATGCTCGGGATATTCTTCGGCCACGACAAAACTCGCATCTTGCGGACATTTAGCTCGCGGAGAATCTGCGCGCCAATTCCGTGCATCCGTGGGTCCCACTTTTGGGATCGTTTAGCCTTGGCATCAGCGGCGGATAAGGTAAATCGGTCTAGGATTTCCTGTGAATATTCTTCGCGACGTAACAGCACAATCACACCCGTCCCTTCAGTCGCGACAATTCGCATGGCTTCACCAACCGAATAAGCGTGGCGACCACTGTCAAACTCGAAAAAATCCGCGCCGATGAATGGCTCATGAACCCGGGTAAGCACCGGCACATCTGGCCGAATATCACCACGGGTCAACGCCATGTGAATCTCATTTGCCGTTTTGTCACGGAACAAATGCAATTTGAATGGCCCGTATGGTGTCGATACGTCGCGGACCGTGACACGTTCCACTAGGGTTTCGGTGACCGATCGGTGACGAATCAAATCAGCGATGGTGCCAATCTTGAGTCCATGCGCCTTTGCGAATGGAATCAAGTCCGGAAGACGCGCCATGCTGCCATCCTCGTTGAGGATTTCGCAAATCACCCCGGCCGGCGATAGCCCCGCGAGGCTGGAGAGATCACAAGCCGCCTCGGTATGCCCGGCGCGCATCAACACGCCGCCGTTCTGCGCAGTCAACGGAAAGATGTGTCCGGGCTGCACGATGTCCTCTGCCTTGGCGTGACGCGCAGCAGCGACTTGCACAGTACGTGCCCGATCCGCCGCAGAGATACCGGTGGTAACTCCCGTCGCAGCCTCAATTGACACCGTAAACGCCGTGCCATGTGAGGTACGGTTATCTGCCACCATCGGCGGCAAATTCAGACGCGTCGCGTGCTCTTCGGTGATCGGCATACAAATCAAGCCGCGGGCGTGTTTAGCCATGAAGTTGATGGTCTCCGGCGTGACAAAGTCCGCCGCCATCACCAGATCACCTTCGTTTTCACGGTCTTCAGCGTCGACCAGCACCACCATCTTGCCTTGGCGAATGTCTTCAATTAGTTCTTTTGTCGAGGAGATCGACATGTTGTACTCCGTTGTCTTCGGTTACTGGCACCCGCGATCAGGCGGTTGGTGACTTCACGCTATCCTGCATCATCCGCTCGACGTATCTCGCCAGCAGGTCAATTTCAAGATTGACTTTGCTGCCGCTGTGTAGGCCGCGAATGCTGGTGACCTGATAGGTGTGAGGAATGATGTTTATTTCAAAGCTGCAGCTACCGCTTGGTGTATCGGCCACCTTGTTTACAGTGAGCGAAACCCCGTTGACCGTAATCGAGCCTTTACGCGCGACGAACTTGGCTAATTCATGTGGTGCTTCTATCACCAAGCGCCATGAAGCACCGAGGTCTTCCATTTGAACGACGGTGCCGATGCCATCAACGTGACCACTCACGAGATGCCCGCCGAGACGATCACCAAAACGTAGCGACTTCTCTAGATTGACGACCGAGCCCTGCGGAAAGCCGGAAGTCAGCGCAAGAGATGCACTGGAGACATCGACAGAAAACGTATCAGCGGTCTTGGCGACCACGGTCAGGCAGCAGCCGTTGACTGCAATTGAGTCGCCGAGGCTGACCTGGTGTAGCCCCAGCTTTGGCGCGTGAATTGTCAGCCGCAAGTTTGTCGGAGATGGGTCGGCTATTTGAATGACCCCCATTGTTTCAATGATGCCCGTGAACATGATTACTTTGCAATCCTTGCGGTGATCCTTAGATCCGGCCCAATCTGGCACACATCGCTGAAAGAAAGCGTGATTTTATCCCCCAGTGATGCGAGCGGCTCAAGTGCAAACAAACCCTTTGCATCATCCCCTAGAATCGACGGCGCGATATAGGCAACGATTTCATCCACCACGCCAGCGGCGAGCAAGGAGCCGTTTAACTTGGCGCCCGTTTCAACCATAAGCGAGTTGATTTTTTTGGCACCGAGCATCTGCATCATTGCTGACAGGTCCACCTTCCCTTTTACCGCCTCTGTCGCAACGCGGCAGACGTCAATCCCCGCCGAGCGGAGCGTGTTAGCACGCGCCTCCGTCCCAGTCGCGGTTACCACCATGGTATTGCCGCCAACCAATATCTTTGCGCCGGCCGCGACTTCCAAACGGCTGTCCAGCAGTATCCGCAGCGGTTGGCGCTCACAAGGAATCTCTCTTACCGTCAGCGTCGGATCATCGACTAAGACGGTGCCAATGCCCGTCATAACCGCGCAGCTATCGCGTCTCATCGCGTGTACATCACGCCGAGCTTCGGCCGACGTAATCCACTTCGATAAACCATTGGCCAGCGCCGTTTTACCGTCAAGACTGGCGGCTACCTTCATCGTCAAATAGGGCCGCCCGCTTCGCACGCGCTGCAAAAACGCTTTTAGCTGGCGTTCAACCTCGGCACTCATCAGGCCCGTGTCGAGTGTGATTCCTGCCCTGACCAAATTATCATGCCCCTTGCCATCCACACCGTCAAACGGATCGTGGAGTGCAGAAACCACCCGCGCGACCCTAGCGGCGATGAGCAGATCAGAACATGCCGGCCCCCGCGAATTGGCGTGCAGCGCACATGGTTCAAGGGTTGAGTAGACGGTCGAACCTTCTGCGGATTCTTGGCAGTTTTCCAAAGCATCGGCTTCGGCGTGGGGTCGACCACCGGCGCGGGTAAAGCCTTCACCGATGATGCGACCGTGTTTCACTATGACGCAGCCCACAAACGGATTCGGCGTGGTCACCGCCCGCCCCTTCTCGGCCAGCTGAATTGCCCTGGCCATCATGGCGGAATCTAGCGCCGTAAAACGCGTCATTTGGCAACCCGGCCCAATCGTGCGCTTCGACGGCCACGCGCGGCACAAACGGGGTGGAGCCTCACTTCGTCACTTCCCGGATGGCCTGTTTAAATTCTTCGACATCGGAAAAACTGCGGTAGACCGAGGCGAAGCGCACATATCCAACTTGGTCGAGTTGTTTCAGCTCTGCCATGACCATTTCACCCACCTTACGTGTCGGTAATTCTCGGCGTGCCTCGTTTAACAGCACCTGTTCGATGCGCTCAATTGCGGCGGCGATTTGTTCCTCTGGAACCGGTCGCTTGTGCAACGCACGATGCAGGCTCATTTCAATCTTGGCCCGTGAGTAGTCTTCTCGCTGGCCGTTAGACTTCACCACGGTTGGCATACGCAGCTCTGCGTTTTCATAAGTGGTGAAGCGCTTCTGACACACTGTACAGCGGCGGCGCCGGCGGACTTGGTCGCCTTCGTCGGACACCCGCGAATCGATGACCTGTGTTTCCTGTGCGCCGCAGAAAGGGCACTTCATCGTTTGCGGCGGGGAGGTGAGTTAGGCAAGGCAGTAACGGGGCAGCAAAGCTGACGACGCGCCGGCAACCAACTCTTTGTGTAAGCGATGGATCGGCGCGCACTACTCACTTTCTCAGCCCCTCACTTCCTCACTGGCCATAAACCGGGAAACGTTTAGTCAGGCCGGCGACCTGTTCGCGCACTGCCGCAATATTGGCCGGGTCGTGGGGATTGTCGAGTAAATCGGCAATCAGATTACCCGTGAGTTCAGCTTCGGCGTCCTTAAAGCCACGTGTCGTCATCGCTGGCGAACCCAGACGAATGCCGGACGTAACGAACGGCTTTTCAGGGTCATGCGGGATCGCGTTCTTGTTTACCGTGATACGTGCTTCACCGAGCAGCGCCTCGGCTTGCTTACCGGTGATGTTCTTGGCGCGTAAATCAACCAACATGACGTGTGATTCAGTGTGGCCCGAAACAATGCGTAACCCGCGCTTAATCAGCGATTTTGCCAGCAAGTCGGCGTTCTTCAAGACTTGAGTTTGATAGGCCTTGAATGACGGGTCTAGCGCTTCCTTGAAGGCAACCGCCTTTGCCGCAATCACGTGCATCAACGGTCCGCCCTGCAAACCCGGGAAGATCGCCGAGTTGATCGCCTTTTCAAGCTCGGGTTTCATCAAGATGATGCCGCCGCGTGGCCCGCGGAGGCTCTTGTGTGTCGTCGACGTGACGACGTCCGCATACGGCAGCGGCGAAGGGTAAACGCCCGCCGCGATCAGCCCCGCGTAGTGAGCCATGTCGACCATAAACACGGCACCAATTTCCTTCGCCACCGCCGCGAAACGCGCAAAATCAATCTTCAACGCATAGGCGGAAGCACCGGCAAGAATCAATTTCGGTTTGTGTTCGCGTGCAAGACGCTCCATCTCGGCATAGTCGATCACTTCGTTTGCATCAAGGCCGTAACTGACGACGTTAAACCATTTACCACTCATATTGACCGAAGCACCATGCGTGAGATGTCCGCCCATGGCGAGATTCATGCCGAGGAAGGTGTCACCGGGCTTTAGACAGGCGAGAAAGACCGCTTGATTAGCCTGTGAGCCCGAGTTGGCTTGCACGTTAGCCGAGTAGCCGTGGACGTCGGCACCAAACAACTTACGCACGCGTTCAATGGCTAGAGTCTCTGCGATATCGACGTATTCACAGCCGCCGTAGTAGCGTTTTCCTGGGTAACCCTCTGCATACTTGTTGGTCAACTGCGAGCCCTGCGCCTGCATCACGGCAGGGCTGGTGTAGTTCTCCGAAGCAATCAACTCAATGTGTTCTTCCTGACGGCGATTCTCCTGCTGAATCACGGCGAAGATTTCCGGGTCGACAGTAGCGAGCGTTTGTGAGGCCTGAAAGGTATCTGGCATGATGGTTTCCCGAAAAAATAATCAAGTCAATCGCATGTACTCTCCCTAAAGAGAGGACAGACGCTGCACGAGGTAGCGCAAACAGCCTCAAATTTTATCACGCAGCCTCGTCGAGAGGCACTATAGCAAGGGTCACAAGTGTCGCAATCTAGTCAATGGCGGCCTAATACCTGCAAACGCACCCGAGCTGGTCGACTACCAGCCCGCGCAAGCCGTCGGTGAGCACGTTTGCCAGCCAGCCGCTTCCATGATTCCCCTTGAGCATGGCAATGGTGGTAATTGCACCAGCGACCATACAACTCGGGGCAAACACGGTTACTGACTGTAAACCTATCGCCGGCTGTCCGCTGCGCGGGTCGAGGATATGGCAGTAGCGCACGCCGTCGATTTCCATAAAACGCTCATAGTCACCGCTGGTGGCAACCGCTCCGCTGGCAATCTCAACAGTCTCCAGCACGGTGTCACGCTGCCTCGGGTGGCGGATGCCAAGCGTCCATGGCGCACCACCGAACTGCGGCCCCGTTACCACAACGTCACCACCTAAGTCGACGAAGCCATGCGTGACCCCGCTTGCCAGTAACACCGTAGCCGCACGATCAGCCGCATATTCCTTGCCGAACCCGCCAAAATCGATCTCCATCCCGCTGCGGGTGAGTTGGATGGCGTTCAGTCGGCGTTTGACGTGCTGCCAACCGACAAGCGGCATCAGCTCTTCGATGGCCTGTTTGGAAGGCAGATGACCTAATTTGAAATCCCAAACTCGCCGCAAGACACCGGTCGTAATATCGAACAACCCGCTACTTTGCTGAAAACACGAATCCGCGAAATCCAACAGCTGCGATGTCTCAGCATCAATCTCGGTCCACGCAGCGCTAGTTGCATGGCGGCTCGCCCGATTGATGCCGGTCAGCACACTATCTTTACGATATCGGGAGTACTTCTGCTCAATGCGCCGCACCTCGTCGATAGCGGCATTTGCAACAGACTCAGCATGCTCAAACGCGTGGGCGAAAAATTCGATGGTGTTTTCACATGCCATCGCCCGAAACGGGAAACGAAAATGCTGCACGCCTACTTCTCGGGCGGAAGGGTGGGTATGCCGCGCAAGAAAATGGCTTCGATGAGTGCCGTCTCGCGCTCTGCAATGGCGTGAAGAAATGGCGTTGCCCCTTTCATGTGTCGGAACGCAGAGAAGCCCGCCTCTAAAAACTGCTGCATTTCCGCAAGTCCGGCCAGTTTTGAGGGGCGCCTCAACATCTTCAGTGTGGAGTAGATCAACGGCTTCTTGACCACTAGGTCAAGACCGTGACCCACTTCTTGCATCAACGCGACTTGTCGGAGCCGATCCGCTTTTCGGCCTACAGCGCGAAATGCCTCACAATAAACCGCGTTGTTGATCGCCACGCCGCGCGTCTGCGCGGCCAGCGCTTGATCAAACTCTTCCGAGAGGACATCCAGAGCCAGGGCATTGTCCAGCGTCTCGAAGGCAAACTTGGGCAGCAGACGTTTGATCGTGGGATACATCCGCAGCAAATCCCTGTCGCGCTGTACGGTGTCTTTCTCACCATAGAGCTCATCAAAAAAAAATGCGGTTGCCGGGGCAAATCGATGGTCGATACTGAGGTCGTGATACGTGTAGCGCAGCCGCCGATGTTGCCACTGCTTTACGCGCTTAACATCGGCAAGAAAATCCGCCTCGCGTTTCGTTGGTCCGCGCAGTTCTTCCAATCGATTCAAATGTTCAAGCATCGCGGTAGGTACCCACCAAATCTCCAAAATCAACGGATGTTGCAGTGCGACAAATTAGATGCTTCAATCTAATTGATTCTGCCGCGCTCCAGTCGCCACTGCTATTCTAGCGACCGTTCTGATGAATGATCCCATTGCGCCAAACATTGTAGACATATGGACCTGAGCAATACACTGAATCGCCAGCTTCACAATCCGAGCATACGTGAGGCTGAAGCCAATCACGACGCGATCCTGGGACCCAAGCTTGACCGTCTGCGTGCCGCATATGCAGCCAACCGCATGCCAAGCGTTGATTGGCGTCGCAAACAATTGACGCGGCTTGAAGCCATGCTACGCGATAACATCGAAGAAGTTTGCGTGGCAATTGCCGCTGACTTTGGCCACCGCTCGCACCATGAAACTCAGTTGCTCGAGTTGTTTCCGGCGATCGCCGCAATCAAGCATGCCCGTCACCATGTGGGCGGCTGGATGAAGCCGCGCCGTAGCTGGGCATCCATGTGGTTCTTGCCAGCGCGTAATGAGATTCGCCCGCAACCACTCGGCGTGGTTGGCATCATCGTGCCGTGGAACTATCCTATTTTGCTGGCCGTGTCACCCTTGGTGGCCGCATTGGCGGCGGGCAACAGAGCCTTTATCAAGATGAGCGAATTTACCCCTCGGACCGGCAAATTGTTTGCCGCATTAATCGAGACTTACTTCACGCACGACGAGGTACTGGTAGAAAACGGTGGGGCCGAGGTCGCGCGGGCATTCTCAGCGCTGCCCTTCGACCACTTACTCTTTACGGGCTCAACTGCCGTCGGCAAACTGGTTATGCAAGCCGCCGCCGAACATCTCACCCCGGTGACCCTGGAACTCGGTGGAAAATCCCCCGCCGTCGTCGGGCCAGACGCTGACCTTCAATCTGCCGTCTCGCGCATCATGTTCGGTAAGTGCTTGAATGCCGGGCAGACGTGTATCGCGCCCGACTATGTGCTGTTGCCACGCGGCAAAGAAGCCGAGTTTATCAGCGCTGCGCGACGTTTTGTTTCGACACATTACCCGTCCCTTGTGAGAAACGCCGACTACACCTCGCTGGTAAGCCAGCGTCATCTGTCGCGTCTGCAGAGCTACCTCAATGAAGCGCGCGCCACTGGCGCAGCCGTTTACCCGCTCAACGACGCTGGCGAAAGTCTGGAAGGCACACAAAAACTTGCACCCACGATTGTGACCGATGCGGGTGATGATTGCCGGCTGTTGCAAGAGGAGATTTTCGGACCGATTCTGCCGCTGATTCCCTACGATGGGCTCGATAGCGCAGTCAGTTATATCAATGCCCGCCCGCGCCCGCTCGCGCTTTACTACTTCGGCCATGATCGCCGCCAGATCGATCAAGTGCTTAATGAGACCGTCGCCGGTGGCGTATCAATCAACGAAACTCTGTTGCACATCTCGCAAGAGGATTTGCCGTTTGGCGGCGTCGGCTCGTCCGGAATGGGCGCTTACCACGGCAAGGTCGGGTTTGACACCTTCTCCAAGTCAAAGCCCATCTTTCACCAGTCCAGATTTAATGGCCTGGCCATGTTCCAACCGCCTTTTGGCAAGCGCTTCGAGGCACTCATCAATTTTCTGCTGAAGTGAGTTTTGACGCGTTTTGCATTTGCCACGAATCGGCGCATTCGCCGCTTTCGCCAACTGATGTGGGCACTTTCTTAGCCGACCGAGTCCTTGAACAACTATGTCTGACAGCATCACCGACTACCTAATCCTTGGGGCAGGCTCGGCGGGTTGCGCACTCGCCGGACGTCTGTCTGAAGAGCGCGACACACACGTTACCCTGCTCGAAGCTGGTGTGCGGGATTCCAGCGTCTTGATTCATTGCCCGTCAGGGATGGCGGTGATGGCGCAAACCGGCACGGCAAACTGGGGTTTTAATACTGTTCCCCAACGCGGGCTAAATGGCCGCACCGGGTATCAACCGCGCGGCAAAGTGTTGGGTGGCTCAAGCTCGATCAATGCGATGATATATGCGCGCGGGCATCGTGCGGACTATGATCATTGGGCGGAACTTGGCAATGCCGGTTGGGCCTACGAGGACGTTCTGCCGTATTTCAAACGCGCCGAGAACAATGAACGTGGCGGCGACGAATTTCATGGCGTTGGCGGCCCGCTGAATGTACGCGACCTCGCGAGTCCGAATCGGTACAGCCAAGCATTCATCGACGCAGGGCGCGAGGCCGGGTTCCCAATCAACCACGACTTCAACGGTGCCGAGCAAGAAGGTATCGGGATGTATCAAGTGACCCACCGCGCAGGTGAACGATTCAGCGCAGCAAAGGCTTACCTCGCGCCGAATCTCGGTCGAAGCAATCTAACAATCGAGACTAACGCGCGAGTTACGCGCGTTTTGTTCGAAGGACGGCGTGCAGTTGGCGCTGAGTTCCTGCACAACAGCTCGTTGCGGCGGATTCGTGTACGCCGTGAAGTGTTGCTCAGCGCCGGTGCCCTGCAGTCACCACAGATTCTGCTGTTGTCTGGCGTCGGCAACGCCGACGCTTTATCAAAACTGGGGATACCGGTGGTGCATCACTTGCCGGGCGTCGGGCTTAACCTGCATGACCACGCGGATGCTGTTCAAGTTTACGATGCGCCAACACTAACCGATTTACTGGGGGTCTCGTTTATCGGGGTCTGGCATATACTCAGGGGAATTGCCGAGTGGCGAAGCCACCGTGCTGGTTTGCTCACAACAAATATTGCTGAAGCGGGCGGCTTCGTCCGAAGTAGTCCGGCAGAAGCAATTCCTGATCTGCAATTCCATTTCGTGATCGGTAAGTTAGTTGATCATGGCCGTAAGGTCACCTTCGGACATGGCTACTCGTGCCACGTGTGTGTGCTTCGACCAAACAGTCGCGGCAGCGTGACCTTACAATCATTAGACCCGTTGGCCGCACCGTTAATTGACCCGAATTTCCTCGGCCACCCGGAAGACCTTACGCGAATGGTTAAGGGCTTCCGTATCATGCGCGAAGTCTTGGCGCAGCCATCGATGGCACGATATGGTGGGCGTGAGTTAAACCGCTCTGCCACGGCGCAGACTGAGGCCGAGATTGAAGCTTTCATTCGTAGCCAGGCAGACTCCATCTACCACCCAGTCGGCACCTGTCGGATGGGTGGCGATGATACGGCGGTGGTCGACGCAACCCTACGTGTGCGCGGCATCGACGGCTTAAGGGTGATTGATGCGTCTATCATGCCGCGTATTGTCGGGGGCAACACCAACGCCCCGACCATCATGATTGCGGAAAAGGCGGCAGACATGATCAAGAAGAACACCAAACTCTAGATTTGGCGGGCATCTTCAGCCGGGAACGTTCGTCAATTGCGAGCTTCGCCGTCTCGGTTTTCTAGAATGGTGCGGCCCGGCGGATACGAAAGTTGGGCACTGTATCGCGGCCACGGAAGTCATAGGTCACCTCGCAGTACGGCGGACGGCCTCTATCGGAACGTTGTCGGATGTCTTGGAGACTGGCGACGTGCCGTCACCTCGCAGTACGACGAACAGCCTCTATCGGAACTGCGGTAGCGCTCGACTTCGCGGGCCTGATCACGGCCGCGCCCGAAACCCGAGCCCAACGCGGCACCGGCCACGGCCCCGCCCACAATGGCGGCACTCTGGCCGCGCCCGCCTCCCACCTGGTGTCCGAGAATTCCGCCGATCACCGCGCCGAATACCGCAGCGCCAATGTTCGGGTTGTTTTTGTTGCTCTCCGAGGCGTATTCATGCTCTGTCCAGCAACGTTCGCTAGGCGAGCCGCACATCGCTCTTGCCGAAGTGATACAGGCATCCATCAGTTCCTCATCGGGACGACGGCGGTACTCGTAGGCCGGCTCCGTCGAGGGCTCCGGATGGGCGACGTAATCGCGACTATGCCTGACAGGTCGGACTGAGGAGATCTTGTCATTGAGCCTAGGGCGGCAAAGCGACTCATAGTTGCTTCGTCGCAACACCACGCAACGGCCGCGAAAATTGGCGTCATCACAGACTTCCATAAACCGCGAACGACTATGGCAGCTGATGCCTTGTCGTTGAATCCGACGTCGCTAAAGTTGGACACGGCACCCGAGGCGTAGAAGACCCGGCCGCGAAAATTGTCATGCTCGTAAAAATTGATGGCAGCGAATGCCGACGAACGCAACGCAAAGGAAGTAACGAATGCCAAAGCCCGGTATCTCGTTGTTAAGCTCCTGTTCATAATCTCCAGTGACACCCAATGAGGGCGACAGCGAACCCCGCTAAGATCAAGCCCAAAATTCAACAGAACGGCAAGGGTTGTGCTGGCGTCCAGTCTTGAATGGCGCTGACGACTCACGGCGGCAGCGCGCGACTCGAAGAATCAGCACCTGAATTTCCGACCATGTTCGTTCACTTGGAGTTGTTGAAGAACGTGCCGACGGTTCGCAGGCGAACGCGGGGACGGCACTGTAGGCTGGAGTACAGCTGACACCAACGCGCCACCGAGTTTCGGTGAGCGCCCGGCATGGAACAGACTATACTTTCTCCAACCTTGCTTTTTTCAGGCAATGAATGACTTCAATAAATCACCACTGGAAAGGAAAGTCCATGAAAACCCTTGTTACCGCGTTTGCCCTTGTCTTCTTCGCCTCGTCTGCCACCGCCGCTACCAAAGCGGAGATAGACGCCCACGTGAAGGAAGCTATGGCGGATTTCACCAAGCATACTTCCGCTGGCCATGAACTTTCCAAGAAAGCTGCCGGCGTGCTGGTGTTCCCAAAGGTGATCAAGGCGGGCTTCGGTATCGGGGGCGAGTTTGGTGAAGGTGCGCTGCTGGTAAAAGGCAAGACCGCAGCGTATTACAACGTGGTGGCTGCTTCGATTGGTCTGCAAGTGGGTGCCCAATCCCGCAGCCAAATCGTGCTGTTCATGACCGAAGACGCGCTAAAGAAATTCCGCAACAGCGAAGGTTGGAAGGCCGGCGTGGATGGCAGCGTGGCACTAGCTTCGCTGGGGGCGGGCGGTTCGGTGGACACCGAAACGGCCAAAAAACCCATCATCGGTTTCATCTTTTCGAATCAGGGCCTGATGTACAACCTGACGTTTGAAGGCCAGAAGATCACCCAGATCAAGGACTGAACGCTGGGCGTCCCCTGCTCGGGTACTACGTGAAATGACCCCAGCAGGGAAGTGTTGAGCCTGAACCCTGAACCTACCGGATAGGCTGAAAATGCCTGTACCTACTTGGTGTTAACGATGCGGTGGAACTACTTCTTTATCGTCCCGCCACCCGCTTCGGCGCCCCACAACTCTTTCAAGCGAGCATCGCGTCCACAGCCGTTACGATAGTACTTGTAGCGAATTGGATTTTTTAAGTAGTAATCTTGGTGGTAGTCCTCCGCCGGATAAAACGTTGTCGCTGCGGTGATTTCGGTTACAACGTTAGCCTTAAAGGGCTTTGACTTCGCTAATGTCGCCTTAGACGCTTCAGCTGCGGCTTTCTGTGTATCGTCGTGCGTAAAAACGCCGGTGCGGTACTGTGACCCGACATCGCAGAACTGTTGGTCCTTCACCGTCGGATCGATGTTGCGCCAGAACACTTCAAGCAGTCGCTCGTAGCTGACCTTCTTCGGGTCGTAAACGATCTCGACGGCCTCGGTATGCCCTGTGTATCCGGCAGAAACTTCCTTGTAAGTCGGGTCCTTTTGTTTGCCGCCGATGTATCCCGATGTCGTTGACAACACACCGTCGATAGCATCAAACGGCGGCTCCATACACCAGAAACAACCACCGGCAAAAGTTGCCTTGGCGGTGCCTGCAATCGCGGCAGGTGCTGGTTTTGGTTTGTCCACCGCACCGGCTGGCGAACTGGTTGTACAGGCGAAGGTCGCCACGACGGCCGCAGCAACAAGAAGATTGGTGGGAAATTTCATGCGTACACTTTCGGAAGTTATCAGTGATAAACGATACGTTTGAGCGGAGGCGCCAGTTTCAACGGCTAAACTTGCGACTCGTTTACGTAACCTTGAGTCGTGCGGCACATGCCTTCCTTTCATTATCGCTTGGTCAATGTATTCGCTGAAACAATCTTCGGCGGCAATCCACTTTGTGTCTTCGAAGACGCGCGCGGCCTCAGCGACCAACAGATGCAGGCGTTGGCGCTTCAGTTCAATCTCTCTGAAACAACATTTGTGCTGCCCTCGGATATCGCCACGGCGCGCGTTCGAATTTTTACACCGACCTTCGAAATGGCGTTTGCCGGCCACCCCACCCTCGGCAGTTCACATGTTGTGCAAGACTTAACCCGGTGCGGCGATACTCTCAGCCTGGAGATGAAAGCCGGCGTGATCCATGTGAGTGCGCGCGATGACCGATGGACACTAAAGGCTGGTGCGGCCAAATCGCGCGACTGTGAAAAGAGTAACGCAGAACTCGCCGCAATGCTGGGGCTCAATGAGGCGGACGTGCTTCCCGGTGCGCGCTGGATCAACACCGGCAGTGAACAGTTAATTGTCCCGCTCGCCACGCCCGCTGCGGTTCAGCGCGCATTACCGAAGCCTGACTTACTCGCCGGGGTTGCCAGTGATATCGGCCGCTCGATGGCATACGTATTTGCCAACAACGGAAAAGACAAATTGTTATCGCGCTTTTTCTTTATGAAACACGGCAGCATAGTCGAAGATCCAGGCACCGGGTCCGCAACGGCAAACCTCGGCGGTTGGATGATCCATCACGGTCGCACACCTTGTTCATACGCCATCGAACAAGGCGCTCAGGTTGGGCGCGCCTGCCACTTGCGGTTAGATGTACTTGCCAATGCGGAAATCTTGGTCAGTGGCCGCGTAATTGAGATTGGACAGGGCACGATCACTCTCCCCTAAACGCTCTCGGAACACGTCGCTGTTAGCGTATAGGTAGTAGACCGCGCCGGAAACAAAGGCTGAGATCACTCCGCCAACCCAAACGATACTGGCGCCGATGAGTGTTTCGGAAAACGCGGGAACATTCATCCATGGCGTGAGCAAAAACCCAAAGCCAGCCGCGATTGAGAGTACAGCCAGTAATCGCCAAAGGCCAGCCGACAGAAACTTGCGTGGTCTTAACCAAAAGTATTGGCCTGCACAAGTGATTGCCAAAACCGACGAGAAAAACAACATCCAAGTTACAAAACCGACGCCGTATTCTTTTGTGAACGCCAGTTCCAAACACACCCATGCGCTGGAAGTGACGGACGCCCAGAAGAACGCCCACAAGTAGACGGGCTTGCAAAAGTCACTAACTTTTGCGCCGCGTAGCGCAAATGGTTGCAACCAACGTCGAACGCATTGCATGCCAGAGATCAGCGCGATCGCCAAAACGCCGTAGACAATCGCATCGGCCCACAGTGGCAACGTTGTGAGCCACTCCGGCGCAGGGCTTCCCGCACGGACAACGACGGACGGAAGGATCAACGCGACCAACCAAGTAGCCAATCGCCAGTCTGGCGTGTTGGTGTTGCCGGGCCCTAGCTGATTCGAAAAACCCCTGAGAAACCCAAACTTCAACATGGTGCTGTCTCCCTCAATGTCGTCGCGCCATAGTCAAGGTGCGCGGTTTGGCGCAAACACCCGCTCTCGTGCATCTACTCTGCTTCGGTGCCCCCTAAAGCCGGAACACAAATGCACGTACCCAATGTATCAGAAACGCGCTGAACGTGTACAAGCCTGCTCCGATGCAGA
>Ga0315906_10002063_pt1 | contig 28865 bp, 32 predicted proteins | sample LakEriMetagenome_4_FD_203526 | JGI IMG/M metagenome (GOLD analysis project Ga0315906, IMG submission 203526) | Freshwater fungal communities from buoy surface, Lake Erie, Ohio, United States - Buoy 2 MA122 | ecosystem: Environmental > Aquatic > Freshwater > Lake > Lake biofilm | place: USA...
CGATGGCTTTCTGGGCCAAGTAATTGCGAAGAACATAAAGGGGATTCACACTTAGCATGCCCTTTACACGTGCGCCTGAATCCTGGAAGGGAATGGACAGTAGTCGAGCCTGATACTTACCAAGCCACGCGATAGCGGCCTCTCGATCGATAAAAAGATCAACAAAAGGCACCAGCCCGGGACCGACGGTACCCCCCAGGTCCTGCGACGCCTGTACGGCATCAACCTCGCCAATACCTGGTGCGTAGGCCAGCTGCCTAAAAGTCAATGTAAAGTCCGCGCGATTGGCCTGCATTAAGGACCAGAGATCATCGATTAGTGCCTCATCACCCGGCTGCCAAACACCTAAGCCCAATTTGGCACTCATGCGCGTCTGCATTTCTTGAAGAAAAAACCCGTCATAAGTATCCAACGCAGCACGGAGGGCGTCTGCATCGGGTGCAATCACATGCAGGCTATTGGCCAATTGATATAGATTCCAATGGGCAACGGCCGGCTGTGCGTGCCAGGCATACCGCCCTTGTGCGTCGGTGTGATTACATATGTGTTTGGCATCAAATGCATCCATGAATCCGAATGGCCCGTAATCTAGGGTCAAGCCAAGAATCGACATATTGTCTGTGTTCATGACGCCGTGGCAAAAACCGACAACCTGCCACTGCGCCATCAAACGCGCAGTACGTTGCACCACAGCGCGCAAGAGTCGAACATAGCGTTGCTCGCCCGTTTCAGTCACGCCCGCCTCTGGTAACAGGCACTCTGGGTAAAACCGGCCGATCACGTAATCAGCCAACACCGTTAACTGTTGTGGCGCATTACGCGAAGCCCAATGTTCAAACGAACCAAACCTTATAAAACTTGGGGCCATACGCGCGACCACCGCCGCACTTTCGACCGTTTCACGAATCACCCGGTCTTTGGCGCTCACGATCGACAACGCTTGCGTTGTCGGAATTCCTAAGCCGGACATGGCCTGACTTGCGAGATACTCTCGAATAGAGGAGCGCAATACCGCTCTACCATCTCCACGCCGAGAGTACGGTGTTGGTCCAGCTCCCTTAAGTTGAATCTCCCAATTACCACGAGGACCTGAAACTTCACCAAGCAAATGCGCTCGGCCGTCACCAAGCTGTCCCGCCCATACGCCAAACTGATGGCCGCTATAGACCGCTGCGAGAGTGTCACCCCCGGGAAGAGGTTTGGAACCACTCACGATACTTAAAAACTCTTGAGACTCCAATTCCCTTGGGCCAAGCTCAAGAAGCGCGCCGACGGAGGGATTAACATGCACCAAGACAGATTCATTGAGGGGCGTCGTGGGGATGCGGGTGAAAAAATCAGTCGGCAGTGCCGCAAAGGAGTTTTCCTTCGGAACACGAAAGAAAGCGCTGTCCTGCAAATAGCTATGCTGGCTCATCTACCTCGTTCCTCAAGGGGGTCAGTCGGTGGTGACACCGAAGCAGCTTTTTCGGCCGCGGCGGCTAGTTTGGCGGCACGCTTTGCGGGCCGCACATAAAAGATCGAACAAAAGAAAAAAACGCTCGACAATAGGATCTCAATCCAGGCTGCCAAGATGCTTGGACCCGGTGGATCTGACATGACACGCACGACGCCCTCCATGAGATACAACAATACGAGCATCGACGCCCATTGAATCGTGTAGAGGCTCCCTTTCGCCACCCCACGCACGGCAAAGGCCAAAGGGAGCGCCTTCAGAAACAGGAGCGTGCCTCCCGGCCGCAAGGGCGCAAACCAGATCTCCCAAACTACGCACCAGACCAATAGCGCGATCAAACTGACCATCGCACAACGCTGCAGCGCAACATTTAAGCGAGGGGCTTGCGCTATGTTCGTACTTCGCAATTGCTGCATATTCAGGTTTTCGATTTAATAAAGCGTCGCGGGTTAGTATTATCCAACGATCCTCAGGTATTTTGGGCAGTACACCTACCGTATGTCCTCCAATTTAGCCCATACCCCTTCAAACACCCTGCTTAAGACTTGGCAATTGGCGATTGCGATTGCATTTAAACGGTCCCTCAAAGCCAACACCATGCAACTCGCCTCGAGTTTGGCGTTTTCGACGGTTTTTGCGATCGTGCCTTTGTTAGCCGTGGTGCTTTCAATGTTTACCGCGTTGCCGCAGTTTGCAGAGTTCGACCGTGCACTGCAGGAGTATCTAACAAACAGCCTCCTTCCAGCACAGCTCTCGAATAACATCATGAATTACTTGAACGCCTTCGCCGCACAAGCGAGTCATTTAAGCGTCATTGGTGGCGTATTTTTGATCGGCACAATCATCGCACTTGTGATCTCGGTAGATGAGGCACTAAACACCGTTTGGCGCATCAAGGAACAACGTCACGCTCTGCGTCGGCTGTTTGTCTACGTCATGATTGTGGTTGTTGGACCCGTGATGCTTAGCGTCTTACTTTGGGCCACCGCTTTTTTAGCGCGCGAATCGTTTGGCCATTTCACACATATTCCGGCGTTGCTCAATCTATCCCTCAAGCTATCGCCGTTTGTCGTCAGTACTCTGGGGTTTACGGTGCTTTTTGTTGTTGTACCAAATACAAGTGTGCTGTGGCGTGACGCGCTGCTCGGCGGCTTTATTGCCGCACTGCTGTTAGAGGCGATGAAGTTCGGCTTTGCGCTGTACATCACTAGTTTTTCCACCTACACCCTTATTTATGGCGCGTTTGCAGCGGTACCAGTATTTTTGCTGTGGGTGTATTTTTCGTGGCTAGGTGTATTACTTGGTGGTCATGTGGCCGCAAACCTACCGCTTCTGCGCCAACAAACACTACAATCAACGGGCAGCAAATTGGAGGAACAACATGCTACAGGTCAGTGAAATTCTGCGTGTAAAGGGAAACACCTTATTTACCGCATCGCCAGATACACAAGTTGTGCAAGCGCTCGAAACCATGAGCACCCATGACATTGGTTCGCTGGTGATTATGGACCAAGGCAAGCTTGCTGGCATGTTGACCTTTCGAGAACTTATTCGACATGTTAATAATAATCATGGGGCAGTCGGCGCTACGCCGGTTCGAGCCATCATGGAGTCCAAGCCTGTTTCAGTCACGCCAAGCACAGACGCGAACACGCTTCAACGTCTGATGCTCGATAACCACTGTCGCTATGTCCCAGTTATGGACGACGGTGTTCTTCTAGGGGTGATCTCGTTCTATGACCTCGCGCAAGCGATCGTCGCGGCGCAGAAGTTCGAGAACTCAATGCTGAAGGCCTACATCAGGGACTGGCCTGATGAAAAGCCGACCCGAGCAGCCGACTAAGCTGGTGCGCCCACTAAATCGTAGGCCCGCCGGATGAGGTCTGTTTTGCTGTCGTTCAATAGGCTTGAATCCGACAACATCCGTCGCCACAAACGAGAGCGCGGGCGACCATTAAACAGACCCAGCAAAGGTCGAACCACCACGCGCAACGGAACTCCAGCCTGCGTCTGAGCATGCGCATAACACGCTAGCGCTTCAATAACTTCTTGCTCTGGAAGTAATGTGTCTTGAGGCCACCAGGCCTGAGATATTTCTCGGAGCACAATGGGATTGTGCCAAGGTGCACGACCAAGCATGACCCCATCGAATCGATAACGCTCCTGCTCACAAAGCTCCTGGGAGCTCAGCCCTCCGTTCAGAACCATCACAGCTTCTGGAAAGTCGTGCTTCAATTGCGCGGCCTGGTCGTATCTGAGCGCTGGCACCTCCCGGTTATCCTTGGGTGTTAACCCCTTTAGCACGGCGTTGCGCGCATGGATGATGAACACGCGGCATCCTACGTCATACAGCGCGCCCACAAAGTCTTGTACAAAACCATAACTTTCATCCCAGTCGAGGCCGAGCCTATGTTTCACAGTGATCGGCACACTCACGACATCTTGCATCGCCTTCACACAATCAGCAACCAGTGCTGGCTCAGCCATCAAACAAGCGCCAAAGGAACCCTTCTGCACACGCTCAGAAGGACAGCCACAGTTCAGATTTATCTCGTCATAGCCCCATTGCTCTCCAAGCTTAGCGGCAAGTCCAAGCGCTTGAGGTTCACTGCCGCCGAGCTGTAGCGCAACTGGGTGCTCTTGCGGGCTAAAGGCTAAATGTCTTGTGACATCTCCGTGCGTGAGCGCACCTGTCGTGATCATCTCGGTGTAGAGACGCGCGCGTGGCGCAAGCAGCCGATGAAAGTACCGACAATGGCGATCGGTAACATCGATCATCGGCGCGACACATAGTTGCCAATCCTTGCGATCGATTGTCGGGCTATCTGAGGCTAGGTGCGGCTGGGGAGAGGGAGGATTCATAAACAACGGCACAAAATACTGACAACGCTAAAAATCAAGAAAACCGCAAAGAGTTTGATTTTAGTTGTCAAACAGAGGCTCGTGTGCGCAGTTGGCGACTGACTTGGTAGAATTACAGCGAAAGCCACACCGAAACTCGTTTTTTATCTTTGCATTTAATTGCGCGATGGCCGTATTCACCCCTGTTAGCGAACAAGACGCACGCGACCTACTGAGCCACTACTCGCTGGGCGAGTTCGCGTCGCTTAAAGGAATCGCAGCAGGTATAGAAAACAGCAATTATTTTCTCACCACATCTGCGGCAGAGTACGTTCTAACGATATTTGAGGTCCTAAAGGCAGAGCAGTTGCCTTTTTACATTGAGCTCATGCACTACCTGGCAGAGCGCGACATCCCAGTACCCAAACCCCAAACTAGGCTTGATGGTGCCAGGTTAACCATGCTGCACGGCAAGCCAGCTGCAATCGTTTCGAAACTGGCAGGCACTTATATCGTATCTCCCAACAAAGCCCATTGTGCTTTGACCGGAGCCACCCTCGCCCGCGCTCACATAGCCTCGGCAGATTTTACGATTCGTCAGCCAAACTTACGTGGGCTGTCGTGGTGGCAAGAAACGGCGCCTGTGGTCATGCCCTTTCTGTCTGCGTCTGCGAAAAGCCTATTGTCGACATCCTTAGCCGAACAAATTGCCGTCGCGGAGTCCGACGATTGGCGCGCCTTGCCCAAAGGCCCCTCCCATTGCGATCTGTTTCGAGATAACGTCTTATTTGCCGGCACGTTCGAGAGCCCCGTGCTTGGCGGCTTCATCGATTATTACTTTGCTGGTGTAGACGCCTGGCTGTTTGATGTTGCCGTTTGCCTAAACGATTGGTGCATTGACCAAACATCAGGAGAACTCATTCCCGAGCTTGCGACGGCTTGGTTAGAAGCCTATAGTCGCGTACGCGCATTTACTGAGCAAGAGCATCGCTTGTGGCCAATGATGCTACGCGCCGCGGCGTTACGGTTTTGGATCTCTCGCCTGTATGATTTCTATCTTCCTAGGCCTGCCAAAACACTTAAGCCGCATGATCCAACCCACTTTGAGCGTATCCTGACCCAACGGACGCTTAGAGCAATTCCGAATTTACCCAAGGATTTCTGATGCAAGCAGTATCTTTACCCGCTCTAGCCGGTTGGCGCTGGGTACGTGATGGCTGGATGCTTTTTCGTAAGCAACCGATGGCCTTTTTTACCTGGGCTATGTTTGTCAGCTTAATACTGATGGTGGCCAGTGTGACACCCCCAATTGGGCCATTATTGTTTGTAGTGCTTATGCCTACAGCCACCTTATTATCGTTAAGCGCCGCTCGACACGCAGAGCAAGGTCAAAAGATTTTGTTAGGCACATGGATCTCGCCATTGCGAGTAGCTGGTGTGTTTAAACGGCTACTCGGCATGGGTGCGTTGTACGTGGTGTTTTGCTTGATCCTAGGACTCATCGCATTCATGCCATTTTCTGCTGAAGTCACCGAAGCCCTCAAATCGGTTACCGCCAGCAACGACCTACTGCCTCTGCTAGAGGCAGTGCGAACCCCGATGGCAATTTTCGCGGTGTTATATGTGCTGATGGCTGCGATATTTTGGTACGCGCCAGCGCTGGTCGGCTGGCACACCATTCCAATGACTCGCGCTCTTTTTTATAGCGGCATTGCTTGCTGGCGCAACAAGTTGGCCTTCGTTGTTTACGGCCTGTCATGGTTGGGCATATTTTTAGCAATCGATACTGCTCTGAGCGCACTGAGTATGCTCGGACTTCCCAAAAGCTTGAGCGCAACGATTCAAGTTCCGATCAATGTGGTAGCAAGTGCCGTGCTCTACTGCAGTTTTTACACAAGCTTCGTTTCGGTTTTTAATACCCAGCAAGAAGCTGTTTCAGACTCTGAGCCAGCAGACTAATTTCGCTTTCTGTGTTGTAGAACTCCTCGCCCCAGGTCATTTCGCAGACGGCACTAGCAATCCGGCATGTCACGATCCGATTAGGCATCACTTTTCTCTCGAAGCCGACCACTTGAGCGTGTCTGTCTAAAAAAATGATTGTCAATGGGTAAGTCATTCCGAATGTGTGCACTGAGCGACAATCTGGAAAGTACATTACGCAACCCGAAGGCATTGGATGACGAAAGAGGAGTCCCCTTGCCCGGGCAAAGAAGCCACGCGCGACATAGACTGTTAATGGCTCTGCACCTGTTTGCCCGAGTTCGGTCATTGCAGTCCAAGTAACTGAATTGCTACAGGAATGCCAAGCACGAGAAACGTGCAAGGGAAAATGCACAAGGCCAAAGGAAAAAGCATTTTGATTGGCGCTTGCATGGCGAGTTTCTCAATCGCCATCAGATGTTCTCTTCTTTGTTGATCACTGAAATTTCTAATAATTGGCGCCACACTAAAGCCAGTACGCTCTGCTTGTCTGATTGCCGAAACAAGCTGTCTGACTGCTGGTAAGTTCACGCGAACAGCTAACTGCGCGAGCGCATGCGAGCGAGGCTGCCCTGAGCGAATGTCAAGCAACACCCGAGTCCATTCCGTATGTAGGGCGCCAGGACGGCTGTATCGCAACGCGAGTTGCAAGGACGCCTGCAAATTCTGTCCGGACTCAAGTCCGAGAACAAGCAAATCCAACAAGGCAGGCAGGTCATTGAGGATCGACAACTGGCGCTTACGTATCCGCGCACGAATGGCAGCGTTCGGATAGCTGTAGCCAAGGTACCCACTGAGTAATAGCAAGACACCATTTCCCCAACCCCAGTCAAACCATTGTCGCCACACTGCGTTCTGAACTGCCGCAACTATAAGTGCAGCACTCATCGCGAGACAGAGCTTGGCGAGGTATAGCTGCCCAACGCTTAACTGCGCTAGCCCTGCACGAGCGAGTAAGGCCGTGCAGCTTCTACGCTGATTCCAAGTTACCAGCCAAAGTAATCGGTCGCCGAGATAGCGTGTCGCAACCCCCATTCTCTTGCCAGACCAATCTGAAAAAACAGGTGGCATAGTGGCTAAGGCGCTCCGATCCGAGCGCGAGCGAAGTAGTAACGCACCGGCCAAGTAAACCGCTGTCCCAACACTCGCAGCTCCAACAACGATGCCCCACCAAACTAGCATTGGTGGCACACAGCGCGCAGGATTGCGCGAAGCCATACCAACCCAATGAGTTCAAGCACGACGATAGTCACAAGTGCGACTTGCCCGACACCGCTAGACATCGCTAGTTGCATCGCATTGGGATCAAGCCAACACAAAACACCCAGCAAGATAAGTGGCAATACGCCAATTACCCACGCTTGCATTTTCCCCTGCGTCGTTAACATCTCAACCTTGAGACTCATATATTGTTGCTCGGACAAGTTCAAAGACAGCTTGTCAAGGAGCAGTGCTAATGAGCCACCAGACTCCGCACCTACGCGCAGCAACGTAGTCACCTGCCCTACACTTTCCGAACAAATACGTAAGCGAAAGTTCTCTAAGGCGTCCTGCAATGGAATGCCTACGCGCTGCTCGCGCAGTATCAGGGAGAGCTCTTGAGAAAGAGGTGGATTAAGATCTTTTGCCATAACGCTTAGTGCAGTGCTGAAACTAGAACCAGAACTCAGCGCAGCAGCCAGTATCCGCAAAGCATCCGGTAACTGTCGGTCCAACGTATACTTTCTCGCCGCATGGGCTCTGGCCAAAATAAGGCGTGGCACGGCCAACACCAAGACGGCAACGCCCATACTAACCGCGACGCTATCCGACAAAAGCCAACCTAACAACCCCATCACAAAAGCCAACGCAACCAGCAGAGGCCACAGCTGCGATAGGTCTACAAAAACAAACATATCTGCTAGCCGAGATTCAGCTTCATTGCTCAGCGATTCATGATATTTCACCCATGCATTCGTTAGACTGCGATGCAACAACCAAAAGATGAGTGCTGTCGAGGCCCCAGCTAACAACAAGCCCATCGCTAGCATGTCAAAGCAAACCAGTTTTTCAAGCCACCTTCAAGCGGCAGATTGTTCCGATCGAACAGCATTGGAACCAAACCAACTCCAGTAGCAAGACCAGTCCCAGGATCAAAACGGGCGATCGTTTGGGTCTGAATGATGCCTGACTCTACCCCACACACCTCCGCGACTGCCTGCACGATACGGCGCCCACTAGGTAGCCGAGCCTGATGAACAATTAACTGGATGGCTGATGCGATTTGATCACGTATCGCGGGAAGTGGAAGACCGCTTTGAGCGCATAATGCCATTGTTTCTAATCTAGCCAAGGCGTCCCGAGGGCTATTGGCATGTAGCGTTGTCATCGATCCCTCATGGCCAGTATTCATCGCCGCCAGCATGTCGATGCACTCTGCTCCCCGCACTTCACCGACAACTATACGGTCTGGGCGCATACGCAAAGCATTCCTAACTAAGTCGCGTATCGTAATCGCGCCACGACCTTCAGCATTCGCGACGCGGGTCTCTAGTGCCACGACATGTGGATGCATGATCTGTAATTCGGCCGAATCCTCGATTGTGACAATGCGCTGTGTCTTTGGGATTTGACCGGCCAAGACGTTTAACAATGTCGTCTTACCCGAGCCGGTTCCACCTGCAACAAGAATATTTACTCGATTAACGATACATAAAGAGAGGAAATCTGCCAAGGCCTGAGCTAGTGTATTGTTTGCGACCAAGTCGCTTAGGATCGGTCGATTTTTAGGAAACTTACGAATAGTCATGCTGGCACCACGCAACGAGATCGGTGCAATAACAGCATTCAATCTCGATCCATCGGCTAACCGAGCATCCACCATTGGAGAAAGCTCATCGATCCTCCTACCAAGCGGAAAAACAATACGCTCAATAATTCCACGTACCGCACTTTCGGAACTAAACTCCGCAGTCGAACGCGTCAACACCCCAGCACGCTCTACGTAAATTTCGTCAAAAGCGTTCACAAGAATCTCTGATACGGTTGGATCTGACAGCATGGGTTCAAGCACGCCAAGTCCAACCGCTTCGCTCACCACAAGCTCAATTAAATCTTCCCTTTCTTTATCATTGGTACCTCTAAGAAGTTCAGCCGGTAATTGAAGTGCGCAACCCCGCGCATACTCACGAAGGGCACTCGTGGACAGCGCCGCAATGTCGTGACGCCGCAAATCCAGAGCCTTCACGAGCCCAACGTGCAGCGACTTGCGTAATTCGCGATACGAGGCACTCGACCCAAGCACTGTCGTCTGCAGAGTCTCAATACCGACAGTGGCGTTCAACTCCGGACTTTCTGGCTCTATCTCAACACTGCAAGGAGTCACCTCGGGCAGCACAGTGAACCGCAGTAGGCATGGGCCGACGACAATTTCGTCTGACGGCTGTACCGGTCCATATCGCACGAGCCGACAACCATTGACTGTCGTACTAGAAAGAGAGCCAAGGTCTTCCAAATGGCAGCCAGACTCATCGAGATACACTCGAACATGACGCTTGGCGACACGCCAATGTTGGACGCGCAGGGCGCACTCGTCTGAGCGCCCAATTAAGAAAGGTGGGTTAAACGTCCGCGCAGCCGTGTGGCCATCTTCGTAGATTATTGCGACATGGATCAAAACTTTACTCCCACTGGTCCAAGAATGGAGGAGTCGAAATCTCGCTTAGCGACGAATCCCACTGACTATCAAAAATATCGGAAGCTTTTTCTTTAACCTCGGCGTTAACTGCGTTATTGAGCCGAACCGCTTCAGGAAAGTTACTGTCTAAGAGTGCTCTCGCATTAGACGTTCGCTGAGCCAAGTCCGCATTGGTTGCATCCACTACGATTGGCGTAACAAATATGGCGAGCTCGGTTTGTGTGCGATGTGCACGGTTGACTCCAAACAGATGACCTAATACCGGAACCTCGGACAAACCTGGCAAGCCCTCGGTCTCCTGCGAGCGCTCGCGCGAGATAAATCCGCCAAGAACAAGCGTCTGCCCAGAACGAACATTGAAGTCCGTGGAGGCTCGTCTGACCTTTAGTGCTGGCCCTGCTGCTGATGCCAAACTTTGATCCACCGTACTCACCTCGATCTCGATCTTTGACCGAACGCCGAGATTGTTGCCAACGTGTGGTGTGATATTGAGATGAACGCCATACTTTTTAAAGGTCGTATGCGCCTTTCCGTCTTTATCTTGTGTCGTATAAGGGACCTCGCCACCAGCAGAGAAGCTGGCCGTCGATCCGCTACGTGCAAGCAGTTGAGGCTGCGCAAGGACAATCGCCTCTCCTGCCTTTGATAACGCTGCAAGTCGTGCCGAAACAAGCGCGGTTAGAGCGAATCGGGTTGACTGCATACCAAGAGAAGCGTTCGTGTCCCAACGCACTCCAAGCTCGCGCATGCGAGCCGTTGGAATTTCGATCACTTGCACATCTAACATCACCATACGATCCCAGTCTGAGTGATTGGTAAATTCGAGAAGTTCGGGAAAACGAGCGACCAAACGCGTAATGGTCGCCTGCTCCTTATCTGAAAGATCGACTCCTTCAATAATCAGTCGCCCCGAGACCAACGTAGCTCTGGCGCCTGGAATGGCACTAAGTATTGCCATCGCGTCCTTTAATACACGACTATGTCCTTCGGGTCTGACCTGCACTCGGTAGACGATATGTGCGGTCTCAGATATCCACGCGGTAACGGTTGTTGTGCCGCTGCGTTTGCCAAATAGAATTCCCTCAGAGGGACTAAGCGCTGATGCCTGGACCACCTGACTATTGCCTACTGCAATACGCTGAATGCTAGGATGTCGGATAACAAAGGAGGCACCTACTTCAAGCTCAATATCCTGCACCTGACTGGCATACACCATTGAACATATGAATATCAATACAAATGCTGAGCCCCCAAACAACGCGTACTTCATCTAGACACATCCAATCTTCCGTTATGTTCGCTTGATGGGTGTGTAAGGCCCAAGGCGGATACGTCGATCTCACCCTCAAGTCGATCTCCGTAAATAACCCGAATGGGCTCGTTAGTATCGGCTTGATCCAAGCCAAGTATCTGCTCCAAACTCACTAGACCAAGCGCATGCCCCGTAGAGGTTTCTGGGGCAGCATCCGCGCTCATCGTCGCACTAATCACTCCGCTCTGTCTTGCAGCTACCAATCGAATTGAGTCGGCAGAGGATACGGCGACGGTGATGGTTGAGAATCGAGACTCATTCTGGTCTTCTCGTGCACTCGCTTCGCTTGTAATCCGGTCCGTTGCAAGTACTTCCACCGACTGCAAGAGTGGAGCGGTGACACGTCTTCCGAGATGGTCAAACGACACAAATATATCGATATAGTCACCAGGATTGATCAGCCCAGACATCGCATTGACGGGATCTACCTGTAATGTCACCGCACGCAGGAAGGGCTTCAAACGCTTTGCCAGTGTGGGCACGACCGGCTCAGCAAGCGCACTGGCATTGACCCACGCGCCGACCTGAAGATCTACGCGTAACCGCTTTCCAACCACCGCATCGACTTCATGAGCGAAGAAGGCGTCATTGGCAATACCTTGCGCTTGAAACGAATGTTCTTTGAGATCCTCCGCTTGTATGATCGTGTCGCGCGTTAACTCGCGAGAGGCCACCAACAATTGCACATACTCAACACTATTTAATTTTTCAAGTTCACGCGTTCTGTTTGAGATATGACTTCCAATCGCCCACGCTGAGCAACACCCAAGAGCTATTGATAGCGCCAGCAACAACCATCTTTTATGTCGCTCATTCGAAATCATTTTCTCTCTCCTACTGACTAATGATGAAAAGCATTGTGTGCCCGTGAGCATCCAGTATCTTCAGGCTAAGTTGACTCAAAGCCTTTGTGGCGATCAACGAATGGGCATACCTGGTTGACTTAGCTGCCATTCGCTCGCCGTCAACAAGCCAACCAGCACTCTTGAGTGCTCTGGAGACAGCGACAACCAATGTGGCTGAGGTCAGCCAGCTTGAATACACCATCGAATAAGTCGGTACTGTTCGCGCATAATCAACCGTTGAGAATATTTCGCGAAGTCCCATCGATGCGCTGATCCACTCAATCAATGGCGTCGGCGGTCGCTGCGCACCATGACACGTCGCCGCAGTTGCCTGAGAAGTAGTCCCTGTTTCGTTGGTCAAGATTGAATAGAAGCCTTCTACCAACGACTCGGATGCAGCCCATAGGCCGATCAAGCCAAGGCTTCCGGCGTTATCCCAATGCGCCAACATGTAATTTGTATCGATCTCGCTCAACGAGCCCTCAGGAATGCTGCTTGCAACCTTGTTCATCGCACGACTAATGTTCATGCGCCCCGTTAGTCGGTAAAGTGTTAACTCGAATCCTTGAACGCACATGCGCTCTACCACCGCTTGATATTGCAAGTCTGGCCCAAGGGCGGACACCAACCCATGCGCCCTGAGCGCGATCGGATTTGCGGTGCAAAGTACAAGTAAGAAGACCTGGCTAAAACGGATCACTGTCATAACGCTATCGCTGGCGTGACGCCGGTGGAACCACATCACTCCAACCGTCGAGCCAATTGTTTTTGGGTTTTCCCCTTCGCCACACAACATCGATCGGAATCGTTCGTGATGCTGTCTGCGTTGCAATACGCTGGCTATGCCCAGCGACCGCTCCCCAGAAGTGCTTTGAGTTTGCAATATTGGTATGGGCTGACTGGCTGCTCTGCGCCTGACCTGTTCCAAGGTACGTATAACTCGCTCGGTGTACTTCACTTAAGGTGCGCCCTTTGCCCAGAAGCGTGTCTAGTGGGAGGTGTCCCAGCGCTTTGGTGGACGAGGCCCGATGCAACATTCCCGACAAGCCGCCTAAGAGCTCATTCTCGACACCCTTACGATTCCCCATCGATCGCTCCTCATGGGTTTCGGTGGAGATACGTCCTTCACCCATAAAAACAAGTAGTGTGCTTTCTTGCAGTGCTCCTAAAGTTAGCTGGCGTAGGGTCGCAGTCCTGTGCAGGCAGCACACAAGCAAACCCATGGCACCTATTACAAGCACCGCCTCTGTAAGACCTTGACCGCTCTGCCGGCGTAAAAAAATCATTGGTCTAAGCCTCGTGCAGGCACCCGAACCAATCTCGCCTGCCAAAACGGCAGAAAGAGACTGGGCGCCTGTGGCCGCGACCGAGTCCCGTCAGTCGGATTGACGAAATGCGCCTCTGCAGCAGCAGAAGAACTTAACCTAGGAAAATCACGCCAGCGTTGGACAACCTTGATAGCTAGGGTCGCTGAGGTCTTGGGATTGACTGGATTAATGCGCGCATAACGAGCCCGTGGATTACTGCGCCACACAACAGGAGCTTGACTCGCCCAGCGCGCAGCAAGCGGATTTCTCGACCCACCAAAGAGATCCCATCCGGTCCATGCCCGCTCACCGACCCAACGCCAAAAGGGCTTATGTGCAAAGGATTGCATAGGCTCATCTAAGGCGCTTGAGGTAGACGTTGAATCGGCACTCGTTTCCAGCTTCGCCCAGCCCATCGGATACTCTCGGTAGTAACAACCGATAGCACGGTTAAAGCGCACCGCATGGAAAGACTGTGTTTCTTCGCTTTGCCAGACTCCGTCGTTTGACAGTTGCAAGCTTGTGCGGCGCCGAAGTTGGTGTTGCCTCCAGGGACAACGAACATTAATGCCATTGAAACTGCGGACGATCGACTTGCGATCATCCAGAAATCGATAGCGGTTCCTAACCGTCTGGAACATCTGATACCACAAGTCATCCGATGCCGGACGGCTAGTGACAAAGCCTCGAGTTTCGTCTAGCAATAGACGATAATCCACACCCAGTTCTTCGAATGTGTTTCCTCTGATAGCCGAACCATTTCTCCCAAGGTTAGCCACGAGCGTTGTGTTGAGTACGCGCGCCATCTCCGCGGTCGTGTCAATCCTCGACTGCCGAATGTTTTCTAATACTGTTTGTATTAACTGATCGTGCTGACTAAAGGCACGATGCAGCGCATTGCGATGCAATGTGTCGGTTGACCCACCTCGCCTGGAGGAAAGATAAGCAGCTGCGTACTGTGGGCCAAAGCGAAAGCCAAGTAACGCTGGCGGCGGATTTCGTGCGGCAGACTGTCGCGCCATGCGCGAACGAAAGCGTTCGGCGGACCCAAGCGAAAATAAATGAAGCTGCACAACCTGGTGGGCTAGTTGTGCCCGGTTTAAATAGGCATGAATATTTAGATTGCGGGCGTACATGAGCGCGGCGCTATACACGGCAGCATCGGTCGCACGATGCAGTGCGCTTTTGTTGTGTATCCAGCTACCCACCTTGAACATTAAAAACCAAGCGAGAGCACAAACAGCAAGCATGCTCGTACCAAACAGCAGTGCTTGCCCGCGCTGCTGTTTGGCGCGCGGGCGCGCAGCGCTGACATCTAGCAGCCAACCAGAGTAACTGTTGCCGATGATCACGGTCTGCCGCAGCCCTATCTGCTCGCCTTATCCGAGTTTCCAGTGAAGTCGCTTAGGGATTTTCGTTTGGCCTGCTCTTTAGCACCTTGGGCAGCAGCTCTAGCTGCCCGAGTTTCTTGTGTACCGTCTTCGCCGGCGAGCTCCTTGGCAATCGCGGCAGTTTGTGCGCGCAACACCTGGCCAAAGTACTGATAAACAGCAATTGCCGCGACGGCAACAAGCGCCACGATAATGATGTACTCGGTCATACCTTGACCGCGCTGCGCGTGTCGTTTTGACTTCTGAAGATTTCTGGATTGAAAGTGTGCACTCATTAATAACTCACCACATGAATTAACGTGTGATGAGTTTGATGCAAGTCACAATGCAGTTCAATCCGCAGAGTACCGCATAGCTATTTTGATCAGTCTTACCAACCGTAGAAGCGACTCCAAGTCGTCACAGCACCGGTAGCCGCTAGCGCTTGATACTCCGGAAACTGAGCGCCTGTGGCACAGGCATGATTTGGCAAGACACGAAGCTGAGTCCCCACAGGAAATCGCTTTACGATATCTAAATCAGGCTCACCAGCCCGAGAAATGATGCCATGCTCTTGGTTTGCACCTGAGATCACATAGCCCTTTAGCGCATTACCACTCTCATCACAGACCTGACCATAACCATAATCTGTTGTTTGCTTTTGTGTACCACGATCTCGACTCATCGCCATCCACCCCGCATCAACGATCGCCCAGCCCTTCTCCTCTTGGTGACCGATCACTGTCGTCAGCACACTTAACGCGATATCCTCAATGTCGCATACACCCACGTTATGCATAACCAGATCAAAGAAAACGTAGACGCCGGCCCGCACTTCGGTCACCCCATCAAGACTTCTCGCTGCTAAGGCGGTGGGCGTTGACCCTACACTGACCACTGGGCAAGCAAAGCCGGCTGCACGAAGGCGTTCAGCAGCATGCACGCATCCTGAGCGCTCTTGCTCAGCCATGTTTGCCAAGGACTCAGGCGTATTGAGATCGTAACTTGAGCCAGCGTGCGTCATCACACCGTGAATAGCCATCCCACCATCAGCAAGCACTTTTGCGACGTTCAATAATGTTGCCGCATCCGGCTTGATCCCCGAACGATGATCATCGGTATCGATCTCAATGAGTACCTTAAAAATAAGACCCTTCGCTTTTGCAAAGTCGACAATCGCCTGCGCACTCGGCACGCTATCGGTCAATATTTTTAAGTCGCAACCCTTGTTTAGGAGTGCAGCCGCTTGGGGCAGCTTGTTCCCAGCGATACCCACGGCATAGAGAATGTCATGTACCCCCGCATCAAAAAACTGTTCTGCTTCTTTCAGTGTTGAAACAGTAATTCCTCGGGCTCCTGCCTGTACTTGGGCCTGTGTCACTTCAACACACTTTGAGGTTTTCACGTGTGGCCGAAACGCCACACCAAGCCGATTTGTCTGTGACTGCATACGGTCAATATTTTGTTGCATACGTTTGACATCAATCAACGCAACAGGCGTAATAAGATCAGACAGCTTCATGAATAGATCCAAGAAAGGTTAGAGAGGGCTCGATACCTTATTTTATCGTTAAGGCATTATGATGTGGTTTGTTGCGTCAAAAGTGTTCGCACACGACCCAAACGCTCTTGTTTTCTTGCCTATAAATTACGTTTTCACAACATGCTTGAAAAAATCGGCCCTCCGGTTATTACTGTGATATTTAAGCTGCTTGGGGCTCTCCCCTTGACGCTACTACAGAGGTTGGGTAGATTTTTTGGGTGGATTGCTTGGTGTATACCTGGGAGTTATAAAGAATCCGCGGCTAGAAACCTACGTCAGGCCTATCCAAACTACAGCCCGCTGATGCTCCGCGCCGCCATGATAAACGTCGGACAGTTAATGTTTGAGATGACCTATTGGTGGACTCGACGCGACGAACCCGCTTTAGATGCGCTACTGCAATGTGATAACTGGCAACAATTCGATGAAGCGCTCGCTCTGGAGAAAGGCGTGATATTGCTATCACCGCATCTCGGCTGTTTTGAGTTGCTAGGCCCTATCTTTGGTGCGCGATACCCGGCGACTGTACTATTTAGACCACCAAGAATGGCATGGCTTACAGCTTGGATCATCAAAATGCGCTCGCGCCGTCAACTGACGATGGCACCGGCGAACCAAAGTGGTGTGCGAACACTCGTCAAAACCCTACTGCGCGGGCGCATTATCGGCATCTTGCCTGACCAGGTTCCTCCTGACGGCGAAGGGGTGTGGGCACCTTTCTTCGGAAAGCCGGCGTACACCATGACACTTGTTCAGCGGTTGCAGAAGCTTTCAGGAGCCACGATTTTTGTTCTATCGGCAGAAAGAAAGGCAGTTGGGAAAGGCTACCTGCTTCACTACAAGCGACTTGAGACCCCTCTTCCCGATGATGCACAAATGGCGGCGACGATCATCAATCAAGAAATGGAAGGGATGATAAATAAGATGCCTGAGCAATACCTGTGGGGTTACAACCGCTACCGTACGCCGAAAACAAAAGCATCAAAACAATTATCAGGAAACTAGACCCGGCGGGCGTGCGTAGAAAGCACCTCCAGCGCAAGCTTTCCAGACCCTGATCTGACTGATGTTTTTACCACCGCAGTCATACGGCCACGATGAATAATCACAGCCTGGGCTCCAATGACTTCGCCTTCGCCTGGACTGATATAGGTTGCGGTAACACCTGATAGCAACCACTCGTCCCCCAGTGCGGCGCTCGCGCAAACCATACCAATCGCAAGAATGATACCTCCCTGCACATGTCCAACCCGATTACCGATGTGCGGCCCATTCGGCACATCACATTCAGCTCCGGTTTCGGACGAACGGGGATACAAACTTAAAAAATGCGATAAGAAATTTTGTTCTGTCTGCTGCGACTCTTGCACCGACTGTCGTACACGGTTAAGTATCCACTGCTCCGTTCCATTCAGGCTCGTAAGGTCAAGCGGCGGGTTAGCAGGCGGCTTTTGCGCGACCCAGGGGACCGGAGGCAAAGTTGTCCCCTCAGGCATCGGCAAAATCATGAAGGCGGCACTCCCGATCGCCACCAGATCATCACCGCTCATCAAACGTGTTTGACTAATCCCCTGACGACCTTGCACGCCTTGTAAGTGCGCTTGAGAGTAGCTTGTCGCGACGAGATTACCTCGTGGCTCGACGCCGGTAAATTGTAGAGACAGCGAAACAGTAGCAGTGCGATGGCGATCTCCGATGTTGTAGCGCAAACAAGTCGCTAGCCCCATATCAGCAAGAATCGCCTGTACAACGGTATGGATCTGCCCATTTGCACCCACACTCTGCCCTTCTGGTGCCACGTGCACTACCGAGTGATCCTGATCAGCAGAGTCATAAGAAAAATCAAAAAAATTTCCGCAAAAGCTGTAACCAGGTGTGCGGTTTAACGCAATCGCTCTGATCGCTTTTTTTACGATCGCGTGGTCATTCATAGTTGAAACAGTCATGTCGAGTTACTTTAAGAAAACAAACAAAAGAAGCCGTAAAACTAACTTTCAATAAGACGCGTTAATCGTTGCTTGATGATTTGTTCAGCTTCATCGACGATCCGCTGTACGAGCTGGGCACAGGTGGGAATGTCATGGATCAGGCCCTGAACCATTCCAACCGTCCATATACCGCCTTCCGTATCACCCTCTTCGTAAACCGCACGACCCTTTGAGCCCGCGACCTTTGGGCCAATTTCATCGATAGTCGCGCCTGCTTTCTCCATGTCGATGATGCTTTGCGCAAGTTGAGTGCGTGCGACACGGCTGCTGTTACGCAAGCTTCGCAAAATCAACGCCGTATCGGTCTCTGCATTCTTTACGATGGCCTCTTTGATATTGAGGTGCGCGGGCGACTCTTGGGTACACATGAATCGCGTACCCATGTTGATCCCTTCTGCACCCAGCGCAAGTGCTGCCACCAGCCCTTTACCATCGCCAAATCCACCTGAGGCGATGACGGGAATCGACAACTTTGCAACGGCTGAAGGGATCAAAATCAAACCAGGGATATCTTCTTCCCCTGTATGCCCTGCACATTCAAAACCATCGATACTGACCATATCCACACCGATTTGCTGTGCTTTCAAGGCGTGCCTGGCAGTCGTGCACTTATGGATCACTGTGATACCCGCCTCTTTAAGCGCAGGCATATGTGCCGAGGGATTGTTACCCGCAGTTTCCACAATGCGGACACCTGAGGCAATGATGACATCGCGATAGGCCTCGTAGGGCACCGGCTTGAGCGTCGGCAAAAAGGTAAGATTCACCGCGAACGGCTTGTCTGTCAGTGTTCGGACTCGAGCGATCTCAACACTCAACGCTTCCGGTGTGGGCTGTGTCAACGCGGTTAAGGTGCCGAGCGCACCAGCGTTTGAGACCGCTGCAACAAGCTCGGCGCGTCCAATCCACTGCATCCCCCCTTGGATAATGGGGTGCCGAATTCCGAGGGCTCTGGTAAGAGCTGTATGCATATTTTTATCTTCCTGTAGGTCTTGGACGCCGATGCGCTGACACACACCTAAATTGGCACAAAATGTTGCGCCGCAGCAATATTTTTAGACTGATTTCCCTTATCCTAGCCGACATGAGTACCTCAGACAACTGATACACAAACGACGCGAGCGATCAGCGGCCGGACAACAAACACGGAGATAACGATGAATAAGTACAGTGCAAAACGAATTGTGAACCTAATAGCGGCTCTTGGCGTTGTGACACTGGGCTTTAGCGGCGTTGCTCAAGCTCAGTTCCCAGACAAGCCTATTCAGTTCATTTCCCCGTTTGCGGCCGGGGGAGCTAACGACTACTTGACTCGCCTCATGGCACAACATATGGGTCCGATTCTGAAGACAACGATTGTTGTCGAGAATAAGTCGGGTGCTAACGGCATCGTAGGCGCAACCTTCGTTGCGAAAGCGGCACCAGACGGCTACACCGTATTGATGGGCAACAGTGCGACGCAAGGCACGAACCCTAGTCTCTATCCAAACACCCCTTATGACGCCATAAAAGATTTTGCTCCAATCAGCATGGTGGGCTTTGTCCCGTTAGTGATGGTTGTCGACCCTCGTCTGGGCATCAATACGGTTGCTGAGCTTCTTGCCTATGCGAAGAAGAATCCCGGTAAGGTCGCCTTTTCAAGTAGCGGCATTGGCTCGACTGGCCATCTTGCCGGTGAAGCCTTTAAAGCAGCTTCGGGCATCGATATGATCCATGCGCCCTACAAAGGTGATGCCCCCGCCATCGGCGACGTCGCTGCGGGGCAGATTGCACTGTCCTTCGTTGGCGTAGCATCGGCGACGTCGCTGTACAAAGGTGGCAAAGTTAAGGTGTTGGGGGTAGCAAGCTCGCGGCGGTCCTCCTCGATGCCAGATGTGCCAACCTTTGCAGAGGCTGGCTACAAAATTGAAGTGTCTCAATGGTACGGCTTGTTTGCACGCGCCGGAACGCCACCCGCCACAATTGAGAAAATGAATGCCGCAGCAAAAGTCGTTCTTGCGCGTCCAGAAATAAAAGAAGCCATTGTTAAACAAGGCGCTGAACCTGAGTACTCGAGTGCAGCGCAACTCGGCTCCTTCGCACAGTCTGAAATTGAACGGTTTGGAGCAATCATCAAACGTCTAGGGATCAAAGTTCAATAAGCGGAGTCGGTTGTGGACTTGGAATTATCGGGAAAAATAGTTTGCATCACTGGTGCGAGCGAAGGCATCGGTCTTGCTTGCGCACGTGTTTTTGTCTCGGAGGGTGCGCACGTCATTATTTGCGCCCGTCGCCCTGACAAGCTGAAACAAGCGGTGAAGGAAACAATCTGCTCGAACGGTGCAACCATTGAAGGATTTCAAGCAGATGTCACGAAGGTCTCCGATATCGAGGCGTTGATTGCACACATCAACACGCGCTACGGACGACTCGACGTGCTCGTGAACAATGCAGGAACCGGTATTTACAAAGGGTTCGCTGACGTGACTGATCAGGAGCTCCTAGATGGAATGTCAATTAACTTTTTCGCGCAGTTCCGAGTGTCACAACGTGCTCTACCGCTTTTGAAGCGCGCTGAATTCCCATCAATCATCAACATTTCAGGGCGCACAGCGTTGCGGGGGAACTTCCCACCAGGGTCAAGCTGCACGGGGCCGGCGAAAGCTGCTGAGGTCAGGTTCTCCACCGACCTCGCCACAGAGCTTGCCGAGTTCGGTATCCGAGTAAACTGCGTCATTCCTGGGGTAGTGAAATCGGAAGAACGATTACGACTCTGGGAGGCGCAGGCCAATGGTGGCGCATGGAAGGCCGAGGCCATTGACAAGCGCGACGCCCTCGAAAGTGCGGCAGTGCCAAAGGGTCAGCGCTGGGGGGTACCACACGACATCGCGCATGTTGTCGCTTTTTTTGCCTCCACACGGGCGATATACGTCAACGGTGCAGCGCTAACTGTTGACGGTGGTCCCCATACCAAATCCTATGTTTCGCAGTTGTATGCGTAAAACAATTGTTTCTTTTCTCAACTACTTGCTTACTTCACCACATCACCACTCAGTCGAGCGCTCCTCACCATGACAAATTATCGAACTTCGATCAAGCATGCCGCAATAAGCAGTCTACTCGTAGGCTTTGCCGCCTTAACTTCTGTCGCAACAGCACAGACAGCAGCAAATAAGCCGCAGCCCGTCTTTCAGGTGTCAGACACCTGGCGTTTTAACGTAACGCCATATTTGTGGCTCGTCAATATCAATGGCAGTGTCTACTATGACAACACCAGGCTCGGAACCGCCAATCTAAAAAGCAGCGAACTTCTGTCTCACCTAAATGGCGCGGGGATGCTTACACTTGAAGCGCACAAGGGTCGCCTCGGTCTCGCGGCTGACCTCGTCTATTCGAAGATTTCAGACCAGGACTCTGCCATACGAGGTGCTGTCGACTTGGGCAGCAAAACTTCCGTGGAACAAGGCATCTATACCGTTGCCGGCACCTACACTTTGCACAACAGTCCTAGCGCCTATGTTGATGCGTTGGTGGGTGTCCGAGTTCTTGATATGAAAACCTCGACATCCATCGCCGTACAGGGAACGCCACGTGGTTTAACAAAAACAAAGAACACGACAACAACTGACCCAATCATTGGTTTAAAGGGCCGCGTGCAGTTAGGGGCTAGCGACTACTTCGTACCCTTTTATATCGATGTGGGTGGGGGCAGCAGCAACACAGAAATCACTAGCCAGCAGATGATCGGTGTTGGCCGAGCGTTTGCTTGGGGTGACACAACCTTGGGCATCAAGAATCTGTACTACAAACAGAAAGCCAACAACGTTACAACAGATCAAAGTTTGTACGGTGTGACGCTAGGCGTAACATTTAAGTTCTAACACTGACTGCAAGCCGCTCGGCTCGCCACTAGGCGTCGAGCGGTTGCACAACGAGTTCGAAGGTGACCAGAACCGGATTCTGGCCTCTCGCCAAGACACCCTCAGAGACTGTTCCTTTGTAATCCACCATCGCAATATCAATTCGGGCCCTCAGATCGCCGTTTGCGTCCGGACAAATAACACCCGAACGAATGAGTAGCTCTGTGACAAAAGGCTCTACGATTCGACCATCGTCGAACACAGCACCAACTGTACTGCCGACGCCGCCTTGTATGGTCGCCGAAGTGATCCCCTTTTCGAGGCAGAAGTTCTCAAGTGCGAGACAAACATCGATATTTGGTGACAGTCGAACGATATGCGAGTCTGTCGCATTTCCAAAGGACTTTGTCTGCGCCAAAACTGAGCGCGATGGCGCCACCTTCGGCATAAATAATGAAAAATTCGTTTCTCTATCCGGAGTCACAACAAACTCGGCGCCGTGTATTGCTCTGCCCGTCGCAGCAATCTCTTTGACGACTTTAACTTGGTCGGGCAACAGATGGCCGCTGTGGCGCCTTCCGTCCGGCTCTAGCCAGACCGCGTGACAATGCAGCCAAGGCTGACCGTCACGGACTCCATAGGTCACGCTGGCAGTTTCAATGGAAACTCGTCCTTGCACACGAAAGGTCTCACTAAAGTAAACCGCATTCTCACTGGTCTTGGACAGCGCAGGCATACAGTAAGCAAAACAATCCAAAGAGCCACCGCTCAGACGCATTGCCGCACTGGAGACCCCATACCGATCCATCGCGAGCGCAACAGAATCGATCAAGCTGTGGCCAGGTTCAAGCGTTGTCTCAAACGCCTCAACCCGACAGCTCGCGCTGTGTAGGCGTTCAGTTGCCGGTATACCAGGATGATCAATACGTCGCATAGTAATTAGCGTGTGCGGAAATCTGTGAAATTGCGATAATAGGAAACATTCGCTTAAACGTATTTTAAATCGTACTCAGTAATTCCAAGGATGCGCAGCTTTTCAGGCGCGCAATCTACACGAGGATGCAAGCATGGAATTTTCTCTTACCGCAAGACAACTAGAGCTTCAGGAGCGCACGCGCGCCTTCATCTCAGAGGTGATCATACCCCTCGAACGCGACCCAAGGGCTACCTCTCATGGTCCGACAGAGGAGTTCCGCAACGAGCTAGTTGCCCATGCACGTGCGGCGGGACTATTGACGCCCCATGCCTCTGTCGAACTTGGCGGTTTAGGGCTAACTCACGCAGAAAAGGCCGTTGTATTTGAGGAGGCCGGTTATTCGACCTTGGGTCCAACTGCCATGAATATCCACGCTCCTGACGAGGGTAATATCCACTTAATGGAGGTGGTCGCCACACCTGAACAAAAAGAACGCTGGCTTCGCCCACAGGTTCAAGGCCATATCCGCTCTTGCTTTGCAATGACTGAGCCCAGTCCTGGTGCCGGAGCCGATCCATCGATGATGCAAACCACTGCGATAAAGGACGGTGATCACTACATCATTAACGGAACAAAATGGTTCATCACGGGTGCCGAGGGTGCCACCTACGTCATCATCATGGCGAAAATGGAAGACGGCTCCGCTACGATGTTTCTTAGTAACATGAGTCGTGAAGGCATCAAGGTGACACGTCAAATGGATGCCATGGATAGCTGTTTTACTGGCGGACACTGCGTCATGAGCTTTGACAATGTTCGCATCCCAGCGACAGATGTGTTGGGTGAAATCGGCAGAGGATTCAAATACGCGCAGGTTCGCTTGGCGCCGGCGCGTCTGACACACTGCATGCGCTGGCTCGGACAAGCGCGCCGTGCGCATGACATCGCGACCGACTATGCGCGTAAGCGCGAAGCGTTTGGCAGAATCTTGGGCAAACACGAAGGCGTGGGCTTCATGTTGGCCGACAACGACATGGACTTGCAGACGAGTCGCCTACACATTGCCCACACAGCATGGATTCTGGACCAGGGACATGGTGCGAACTTCGAATCTAGCCGAGCTAAAGTCGTGTGCTCAGAGGCCGAATGGCGCGTTGTCGATCGGTGCGTACAGATACTTGGCGGCCAGGGTGTCACCGGAGAAACCATGGTCATGCGAATTTTCACGGACATGCGAGCTTTTAGAATTTACGACGGTCCAAGTGAAGTGCACCGCTGGAGCATGGCGCGCAAGATTATCGAAGCCGGAGAAAAGCGCGTATGACCGCCCACAATAAAACAAGCGCACTCTTTAATCTTGAGGGCCACACGGCATTGGTCACGGGCGCATCCAGTGGTATTGGCCACCACATTGCGCTTACCTTGGCACAAGCTGGAGCGCGAGTCGTTGTCGCAGCACGCAGAGTCGATCGGCTCGATACACTTGTTAAAGAGATTGAACAATTCGGCGGGCATGCCTACGCTGCTCCTCTGGATGTCACGAGTGCGGCAAGCGTTTCGGCATGCTTCGATGCAATCGAAGCTCAAGGACTTGTCGCTGACATCATTGTCAGCAATGCGGGTGTTACCGTCGCAAAGCCAGCACTCCAACAAACAGAACAAGACTGGGATCAGGTTCTAGACACGAATCTCAAAGGCTGCTGGCTTGTGAACACCGAGTCAGCACGTCGACTGGTCAAACAAAAACAGCCCGGCAGCATCATTAACATTTCATCAATACTCGGTGAACGTGTCGCCGGCGCAGTCGTTGGCTATAGTGCCTCTAAGGCGGGTGTTATACAGTTCACAAAATCTCTGGCACTTGAGTTTGCACGCTATGGCATTCGTGTTAATGCGGTCCTTCCCGGTTATGTTGTCACTGACTTAAACAGCGACTTTTTAGCGAGTGAAGCAGGAAAGAAATTGGAATCCCGCATTCCATTCAGGCGGTTTTGTCAGATGTCGGATATGGATGGACCGATCTTGCTACTTGCCTCGGATGCCGGAAAGGCGATGACCGGAACAAGTCTCGCCGTAGACTGGGGCCATCTCGTGAGCTCGCTATGACGCAGCCTGTATCGACAGAAGCAGGCGCACTGACTTTTGATGAGAACGTGCTCGCAACCTGGTTGAAAGAGAAGGGATTGCTTGATAAGGCCTCACTGACGGTGAAGCCCCTAACAGGCGGTCAGTCCAATCCAACCTATCTTTTGACGAGCGGGCAGCAACGTTATGTGCTGCGAAAAAAACCGCCAGGTCCCCTACTGCCCTCTGCGCATGCGGTAGATCGAGAGTATCGGGTCATGCAAGCGCTACAGAATAGTGCCGTGCCAGTACCAAAACTTTTTGCGTTTAGCGAAGAGCTGGAGATCGTCGGCACACCGTTCTACATCATGGAGTATCTAGACGGTCGAGTGATTGTCGATCAATCCCTCCCAACCTTCTCCAAAGAGGATCGCAGCCTCGTCTATCAGGACATGAATCGTGTGATTGCTGCATTGCATAGCGTTGATTACGCGACCGTCGGTCTAGAAACATTCGGCAAGCCGGGTAACTACTTTGGTCGTCAGATCGCGCGCTGGAGCCGTCAATACAAAGAGGCGAATACGGAAGATATACCCGCGCTGCATGCCTTAATCGAATGGTTACCTGCCAACATACCAGTTGGCGAGCAGACCTCTATTGTTCATGGTGACTACCGTTTAGACAATCTGGTGTTACACCCCACCGAACCGCGCGCGATAGGCTTGCTGGACTGGGAACTCGCGACCTTAGGGCATCCTCTTGCCGATTTTGCATACCACTGCATGAGCTGGCATATTCCAGCGTCCCTGTGGCGAGGTATCGGTGGCTTAGATCTTGCAGCGCTGGGCATTCCTGACGAGGCGCAGTACCTCAAGCGGTATTCACAAACGACGGGGCTTGACGGCGCCGAACACTGGGACTTCTACATTGCCTACAACCTGTTCAGGATAGCCGCAATTTTGCAGGGAATTGCCAGACGTGCTGCCGACGGAACAGCAGCCTCGAGCGATGCCCTCGAAACGGGCAATAAAGCGAGACCTCTAGCCGAAATTGGCTGGAAGTACGCCCAACGCTATGCGTGCAGCCGGTAAGCACAACGACATAAATAGCAGCAGACTCCTCGCAAGATCTGGCAATCTAGAGAAAAATGAGGGTCTCCTGCGCAAAGCCCTGCTCGGTAGCGTTAGCATCCAAATAGTTGAATCTCAGACTCAGTTGTGAGTCTGCAGCCATATTGATCACCTCGAGTAGGAAAAGCTCATGAGCAAACTAGCACGTATCGCCGCGGTTGGATTTATTGCAGCAAGCGCATTCATCACGGGTCACGTTGCGGCTCAGGTTGTTTACTGCACTGCAGAGGGAGCGCCAGTCGGCTGTGTTGCTCGCCCAGTCGATCGCGGAGCGCCCGGTGTCGGCGTACTTCCAGGACCGGGCGTTGGCGCTCCGGGGCCAGGAATCGCGCCTGGCGTTGGTGCACCAGGACCTGGTGTAGCGCCGGGTGTTGGTGCCCCTGGCGTCGGTGCCGCCGGTGCACGAGGCCCCGGCGAAGGTCCTAACCGGGGTGGTCCTGCGAACCGTCCTGGCGCACGTTAAGGCGCTAGCCTGTCGATGTTATTTCTTCAGCACTTTGGTTGCTGCTTTAGCAATCAAGGTGGAAATGACATCACTGCGCGGCTCTTTGTAATGCTCGGCAAGCGCGTCCAGAGCGAGAGAAACATCCTTATCGAGAATAATTTCGACTCGTTTCGCGCCTGCCTCAATCCGCTTGCGCCGATGCTCTGCCGTGCGCTCCACAGGTGAAATGGCTACGGCGAGGCGTGGTCGTCCCCGCCTTGACAGACCGGGCAGAAAACCTTGCCCAGGCAAAGGGCTCGTCATCCCAATAGAGGACTTTTGAGACGAGCCCCCTCTCTTCACGGGCTGCTTCGAAATGTTTTTAAGGGCTTGAGGCCGAGCGCGTTGTTTTGCCCCATGGCTTTCATCACCGTCCTTGGTCCCGCCGACCGAAGGAATCTGTGACTCCTCGTCGCTAAACAGCGAGAGCAATGTGCCTTTATTTGGATGTGACATGCTCACTCATTAAATGTACCGGATAGGTATATTTATATCATCATCCGAGTGAATCGGCTAACAGTCGTCACCGGGCGGTGTTCGATTGCCATCCCCGAGCTCCCGCTCAAGCATCGCTGTATCGCGCCATTGCCCAAACTTAAAGCCAACCGATCGAAAAAGACCGACTTCCACAAAACCAGCCGCTTTATGCAGCCTGACTGATCCGGGACTACTATCGCCAATCACTGCGAGCATCTGCCGATACCCCAGTTCCGTGCAGCGCTCGATGACGGCATCCAGAAGTGCACGACCGATACCTTGACCGGACAACCCTTCCTTCACGTATACCGAGTCTTCCACGGTGAAACGATAGGCTGGTCGAGGACGGTACATCGTTGCATAGGCATACCCCACAACGACTCCGTCCCTTTCCGCCACAAGATAGGGCAAACCTTTGGCGACGACATCCGCACGACGCTGCTGAATCTCTGGAACCGACGGAGCTGACAGTTCGAAGGAGGCTGTGCCATGCTGTACGTGATGGGAATAAATCTCCTGGATGGCACCAATATCATGTTCCGCACTATCCCGAATGACAAATGAGGGGGGCGTTGGACTCATGGCCTATCACTCAGTTCGAGAATCGCTTGGGCAAACACAGCTGGAACCTCCTGGGGCATGTTGTGACCGACTCCTGGTATGACGCGATGCTCGCGTCTGTCGCTAAACCTGTGTGCATGCGCAGCGGCACTCGATGGACTACGCACGCCGTCATCGGCACCATCAAACGTAATCGTAGGCACACTAATGATCGGAGACCTTGCGAGACGCGCTTCGATCTCAGCGTAGGCTGGATCACCAGGCACGAGTCCAAATCGATGTCGATAACTATGAATCACGACCTCTACGAAATCCGGATTATCGAACGCGGGAGCGCTACGCAAAAATGTCGCAGCGTCGAAGTTCCAAGTAGGAGACCAAAGCCTCCAAAGAAGCTCGATGAGACCGCGCCGATCCGCTGCCAAACCCGCACGCCCTCTTTCACTATGAAAATAATACTGGTACCAGAGCCGGTGTTCATTCGATGCAGAGTCGGGCTTTAAGGCCGTCGCAATATTTTGGATGTTGTAGCTGTTAAACGAAACGAGCGCCCGACAGCGTTCAGGCCAAAGCGCGGCCACGACACAAGCGGCCCTGCCGCCCCAGTCGTACCCTGCAAGGGTGGCGTTTTGCACGCCAAGCGCATCCATCAAGGCCAACAGATCCGCACCCAACGCGGCTTGCTCGCCGGAACGTGGTGTCGCCGAATCGAGAAAACGCGTCTCTCCATAGCCACGCAGATACGGAACGATTACCCGACAACCCGCCGAGGCGAGAAGCGGTGCAACCTCTGCATAAGCATGCACATCGTAAGGAAAGCCATGCATCAAAAATACAACTGGACCGCTCACCGGACCATACTCTACATACGTTATGTTGAGTACTCCCGCACAAATATTGCGCGATGTTGGCAGGACGAGGCTACGAGGCATTTTTTCCATCACTCAACTTAGCGAAGAGATTCCAAGTGCCGTAACAATTTAGGGAACTGCGCATCGATTACATCCAAACGAATCACGCTCACCCGAGGGTTGCCCAAATTGAGACAAATAATAATCGCGGCAAGAACTACAAAA
>Ga0315906_10002064_pt1 | contig 28861 bp, 36 predicted proteins | sample LakEriMetagenome_4_FD_203526 | JGI IMG/M metagenome (GOLD analysis project Ga0315906, IMG submission 203526) | Freshwater fungal communities from buoy surface, Lake Erie, Ohio, United States - Buoy 2 MA122 | ecosystem: Environmental > Aquatic > Freshwater > Lake > Lake biofilm | place: USA...
TTAAAATACTGCCATCCTTCTAATTCTGGATCATATGAAACATTCAAGAAATGCTTTCCATCAAGCAGGTTAAGTCTTTCTTCTTCTGGCATACATGGAATGAATTCTGTTACTGGTGCTTCATTCTGTGTTCCGCCGTATAAAAATATCTCATGACCAAGAGAATGCATCATTCTACAGAAATTAATAATCTTAACTGTATAGGCGCAGTTCTCAAATTCCCATGTTGTGTTGGTGTGCGGGAGTCCTATAACATGGAATCTAAATTTCATTTACAGCAACCGTCTTCACAGTCGCATTCAATAAGGTCTTGTTCCATATTGTAAATAATCATATCTAACTGTTCAAGTGCATTAATCAATGCTATCTTGATTCCTACTAATTCCTCAGCAGGGTACTTCTGGTAGTTCTGGTTGTTCAAATTCATTGGATAACTCATTCCTCCCATTTTGCATTTCCTCCATTACTTGTTGTCTTACTGCTTGTACTAATCCTGCAATCCATTGATTAGCCAATACTAACTGCTCTTGATCTTCTGATGTAAGAACTATGTCTCCATCTATAAATTGCCAGGTATTCATTTCTTATCCTTCTTCATGTCTTTAAGTGCACCAAGGATACTTCTAACAGTACCGTTTTTATTTAAACGAACTACCTGACCATCCTTGATTTGGACAGGATTAAACTTGTCATGTCTTTTGTATTTACCACTACTCATAACTTCTCCTGCCTGATATCTTTGGCTTCTTTGAAACATTTGTTCTTTTATTTCTTATTTCTGCCAAGGTAGCACCAATATTTGGTAATTCCTTATGCGGATTTCTTGCTTCAAATCTTTTGATATATCCATCAAGATATTCATCTACTAATTGTAGCACTTGTTCATCAGTCATGTTATTTAAATCTGCTGGATTGTTATGTTTCCAGAAACGACTTAAAAGACCTATCTCTTTCATTTGTTTCCTGTCCAAAGATAAAGGGCAAAGGCTGCTCCAAGCCCAATTGTTAAATTACCTAAAATGATTCCTAAAGCACAGCCACCAATAATGTATTTAATCATGCTTGTAGTCCCATTGCTTGCATTTCAAGTCTTTTAGCGTATTCTTTCTTTACCGCTTTTTTCCAGCCTTGTGGTGGTGGATATGGAATTCCCATTGATTCTAATTGCCATCTCTTTGGAGAACCAGGCTGCATTGCTCTTTCCAAAAGTTGAAACGGTACTTCTGCAAGATTAACTTCTTGAACAGGCTTATAGTGGCATACAGATTGATCTTGATGCCTTACCTTTTTAGTTTCATGATGCCAATATACATATTCGCCAACTTCAATAACCTTATGGCATTTATAGCATTCGTTTGGCCATTTGTTTTTTAGCAAGTGTAGTTTAGATTTTGCTGTCATGATTTAGCCTTACGACGCTTTGGCATTTTGGCTCTAATTCCAAGCCATTCACACATTTCTGGCAAGTGTGTTGATTTCATAGTTTCTGGATTCCAAAGAATTAAGTCTCCAGTAAAAATTGTTCTATTGCAATAATCACAAGTATTTTTATACTTGTTTTCCATCTTAACTAACATAATAAACTCTTCTCCCGAAATAGTAGTTTAGTATATATAATATATATTAAATATACTTTAATATTCATATTCTTAATATACAAGATATTAGAATATAAGAGGAATTCTGTGCTTGAAAAAACAACCTGTTCCACTATATTTCTATAGTAGATCAAGTGCTTCTCCAGGAACAGATTTCTCTGTAACACATTTCTGTGCTCCTGGTAAGGACACGAACCTGAAAAGTCCTTAGCGCATTGGTATCAGTATAGCAGAAGAGTTTTTGTAATGTCAAATGAAAAGACTTTTTTAATGGTTATGACCAGTCAGACTTATAAAAAAAATAACCTCCAAGGTGAGAATGAGAGTAAACAACCTTGGAGGCTATATTGTCAGAGACACCAGAAAGGGATGTAGATTCTGACTTTGTGTTGATCATCAGGAGGTGTTCAACTATACCAATTGTAGCATTGGTGGTATAAGTCTGTCAAACAGCCTTCATTACTTCAATATTGCCATCTGCATCAACTGCAACAGCAAATACTTCTTCTTGTTCTAACTCTTCCATTAGTACCATCCTTTATCTTGGAAATGTTTCCAGGCATTACATGGATTAACATGTCTTCTGGAAATGTAAGCCAGAGTAGCCACTAATTGACTTACTCCTGCCTTTTGTTTTTTCATGCCTAAACCTTCATATGTGGAATCCAGCATTTGCCCTATTCCTGAAGCACTACTTGTAGGATTTTTAGCACTTGGGACCCAAGCACTTTCCTTTCCTATAAGTTTTGTAAAGCATGAGAATTGTTCTTTTGTCAGTAATTCCTTGGCTACCGCTTTTGCATTGACCTGCATTAGAGGTGGCCTTTCTTTGTATATTACAGGAATCGCTGGCTGAGGTGAAGTTAATTGTACTATTAAAACTACTATTAATACAATTAGGCTTCCGATTAGTGTATTTTTGCTTATAATTAGATTGCTCCTTTTTAAGCCCGATTTACCCGAATCTATTGTACCCTACTTGACAGTAATTGGCAGGTAGTTATAGAATAGAACCATGAATAAATTACCACCGCATCATCATAGAAACAGATATACTGGTGAAATCCTGCCACAATCAGTAGAAGTTTGTAATGTTTGTCATTTAAATTTTACTACTACTGCGGCTGGAGATAAGCATCGTTCTGGCAAATTAGGTGAAAGAGTTTGTCTAACACCCAAAGAAGCCAAATTAGTTAAATTAATTAATAAATATGGGTCTGTTATTTATAAGACCAGAAATAGCCCTGATCCAAGATGGGCAATTAAAATACTTCCCGCATAGGAACCTAATAGAGGTGCCTATCTATTGGCTAAGGTACTTTTTCTAATCCGCTCCCTGAAAGTCGCTCTATTAGGCTCTGAGGTACCTCTAAAGGCCACTGTAGGGCAAGTCATAGAAGTTAAAATGTAAAAAAGGCCTCAGATTTCTCCAAGGCCTTTCCTTAAGACCTGAATCGCTCAAAATTCCCTTTGGATGTGTGTAGCGTTGTGATCTTAATATCTAATTATACTCTTATTTGCTGTTTTTGCCAAACTCTGTGGCTTTTGGGTCAAGAGCCTTAAGTACTGGACCTACAAGCCCTGCTAAAAATGCATTTGCAAGAACCTTCCAGTCAGTCTGACCTGCAAGATATAAAGCCAATACTGAGGCAAGAGATGCTCTCAAATATGACTGTGCTACTGCAATTGCTTTTTCTTTATTGGATTTTACGATTTTGGCTTTAGCCATTTTTCTTACTCCTTCTTAACCCCATTTTAGTTATTCTTGCTTTTACTTCGTCAGGTGTTTCAACCACTTCCCAGTGCATCTCATCCTTGCGCTTTGAATAGTCGCCACCCCAACGAAGACCGTATTTCTCAGTTAATTCTCTAATTACCCTTGTTTGTTGCTTAGTAAATGTGTTTTGTGCTCCAAGAGGGTGCTTTGTGGCATTGAGATCTATGGCTGTTCCTGATGAGTGATTACTCAAAACAGAATCACTACCTCTAACATCTCTATATGCATATGCCCAATCATCAATCTGACCCTCATCAATAGGCTCTACTTGAGCGTGAAATTCAGCAGCAAAAGCAGCCAAGATTACTCCAGCGTCTTTCTGTAGTCTCATTTTTCTATCAGTGCCTTTGATTTTGAAAATCTCTATACCTATTTCCTTCTGATCTTCAGACGCAGGCCATCCATTTTGTGATTTTTTCATTCTTCACCCTTTGATACAAAAGTCTTCTTTCTCTTTGGCTTATTAGCCTCAAGAAGCAAAATAAATATTTCATCTACTCTTGATTCAAGTCTGTTGACCTGATCTCTGAGGCTGGTCCCACCATTTGTTTTCAGTTCGCTTAGATAGTGCTTTACAAGCCACTTGATTGATCCTACGAATGCTACTGCTATTGTGATTGCAGAAACTATAAAGCCTGCCCACTGCTCTATGCTCATTTGTTTAGTTCTCCTTGTATCCATTGATAAGTCTGAGTAAGTCCATACTCCAAGTTTTCATCTGGAGCGTAGCCTAATACAGATTTGATTAGTTCATTATGCGATGTTCTTGCATGGACACCAAGAGGACCTGGCACATGCTTCTTAGTTAGTTTCTTACCTGCTATTTCACAGACGATATCCACCAACTCATTTATAGACACATTTCTCTCAGAACCAATATTGATTGGTCCGAAATGATTATCTTGCCTATAAAAATCTACTGTTGCTTTAATACATTCATCAATGTATAGGAATGAACGATGTTGTTCTCCATCACCCCAAATTTCTATTTCATCTGTTGCTTGGGCTACCTTACGACAAATGGCTGCTGGTGCCTTTTCTTTACCGCCATCCCATGTGCCATATGGTCCATAGATATTATGATATCTGGCTACCTTGTTCTTCATGCCATAATTTCTATTGTAGGCAAGATACAAACGCTCACTGAATAACTTTTCCCATCCATATTCTGTGTCAGGATCTGCAGGGTAAGCAGAATCTTCACGAGTATTGATTGAGTCTGTATCCATCTGATTTCGTTCTGGATAAATACAAGCAGAAGAAGAAAAGAATACTGACTTAACTCCTACCTTTTCTGCCTGTCTTAAAACATTAACATTTATAAGTACAGAGTTTGTCATAACCTGAGAATCATTATCTCCAGTAAAAATATATCCAGCACCACCCATGTCTGCTGCTAATTGATATACTTCGTCATATCTTGTGTGGAAAACTTCTTCTACAAATTTTGGATCTCTTAAATCGCCAATAATAAATTGATCAGCATATGTCTTCCAATGTTCTGGATATTTTAAATCTACACCACGAACTATAAAGCCATCTTCTTTTAGTCTTTTAACTAAATGGCTACCAATTAGTCCACCTGCTCCAAGTACTAATGCTGTTTTCATATCTTTGATTCCTTCCATTCTCTCCACCATTGCTTTGTTACAGTGTCGTGATAATGACCATTCCAAGAATATTTACCATTCTGTTGGTGGCTTTCTCCAAATAACTTAAATTCTATTTCTTTTGCCTGATTTATATTTCTTTGTATATACCCTGAAAATGTGCTTCCTGGTGTTCCTATAAAATCTTGGCTTGAGTGCATAACCAAATTATTAATAATTCCAAAAGAAACTTCTTCTTTAAATTTTAATTCTCTAAATTCTTTATAAAAGTTTTGTAAGATGTAGTCATCTAATAATATAAATTGATAATCAGAACCTGAGATTATTTTATTTTTTGGTTCATCTGTACATAAAACTATAGGAAGGTTCCCATCTAACATAGATAATCCATTATTGAATAAATCTTCTGATGTGTTTACCCTAACTATGTGATCAGTTAGTCTTAGATGAGCACCATTAAAATTTCCAAGGGACTTAGCAATTTGTTGTGCTAATTCATAATATTCTGGCTTAAATCTTACAGATAACAATTCGTTATTTAGTTCTATAGATCTATTATTAAAAAATCTACTATAGTATCCAAGAGTTTGTCTTATGTCATAGTCATAATCTGGATTTATTTCTAATAATGTCCTGCCCTCACTAAATTCAAAATCTTCTACATCTGATGAGTAGTATTGCATTAGATTATTAATTTTGACGGCATCTGAAGAAAATGTCTCAACTATATCGTCTATAAATACATTAGACTCTTGATTATTCCAAGTAAGTAAATCAGTTATCTTTGGATAGATATCTCTGTCTACCAGGCCATTTCTGTCATTAAATGCATAATTGGCTGAATAAATAGGAACACGAGCATTATAGTCATGATTAAATGGATTATTGATATTATGCCAAACAAGTTGTCTTCCAGTTTTAGATGCTAATCCCACTCCAAGTTCAACACTTGTTATTTGATTAAAAAGTCCGCATGGATTGTATAACTGAAAAAATAACTTCTTCATTTACATCATCTTTGGAGTATCTTCTATCGGCTTGTCTTTTCTAATGTGAGTATGTAGATATTCTGGCCCATGCTCAAAATACCAATGATCAGGCTCACAGAAGAAGAAAAATGCATTACAGACTAAATTGGTCTTAGGGCTTGGGAATGCTTCTCTCCAATGCAATTGATCATTGCCATACATAAACAAGGCTTCATTTTCTTGTAATTTATATGGAATGTTTTCTCCATTTACTTCTACCCACAAGTCCCATGGCTCTTTTTGGAATACGCATAGATCAATATGATAGGTGCAGGCATTGTCATCAATATGTTTATGTAGTTTTGCCTGTTCTCCTTCATAGGTGCTCATTAAAGCCCACGATGGCTTGAGTGTTGGACTTCCAAACTTTTCTCTGGCTATGTCAGTAAGTAAATGATGAATTCTATCTACTTCTGGATTTCCATGCCATTGATGGCGACCAAAGCCAGGTTCGTATGCTGGACTGTGAATCCATAAATTCATAGCATGTTTTTGAAGGTTTTTAAGATCTTCTTCTGATAAAATATCTTTTACTATAAAAGGATCTTTTATTACTACTGGATATTTTTCTGACATATTACCACTTCCCTAATGGGCATTTTGCTGCTTCTAATGTAGTTTTAGCAGACATAAAACATCCACATTGTTTACATTGCCCTGTTATTTTTATTAATTCTGGACATGCTTTACATATGTCAAGTCTTTGTGTAGCCAACTCTTCAGATGCTCTTTTAGTCTGTGGATTGAGCATGTCTAATGGAGTAACTCCATTTTTTTCTTTATACTGCTGCCATCTTGATTTTGTCATAACCCCGATTTTCCTTATTTAGTAAATTCTTCAAAATACCCTTTAGGAGTATTTGGATTTTTTGGATGCCATGCTGGTAGGTGTGTAACATCTCTATTAGTAATGATGAATTTTTCTCCATCAAACTTTGCATAAGGAGATTGAACATATCTACCATATGGATACATATTTAATTTAACTACTGTTGGTTCGCTTAATAGTATTGTACCAAAGTACTCTGTGGTCTTTAATTCTTCAACTACCTCGCCATTTTTGAGGAATCTAACTACAATTCCATCATAGTCAGGATAGTCTTCAGAAATATCTACTACCTCATCATGTTCTAAAAACATAGAAACATAATCTTTAGGTACTGGAAGATCGTATAAACAATCTCCGTCAATTACCCACGCAAGAGCAACAGAGTCTCCAGGAACAGAGTTTATATCTACTTCATATTTAATTAAGATATCGTTTAGCATTTATTCTCCTTGGATAAGTATACCATTAGTAGCATCCTTCTGGATAGTAACATCTGTTAGGACCAGAAGCACATGCAGCACCGCTTGAGCAGAACTGAGGTCCAGAGTTACATCCTGTTGAGTTACAGCATAGGATATCAACATCTGCTGAAGTACATGTTGTATATGGAAGTGATACAGGTACAGGAACTGGAACAGGTACTGGTACAGGAACTGGTACAGGAACTGGTACAGGTACTGGTACAGGAACAGGTACTGGTACAGGAACAGGTACAGGTACAGGTACAGGCACAGGAACTGGAACAGGCACAGGTACAGGTACAGGTACAGGCACAGGTACTGGCACTGGTACTGGCACTGGTACTGGTACTGGTACTGGGACAGGCACAGGTACTGGTACTGGAACTGGAACTGGAACTGGGACTGGTACTGGCACAGGCACTGGGACTGGTACTGGGACTGGTACTGGGACTGGGACTGGGACTGGGACAGGAACTGGCGTAGGAGTAGGTGCTGCTACAACTCTTAAATGTACACCTATACCGCTTGGATAACGCTGTAGTGGACTCACTTCTACTCCTTATTTAAATATTAAGCAAACTTATTTTGTGATGCTAAAACTGTATATGTTGATGCTGCTGTTTTGATAATTGTATAGACATAAGCATCAATTGAGTTAATATTACCTGAAGAAGGTGCTGTTCCACCTAACCACTTAGGAGTTACTGCTGATCCATCAATAGTAAAACCTGTTGGGTAATAGGCTGTTCCAGTGTTTGTATTAAGATAAACAATAGAGATTTGCTCTCCAACTGCCATTGTTGAGTTTAAAGTTGTTGCTCCATTTCCACGAACATTTAGTGTCCAGTTGGCTGTTGCAGCACCAGTATAGTACTCAACAGATGCTGTTAAAGTATCAATGTTGATAGTACCTGTTGATCCAGCAGCAACAATCTCAATTGTTTCTTTTGGTGAGGTAAGTGTTGGATTTGTTGACACAGCAATTGTTGGAACAGGTCCAGAAGCATTGGTAATTGTAATACCAGTACCTGCTGTTAAGCCTGTTACATCGCCAGTACCAAATGATTGCCATGCAGCACCATCATAATAAACTGTAGTGTTAGTATCAGCAAGGTAGGCAAACATACCTTCTTGAACAATCCCTGCTGTCAGGGCAGCATCTCTCGCTGCAGCAGACGCAAAGTACATGATTGACTGATTCTGCAGGTTGTACTGAACCTGTGCTGCGGTTAATACATCACCTGTGTTAAAGGTAAGGTAGCCAGCATTTGGACTGCCTGTAGGCATGTTATTCTCCTTCTTAGTAAGTTAAAGCGTTTGTATCTAAAATACCGTTGGTGCTTGAATCTAATATAAAAGCATCAATGATAGGTTCTGCGGTAAAGACAGTTACATTCCAAGAATTTGGAGTAATGTCTTGATTAACACCCTGACAGAACAACTCACGAACTACTGTAGATCCACCAGGCATTGTTTTAGTGATTTTTATGTTTCGGTAAATCTCCATAGATAGAGTCTCTAATATTTTACTTAGATCAGTCTCACCTTGGAGGCTTACTAACATAGAATCAATTCTTTGTTCAGCATCAACACGAGAAGCAACAAGCATTTGAGCAATGTTTAGAGCCTCTGCATCTGTTTCAATAAGTACGCCTGTTCTTTGGCCTGACTTATAGAAATATGTATCAATACTGTCTTGATTTGTAACTATTTGCGGTACTGGAGCAGGAATTGTACCTTCTGGAGCATATCTTACTACAGTAACATCATTTAGAACTAATTGGTCATCATAGGCAAGATCTACGAAGTTATAGGTATATCCAGTGCCATCATCAGAATATTCTTTTGGTGGCTGATCAGATAATTCTGCAAGACCATCTCTATCAAAGAATGTAGCCTGACCTTGACGATTTATAAAGAAAGCACCAAACTCAGACTGTTCAATTGTCTGAATTGCTGCCAATACTGATCTATTTCCACCAGGATCTACCTGCATAGTAGATTCTCCTGGCTGAATTGCTCTTAATGATCCTGGCCAATCAGCCCAATCCAATAATGCATTTATTCTGGCTCCAGATAATTGACCTGCAGTACAACCTGGAACTGGTGGAATATCAGTAGAAACATTATTTAAAAGACGGAATCCATCTACACATTGCAGGGTAACTGTAGAAGTATCATATACACCAAGAGCAAAGTTTGTATCATATGAAGTAATATATCCAGAAAATATAGTAATTGGAACTACACCTGATGGAGCACCTAAATCTAATTCAGCATATATTCTTATTTTTCTTAATGGTAGTAATTTGCCATAATATGGTGATGATGTATTTGTTGGTGAAAAGTCTGAATTAGGATCATTTAACACTACCGTCGCAGATCCAGCCTCAAAGTTAGAAAGAATACGGTTACGACCTCTACGAGTTGATACTCTTTGTACTTGATCAGAAATATCTACAACATCTTGAGGTACATCACCTAAAATATTAATATCAAGCAATCCTTGAGTAACTGAATCAAGAATTATTGGATATGTAAATGATGGACCACTTGCAAAGTCAATTTCTACTTTTAATATTGGATTTGGCATTAGATCGCCTGCAATGTTATGCTATCACCATTGCCCTGCCCATAGAGCAGACCTGTTCTAATTGTCTGAACTAAATCTTGTTCTGCTGTTACAGATCCTTGTACATTTACTGTAACATTTACTGAGCCACCAGCCATTAGATTTCCTCCACCAAAGCCAAGTTTTGATCCAGCAGTTGATGTAGGAGAAACAAATGCTCCTCTCCAGCCATCTCCATCAAGAGGCATTCCAGTTCTTATATCAAGATAATCTTCTGCCTCTTTAGTTCTATAGCCTTCAAACGCTCTTGCTCTTGCTGCTGCGTCTTCTGCAGCCTGTGCCTGCTGTCTTTGCATTTCAGCAATTGCCATGCCTGTATATCTGGCAGATGAGGCTGCTGAGGCAGTATCTACACCTTGTCCAAGTAATCCTGTCATCATTGCATTAGCAATATCTGATGCTGATTCTCCAACAAGCGCTGCAAGATTAACGGCAGCATTTAATTCATCTGTGGTTGTTGCAGTTCTTATGCCACCCAGAGTTGTTGCTGCATCTGCTGCTGCGGCTGCTGCTGCTGCGGCGGCTGCTGCTTCTGCTGCCACTGCTTCTGCATCTGCTGCTGCGGCTGCGGCGGCTGCTGCTGCCTCTTCTGCCTTTTTAATAACTGCAGGATCATTGCCACTTCCAGGAACAAACGGTGTGCCTCCAGGAACTCCTCCAGGAATATCAAACTTAAATCCTTTTGCTGCATTAAGATATGCCATCAATGCAAGTCTTGCTGCATTCCATGCTCCAGCAATTTTGCCAATCATTTCTGCAGATAAGATTAATTTTGCATCTTCTGTTAAAGTAAATGGCTTTCCAACTTCAAGTAGATATGCAGCAACTGCATCAGGTGTAGTATTCCAGGCTTCTGCCAAGGCTTTTACTTCATCTGCACCAACTTCTTGGTCTGCTAATACAACAAGTGCCTGATAATATTTTGTAGCAGCCTCTGTAGGGTTATCAGTACCTGAGAACCATTTTCTACCAAGTGCTTCAAGTTCTTCTTTTCCTAATTGGCCTTGGTGTGCTGCCTTAATAGCGGCGGTAAAGGCAAGATATTTCTTTGCTTGTTCTGTATCCATATTCCAAGCAAGTCCTAAAGCAAGAACTCCAGAATCATCTACCTTTGCTTCTCCAACTGCCAAAACACTCTTAATATACAAATCAGCAGCATCTGTAGTCATTTTCCATTTATTAGCCAAATAGCCAATTACAACTATGTCATTTGCTCTTAATTTATCAAGATTTTGAACAATGTCTGCTTGACGCTCTAATGCTTTATTATATTCTTCAGCAGCCTTTAGTTTTAATTCATCTGCCGCTTTTTGTTGCTTGGTTGCTTCTGCTAATAATACTCTGCCATTTTTAACAAGATTCTGATAAATAGCCTCCATTTGGATGGCAGTCATCTCATCTGGATCTGTAAGTTTAATTCCTTCTTTATCTAACTTAAGGTTGTTTTTCTTAATTGCAGTAAGTTGTGCTTCCATCTTCTTTTTATCTGTAAGAAGGGTTCTATTAAGGGTTAGAAGTTTTTGAGCACCTTTTCTTTCTAATCCCTGAATATAAAGTCTTTTTTTCTCGTCTGCTATTTGTTCTGCCAATAACCTTGCTTGTCTTGCTGCATCAATGGCATCAAGTCTTGCTTGTTCTTTAGCAGCATTCATCTGATCTGTTAAACGATTTAAATCTGCAAGGTGTGATGCTGAGGTTGCTTCAATCATTTTTCCTGATTGTCTTACCTGATTAGCATAATTCACATAGGTCATGCCAAGAACTTGAATAGATTTCTTTTCTTCTTCAAGTGCTATTTTTCTTGCGGCTTCTCGTTTTCTATCATCCTTGGCAAATTTCTCTAATAGCCACTTTATACCTTTATATGCAGCATAAACGGCAGCAATTGCTATTGCTATCTTTGCGAATAATAATAATGCTGGAGACATTGCCACAAATAAGGCTCGTCCAAACATTTTAAGTTTGCCAGAAAGTTTTGTTACTTCTCCAATGCCTCTTAATTCTCTACCAAGAGTTTTTAATTTAAAGCCCATGAAACTAAAATCATCAGCCACTTGTCTGGTTACTGGACCTATAAGAACCATTTCTGCTCTAAAGAATTTTAGGCCTCCAACCATCCATGCCAAAAATCCTTTTAATGCTGTAGTTGCTGCTAATAATTTTACATATCCAATAATGGACAAAATTCCAGTTGCAAGTATTTTAAGAAGAGGTTCTAAGTCTTTTAAAATATCAGCAAGTTTAATCATTGCCCTTGCAAAATCTTCAGCAAGTTTAAGGGTTGCAGCAAAAGCATTTACAATGTCCTGCTGGTTCATTCTAATAAATTTTTCAAATGCAGGAAAAACATCGTTTTCTAAACGATCTACCATCTTCTCCAAGACTGGTATTAATGCATATCCAACTCTTTCAGTTACCTGATTAAATCTTAATTGTAGAGTTGCTAATTTACCTGCAAATGTATTTGCTGCAGCAGAAGCCTGTCCTTTGCTAATGTCCGCTAAATCTTTTTGTATTCCTGCAAAGTCTTTTGCCTTAATTTTTGCTTCATCAAGAGGTATATTTAATTTCTTTAAAGCAGTAAAATTACCATTATATGCTCTTGATAATGCTACTGCGACTGTGCCTAAGTCTTTTCCTGATGCCGCCGAAACATCTGTTGCCAAGGCAAGCAATTGCTGTGATTTGCTAAGATTTCTTGTTCCTTGTACTAATGTCTGCAGAGCAGGAATTAATTCATTATTATCAATTGCTACCTGCAGTTCAAGGCTATCTAAAAATCTTGAGTTTGCATCAATTGCTTCTTTTGTTGCTCCAGTTGTATTTCTAAGAGCCATTGCTAAGGATGCTTGGGCCTTTTGATCTTCCATGGCTGCTTGTACAGCATCTTTTCCAAGTTTTATTGCAAATCCAGCAGTTGCGGCAGCAGCCAAACCAACGGACTTTAAAGCCCTCTTACCAAATTTATCAAATTCTCTGGTAAGTTTTGCTATGTCTTTTTGTGCAGCCTTACTACCTTTATCTGAGTATTGAGAGACAATTCGTGCAATTACAGCACCTGTAGCCATGTTATGAAGTCCTCCTCATACTTAAATTTCTTTGTAAAGCCCTCTTAGCATCTTCTAATGCATTAAAGACATTTCTTATAATTCTATCTTTATTCTTATCCACAGACTTCCAAATTAAACGAGAGGCATTTCCTTCTTTATTCTCAAGATTACTAATAAATGTTCCAGTGCCTCTTGCTTTTCTGCCTGCTAATTCATAGATAGCACCTGCTGCTGACTTATTTCTCAATGCACCAGCAGAAGTTGTATATCCTTGTGCCCTGTTTACTTTTCCTTCAGCCTTTGAGGAAGTAATTCCAGATCTAATAATACTTTGATCCCAAGCAGGCCATCCAGCACCTCCACGAGAACGAGGGTTGCGAGCAGGTTGAGTATTCCATCCACTAAGTGGTGGTTTAGCAGAGACAAATCCTTGTGCATCTTTTTTAGCATCACGCAATTCAGAATTAATAACTTTATTAAATTCTTTAACTGCATCTTTGTCAAATTGCTTCAATGCGCTTAGTGTCTCTTTAACTCCAGTCAACACTATCACATCTTGGCTCATTTCCTGCTCGCTTCCTTTGCTTTTTCTTTTAGATAAATAACAATTGCTTCAAGTATACCTGACGGTGCTTCAAGCAAATCGTTGGGAGATATTCCAGTCTCCACAGAAACCATGGCTACCGTATAGGTTAGGCTGTCTCTGTGGATTCTGAATTTGGGTCGCTTGCTAACTCCACTGCTTCAAGTGTGTCAAGAAACGATTCTCCGAAAGGCTTTACAACCTTACCAGCATCTTTTAACGCACCATGTGCAAGATAATAGATATGTTCTAACTTTTGATCTTCTGTTAGAAGTTTAGCAAAGCCTTTGCCGAATTTCTGCTCAAAAGCAACGATAGTTTTCGGACGAATAGTATATACGCCTTCTTCTCCATCTGTTGTTTTGATTTTTATGAATAGTCCATCCATTTTATTTTACCCCTTCATAGGTTATGATGTAAATTTATTTATGTCTCCATAAATGGGCCAAGTTACTCGTGCTGTTGATAATTCACCAACACCACCATTTAACGAGGACCACTCTGAGATAGTTATTTCAAATTCGTATCTTGGATTTGAAACGCTTGTAACAAGACTGCCTTTTGGCTTTATTTTGCAATAAGCAAGTCCTCCTACAAGTGGAGCAATTGTATCTTCTACTGAATTGTTGGCAAAATCTTGAAGAAAATCAAAACTTACGCTGTTATTTGCAAGTCCAGCAAGTTGTCGTTTTGACACATCTCCAATAACCGTAGTTTCAAAAAGGTCATGCACTGTAGACAACTGAACTGATGAAACATGGTCACTTAAGTCTACCACAGTTCCAGAACTTGGTCCAATTAGTACCTGAACATCACTTAAAACTATGATTGCCATAATTTACTATGCAGTTGCTCTTACGATTTGACCTGAAACTGGCCATGTAACGGATACAGTAGCGAGTTCTCCAACTGCACCATTGATTGGTGTCCACTCAGAGATTAGAACCTGACCAGCCTTTGAAGCGCCAGTTCCTGTTCCATCTGCTTTGTAGATTGGATTTGTTGGTGAGGTTGCGGCTGAAGTAGGCTTTACAGTAAGAGAAGCCAATTCTCCAATTCCGATTCCTTGTATAACCGCCTCAAGTGCTCCTGAAGCAAAGTCATTATTTAGTTCAAGAGTAATTGAGTGATCCTTAAGACCAGAAGTACGAGTTCTTGCTCCTACTGGGCCGAATGATGTAGTCTCAACAACATCTTCTGGTGTATTTAATGTGACGCTTGTGACATATTCAGATATATCAGTTGCATTTAGTGTAACAACTGCGTCTGTAAGTACTAAACGAGCCATTGTTATTTATCTCCTTGTTCTTTATATTCTGTATTAAAAACAGGTGCTTTAGGTTCTTCCTTTGCTACCTGTGGTCTTGCTTGTGGTGCATTTGTTGCTATATTGCCTGAAGCAAGAAGCGCATCAATGTTTGCTCCTGCCTCAAGTAATTCTTCTTCTGTCAATTTCTCACCAAATGATTTATCTAATACCTTTGTAGGTGAGGCAACTATATATTCCATTGTTTTCTCCTTAACCCCACACTGCGAGGTTGTAACGATATGATAAGAATGTCTGATCTCCAGTTTGATAAGTACCGCTTTCAGCACTTATAACTCTCAGGGTATCTACAAGTCCACCTAATGTTCTATCAGATTCTATGGCAGTCTTAATTGACTTATTGCCAGTTCCACCTAAGAGTTCATCAAGTTTATCTTGACCTGCTCTTTCAGATATTCTCTGAACAATCACATAAACATCAACAGATGCTTGGTCTAAACCACGAGCATTGTTAACATCAAATGTGAAATCTAATTGACCCACTACAGCACATGGAGGAACAACTACATCTGGTATTTGATCATAAATACGAATACCTGATATTGATTCTATATTCTTTCCAATAGCATCTCTTACTTTACTGATTTTAATCATTAGTAAGCCAATCCTTTATTTCTTCTAAATGTCTTTAGTAACATTTCTACATCTGGATCAAGTCTTGAATTTAATCTAACTGTACCCAATTCTACAGATCCAGCAATACCAAATGGTGATTGCTTTCTAACAAATAATCTTGATGCCTGAATCTTGCAGGCTAATTCTACTTCATATGGGACTTCTGGGAACCCAAATATTCCTGATACCCTGACTGTTTGTGGGAAGAAGTAAGGAAATACATATGAGCCTATTGCTAATATTCTTGTGTAAGGCCATCCCTTTTTAGGGTTATTTACTGGCTCATACATAACATCTAATGGTGGATTTGTTACTTCCCAAATCTGTGCATATGACTGATCAAAATCTGGATCACATGCTAATTCTGTTATTTGAACAATGTCATCTGTTTCTACATACCAAGGGCTATATGCTGTATAGTATCTTACAGAAGGCATTGCTTGAGTACCCTCTTGATAAAAAAATCTTTGGCAATATTCATCAATCTGACGGCTGGCAGTCAAAATGGCAGCCTGAATAGCAGTATCGTCAAGTGTATCTTCAATCTGCAAGGCATTTTTAACATCTGCCAAAGTCGTATAAACTGTACTGGATTGACTCATTTGCTCCTCTTCTCCAATTTAGGCAACATGGCTTTTTCTACTTTAGGTAGTGCTGTTGCTGTTTCTTTTTTAATTCTAAAAATCTTTTTAAGTTTTTTCATGTTCCCTCGTTTAAAAGGAACAGGCTAACAAGTCGGGGTAGCCTATTAGCCTGCTCCTTCCTTAGATTACTCTAAGTATTGCAATAGAGTGCGGGAGGCCCTGTGCTCTATGCAAATCTAACTTAGAATGATGGTGCAACTAAGCCAGTTCCGCTAATGATAGAAGCGGCTGCAGGATAACGACCAGCAGAGAATGCTGAGTATCCGTAAACAACTGACTTAACTGTGAGTGAACCAGCACCAGTTGCATCAAATGTCAATGCAAATGGAGATCCTGGCTGCTCCCAAAGATGTAGTTCTGGTGCTGTTACGCAATAGATTTCATCTTCGTTTGTTCCTGCTCCACCATCTGTGATGACATTAGCATCAGCGATGATTGGAAGACCCATCAATGAGTAGCCTGAGTTACCATAGGAAACTGAGCCTGCTCCTGTTGAGATAGCATTCATTGGACCATTTGCTGTAGGAACAACAAGTGGACGCTTTGATTGGTCAACTGCTGCAAGCAAGAATGCCAAGCGGCGTGGGTGCATGATCCAGTGTGTAGGATTCATAAATACGCCAGTTTGGATCTTCTGATATGCATCAGCCAACTTTGGATATAGATCTTCAACTGAAGGTGTAGCATCAGTATAGGTAACTGAGTTTACGCCAGAGGTGTTGCGAAGACCACGAATTTGTCCTGATGCTCCAGAACCATTGAGGATCTGGTTATCAAGAGTGGTGTGCCATGAACGAATGAGGTCCTGGACGACGAATGCATCTACGCCAGTTCCACGCTCAATGACCTGCTTTGATAGATCTTGCTGACCTGCGATTGTACGCACATCAATAGTCAAGAGTGTATCATCGCTGTCTGTCTCAGAAACATTTGAGTTCTCAGAAGCCTGAACTGCAGTGCTTGTGCCTGTAGTCATGCGAGAGATGTTTAGAGTCATACCTGCATTTGGCAACACATGCTTGTTGGTTGCGAAATCAGCAGTTGGACGACCTGCACGAGCAAATGGTGCTGCAAGATCAACGAGGTATTGTGGAATTACAAGACCTGCGAAGTTACCTGTTGCAACATCACGACGCTCAACTTCGTTTTCACGAGCATGGCGAGCAAGACGATCTTGTGCAGAGTAGTCATTACGATACTGAGCATTGAATGCGTCAGCAATGAATGAATTACCAGAATCTGGTGTATATGTGCGTGGTTCGCTTACAATCTTTGTTGTAGCGGTTGTCTTTGGCATAGCAACATCTGCTACTGCTGCACGAACTTCTGCAACCTTAGCATCAGCATCTGCTTGTGCCTTGAACTTTTCAATCTTTGAATCAAGTGAGCGTGATTCTTCAACAAGGGCATCTACCTTTGCTGATTCATCATTTGTAAGGTCTGTACGATTCTCTGCAGCAACTGCTTCAAGAATTGCATCCATTTCTACCTTAACTGCATCACGGCGTTCAATCAATTTGTCTAAATAAGACATTGTTTGTTCTCCTTATGTGAGTTATTTGAGTTTGAGGTGGTGGCAATGGATTTTCACGACGCTTAAAAGGGTGTGAATCCTGCTCCGACTTCGCCTATTATTTCTAATAGGAATTATATATTGTTTCTCTTTGCCTGTGCCAATCTTAGAGACATTCCTCTAATTGGTACATTTAATTGAGTTGATGGAATTTCTCCAATTACCTTAGAGCCTTCTCCAGGTGTATCTGTAATTAATTGAATGATATTTGCTTCCTCAGTTGGCTTTGGAAGTGGATCAATAAATCTTAATTCAGACATTTTGTGTCCTACAAGAGTTTCTGTTTCTCTCCATCCACCCTTATATTCTTCGTATACACGAATAAGAACTGCTGGATCTCCTTCTTCTGCCTTTACGCTAAAGTTAGAATCTGGTACTCCAAGTACGCCTTCTCTCATAATGTGTTCAATACGACCTCTTGCTGTACCACCAGATGAATCCCAGGAGACATAATCTCCAACGGCAGCACGACTGTCCATTTCTAATTCATCATCTTCTACATCTTCATATGGCTCCATGCTATCTTCTTCCATTTCGCCATTTCCAAGTAGAGCAGACATAACTTCTACAGCCTTCATGACATATTCATGACCTTCTGTTAGATCTCCGAATATGCTTTCTAATACTAATAGAGAGTCTCCAGTTATTTCTCTGCCTTCTTTTATTTGAGAGATAGCCTTCTTTAGACGCTCTCTGGCTTCTACTGAAGTTGCAGGATATGCAGGATAAGTCACGATAGACACATCTCCATCAGCCAAGGATACCTCTGTGAGTGTTCTTTCAGTGCGGTCTTCATTCCATTTCTGACGGATGACACGAAATGCAAAACTCATCTGATCAACATCTCCACGAGCAACGAGAGTATGTAAATCTCTTGCTTCTTGGGTATCTGCTAATTCTGCTTCAAAATAAAGACCTCTTTCGTCTTCATATAATTTCATTGTGCCATTCTTTGTTCTGGCTAATGGCAAGCCTTCATGATTGATTAACAATCTAACATCTGGTGTCTCACTTAGAGTCTTTCTAAATGCACCAGGGCTTATTCTTTCAATGAAGGGTAGTGGCAAGGATGCTTCGTTAAATACCGCAGCATATCCAGCCATTCGCAGTTTACCGTCGTCTGCTTGTCTCGCCTCAATGCCCTTGACGGTAAAGGTACGGCGTTCCGTCTTTTTCATTTTGCTCCTTGTCTTACTTTCTTCATTATTTAAGGAATCTATTTGGCGTTGTGCCCAGTTTTGAGCAGCATCATCAAAGTTTGCATTGCCACCCCATAGTAACCAAGCAACTAATCCTGGACCTGGATATTGTGGGTCTGAAGGATTACTATTCTTAGGTGCTTGTCCATCTGCTTTATGTCTGGCGAACCAAGGTGCCATCTTTCTGACTTTATTTTCAGAAATACGACCTGCTGCCATTTCTCTTGCTTCTCTTTTAGTAGCATCAGTTAAACCGTCACCACCAAAGCCTTCTGCCAAATAATCTAATCCTCTTTGAGCATTCTTTCTAATAAATGAAGGAACATTTCCTACTTGTCTAACTTCTCCAAGTGGTTCCATGTCTTCTGATATAGAAATTGCTACCATCTGATCAATAGCATCTTGTTTATTATCATGGCATTTAAGGGTAGTATATGAGCCATCAGACTCTTCTTTAACTACCGCCCAATTTTCACAATCGCTTTGATTAGAGGATATTCCGTATGGCATTATTCTTTAACTCCATAGACTGACTCAGGATCTGTTGGATCAATAAGAGCAACCTGCTGCAACTGTGCAGAAGGTAGTCCAGTGTGTCCAATTTCTTCCATGCCCAAAGTCTTGGCAACATCATCTGGGTTATATCCAGCCTGAACAAGAATAGAAGCAATCTCAGCCTTCATCTTATCACCAACAAGTGGTGCTTGGGCTGCATCAATATTCTGTAGAGGAAGTCTATATTGATCTCCTGGTTCTCCAAGTGGAGATAGATCTTCAAATGAACGAACATCATTTAGGCTTAAGAAGCCTTCTCTTAGACCCTTTGTGTAGGCATCAAATCTTTCAATTGTGGTACCACGAAGAAGGGCATCTAAATTAAATCTAATAAATCCATCTGCTTCAGGAAGCAATGGAGATAGTGCTTGTTCTAAACGCTCTAATAATGGGCGTAGAGAATGTTGTACGAAAGAAAGGTTCTGTGCTTCAACAGATGCATAAGACATAGCACCATTTACTGGATGACCCAAGAGACTTAGAGGGACTCTAAAAATTCTTGCGATATCTTCCACATTGAATTTTCTGCTTTCAATTAATTGTGCGTCTGCAGCGTTTAGTGATAGAGGCTTAAATGCAGCACCACCAGAAAGAATAGCGGTAGATCCAGACATATAAGGGCCACCATGATTCTGATTCCATTGACGCTTAATATCATCAGCCTGTTGATCTGTTAATTCTCCTGCTACTTCAATAACACCTGCAGGATTTGCGGCATTACCAAAATATGAAGAAGCATATGTATCAGAAGCCATAGAAATACCAACTGACATACGGCAAGCACCAATTGGAGATAATCCATAATGGCTTCCAGGAACCTTCATCATTGGAATATGGACAATTTCCTTATTTGTCAAAATACGAGTAAAGTTATTTAATTCATCTCTTAGTTTATATACAAGAGGTTCTCCTGGAAATGGTCTTTCAATTTTAACATCATTAGGATTAAGGCAATATAGTTCTACTACCTCACCCATGTCATCTCTAACTGTTAGGACATATGCATTTCCATGTAGGTGTAGGGATGTGATTATTTGTTCAATAAACTCTAATCTTGTTGATTCTGGATTAGGCTTATTAATCCATTCAGGTTGACTTCCATATACCGCCGAATAAGAAATACGATTGCGGCCTCTGCGTACATAAGCACCCATTGGCAAAGATGAGACGGTATCGCCAAGTAATCTTACACATGAATAAACAGTAGAAATTCGTAGAGCAGAGTCAGCATCTACATAGACACCAGCATTTGCTACGCCATATAGTGGTCTTGGTGGAATCAGAGGTTCAATATATTGGTTATTGCCCTGTCGTTGTTCACCAGATGCCTTTAATCTTTTAGATAGACTCATGTTAACCTATTCTCCTTATGGCCATGTTGATATTGCTACTCTCTTCCAAGTATTTGTTGCTGTGCAGATATAGATATAATCTGTATCCCACGCTATTTCTCCTTGAGTGCCAGCAGCACCAGCAGTTGCAGGAGTCTTGCTCTTAATGATTAAGTCACCATTAATTTGTACATTTCCAGCAGTTCCACCAGTACCATCAAATGTACCTTTAATTAATGGAGTAGCAGTATTTGTATTGGATATAATTAAATTATTGTTGCCTGTTGAATTTTGTCCAGCCTGATAACCAATAAGAACATTGTTATCACCAACATTGTTTTCTCCAGCCTGATATCCAAGATATGTATTACGGCCTCCATTACCAGAGTTAAATCCTGCTCTAAATCCAAGTGCAGTATTTGCAGTACCTCTACCATTAGACTGTAGAGCACCTCTACCAATACCTGTGTTTCCTTGGCTTGTTGTTACTGTAGCAACTGGTACGCTAAATCCTGTTCCTGTCAAAAGACCAGCAGGAGCAGCACCAGCATTAATTGCTAACACATCTCCAGCAACCCAACCAGTTCCAGCATTATTAATAGTAGCAGCAGTTACTGTTCCACCTGATACTGTTATATCAAGAGTTGTAGTAGCGTTTACTCTTCCATTAAGACCTGTAAGACCTGTAACAATTACTTGTACACCAGGATAAACTCCATCAGTATAGCCAGATCCACCTGTAATTGCTCCAAGTGTTAAAAGACCTGTTCCTGGGAATTGTCCAGCACCCTGACCAACATAAAGGTTGTCTGTTCCTGATCCTATTGCTGAACCTGCAGCAGCACCAATACCAACATTTGCAATACCAGTAATTGATCCTCTTAATGAATTAGTACCAAGTGCTTGACCAGAACCTGAAACAGTATATTGTGCTGCTTGGAATCCAACGGAAGTTAAACCTGCAGTTGTTGCTGCAGAACCTGCATTAGTTCCAATTGCTACATTGGCCTGTAAGTTTGTTGAAGTCTGTAATGCGCCAACCCCAATAGCAATTTGATTAGAACCAACTGTATTGTTAAACATTGCGTTATTTCCAACAGCAATATTGTTGCTACCTGTTGTATTTTTATTCAATGCTCCTGGACCATTACCAAGATTGGAAACACCAGTAGTATTTAATTCTAATGTACCGTTTCCAAATGCAAAGTTTTGGCTACCAGTTGTATTAGCATTTAGTGCATTATTACCAATAGCAAGGTTATTACCACCTGTATTACTGCTTGCAAGAGCAGAATTACCAATAGCAATGTTGTTACCTGATGTTGTGTTATTGAACAATGCAAAAGCACCAATAGCAATATTGCTACCACCAGTAGTGGTATTAACTAAAGCATTTCGCCCAATTGCAATTATATTTGGTGCAGTAGTAAGTCGTGCAGCAAATGCACCAATAGCAATGTTACCATCTTGAGTATTATTTTGTAATGTTGCTACTCCGATTGCGACATTGTTACCTGATGTTGTAACTCCATCCATTGAACCAGATCCAATAGCAACATTGTTAACACCAGTTGTATTGTTAAATAGTACAGCCTGACCAATTGCGATATTATCGCTTCCAGTGTTGTTCTGTAGAGCAGAAGCACCGATTGCAGTATTGCTATTTCCAATCACATTTGTTAAAAGTGCATTTGAACCAATTGCAGTATTACGAGCACCTGTTGTAGTATTTAGTAGAGCATTTCCACCAATTGCTAAATTTTGTGTTCCAGTTGAATTGTTTCTTAGAGCGTTTGCTCCAATTGCAACAAGATCACTAACTGTTGAATTAAATTCCAATGCAGAGCCACCAACAGCAAGGTTGCTTGCTCCTGTAGTATTATTTGCTAATGCTCCAGTTCCAATAGCAACATTGTTAGTTGCTGTTGTGTTAGCATTTAAAGCATTTGTACCAATACCAACATTTTGATTTGCTTGATTATTTTTTAGAGCACCGCTACCAATTGCTACAACATTTGTAACGCTATTATTTTGTTGTGCTTGGAATCCAATAGCAATATTGTCCGAACCTGTTGTATTGTTCTCTAAAGCCTCAGAACCTATGGCGGTATTGCGAGCACCAGCAGTGTTATAAGAAAGCGTTTGATATCCTACAGCAGTATTATCGTTCTGTTGGTTATCATACAAAGCCTCATAACCAACTGCAGTATTTCTGGCACCTGCAGTATTAAGAAGTAGTGCTGCTGCACCTATAGCAACATTGCCTGTTCCTGTTGAGTTATTTTTAAGTGCTTCATATCCAACAGCAGTAATAAAGTTTGCAGTATTAAATTCAAGTGCTCTGGTTCCAATACCAGTGTTGTTATTTGCAGTTGTTCCTAATCTTAATACACCAGGACCAATAGCAGTATTGTTTGCTCCTGTAGTATTAGAGTCTAAAGAACTATTACCAATAGCAATATTGCTTCCACCACTTGTATTATTTTGAAGTGCTGCTCCACCAATTGCAATATTGTTGTTACCAGTGGTGTTATCCATCAAAGTAAAGTTACCAATAGCAACATTGTCTTCACCTGCTGTACCAAATCGCATTGAGTCAGCACCAATTGCAATGTTGTTTCTTGCAGTAGTTGCATTTTCTAATGCACGAGATCCAATTGATGTGTTTTGATCACCTGTAGTTAATGCTTGTAATCCACCTGCTGGACCAAATCGTAAATTACCAAAACCAGAACCTGTTCCAGTATTAATATTAATTCCTTGAACAATCATTCCACTTACAATTTGTGGTGTGCCGTTGTTTAATACAAATATATCTCCAGTACCAGTTTTATTTGCAGCATTAATAGAAGATGTACTTGACACAGATAGAATAGGTCCTGCAGTTAGGTCAGTTACTCCAGCACCTGTAGGTCCAGTAGCACCAGTAGCACCAGTGGCACCAGTGGCACCAGAAGGTCCAACCTGTGTATTCATAACCTGAGTTGCAGTAAAGATTATAGAAGGAATTGAAGGATTATTTACACCTGCTGCCATGTAATCTAATGATACTTGTGTAGATGTTGTTTCCCAGAATAGTTCAATATAGTCATTTGCAGCAAGATCTAAAACAAGATTGACGGTTCCAATAATATTTCCATCTATGCCACCATGTTTATTAATGACTGAGAATTTGCTATCAGAATCAGGAATATTTGTTCCATTTTTCTTGAACCAAACATTTGTATCATGAATCTGAGTATCAGCATTTGTAAATTGAATTGAATATATAAGGCTATAAACACCAGCATTTGCAAATGTAACTCTGCTATTTGATACTACAGAAACTCCATTACTTGATGGATCTGTATTATTGAGAGTAATAGCGTATGGAGTATTTATTGCTGCCGCCGTCTGATCCTGTGTAGACCAGAAACTACCCCAATAGCCCAAAGCACCACCAGGTCCAGTTGGACCAGTCGCTCCTGCAGGTCCAGTTGGTCCTGTAGGTCCAGTCGCACCAGTAACTCCAGCACCAGTTGGTCCTGTGGCTCCAGTAACTCCTGTAGCACCTATAATACCTGTCGCTCCTGTAGGTCCAGTTGCTCCTGTAGGTCCTGTGGCACCAGTTGCGCCAGCAGTTCCTGAAAGACCATTTAAGAATATGTTCCATGAAGACTTAGGTCCAGGTCCAAATATAGAATTGACCATGAAGATGCTCATAGCACCAGTGCTTACATTGTAAGAATTACATACGAATTCAATTACAACTGTCTGATCAGTTGAATACAATCTACCAGTGTTTCCTGATACCCATGCTAATCCTGGCTGTGTTGTTATGCTTACTGATGTGAATGGAACATAGGTAACAGTGTTTGTAGATGTTCCTGTAAATGTAAATTGAGGACCAGTGGCACCAGTTGCTCCAGTTGAGCCAGTTGCTCCAGTAGCACCAGTAGGACCAATGTCTCCAGTTGCACCAGTTGGGCCTGTAGCACCAATTGGTCCAGTAACTCCTGTAGGGCCAACATCTCCTGTGACTCCTTGAGGTCCAGTTGGGCCAGTAGCACCAACAGGGCCAGTAACGCCAGTTGGACCAACATCACCAGTAACTCCTTGTGGGCCAGTTGCACCAGTAGGACCAGCAATACCAACGGCACCTGCAAGATTAACACTCCAAGATGCGTATGTTCCAGTACCTGTAAATGAGGTTACTGTAAAAATTAATGTTCCTGCTGAATATGAAGTTACATCGCCAATCATTAAATTATTTGCGTCATATGCAACTACTACTGTCTGTCCAATAGAGTAATCAACATTTGGATCTGCAAGGGTAAATGTTTTGCTACCGCTTCCAATTGCTACAGAACTTGTAGATGTTGTTGCGTATCTATCGCCATCTGCTCCTGAAACACCAGTGGGACCAGTAGAACCTGTGGCTCCAACAGGACCAGTTGCTCCAGTAGGGCCTGTGTCTCCAGTAACGCCTTGCGGTCCAGTGACTCCTGTTGCTCCTACAGGACCAGTATTACCAGTTGGTCCAACATCGCCTGTAACGCCTTGAGGTCCAGTTGCTCCAACAGGTCCAGTTGCTCCAATAGGTCCAGTTGGACCAGTAGAGCCAGTAGGACCAGTGCTTCCAGTAGGTCCAGTAGATCCTGTCGCACCTGCAGGGCCAGTTGGTCCAGTAGAACCAGTTGGTCCAATACTTCCTTGAGGACCAGGTGCAGTAACTGTAACAATGTTATTTATTTCATCAACTGTAACAACATTGTTTATCTCTGTGACATTAACATTAGGCATTGAGTGTCACCTGTGGCCTTACGGTCATAGAACCTTGAATTAATCTTGTAACAACTCCGCCATTTGTAATTTCTAAATCGTAAACATAAATTCCGCCTTCAATAAGGCCAGTCTGTGTTGTTGTGGCGGTAAGGGCAAGAGTTCCTGTTAGTGGAGTAATAACAATTCCCTGACCTCCAGTTGCTAAAGTCAAAACGGCAGTTGGAGAATCATATTTACGACGAATTTGCATACGAGCAGTATATCCAGTTAGGTCAATTGGATTGCCGTTAGAGTCATCATAAACAACAGTAAGAGTCCATTGTGCTCCTTGATCCATGGTTGCATTATAAATACCTGCGATTGCCATGTTACTCCTTCTCCGTTATATATACTAAAAAAGTACCTAATGCTATAAAAGCAATAGGCATTGAAATCAAATAAAGTCCATAAGTTGCCAGACCTACACCCGCTATTTCTGTCAATAGTGACCAATCTATTTTAGGCTTCTTCATTATTCTCCTTATACGAAGTGTATTCTTGGTACAACTGGCTTTGGTTTAGGTGCTGTTGCCCTATCATAGCCAAATATTGCTGCTACTGCAGCGTCAATCTTTCTTTTATTAGTAGCCTTGGCTACCATTAGACCTCTTGATGAAGTCTTTGTTACTGTGTTTGCTATGTGTCTGGCTAATCTTGGATCACCATCGTGGGTAAATGATTGATTCATAATTGCCTCATAAAACTTTTGAGTCGCAGGTACCATACGCTCTGCTGAGTTAGGGTAGGAAATGATAGGCATACCTTGCTCTTCAAGAATCATAAATGTTCTGGCCCATCTTGCAGGATCAAAACAAATCTCAATTGTATTGGTGTCTTTATCTCTATAGGCATCAATAATTGTTTTCTCTACCTCTGCAATTGGAACAGTCCACATAGGATCTGGATCTACCTCTGGTATCTCCCATAAGCCTACTATCTTTAGGTGAGGCTTTTCTCCACCTAAGTACCATCCAATTATAGCAGTTGCATCGTTAGAAAAAGACCCATCAAACGCCAGGACTACATCTTCACCTTTAATAACCCCACGATTCTTAAGTGTCAATGCTTCCCAAGCGTCTGAGGGAATCCATGCTTGGCCTGTGCTTACCCACATATTGAGTCGTTTAGTTTTAAACTCATTTTCAGGAGTAAGTAATACAGCAGATTCCATATCTTCAGGAGATAATATGTCTCCAAAAGAAGGATTTGCTAAGTGCCAATTCTCAGGATCCTTGTAATTTAATTTATCATTGCCTTGCCACCATGCAAAAAAGAAGGAAGGATCTTCAACTTCACCTTTTGCTATTTGTACTCCACGATTGTACATATCGTAGCAGACAGAATCTTTACCATTTGAATCATATTTTGAACCAGCCGTAGTAATTGCTACAAGCATTGGTTCTTCACGAGCACCCATAGATAGAGATAAAACATCATAGAGTTCTCTATTTGGTTGTGCATGTAATTCGTCTATAACAATAAAAGTAGAGTTTAAGCCTTCTTTGGTGTATGCTTCCGATGATAAGGCTCTATAAACAGATCCTGTAAGTGGATTATAAATTGTATTCTGATAAACTTCAAGTATATTCTTTAATTCTGGTTCAAGTTCAATCATCTTCTTTACTGTCTTGAAGATAATTCTGGCTTGTTCTTTATCTGCCGCCGCAGAATAAATCTGACCACCACTAACACCTAAAACTAATTGCTCTAAAACAAGGGAAGCAATAAGGGCTGACTTTCCATTCTTACGAGCAATGCCAATTAAGGCACGACGGTGTTTGAGTAATCCATCTTCTCTTTGAGCATACAAATGTAGCAAGAGGTCTTTCTGCCAAGGTCTAAGAATAAATTTATCGCCAGTCTTACCAGCAATAGAGTCTTCTGTTAAATGGCAGAGAGTCTCAATAAAGTCTATGACTTCATATCCACGAGTGTTGCCTAACTCAGTTTCTGAAACAGGTGAAAGATATGTAGGTGGCCAAGCCATGTCAACCTCTAAATGCTAACGACAGCCTGCTCTTTTCAAAGTCAATCTCTATGATCTCTACTTCTACTTCTTGACCAACAGTAAATTGATCAGGCGTTAGTTCACCCATCTTTGATTTGTGGACCAAACCAGCAAGCAGACTTATTTCAACAAAAACTCCATATTCAGTTATTCCTGATATTTTGCCTTTATGGATTTGGCCTACTGCTAATTTGGCAAATTCTATTTGCTTATCTTCCTTTTGCATTTTCTCAATAAGAGTGCGGCGATTTAGAACTATGCTTCCTTTAGCCCTATCAATTGATTGAATTAGGAATTCGGCTTCATGGCCAATGTAGCCAGAAAAGTCTGTAACTCTATTTGTATCTACTAAAGATCCTGGCAAAAAGGCCTTAACACCAATATCAACAATTAATCCACCTTTGACCATTTTAATGGCTTTACCTATAACAGGTATGGATAATTCATACTTATTTTGAAGGTCATTCCAAATGGCTTCAATTTCATTCTGTTTCAAGGATAGTATGTATTGGCCTTCTTCGGTCTTATTTAAGACTACCGCTTCAACTACCTGCCCAATTTGGACTACTTCGTGAATATTAACATTCTTCTTATTAGTCAATTCAGACTTAGGCACAAAGGCTTCGCTTTTATCGCCAATATCTACGAGCACTCCATCACGATCTATTTGGACTATGGTTCCAGATACTGGTTGGCCATGTGTAAAGTATTTGATGGATGCGTCTATGGCAGCGAGAAAGTCTTCTGCTGTGCCAATGTCATTAATTGCTACTTGTTTCATTATTTTGTGTAACCCCTGTTTCTACGATTATCGTTTCTGGCTCTAAAGCCTTGGCACGATTAGCCCTTCTTTCCAAAAGCAAGTCAATAGATGTTGCAGCCTTGACTTCTGCTACTCCCAAGCGAGATCTGGCAATGGGATTAAAGCCTAAATCTGTTAGTGCATCTGTGTAGGCTTTGTTAACTGCCACAAACGCTTTAGCATCAGCAGATTCAAGGGTAGCCATATATTTATTTCTTGCTGCCTCTGATGCATCCGCCAAGAAAGCAGCATTGGAAATTGCATCAATATCAGTAATTGGTGATAACCATGTTACAGCCATGGCCCAGGCCCTGTCCCAAAGTTTTTTACCCTGCTCGCCAAGAGTATCAGGATAAGGTGGGATCTCTTTTGCCATGGGCAAATGCGTAATATTGTTCAAATCTGGTAAAGGTCTTTGCCCTGGATTGCCCAACAA
>Ga0315906_10002066_pt1 | contig 28860 bp, 25 predicted proteins | sample LakEriMetagenome_4_FD_203526 | JGI IMG/M metagenome (GOLD analysis project Ga0315906, IMG submission 203526) | Freshwater fungal communities from buoy surface, Lake Erie, Ohio, United States - Buoy 2 MA122 | ecosystem: Environmental > Aquatic > Freshwater > Lake > Lake biofilm | place: USA...
ATAATAAAGAAATTGCTCGCAACTTATTTGAAACGGCACTGACTCTTTCTAAAGAAAAAGACATCGAGGTTTTGCATGCAATTGGCAGAGCCAATGTAAATGCTAAAGAAGGAGATGCGAATTACGCGATTACTCAATTACAAAAAGCAACTCAGATAAAGAAATTCAATGATGCCTCTGTTTATATCACGCTGGGAGATTCCTATCGGAAATTACTGGATGGAGGGAATGCCGTACAGGCTTACCAGACAGCACTTTCTTTAAATCCTCAGCTTGCTGCAGCCAAACATAAAGAGGGCCTGATTTATAAATCTCAAAAGAATAAAGAGTTTTATCTGCCGTTATATGAAAATGCAGTTACATTGGATCCGCTATATGGACCTGCCTATTATTCTTTGTATGTGCACTGGTATGAGCGAGATGTTGCCAAAGCGGAAGAATATCTGAATAAATATATTTCGGTGATTGATCCTGATCCGCAAAACGATTATTTCAGAATTGACCTCAAATATGCTTCCAAAAATTTTCAGGATGCTATCTTGGGTGCTGATGCCCTCATTGCTCAGTTGGGAGGCAGTATTAAACCCCGTATTTATCGTCTGAAGGCATATAGTTATAAGTCATTAAGTGATTTTACCAATGCGAAAGCCGCTGCAGATGAATTCTTCGCGAAAGCCGATCCGTCTGAATGGGTGCCCAAAGATTTCGAATTATATGCGGATGTGCTGGCATCCATTCCAAGTGAAAGAAGCAAAGCCTTTGAATTTTATGAAAAAGCCATCAATGCGGATGATGATGCAGAGAACAAAGCGGCTTATATGCAAAAAGCAGCTGATATGGCGAAATCACAAAAAGACAAGAAAGCCATTGCTTACTGGCTGAATCTTCAATATCAGACAAAAAAGAATCCGAGTAATCTGGATTTGTATAACGTAGGTAAGTCTTACGTAGATGCTGCAACAGAAGATTTCAGTTATTATGCAAAAGCAGATTCAGTGTTTGTTATCTATACAGATAAATATCCGGCTCAATATACTGGCTATTACTGGAGAGCCAGGGTCAACTGGAGTATTGATTCTACGATGACACTCGGGCTGGCCAATCCTTATTTTGATAAAATGCTGGAGATAACCTTACCCATGTTGTCAACAAAAGATTCGTCCAGTGTTAAGAATCCAATAAAGTTGGCTCACCGTTATTACATCGGATATTTCAATGCAAAAAAAGACAATAAATCAGCTATCGAATATTGTGACAAGTATCTCGCCATTGATCCCAATGATAATGAGTTTAAAGAATTCCGTCAATTACTTTCCGGTACTAAACCGGCAGCTGATAAACCGAAAAAACCTTAATGAGCTTTTTAGTTAAACATATTGTTGATAAAATCCTCTTTTTTAAGGGGATTTTTTATTTTATATCCTGCTTTTTGTGGTGCTGTAGTTGTATTTTTGCGCCGAAATAAATCAACTATGGATTGGATGTTTATACTGCAGGCAAATCCCGTCACCAACATCGTCAAAGAAACGAATCTTCCATCCAGTTACTTTCCCGTCGGCATTCAGTTATTATTCGCTATTGGTATGGTGTCCCTGATCCTTGTGATCACGCATCTGGCCGGACCTAAACGTCCAACTGCTCAGAAGCTGGAAAATTTTGAAAGCGGTATTGAAATTCATGGGAATGCACGTCAGCCCATGGCGGTGAAATATTTTTTAGTGGCAATCTTATTCGTTCTGTTTGATGTGGAAGTGATCTTCTTCTATCCCTATGCTGTTAATTTCAAGCAATTGGGTTGGGAAGGATTTCTGGCCGTATTGATGTTTGTGGGTTTCTTCCTGTGCGGATTTTTCTATATCATGAAGAAAGGGGCATTAAATTGGGAAGAATAAGCCATTGAATTTTGAAACTTTTAACTCAACGGATTGTTTAGTCAACTATCAATCGTATAGCAAACAAACAAAAGATTATGTCAAGACCGGTACAATTCAATGTTCAACCCAAACCTGCTGATTATAAGGGGCATATCGGGATGGTGGATATTCCGGAAGGCCATATGGGAGAGGGTTTCTTCGCAACCAAGTTTAGTGAAGTGGTCGGTTTGGCTCGTAAGAATTCCATCTGGCCACTTCCTTTTGCAACTTCCTGTTGCGGTATTGAGTTTATGGCTACAGCTGCTGCGCACTACGATCTGGGAAGATTTGGTTCCGAGCGTATGGCTTTCACTCCCCGTCAGTGCGACTTGATGATGGTGATGGGAACGATCTCCAAAAAAATGGGACCTATTGTTAAGCAAGTGTATCTGCAGATGGCAGAACCTCGTTGGGTGATGGCCGTAGGTGCCTGTGCCAGCAGCGGAGGTATTTTCGATACATACAGCGTATTACAGGGGATCGATCAGGTGGTGCCGGTAGATGTCTATGTGCCTGGTTGTCCTCCTCGTCCGGAAGCTATCCTGGATGGTATTTTGAAAATTCAGGAGCTGGTAGGGCAGGAGAGCTTACGCAGAAGAAACAGTGATCATTACAAAGCGTTACTTGAAAGCTACGGCATTGAGTAAACAAAAAATATTGAATACATGTCATTGACCAATGATATCATACAACAAAAACTAAAAGAGAAATTCGGGGATAGTCTCACGGATTTCTCCGAACCATATGGGATGCTTACGTTTGAGGCTCCCCGTGATTTGAATCTGAAAGTATTGCAGTTTCTATATGATGATGAAACTCTGAAGTTCCGTTTTTTGACTGACCTGCAGGCGGTACATTATCCTGATCAGCAAGACAGAGAACTGGCCGTTGTATATCATTTGCATAACCTAGTGGATAATGTACGTATCCGCTTCAAAATCTTTGCGCCCGTTTCGAAGCCGGATGTTTATACGGCTACCCAGCTGTTTGCGACGGCCAACTGGATGGAGCGGGAGACTTATGATTTCTATGGTGTCAATTTTGTGGGACATCCCAATTTGAAAAGAATACTAAATGTGGATGAAATGGATTATTTCCCATTGAGGAAAGAATTTCCTTTGGAAGATCAGACTAGAATTGATAAAGATGATGAGATGTTTGGGAGGGGAGGAAGTTGATGGTTGTAGGTTGAAAGTTGTAGGTTTTAAAATCTTTAGTAAAAGAAAATGAGCGAAATTCATAACATATTACTGCCTGAAGGATCCATAGAGAAGCAGACGACTACGCTGAATTTGGGTCCTACGCATCCTGCTACGCATGGTGTGTTTCAGAATATTCTGGAGATGGATGGCGAGCGGGTGCAAAGTGCGGAATCTACCGTTGGATATATCCATCGGGCTTTTGAGAAATTAGCGGAGCGCAGACCTTTATACCAGGTGACGCCTATCACGGATCGTTTAAATTATTGCAGCAGTCCGATCAATAATATCGGCTGGCATACGACCTGCGAAAAATTATTGAAGATTGAAACACCCAAGCGGGTGGATTATCTGCGCGTAATTATCATGGAGCTGGCGCGTATTGCCGATCATCTGATCTGTAATTCGATTGTGGGAGTGGATACCGGTGCATTTTCAGGATTCGTGTACTTGATGGAGTACCGTGAGCTGATCTATGAAATTTATGAGGAGATCTGCGGTAGTAGACTTACAACTAATATTGGACGAATCGGTGGCTTCGAAAGAAATTTCACGCCCGTTGCCTGGGAAAAATTGGAAAAATTCCTGAAAGAATATCCCAAAGCGTTGAAAGAGTTTGAAGATCTCTTTACTCGCAACCGCATCTTCATGGAAAGAACGATAGGCTGTGGCCCAATCAGTCCGGAACGAGCGTTGAACTATGGCTTTACCGGGCCTAATCTTCGTGCGGCGGGTGTAGATTATGATGTGCGCGTGCATACGCCTTATTGTTCTTATCAGGATTTTGAATTTATCGTGCCTGTAGGTACAACGGGTGATTCTTACGATCGTTACCTGGTGCGTAATGAAGAAATGTGGCAGAGTTTAAGTCTGATCAATCAGGCGTATCAGAAAATTCAGAATATCAAAGGTGCTGATGCGGAAGTCTATCATGCCAATGTGCCGGAGTATTATCTTCCGTTCAAAAAAGATGTATATACCAGCATGGAAGCATTGATCTGGCATTTTAAAATTATCATGGGCGAAATCGAGATGCCGAAAGGGGAAGTGTATCATTCTGTGGAAGGAGCGAATGGTGAACTGGGATTTTATTTTATCAGTGATGGAGGAAGAACGCCGTATCGTTTGCATTTCCGTCGTCCTTGTTTCATTTATTATCAGGCGTATCCTGAACTGATCAAAGGAGCGATGCTGAGTGATGCGATTGTGGTGATGAGTAGTCTGAATTTGATTGCGGGGGAATTGGATGCGTAGAATGTAAAAGTTGAACCTCAGGTTTTGACTTTTAATTTTTAACTTTTGACTTTATGTTGAAATTTTCAGAAGATAAATTGAAAACAGTAGATGAGATGGTCTCTCATTATCCGGAAGGAAAGCAGAAGAGTGCTTTGATTCCGCTACTTCATTTCATTCAAAAAGAAAACGGTGGCTGGCTGAGTTCGGAAGCAATGGATTATGCGGCTGAATTACTCAAGATCAAACCGATTGAAGTTTATGAAGTGGCTACTTTCTACAGCATGTATAATTTGCAGCCTGTGGGCAAAACGGTTTTTGAAGTATGTCAGACCGGCCCCTGTATGCTAAGAGGCAGTGATGATATAGTGGCGTATATCTACGAGAAGCTGGGTATTAAGCCAGGTCAGACTACTCAAGATGGTTTATTTACGTTGAAGGTGGTAGAGTGTTTAGGTGCCTGCGGTTATGCACCGATGTTGCAGCTTGGGCCTGATTACAGAGAACATCTGACTAAAGAAAAAATTGATGCATTGATAGAGGAGGGGAGAAAGAAATAATCTGAAACCATGAGAAGAAAATTATTATTAGACAAAGCACATATTGAAGGCATACGTCATTACGATGTGTACCGTAGAGAGGGCGGCTATCGCAGTGTGGAGAAAGCACTCAAGTCCATGAGTCCTGATGCAATTGTTGAAGAGGTAAAGAAGAGTGGATTGCGCGGTCGTGGTGGTGCGGGATTTCCGACCGGAATGAAATGGAGTTTTCTGGCAAAACCAGAAGGGGTTCCCCGTTATGTGGTTTGTAATGCAGACGAAAGTGAACCAGGAACTTTCAAGGATCGTTTTTTAATGGAATTCATTCCGCATTTACTGATTGAGGGAATGATTCTGGCGTCTTATGCGCTGGGTAGTAATCGTTCTTATATCTATATCCGTGGTGAATACTGGTGGGTAAAAGAAATTCTGGAGCAAGCAATCGCTGAAGCAAAAAATGCAGGATGGTTAGGAAAAAATATTTTGGGCAGTGGATTTGATTGTGAAGTTTATGTACAGCCTGGCGCCGGTGCGTATATATGTGGAGAAGAAACAGCACTGATCGAGTCGCTCGAAGGTAAGCGCGGTAATCCGCGTATCAAACCTCCTTTCCCCGCGGTCAAAGGGTTGTGGGGTTGTCCGACGGTGGTGAATAATGTGGAAACTATTGCAGCAGTTGTCCCGATTGTGAATGATGGAGGAGAAGAATACGCCAAGATCGGTATAGGTAAATCTACCGGTACTAAATTAATTTCTGCATGCGGTAATATCAACAAGCCGGGTGTGTATGAAATTGAAATGAATATTTCGGTAGAAGAATTTCTTTACAGTGATGAATATTGTGGAGGTATTGCCAATGGTAAACGTTTAAAAGCATGTATACCCGGAGGATCATCCGTTCCTATTCTTCCTGCAAACTTATTATTGAAAACTGCGAAAGGCGAAACGCGCATGATGACCTACGAGAGTCTGAGTGACGGCGGATTTGCAACTGGCAGTATGATGGGTAGTGGTGGTTTTATTGTGATGGATGAAGATCAGTGTGTGGTGAAACATACGTATACGTTGGCAAGATTCTATCGTCATGAAAGTTGTGGTCAGTGTTCGCCTTGTCGTGAAGGAACGGGATGGATGGAGAAGATTTTATTGAATATCGAGAACGGTAAAGGCAAGATGAGTGACATTGATCTGTTGTGGGATATACAGCGTAAGATCGAAGGAAATACGATCTGTCCGCTGGGTGATGCAGCCGCATGGCCCGTTGCAGCAGCAATCCGACATTTCAGGGATGAGTTTGAGTGGCATGTGACGAATGCGGATGAGGCGGTGAAGAGGAATTACGGGTTGGCGAGATATGCGGAGCCGTTGGAGGTGGTGAATTAAGTCAAAAGTCAAAGGTCAAAACCTAAAAGTTGCTAAATACACCTAAATATGAACATACACCTAAATCAGAGATCTTATTTTTTTTCGCTTCGCATTATTAAGTTTTTGAGAAGTAAAAAATGGGATTTTCTGGGACTAGTATTAGTTAAACAGTTAATGAGATCCGCTGTATCAGTAGGCGCTAATTTAACTGAAGCTAAGAATAGTTCAACTCGTCTGGAATTTAAACGCTATTATGAAATAGCTTTAAAATCGGCGAACGAAACAAAATATTGGATTTCATTAGTGATGGACGGATTTGAAGAAAGGTCAGATGAGTTGAAAGATATACTTAGAGAAGCAGATGAATTATCCAGAATAATTGCTGCTAGTATAATAAAGTTGAAGAAAGGTATTTAGATTTTGTATCTAACTTTTGGTTTTGACTTTTGACCTTTGACTTTCAACAGTCTATAAGGCGTGAAAATAAAATAAGATGAACGAAAACAAATTATTAAAGGTCACAATTGACAATATAACCATCGAGGTTGAACCCGGAACCACCATCTTGAATGCCGCCCGTAAAATCGGCGGTGAAGTGGCTCCTCCCGCGATGTGTTATTATACGACGCTGAAAGACAGCGGCGGGAAATGCCGCACCTGTCTGGTTGAAGTGGCAGCCGGTTCCGCCGCTGATCCGCGCCCCATGCCTAAACTCGTTGCCAGTTGCCGCACCACGGTAATGGATGGCATGGTTGTAAAAAATATTACCAGCGAACGCGTACTCGATGCGCGAAATGGTGTGGTTGAATTCTTACTCATCAATCATCCATTGGATTGTCCTATCTGCGATCAGGCGGGTGAATGTCATCTGCAAGATTTAAGCTACGAGCATGGAAAAGGCGCCAGTCGCTACGAGTTCAAACGCCGTACGTTCGATAAACATAATCTGGGTGAATATATTCAACTGCACATGACGCGTTGCATCCTTTGCTATCGTTGCGTGTATGTGGCCGATCAGGTGAGTACTGAGCGTAAACACGGCATCCTTATGCGCGGTGACCATGCGGAGATTGCTACGCTCATCGAACAAAACCTCAATAATGATTTCATCGGTAATGTGATTGATGTTTGTCCGGTAGGAGCACTGACAGACAAAACTTTCCGTTTTAAAAACCGCGTGTGGTTTACTAAACCGGTGGATGCGCATTGTGATTGTGAAACTTGTAGCGGTGAAGCGCAACTCTGGATGCGCGGTGATGAAGTACTGCGCGTAACATCCAGAAAGGATGAATGGGGTGAAGTGAAACAAAGCTCTAAAGGAACGCCCGGATGGATCTGTAATAAATGTCGCTTCGAAAGAAAAAAAGCGAGTGATTGGGTTATTGAAGGGCCAAGTAAAGTGAATCGTCACTCGGTGATTTCACAGGGACATTATGAACATCTCCAAAAACCCACGGAGACCATGCCTCGTGTGATGGGTGGAAGAGATCCGAAATTATTAATGGATATAAAAGATATCAGTGAAGTAAATCAGGTGGAACTGAGTAAGATCAACGGACCGGCTACTTCACGTAATTATAAACCTACTAAGAATTCAAATTGATGAATGCTTTTTTACTGACGGTAGACTGGCTGCTGGTGCTGGAGAAATTTCTTTTTATTGGTTTTATCATCACCATTTCTCTGGTGGTAGCCATGTACGCCACATACGGAGAAAGAAAGATAGCCGCATTTATTCAGGATAGATTAGGCCCCAATCGCGCGGGCCCATTTGGCTTATTACAACCGCTTGCTGATGGAATGAAGCTGATTTTTAAAGAAGAAATCATTCCGTTGGCTTCTAATAAGTTTCTCTTTATCCTAGGTCCGGCACTCGCCATGATCACGGCAATGTTGACAGGAGCTGTTATCCCATGGGGAAATAAAATTGAAATTTTCGGTCGCACAGTTGAATTACAAATTGCTGATATCAATATTGGTATATTATATGTGTTCGGTGTGGTGAGTATGGGTGTATATGGCATTATGATTGGCTCTTGGGCCAGTAACAACAAGTACTCTCTGATGGGAGGATTGCGTGCTGCTTCTCAGATTATCTCCTATGAATTACCCATGGGCCTTTCGCTGATTGCTTTGTTGATGCTGACGGGCACATTAAGTATGAAAGAAATGGTTGAGCAGCAGATCGCCGGAAGCTGGAATATCATTTATCAGCCGCTCGGATTTTTCATATTCCTTGTCTGTGCATTCGCAGAGTGTAATCGTACGCCATTCGATCTGCCGGAAGCAGAGAATGAGCTGATCGGTGGTTATCATGCGGAGTACTCCAGTATGAAACTCGGCTTTTATCTTTTTGCGGAATACATCAATATGTTTATTAGCAGCGCCGTCATGGCAAGTTTGTATTTCGGTGGTTATGATATTCCTTTTGTGAATGAGGCGTCGTGGGGATTATCACTGAATGTGATGGCGATCATTGGTGGTGCAGTACTGATGACGAAGATTATTTTCTTCCTGTTCCTGTTTATGTGGGTACGCTGGACGATTCCGCGTTTCCGTTATGATCAGCTGATGAATTTAGGATGGAAGAGTCTGATACCATTAGCCTTGTTGAATATGGTTATAACGGGTGCAGTGGTATTGTGGTTAGGTAAATGATTAAATGAAATAATTGTATCAATATGCAGTTGACAAATCGTGCAAAATCAGTTGACAGAAGACCGCTGAGTCTGGCAGAACGTTTGTATGTGCCTGCTATTCTCAAAGGCATGGGGATTACGTTGAAGCACATGTTTCAGAAGAAAGTAACCATTAACTATCCGGAAGAAACCCGTCCTTTCAGTCCGGTGTTTCGCGGCTTACATATTCTGAACAGAGATGAAATAGGCAGAGAGAATTGTACCGCTTGCGGATTGTGTGCCGTGGCTTGTCCGGCTGAAGCGATCACCATGGAAGCAGCAGAAAGACTGCCGGGTGAAGAGCATTTATACCGCGAAGAAAAATATGCAGCAAAATATGAGATCAATATGCTGCGCTGTATTTTCTGTGGATTGTGTGAAGAGGCTTGTCCGAAAGATGCGATTTATCTGACAGAAACATTTGCGCCTTCTAATTACAGTCGTAAAAGTTTTATTTACGGAAAAGAAAATTTGGTTATCCCTCATCCCAAAGACAGGCCGGATGATTATGCCAAAGCAAAGGGTCTTGTAGAAGAACGTAAACAAAAAACCAACAAAAAGACTGCCTGAGATGACTATAACACAAATTTTATTCTGGTTTCTGAGTGCACTGGCCATCAGCGGAGCTTTGATGATGGTGACCAGTAAAAATCCGGTGTACAGTGTGCTATGGCTGATCGTTGTGTTCTTCGCGATCAGTGGACATTATATATTACTGAATGCTCAGTTTCTTGCCATTGTAAACTTGATTGTTTACGCAGGAGCGATCATGGTTTTGTTTCTCTTTGTGATCATGTTGATGAATCTGAATGCAGAAACCGAGCCGCGTAAGAATCGCTGGCTCAAATGGGCCGGAGCTATTGCCGGAGGCAGTTTATTGCTGGTATTGGTTGCAGCACTTCGTCAGGTGGATCAGTCAGGATTGGGACAGGTCGCAGGAGAGGGGAAAGCCGGTCTGATTCAGAATTTGGGAATGGTTTTATTTAAAGATTATGTATTGCCTTTTGAAATCAGCAGTATCCTCTTCCTGAGTGCGATGGTAGGAGCGGTTGTCATTGGTAAAAAAGGAGATTAAATTTAGTCAGATGCCTATAAACTATTATGTTGTTTTATCGCTGGTGTTGTTCAGTATTGGTGTCATTGGTGTATTGACGCGCCGTAATGCGATCATTATTTTCATGTGCGTGGAACTCATGCTGAATGCGGTAAATCTCTTACTGGTAGCATTCAGTAAAATGCATACGGCGAGCGTAGCTGCTTATGATTTTGCTGCGAATTTCGGAGCAGATGCACAGATTTTTGTTTTTTTCATTATGGTGGTGGCAGCAGCAGAAGTGAGTGTGGGACTGGCTATCATTGTTATGATGTATCGGAATATTCATAGCGTAGATGTGAATTTTCTCAATCGGTTAAAACATTAAACCTATCATTGGAAGCTATGCTTCGGATGATCTAAGTAATATATATGGCAACTAGTTTTTCTTCTTTGGTGTATTGGGTACCCTTGCTTCCCCTGATCGGGTTTCTGATCAATGGATTGGGGCGAAATTTTCTAAGTAAATCACTCACGGGTATTATTGGCAGCGGTGTCATCCTGATCTCATTTATTCTGAGTCTTCTTATATTCAATGAAACAAGGGCAGAAAGCAGTCCGGTTATCATTAAACTTTTTGATTTTATTAATACGGCTGATTTAAAAATTCCTTTTGCATTTCAGGTTGATCGTTTAAGTGCGCTCTTTCTGTTGATTATAACCGGGGTAGGTTTTCTGATACATGTATATTCGACGGCCTATATGCACGAGGAGTCCAATGCGCATTTCGCGCGCTACTTTGCTTACCTGAATCTGTTTGTATTCAATATGCTCCTGCTGGTTCTGGGAGCCAATTACCTGATCATGTTCATCGGTTGGGAAGGGGTGGGGTTATGTTCTTACCTGCTGATTGGCTACTGGTTTAAAAATGTCGACTATGGCGCAGCTGCCCGTAAAGCTTTTGTGATGAATCGAATCGGAGATCTGGCTTTCTTGTTGGGATTGTTTTTTATTCTTCAACAATTTGGAACGTTGGATTATCTCGGTGTAATGCCGGCTGCTTCCGGTGTTTCCGGGACGATCTTGACGATTATTACACTACTTTTATTTATTGGCGCTACGGGAAAAAGTGCCCAGATACCTTTATATACCTGGCTTCCCGATGCGATGGCTGGTCCCACGCCGGTATCTGCACTCATCCACGCGGCTACGATGGTAACGGCGGGTATCTACATGATCGCCAGGAGTAATATTCTTTATACGCTTTCGCCGGTTACGCAAACGGTTGTAACAATCATTGGACTGGCAACGGCATTGTTGGCTGCTACGATTGCTCTTAAACAAAATGATATTAAAAAAGTATTGGCATACTCTACGGTGAGTCAGCTCGGTTATATGTTTGTGGGTTTGGGAGTAGGCGCGTACACCGGAGCGGTCTTTCATGTGATGACGCATGCTTTTTTTAAAGCTTTATTATTCCTTGGTGCGGGCTCTGTCATACATGCCATGCATCATGAACAGGATATCAGAAAAATGGGTGGACTGGCTAAGAAATTACCGCATACACACTGGACATTCCTGGTGGGTTGTATTGCGATTGCCGGTATTCCTCCCTTCAGCGGTTTCTTCTCCAAAGATGAGATTCTGATTGGAGCGTATGCAGTGAGTCCGGTGTACTACTGGATCGGGTTATTTGGTGCATTGATGACGGCATTCTATATGTTTCGTCTGTATGCGACAACATTCAGAGGCTCGTTCAGAGGAACAAAAGAACAGGAACATCATTTGCATGAAAGTCCGTTTACGATGACATTCCCTTTAATAGTTCTCGCAATGTTGGCAATGGTTTCTGGGTTCATAGGTATTCCTGAATTATTTGCCAAGAACGCGCACTGGTTACATACCTATCTCGCTCCGGTATTTGCACCATCAACATCCCAGATGCATCCGCATGCTATCAGTCATGAAACGGAATATTTGTTATTAGGCATCAGTCTTCTGCTCATATTGATAACTGTTTTTGTTTCCTGGAAACGATTTTCACAAAATCCTGATCTCTCTGAGCCTGCAGGGTTCAGTAAAGTGCTTGCCAATAAATGGTATGTGGATGAACTTTATGCCATGCTCATCAGCAAACCGCTTGATCGTTTATCTGGTTTTGCGGATGCCATCATGGAGAAGAAATCTATTGATGGTCTGGTGAATGGCACCGGCAAACTGGTACATTGGGGCGGACGGCAATTGCGTTTATGGCAGAGCGGACAAGTTGGTTCTTATGTATTATGGATGGTGGTAGGCTTGGTAGCTGTTATCGTTTTGATCACGACAATTTTATCATAAAATACTTCGTACGAATATATGATCTCTTTATTACTGATATTGATACCTCTGGTGAGTGGATTAATCAGCTTCGGCATAAAATCCGAATCGTTTGTCCGCCTGGCAAACATACTTGCATCTTTTGTCTCTCTTTTTTTCATGCTCGGATTAAGTTTTGCTCTTTTCCCGGCAAGTGAAAAAGTATTTGAGGTGGAATGGCTTTCTCAGTTGGGCGCTTCATTCAGTCTGAAAATGGATGGTGTTTCATCTGTCCTTTGTTTGCTGACAACCTTCACATTTCCTTTGATACTCGGGTCGGTGAATAAAGGTCAGTATCATCAGCCTCATATTTTTTATGCATTGATGATGTTGGCTTATGCGGGTATTATGGGGGTGTTTCTGGCAGCAGACGGATTATTGTTTTATTTCTTCTGGGAGCTGGCTCTTATTCCGGTTTATTTTCTTTGTTCCATGTGGGGTGGTGAAAAACGTGTGGCCGTTACTTTCAAATTTTTCCTGTATACGTTTATCGGATCCTTGCTGATGCTGGCCGGTATGATTTATCTGTATTATCAAACACCGGATCATTCCTTCTCATTGAATTCAATTTATCAGACCTCTATAGCAGGACCTTATCAGTCTCTTCTATTCTGGTTATTCTTTGTGGCTTTTGCCATCAAGATGCCGGTATTCCCTTTTCATACCTGGCAGCCTGATACTTACGAACAATCTGCTACGCCTGTTACCATGATCCTAAGTGCCCTAATGGTTAAGATGGGATTATTTGGGGTGATTCGCTGGTTATTGCCGGTTTTCCCTCAGGCTTCCGCAATCTTTGCCGATACAGTTATTATCCTCTCTGTGATCGGGATGATTTACGCCAGTATACTGGCAATGAAGCAGGATGATTTAAAAAGACTGATTGCCTATTCATCCATTGCGCATATTGGATTGATGAGTGCTTCTCTCTTTGTTCCCAATGCCAATGCACTGCAAGGTGCGATGATACAATTGTTCAGTCATGGTGTGAATGTGCTGGGCATGTGGCTGGTCATTGAATGGATTGAAGCTCGTACAGGTACACGTAAGATGAGTGAACTGGGTGGTCTGGCTCAGAAGGCTCCGGTACTCACGATTTTACTGGTTGTGATCGCGCTGGCTAATGTGGCATTGCCGTTGACCAATGCGTTTGTGGGTGAGTTTATGATGTTCAACGGGATGTTTAAATATAATTGGATCTATGCAGCGGTGGGTGGACTGAGTATCATTCTCGGGGCGGTATATACGCTCCGTATGATTCAGAAGGTGTTTTACGGAGAGTTGTCCGCTAAAACGGCAGCAATTTCCGGTGATGTAGGATCCGGCATAAAATGGGCCTTAATTATACTGATACCCGTGGTTTTGGTATTTGGTGTATATCCTAAACCACTATTGGATATGGTGCAGGATTCCGTGCAGTTTTTGTTGACAAAAGGAAAATAATTCCTGTTACTGATTAATAAAATTATTGACTAATTCCAAAAATAAACTTTAGTAATGAATGTGATAATTATTGCGGCGGTCTGGGGAATTGTGATGATGTTGTCCGGATTGTTTTTGCGGGGCACTCATAGTCCGGTACGCATGGCGTTGCTTGGATCGTTGATTCTGATCGGAGGTGCATTTGCCGATTTTCACGAGTATTCCTTTATTCATTCTGATTTCAAAGGATTACTGGTATATGATCAGTTCAGCTCGGTTTTTCTGCTGGTAATCAGTATTGCCCTCTTGTTTTATTTCTGGCTCTCTGGCAATGAAATCATCAAGGTGGGCGCTAATCCGTATGAATATTTCGCGTTGATATTTTTTGTGATGGTAGGTGCAGGTCTGGTTACACTGTATAATAATCTGTTAACCTTATTCCTGGGAATTGAAATTCTTTCCATTCCTCTGTACATACTAACGGGTAGCGATAAACGAAATTTAAAAAGCAATGAAGCTGCGCTCAAGTATTTTCTGATGGGTGCATTTTCAACAGGTATTTTATTGCTGGGTATCGCTTTCATTTATGGTGCAACCGGCAGCTTTAAGATCAGCAGTTATGTCATTCAAGGCAGTGCACTGGCTGTTTATTTTTATATCGGTATGGCGCTGATTTTAGTGGCCTTATTGTTCAAGGTATCTGCAGCACCCTTTCATTTCTGGACGCCGGATGTGTATGATGGTGCACCGACACCCTTTACTTCCTTCATGGCATCCATTGTGAAAACAGCTGCTTTTGTGGGATTCTCTCAGCTTATGATCAATGGATTTGCCAATGAAGCCGCTCACTGGAAATTTGCCCTGGCAATTTTTATTGTGCTCACGCTGGTGGTTGGTAATGTAACGGCGGTGTATCAGCAAAGCGTGAAACGCATGCTGGCCTATTCCTCCATTGCCCAAGCTGGTTTTATGCTGATGGCGGTTTTTTCAGGTAATGATATGGCTCGATTGGGGTTGTTATTGTATGCCGCAACTTACACGCTGGCAAACATTGGCATATTTGCTGTACTTTCAAAGATGAAAGATTATACCTATGAGGGATTCAACGGATTGAGTGGCAGACATCCTTTTGTTGCTTTTTGTCTTACCATATTTTTCATGTCGCTCGCCGGTATTCCGCTGACCGGCGGATTTTTTGCCAAATATTTTCTGCTGGCGTCTGTAGTTAAAACAGGTGGTTATCTGTGGGTGGTGATTATAGCAGTTGTTTTAGCGGCGATCAGTGTCTATTATTATTTCAAGGTGATACAGTCCATGTATTTTAAAACGGCAAAGGAATCCGGTGAATTATTACCCGTTATCACCGGCAGTTTCCGATTTGCTTTGCTGCTGGCAGCTATTATCATTATCCTTTTAGGCATCATTCCTTACCAGTTGCTCCTCAATGCACTGACCATTTATTGATTTTTCATGAGTGTTTGCAGATAATACCTCCGGGTATGCGTAACTTGAGGATGTTTTATGAAAATCGGAGATATTTTATCCCTCTCATGGCGCACGGTTAAATCTAACCGTTTGCGAACCGGTATCACTGTGGCAATTATTGCTTTTGGGATTATGGCGCTGATTGGTATTATTACCGCGATAGAAGCCATGAATCAAAGCCTGTATGAAAATTTCTCGATACTGGGCGCCAATTCATTTACCATTCGATATAAAGAGCGAAATATTCGTTTTGGAGGTCCGCCGAAGAGTAATTTGTCGGTATCCAAAAAAGGAACCAGACAACGGGCATCTATGCTCGATAAATTTATTAGTTATGATGAAGCGCGCATGTTTAAAGAGCGGTTGAATTTTCCGGCAACGGTCAGTATTTCCAAATTTGCGAGCGGCAATGAAACCATCTTTTTTGAAGAGAAAAAAACCAATCCCAATGTGCGGGTGATGGGAGGGGATGAAAACTATTTATTAAACAGCGGCTACCAGATCGAATCCGGCAGAGATTTTAACCTTACGGATGTAGAATCTGGCTCCAATGTGGCCATCATCGGAAAGGATCTGGTGGATAAACTTTTTAAGGGACGTACGGAATATGCAGTAGGTAAAACGATCCGTATTGGTGCTATTCCATACCGCATTGTGGGTGTTCTACAGCCCAGAGGGGCGAGTTCTTTTCTGGCACTGGACAATATAGTGATCCTGACATATAATAACGTGCGCAGGGTTTTTAATAATTCCGGGAGTTTTAATATGAGTGTTAAGGTCAATGATTTTAAAATGATGGAAGCTGCAGTAGGAGAGGCTACGGGTCTATTTCGTGTGGTGCGTAAACTCCATTTTAAAGATGAAGAAAATTTTTATATCGACCGCAGTGATTCATTGGTAGAGACCCTTAAAAATACCTTGAGGTATGTACAGTATGCCGCCATGGTTATCGGCATCATCACGTTGTTGGGTGCAGCCATCGGCCTCACGAATATCATGCTGGTGGCGGTGAATGAACGAACCCGGGAGATCGGACTGGTGAAATCTATTGGGGCAACGGCCCTGCATATCCGCGATCAGTTTTTATGGGAAAGTATTTTAATCAGTCTGATGGGCGCCGCTATTGGTATTTTACTGGGTGTGGCGGTTGGTAATCTTTTTTCACTATTTCTGCAGACAGGTTTTGTAGTTCCCTGGCTTTGGGTCATTATCGGTGTAGTCATCTGTTTCATTACCGGCTTAGCCGCGGGGCTTTATCCCGCGCTGAAAGCTGCCAAGCTCGATCCTATTATGGCGCTGAGGCATGAGTGAGAAAGTTGAAGGTTGTGGGTTGAATGTTTGTCAAGTAATTCAGATAATTTCCATGACAAGAATGACAACTAAGAGAACAAGGACAACTTTTTGCTTTTGACTTTTGCCCTTTGACTTAATTATTAATTCCTTCCAAGGCCAACATAAAGGCATAGATCAGCGCAACATCTTTCAGATAATCAAATCGTCCACTGGCGCCGCCATGACCATACTCCATATTGGTTTTTAAGAGAATTGTATTTTTATCTGTCTTCATCGCTCTTAATTTCGCTACCCATTTAGCCGGTTCAAAGTATTGCACTTGACTGTCGTGCAGTCCGGTCAATACTAATAAATTGGGATAGTTTTTTTTCTCGATATTCTCATAGGGGCTGTAACTTTTCATATAGTCATACGCTTCTTTATTGTTAGGATTACCCCATTCATCATACTCATTTGTTGTTAATGGAATACTTTCGTCGAGCATGGTATTAATCACATCGACAAATGGTACCTGAGCAATGACACCTTTCCACATATCCGGTGCCATATTGGTTACGGCACCCATCAATAATCCGCCGGCACTGCCGCCTTGTGCGTAAAGATGTTCTTTACTGGTATATTTCTGATCCACTAGAAACTGTGCACAATCAATAAAATCAGTGAAGGTATTTTTCTTTTTCATCAATCGGCCGTCCTCATACCAATGTCTTCCCATGTCTTCTCCGCCACGGATATGCGCAATAGCATAGGCAAAACCACGATCGAGTAAACTGATGATATTGCTGTTGAAATTAGCTTCCATGCTGATAGCATAGCTACCATAACCATAAAGCAGGAGAGGCGCTTTGCCATTTTTTTCAAATCCTTTTTTATACACCATGCTGATTGGCACTTTACTGCCGTCTTTGGCTGTTGCCATCAGTCTCTCAGAAATATATTGCTTCGAATCATATCCGCCCAATACTTCTTTTTGTTTTAAGAGCGTTTTTTCTTTGGTATTCACATCGTAGTTATAGGTGCTGCTTGGTGTGATCATGGAAGCATAGTTATAACGGTACTTATTGGAGTTATAATCCGGATTAGCACCCGGAAAAGCAGCATAGGCGGGTTCTTCAAATGAGATATAAAGATCAGTATTATCTTTTTTATTTATGATGCGCAGTTGCACCAGCCCATCTTTTCTTTCTTCAATCATGATAAAATCTTTAAATACATCTACATAACCCAGCAATACATCCGTACGATGGGGAATGACCTCTTTCCAGTTTTTACTCTCGGTTTGATCCAGCGGACATTCCATGAGTCGGAAATTCTTGGCGTTCAGATTTGTGCGGATTAGAAATTTATCATCCATTGGGTACACATCATATAACACATCCTTCATTCTGCCAGAAAAAACTTTGTAGTCCGAAGCAGGTTTGTATGCATCGATTAATTTTACCTCACTGTTTAAAATTGCCTGCGACTGAATCATGATAAAAGCCTTGTTTTTACTTCTTCCCACGCCGATGTAATTGCTTTTATCTTTTTCTTCATATACCAGTTCATCCTTGGTTACATCTGTTCCTAATACATGTCGCTTGATCTTTTCACTCAGCAGCGTTTTAGGATTATTGGATGTATAAAAAATGGTTTTGTTATCTGCGGCAAAACAAGGATCTCCCTGCGTATTTTCAATGGCATCCGGATAGATCTCGCCTGTCACCAGATTTTTGATATGAATCGTGTATTGCCGGCGACTGACTTCATCCACTCCAAATGCTAAAAGCTTATTGTCGTCACTGATGTTGAATCCGGATAAGGCATAATAGGGTTTGCCCTCAGCCATCTGATCTACATCAAGCAGGATCTCTTCCGCTGCATTCAGACTACCTTTCTTTCTGCAATATTTATAGTATTGTTTGCCATCTTCTGTTCGGGTATAATAGTAATATCCGTTATTTAATACCGGAGCTGATTCATCTTTTTCTTTGATACGACCTTTTAATTCTTTAAAAAGATTTTCCTGTAATGATTTTGTGCCGGCCAGCATAGTATCTGTATAGGCGTTTTCTTCTTTGAGATAATGGATTACATTGGAGCTGTCCGGTCCTTTCCCGAAATAATCGTACATCCAGTAGTAGGGATCATTCACCGTATCACCGTGTATGGTTCGTATATGCTCTTTCTGTATAGCAACGGGTGCTTTTACATCCGGCCAGTTATAGGTTTGGTTATGGGTGGTATCGTTCTTGCAAGACATAATGAATAGGGTTAAGGAGGGGAGGAGATATTTATTCATAAAAGATGATTTACTTCAGTATATATCCCCCTCCGAAGGGGGATGCGTTTTTGTCATATTCACATCCGACGACAATATTCTAATCACTTCGGTTCCAATGCTGTTGTGATCCGATCACTCAAATCCTGCAAATGCAATTTGCTCATACTATCGGTAATGGATGGAACCGCAGCATTAATTTCAGATTTTAAGGTACGCAAATTCCCTTTTATCAAAGCATATACATCCGAATTTTTGCCGGGTAAAACCGGGCCGGACTGAATAAAAAACATCGATAAAAGATTGCTGCCCTGATCTGTGGAAGGAAGTAAACTGATGAGTCGTTCCGTATAGGTTCTTTGCAGATTTCTGCGGTAGATATCAATAGCAGAACGGTTGTTCAGTTCACTGAATATCATTTTCCGGGTGGTTGACAGGAGTTCACCGGCTGTATAAGCATCTTTGCCTGATTGCGTCTCCATATCGAGTAGTTTATGCAGATTGTTTGTATTGATGATACGTTGGAGAATACTTTCCTGGCGACTGTTGATGATGGCCAGCGGTGAAGCACCCGTTTTGCTGAAGATATTCGGATCGATGAGCCATTTCGGCGTGATAAATAATTGTTTGTTGATGAATGATAGCGCCTCCTGTTGTGTTTTCTTAGGGGTAAATTCATACACTTTTCCGGATTGATCATTCATTTTCGGCGTTTCATGGATGCCTCCGATATTTTTGGCAGCATGACCGAGGTATCGTCCAAATTGAGCAACAACCTGATTGTACATTTCCTGCAAGAGCTCATAGCTTTCGTTGGGCTTTTTAGTCCATACTTCCAGATTCGGTACAATACGCTGCAGATTTTTGATACCATAGTTTCCGGCTTTTACGGCATCATCACCCAAGTCCTCATTCTGAGATCGTGGATCATCCGGGTTGGTCTCCGTTCCAAACCATAATCTTTTATTCTTTAATTTTTCCGTAGTGATTTTTTGCAATGCTGCTGCTTCTTTTTCGGCATTATCATATTCCGGCATCCAGCGGTAACCCCACTCAATGGCCCACATATCATAATCTCCTATACGGGGAAATAATCCTTTTCGGCTGATATTATCTTCGGGCTGTGCAACATAATTAAAGCGGGCATAGTCCATGATGGAAGGTGTGTGACCATGTTCTTCCACCCATTTTTTATTACGCAGACTGTCAACAGGTACAGTGGACGATGATCCAAAATTATGTCTTAATCCGAGTGTATGACCTACTTCGTGCGCAGAAACAAAACGAATTAATTCCCCCATCAGCTGATCATCAAAAACCATTTTACGTGCGCCGGTATCTGTGGGGGATGTCTGAATAAAGTACCAGTTGCGGAGCAATTCCATCACATTATGATACCAGTTGATATGACTTTCAAGTATCTCGCCACTGCGGGGATCGTGTACATTGGGTCCACTGGCATTTTGTACTTCTGATGGTTTATAGACGATGGCACTGAAACGGGCATCTTCCAGACTCCAGGTGCTGTCTTCTTCCGGAGTGGGAGCTAACTTACCCATGATGGCATTTTTAAAACCGGCTTTTTCAAATGCAGCCTGCCAGTCATTCACACCCTGAATAAGATAGGGCACCCATTTTTTAGGCGTGGCCGGATCAATATAATAGATGATTGGTTTTTGTGGTTCCACCGGAATGCCCTTTTTGTAATTTTCAACGTCTTCGGGTTTGGGTTCCAGTTTCCAGCGAACGGCCATTTGAATTTCTTTTACACCTTGCGGGTTGGCGTCGAAGTCTGTGTAATCACGTGTAAAGTAACCAACTCTGGGATCAAAATAGCGGGGTCTTGATGCATTTTTAGGAAGCAAAACCACCGAGCTGTTGAGCTCAAGAGTAAATGCCGTAGGGCCAAATCCTGGACCTCCTCCTTTACCATATGTTTTGACGGTTTTGATCTCCATGTTCATTGGGTAGGAGCGTACACTGCTGATATAGGATTTGTCGCTCTGATGACTGCTTAACTGTAAAGAAGATTTAACGCGCGGATTAAAGAAAAGCACTTCATTGTCATTGTTCATATATTCGGTCGCATCAATCACATAAGATTTAGGCTGCGTCGAATCTTTGCCGTTGCATTTTATCTCAAAGGTTTGCATGATGGGTTGCAGATTGGAATTCACCACGGCTTTGTACATGCCGTTTTCATCACTTCCCCGTTGATCGTAGGATACCCTTTTTAAAAATAATTTATTGCCTGGGCCGGGTTCAAATCGGATCACATTATTATTGATGATATCACCGGCATACCCGCTGAAACCGTTGCTAAGACCAGCGCCTGATTTGGCAATTCGGGATACGATCAGAAAGTCGCGCCCCATAACCGTGTCGGAAAGTTCCCAGTACCATTTGTCTTCAACTTTATGAACCGTAATGATCCCGGGATCGGAGACTGCTTTATTGGTAATGATATCACTGTAAGGTTTTAGTCCGGATTTGGATGTCGGCGCAGGACTTTTTTCTTCCTCATCATTTACTTCTTCTTTGTTTGTTTTTTTCTTTTGTGCCATTGATTCGTCCGAAATCGTAAGGATTAAGAACAGTGGGAGTAGTAATCTTAGAAAAGACATCATGTATATTTTGATTTTATTAGAATCGTCAATTTAAGCAGATATTTATTAAATTCGGGAAATTGCCCTGTTGAATTAAGAAAATTTTAAATTCAGCAAAGGCTGCTTTGTTTAAATTATTTTTTTCATAAATTGTGCCCTCCTTAAATACCAGGAAATAAAGACGTCGCAGTATTGACGTTTTGTTTGGATAACAATTAAAATTTAAAAACTAGAATCATGGCTGACACAAAACCAAGAGTAGCAGGTAAACCTCAGGAGCAAAACAATCTGATTTCATGGCTGGCGCCCATCATTTGTATTGTTGTAGGATACATTATATGGCGCTTTGTGCTGGGTAATCCGAATGGATTTAAAGAACCGGGAGAAGGCTTTTTCTGGCCAACTCATAAAGGTCCAAAGGATGCGTTAAGCCGTGTGTACGAGGGAGGTATCATTGTGCCTTTTCTGATTGGTTTGTTTTTAATGGTGGTGGCTTTTTCTATCGAACGTTATTTGACCATCAAAAAAGCCCTCGGAGCCGGTAAGGTTTCTGAATTTGTAAAAAACGTTCAGTTCCATCTGAGTTCAAAAAATATTGATGCGGCACTGGCAGCCTGCGATAAGCAACAGGGTTCTGTTGGCAATGTAATGAAAGCCGGTCTGAAAAAATATAAAGAAATGACCACTGAGACCGGTATGGATACTGATCAGAAAGTTCTGGCTATTCAAAAAGAAGTGGAAGAAGCGACAGCGTTGGAGTTGCCTATGCTGCAACAAAACATGGTGTTCCTTTCCACCATCACGTCACTCGGTACACTGATTGCCTTGTTGGGTACGGTACTTGGGATGATCCGTTCATTTGCTGCGTTGGGTGAAGAAGGAGCCGGAGGAGATGCGTCACAGCTCGCGGTAGGTATCTCGGAAGCCCTGTACAATACGGCGCTGGGTATCGCTACATCATCTTTTGCATTGATTATGTACAATGTATTTACTACGAAAATCGATTCAATTACATTCGGCATTGATGAATCCAGCTTTACGCTTACGCAAAGTTTTGCTACTCAGTACAAATAACAAGGCGTTAACGGATAAATCAATAAATTACAGGTCATGCCTAAACTTCAAATACAAAAAAAGAGTACCTGGGTGGATATGACGGCCTTTGTGGACGTATCCTTTCTGATACTTTCCTTTTTCATGCTGGCTACGAAATTCAAGCCACCGGAACTGGTGAATATCCAGAATCCCAAATCAGTCTCTTCTGAAAATATTTCCGATAAAGATGCGTTTAAGGTCACTTTTGATGCAGAGGGACGTTGTTTTATCAGTTTCAGCACCGATCAGGAAGCCAAGGAGCGTATTGTGAATATGCTGGGTGTTATTGAGCGTCAGAAAAATATTCCGCTTACACCGGAACAGAAAGCACGCTTTGTGAGTTTCTCGGTGAGTGGTATCGGGGTTCCGTTCAATCAGCTACCATCCTTGCTTCAGCTATCCGATGACCAGTACAAAGTCTTCAAGCAGCCGGGTATTCCCATTGCGGATTCATCTAATAATCAGTTGAATGACTGGATCAATGCCTTGTTGACCGGAAGTGGAGGCAGAAAGCCTGCCAATGTGATGCTGAACGGAGATAATGCCGCTCATTATCCGGAGTTTAAAAATATTCTGGCTGCCTTCAAGAAAAATGGCGTGTTCTCCTTTAAACTGGTGACGGCCATGGAGCCGGTGCCATCGGGAACGCCGCTTTCTAACAAGCAGGAAGAATTAAGAAAATAAATTGTGCATTCCTAAATCTTTCATTCAATGGGAGCAGATATAGACAGTTCGTCGCAGGGCCATGGTAAGAAAGGCCCCGGCGTCAAGAAACAGAAAAAAGTAGCTGCCAAGGTGGATATGACACCAATGGTTGATCTCGGTTTTCTGCTGATCACGTTCTTCATCTTTACCACCACCATGAGTTCTCCGAAAGCGTTTAAACTAAATGTGCCGGATGATTCAGCTAAAGAGGAAGAACAAACCCAGGCGAAAGCTTCCGGTGCTTTTACCATTATGCTGAGCAAAGAGAATCATGTGTATTATTATGAAGGGCAGCTGTTACCGGACGGCTCAAACTTTAAATCAACCAACTTCAAGGATCTTCGTTCGGTTATTCTGGATAAAAAAGCCCGGACTCCTGAAAAAGATCTGGTCGTTATCATTAAACCCAACGAATCAGCTAATTATAAAAATGTGGTGGATGTTCTGGATGAAATGACCATAGCCGATATCAAGCGGTATGCGATGGTAGATATTTCTCAGGGAGAATCAGATCTGATTCGTGTAACGGAAGGCGGTAAATAATAAAGTGTTATTGAGCGTTATAGAAACAAAACAAACTTCAACTTAGCATGGAAGGAAATAAAATAATGAGTTCCGATTTTTTAGATCTGCTGTTTGAAGGCAGAAATAAAATATACGGTGCTTACGAATTAAGAAGAAATTATCAGAAGCGTCTGAAGCTGGCTCTGGCAGTAACGTTATCGGTTATTTTACTGATTTTCCTAATCGCATTTATCACCAATAAGATAAGCGATATGGATACATCCAAAGTAAAAGTACAGGAGGTAACACTGACGGATATCAAGCAGGAGGAGGAAATGAAAATTGAACCTCCGCCACCGCCACCGCCACCGGCTCCCGAGCCGCCAAAGATCGAGATCACGAAATTTACCCCGCCTAAGATCGTAGAGGATGAAAAATTTGAAGAAAAGAATGAGGTGAAAGAACAGGAAGAAATCACCAATGTGGGTAAAATTGATCAGGAAGGTATCAAGGATCCCGAAGTGGTTAACCCACCTAAAGTGGAAGAAGATACGAAAGTGGTAGAAGCGCCTATTGATGACAATCAGATCTTTACCAAAGTAGAAGTGGAAGCCCAGTTTCCGGGTGGTGAAGAGAAATGGAACAAATATGTGTACAATACCATCATGCGTTCAATTGATGATTTAGTGGAAGATGGTCAGGCCGGAACAGTCGAAGTACAGTTTATTGTGGATAAGGAAGGTAATGTAAGTAGCGTAGAAGCGATGAATATGAAAGGTTCTGTATTGGCAAGGGTGGCAACGGATGCTATCAAGAAAGGACCCAAATGGGTGCCTGCCATTCAAAACGGCAGACAGGTAAAAGCCTGGCGTCGTCAGAAGATTAAATTCGTATTGCCGGATGAATAAGACATTTGAAATAATGAGTATGAAATGATATCATCCCCATCGTCCTGCGATGGGGATATTTTTTGGTATATAATGGTGTTACCTTTGTAATATGTATGGAAAATTAACGGGATGGGATGATACGATCGTAGCATTGGCAACACCTCACGGAGCAGGTGCCATCGGTGTGATCCGTTTGAGCGGAACAAACGCAATCGATATTGTCAATAAACACTTCAGATCAAAAGATCTGTTGAGTCAGTCATCTCATACAGCACATGTTGGTCTGTTAAGGAGTGAAAATAAGGTGTTGGACGAAGTGGTGGTGACACTTTTTAAATCCCCTAAAAGTTATACAGGCGAAGATGTTGTAGAGATCAGTTGTCATGGCTCTGCTTATATTCTGGAGCAGGTCATCCATACAATGATCGCATCCGGCGCGCGGCTCGCTAAACCCGGTGAGTTTACCTTAAGGGCTTTTCTGAAAGGGAAACTGGACCTTACTCAGGCAGAAGCGGTGGCTGATTTGATTGCCAGTAATACGGAGTCGAGTAAAAATGCTGCCTTGCATAATATAAGAGGCGGATTTTCCCTGGTGCTAAAATCATTAAGAGATCAGCTGATTCAGTTTTCTTCGCTGATTGAACTCGAACTCGACTTTTCACAGGAGGATGTGGAGTTTGCTGACCGAACAAGACTTTATGCTTTACTTACTGAAGCGAAGAAAATTGTATATGATCTGTTAGCATCATTTCATTTGGGAAATGTAATTAAGCAAGGCGTGAGTGTGGCCATTGTCGGAAAGCCCAATGCCGGTAAATCTACTTTATTGAATGCATTACTCAAAGAGAACAGAGCCATTGTGAGTGATATTGCCGGTACTACGCGAGATACAATTGAAGAAGTGTTGAACATAGATGGGATTTTATTCCGGTTGATCGATACGGCCGGCATCCGGGAAAGTATTGATGCTATTGAAGTGATAGGGGTGGAGAAGAGTATAGAGAAGATGAAAACTGCTGATCTGGTATTGTATTTGTTTGATGTGGGGGATATGACACCGGCGGAACTTGAAGCAGCGTCACTGATCGTGCAAGAGCATAATGCAAGTTTTATTTTGGTTGGAAATAAATTAGATGTTGTTGGCGCGGAACAAGTATCGCAAAAATTTACCGGTCTGGATGTATTGTATATTTCTGCAAGTGCGGGTATACATTTGGATTTGTTGAAAACACGATTAACAGAAAAAGTTTTACAGGGGCAGGTGCAGACGGAGAGTACTATTGTGACCAACGCCCGTCATTATGAAGCACTGCAGCAGGTGGCCGGTGCTTTAGAGGATACCTTGAAAGGAATGAATGAACAATTACCCGGCGATTTGATTGCGCTGGATATCCGGAGATGTCTGCATTATCTTGGTGAGATCACCGGCGAAATTACCAATGAGGATCAGCTGGATTATATTTTTAGTAAGTTTTGTATCGGAAAGTAAATCCTATTCTTGATGAATTATAAAGTGATTCTTGTTATAAAAATGTAATCGTCATTTACTTTTGGTTGGTAAACAAAGTCAACTCCCTGCCATAATGAAAATCTTTCAGCAGGCGTTTCATTTCCTCTGGAGATACATCTATGACTCCCTGGTCTCTGAGTTTATTCAGCCGGTTGATTTCGCGGTATGACAGATGACCATCGAGTAAAAATCCGAGTATCAGGATCTTCTCGAGTATGTTTTTCAAATCGTGTTCGGCATGCTTGTATTTAGACAGAAAGTTGTCAGAAATAATATGAACTTTTTCTTTTGATATTTGCAATTCATTCATGATCATTTCTGATAACAGATAATGATTGCGGTGATAGTCACGCTTAGAGGTCACAATAAATTGGAGCAAATCATAGGTGAGTTCTTTTTCCTGCATGGTCAGAGGACGACAATTTATGACCGTTTTCCGGAGAATATCAATATATGCTCTGCCCACGAGCATAATTCTTGTCTGTTGTATAATGGATCTCGTAGCCCATGCATTCCAAAAGGCAAAGATGGGGGCGCCTGCCAAGTCCAACACCATTCTGGTTGCATATCGCCCCAGCAGTTTCCCAAAAATATATCTGACGACATAATTGCTGATAGTGGCTTTCAGTTTGAAAAAAATATTCATCAGCGTAACATACACTTTACTCAAACCCAGGTAGGGGAAGAGTCCCAGTTCATGAATTTCCTGCGACTGAATCATCTTGCTGAAGTGAATAATTGTGTTCTCAATATCTTTATCTTTTCTATTGTTCTCATTTACATACCCAAGTGCCTGGGCAATCTGAAAAGTGCTGTATATATCCAACAGGGTAAGTAGAAAAATTTCAACAATAATCAAAAAGATACCATAGACTGTGGACAGTACCGGTATGTCAATGGTCTGATCGATATAAGGGATATGGAATTGGTTTACTTCCTGGAAAACATCAATATAATGAGTTGGATAAATCAATATTAGTACCATGACGGCTCCCAGAACAGCAGATAATGAGATCGCTAATCGTTCTGTTCTTCTGATTCTGATACTTTCTTCTGCAGAGATCAGATGAATTTGACCATCATGATTAATGAGTCTCAGCGGAATTGCCTGATAAAAAATTGTATATAACTTCTTCATGTGCAGTTAGTCAGATATTTACTATAAAATTACTGATGCCGAGCGCATCTTTTATTGGGAGGATTTGTTTTGTTTTTGCAGCGTAGCCCTTTTTTGGTAATGGCAATACATTGAAAAGATGACGGTAGTCTTTCATTCATTACAGGTTGAGATTTTTTATCAGATGGTTCTATTGAACTTTTTATGCTGACTTTCTGCCATGCCCATGCGGTAGGATTGCATACCCCTTCGAGCATTTTTTCTTCTTGATCCGGCAGCTGAGGGAAGAAATCAATTCCTGTCATGTTCTCGACACTGTCAATACTCACAGAGAATTCGGTTAAACTGTTTCTGGATGGCAGATTCGGTAAAATAAAACCGATGGCTTTTTTTTCTGGTAAAGTATAATCCAGGATCACTTTATAATAGTAGTCCGGAACGGCCACTTTATTAGGACCGATGACCGGCAGGCCGGGTGTGAGAACAGGACCCGTTACAACATAAACAGCTTCATATTCACGCGCCCAAACTCGTACCTGATTCTCCAGGTTTTTCCAGATGCCCCGGTTAAATGATTTGTTTTGGGGCGACATATTGCTGTAATAAAAAGACTCTTTCATCGTAGATAAAGACCAGCCCATATCTGCTGCGGGAGCAAGATGTCCGCGATCATATCCTGAACCTGCATAATCAGCATGATCCGCACTTTTTGTTTTGATCGCAGGATCCGGCATAAACTTATCTGACCTTTTGAACTTTGCATAGGTTTCCTGGCCGGTTAATTCATATGCAACCCAGGCAGCTTGTTCAAACGTTTCTGCATAATTCAATGTAAATCCGGCGTGTTTAATAATGATGTCGGATTTTTCTTTATGTGGCAACCCCAAATCCTGTTCAATGTTTGTGGAAGAATTTCTTTTCTGAGGACATCCGCTATAAGATAAAAATACGTAGATTACTATGAGAACGAAATGTTTGATGCGATTCATGGATTAAATTTAAACAGATTATTTGTATTTTATACATCATCATCAAATACCCTCTATTTTTGCGCCATAACCTTTCATAAATACAATGATTCATTACACAAAAATTAAATGTTTAAGAAATGCTTTCATTCTGCCATGCAGTTTTTTGCTAACTTTTTTAATTCCACTATCTGTTCTGCATGCACAGGTTTTAAACCTTGACAGAGAAGTAACTGCTGATTCATTAAAAAAGAAATATTCTTTTGCTGGTACATTCTTCTTGTCTTCTGACAAACAAAAAAATAACTTGCTCGATGTGTCAGGCAATCTGGAATTCAATCGGATATTCAAAAATAAATATGTACTGATCTCTTTATTCAGATCCGATGCGGTTTTTAACGGTGATCAGATGATTCAAAACGAAGGGATGTGTCATCTGAGATACCGGGACAATGATCACCGCAAGCTCAGTACGGAAATTTTTGCCCAATATCAGTGGAATGGCGCCTGGGGAATGATTTTCAGAAACTTATATGGAAGTAATCTGCGGGTTAAAATATTTGAGAAAGAACATCGTGATTTGTATGGAGGTATCGGTGGGTTTTATGAAATAGAAAGATGGGATTGGAGGGGGGTTAAATCAGAACTGATTCCATTAGAGGCTAAAAATATTGCCCGTGAAATGTG
>Ga0315906_10002067_pt1 | contig 28859 bp, 24 predicted proteins | sample LakEriMetagenome_4_FD_203526 | JGI IMG/M metagenome (GOLD analysis project Ga0315906, IMG submission 203526) | Freshwater fungal communities from buoy surface, Lake Erie, Ohio, United States - Buoy 2 MA122 | ecosystem: Environmental > Aquatic > Freshwater > Lake > Lake biofilm | place: USA...
GCGGCAACGTGCTGATGCTGGACGAGCCCTCCAACGACCTGGACGTGGAAACCCTGCGCGCGCTGGAAGAGGCCTTGCTGGAGTTTGCCGGCAGCGCCATGGTCATCAGCCATGACCGCTGGTTCCTGGACCGCATCTGCACCCACATCCTGGCCGCCGAGGGCGACAGCCAGTGGTTCTTCTTCGACGGCAACTACCAGGAGTACGAGGCCGACAAGAAGAAGCGCCTGGGCGAGGAGGGCGCGCGGCCTAAGCGCGTGCGCTTCAAGTCGATCTGAGCAGAGGCTTCACACCACGGCCCTGAGGGAATACCGTGCTGCTGCGACGCTGAGCTTGTTCTGGTTCACACTGCGGGGCTGAAACCCTCTGCAGGTGCGAACCGATGATCCCGAGACTTCCCTTTGCGCCGGCCGCCTTGATGGCGGCCGTGTTCATCCTGGCGGGTTGCGCCACGGCGCCCCGCACCGGTGACGCCGCAGCCGCTGCTGCTCAGGCGGACCCGCAGAAGGTGGCCGCCCCAGCTTCGGCGCCCGGCGCTGTCCCGCCCGCGGCGGCCGCCTCGGCGCCAGCGGGTGCTTCGGCGGGTGCCGCCACGGGCGCGCGACCGCCTGCAGGGGCAGCACCTGCCAGCCCACCAGGCGGCCCACCAGGCAGCCCCCAGCCTTTTGCCACCGTCATCAAGGACGCAAAGAAGACCGACGGTCTGTTCACGGTATGGCAGAAAGACGACAAGGTCTGGCTGGAACTCAGGCCCGAAGATTTCGACAAGCCCTTCTTCCTCTCGCCCAAGATTGCCCGTGGCATTGGGGAGATGCGGCTCTTCGGCGGCTCGATGGCCAGCAGTTGGGGGCGCTATGGCCGCCCGCAGATCGTGCAGTTCCGCAAGGTGCATAACCAGGTGCGCATGCTGGCGGTGAACACCGAGTTCATCGCCCAGGCGGGCACGCCTGAAGCGCGCGCGGTGTCGGCCGCCTTCTCCCCCAGCCTGCTGTCCAGTACGCCAGTGGCGAGCCAGCCGCACCCGGAACGCAAGACGGTGCTGGTGGAGGCCAACGCGCTGTTCGTCAACGACATGCTGGGCCTGGGCATGGCCCTGAGCCGGGGCTTTCGCCAGGGCTACAGCTTCGATGCCCGCCACTCGGGCATCGACCGCGTGCGTGCCCAGGCGGACCTCGTGGTGTTCGAGGTCACCAGCCACTACGCAACGCCGAGTCTGAGCTTCCCCACGCCGGGCGCAGCACCGCCCGGGGCCCCTGCCCCCACCACGCCGGCCGGGCTGCCGGATGCCCGCAGCATGTTCTTCGGCCTGCACTACTCGCTGGGCAGGTTGCCCGAGGTGCCCATGACACCGCGCCGGGCGGACGCGCGCGTGGGCCACTTCACCACCAACGTGCAGGACTTCACCAGCGATCTGGCGCGCACGCCCAAGCAGCGTTTTGCCAACCGCTGGCGCCTGGAGAAGAAGGACCCCGCGGCCGCTTTGTCCGAACCGGTCAAGCCCATCACCTACTGGCTGGACAAGACCATCCCGCAGGCCTACCGCGGCGCCATCACCGAAGGCATCCTGGAGTGGAACAAGGCCTTCGAGAGGATCGGTTTCAAGAACGCCATCGCCGTCAAGCAGCAGGCTGACGATGCCGACTTCGACACGCTGGACCTGGGGGTCGCTTCCGTGCGCTGGATGACGAATGCGCAGCCGAGCTTCGGCGCCATCGGGCCCAGCCACATGGACCCGCGCACGGGCGAGATCCTGGACGCCGACATCGGCTTCGAGAGCCTGTCGTCGCGCAGCCTGCGGGCCACCCGCGCCCAGGTGCTGGGCAAGGGCTTCACGGCCGACTGGGGCAGCCTGTTGCAGGCGGCCGATGCCTTGCGTGAGGGGCTGCTGCCCAGCGCGGCATCGGCCGGCCATGTGCATGGTGAAGCCTGTCTGCACGGCGACCATGCTGCCGAGCAGATGAGCTACGCCCTGGACGTGCTGGAGGCCCGTGGCGAACTCGATCCTTCCAGCCCCGACGTGCAGCAGTTCGTGCTGGACTATCTCAAGGATGTGACGATGCACGAGGTGGGCCACACCCTGGGCCTGCGTCACAACTTCCGTTCCTCGCGCATCTACACCGAGCAGCAACTCTCGGACGAGACCTTCACGCGCGCCAACAGTCTGGCCGGCTCGGTCATGGAGTACGCCCCCATCAACCTGCCCCGTCCGGGACAGAAGGGCGGCACCGCCTGGCAGCTGGCCCTGGGGCCGTATGACTTCTGGGCCATCGAATACGCCTACAAGCCCATCGACCCGAAGAACGAGGCAGCCGAGCTGCAACGCATCGCCTCGCGCAACGCGGAGCGGGAACTGGCCTACGGCACCGACGAGGACAACTCGCTGGGCATCGACCCGGAGTCGCTGACCTTTGACCTGGGCGACGACCCGGTGGCGTTCGCGAAGAAGCGCTTTGACATCGGTCGCGACCTGATCTCGCGCCAGGAAAGCCGGGTGCTCAAGCCCGAGGTCGACTACTCGGTGTTGCGTCGCTCGGTGACCTATGCGGTGCGTGACATGGGCCGCGCCGCAGGCATCCTGGCCCGCCAGATCGGCGGCGTGCGCACGCTGCGCGACCACCCCGGCACCGGGCGCGACCCGCTGCAGCCCGTGTCGGCCGCTGTGCAGCGCGAGGCGCTGGAGGCCTTGTCTCAAGGCGTCATGTCGGCCGACAGCCTGAAGCTCAGCCCGGCCCTGCAGCGCAAGCTCGCGCCCAGCTTTGAGGACCGCACCGACGCCCTGTTTGGCGACATGCAGCCGGTGGAGACCGACTTTTCCATCGACGCCTTCGTCGCGCAGTTGCGCAAGGCCCTGCTGGCCCAGCTCACCAGTGACGGCGTGGCCAGCCGGCTGCTGGACAGCGTGGGCAAGCTGCCGCCGGGCGAAGCCTTCCCGGTGTCCGAGCTGTACGCCCGCCTGCGGGCTGACATCTGGAGCGAGCTGGCCGCAGCCGCCGACATTGCGCCAGCGCGCCGTGAATTGCAGCGCGAGCATCTGAACCGCATCGCCAGCCAGATCCTGCGGCCGACGGCTGCCAGGGCGGACACGCGCAGCCTTATGCGCGCGGAAGCCTTGGCCTTGCAGAAGAGCTTGAAGGCGGCCGCCGTGCGCCCGCAGTGGAGTGCCGAAGCGCGCGCCCACCTGCAGGACAGCCTGGACCTGCTGAGCGAGGCCCTGGCCGCGAAGATGCAGCGCGCCGGTCTCTGAGCCGCAGGGGCTCAGGCCAGCGCTTCGGTCCGGGTCAACAGCCAGGCCAGCGCTTCGCCGCTGACCAGGGGCGACAGCTCCGCACGCACGCGGGCGTGGTAGGCGTTCAGCCAGGCCACCTCATCGTCGCGCAGCAGGCTGCGCTCGATGCAGCGCGTGTCGATCGGGCACAGCGTGAGCGTCTCGAACTCCAGCATCTCGGCGAAGGTGGCGCCCTCGGCCGTCTGCGCGGCGACGTTCATCACCAGGTTCTCGATGCGCACGCCCCACTGACCGGGCCGGTAGACGCCGGGCTCGATGGAGGTGATCATGCCCGGCTCCATGGCCATGGAGGCGTCCGGGATGGCCTTGCTGATGCTCTGCGGACCTTCGTGCACGTTGAGGAAGTAGCCCACGCCGTGGCCGGTGCCGTGGCCGAACTCGAGGCCCTCCTGCCACATGGGCGCACGCGCCAGCGCGTCCAGCATGGGGCTGAGCGTGCCGCGTGGAAAGCGCGTCCGGCTCAGGTTCATCGTGCCCTTGAGCACCAGGGTGTAATCGCGCTTCATGGCCGCGGTGGGCTCGCCGATGGGCCAGACGCGGGTGATGTCGGTGGTGCCGCCCAGGTACTGGCCGCCGGAGTCGATGAGCAGCAGGCCGTCGCCATCGAGGGCCGCGAAGGACTCGGGCGTGGCGCGGTAGTGCGGCATGGCGCCGTTGGCGTTGAAGCCGGCGATGACGGGAAAGCTCAGGCCCACGAAGCCGGGCCGGCGGGCGCGGGCGGCGCTCAGGTGCTCGTCGACGGTCAGTTCGGTCAGGCGCAGCGCGCCCGGTACGTTGGCACGCTGGCGGGCCAACGCCGCCTCGAACCAGGCGTAGAACTCGCACTGGGCCGCACCGTCCTGACGCATGGCCTCGCGGATGTGCACGGCCTCGTCGGCCGTCTTGCGGCTCTTCAGCAGCGTGCTCGGGTTGATGGCCTCGACCACGCGCACCATGGCCGGCATATGCTGGCGCAGGCCGAAGGTCACGCGTTTGGGGTCGATCAGCAGCACCTGGTCTGCGGGCAGGGCCGCGAGGGCCGCACCGGCTTGCGCGTACGGTGCCAGGTGCACGCCGTCGGCCGCCAGGCGGGCGGCCAGGCTGGCGTCCACCTTGCCCTCGGCGACGAACAGCGTGGCCTGCTGCGCATCGATCAGCAGATGCGCGAGGAACACCGGGTTGTAGGAGACGTCTGCGCCGCGCAGGTTGGTGATCCAGGCGATGTCGTCCACGGTGGAGACGAAGTGCTGGCTGGCATCGTGTCGCACCATGGCCTCGCGCACTTGCGCCAGCTTGGCCGCACGCGGCAGGGGGGCGTAGGGGGGCAGGTGCTCGTAGACCGGCTGCGGTGGCAGGCCCGGGCGCTCGGGCCAGATGGCATCCACGGGGTCGAGGTCGGTACGCAGCAGCACGCCGGCGCGGTCCAGCGTGGCCTTCAGGGCCTGCGCGGCGGCCAGGCCCAGCACCTGACCGTCCACCGCCACGCTGCGGCCCGCCGGCACATGCGCGGCCAGCCAGTCCAGGTGCATCGCCGAGCTGCCGGTGGGGATCTTCACCAGTTCGATGCCGCTGCCGGCCAGCTCGGCCTCGGCCTGCACCCAGTAGCGGCTGTCGGCGAACACGGCCGCTTCGTCCACCGTCACCACCAGCGTGCCCATCGAGCCGGTGAAGCCCGAGAGCCACTGGCGTGCCTGCCAGCGCACGGGCAGGTACTCGCTCAGGTGCGGGTCAGCGCTGGGCACGAGCAGCGCGTGCACGCCCAGGCGCTGCAGTTCGTCGCGCAATTGGTCGATGCGCAGTCGGTGGGGAGAGGTGCGGGTGTCCATGGGTGCGATGCTACCCGCAGGCGCGCAGCGGTGCGCGGCCTGTTTGCAGTGTTGCCGCGGACATCACGCAGGCTCAGAACCCGGCGGCCTCAGAGGGACCAGGAAAACTGCACGTGCCATCCGCCCTCGGTGCGCGCCGCCGCGACGGCAGGTGTTCCCCCGCGGGGGCTGGACCAGGTCCGCGCCATCCACTCCGATACGGCCAGGGACCCCGCCACGTCCAGCCAGTCGTGTCGGCGGGCCTGCACCCGTGTCCAGCCCACCGCAGCCGCGCCCGCATAGAGCGGCCAGGCGACTTCAATGCCGTACCGCTGGTTGACGTGGGCCGCCACGGCGAAAGCCCGGGCGGCGTGACCGGAAGGAAAGGACAGGTCGTTGCTGCCGTCGGGTCGCGTCCGGTTGGTGCCCTGTTTGAGCGATTCAGCGATGACCACGCTGCTGGTCCAGGTGAAAGCCAGCTGGCGTACTCCTTCCCGGTCCCCCAGCCACCACTGGGCGGCTGCGGCGCCCAGTGGCATGGCAAAACTCATCACGGTGCCGGCATCCGTGGCCCGGGGGTCGTCCGCTGCCTGGGTGCGGCCGACAGCGATGGCAAGCACGATGGCCGTCAGGGCGGGCAGAACTGCTCTCCATGCGTCTGGGCCTCGGCCGGCGCCCAGGCGGCACAGGCGATCAGGGGCGATGTAGGACGGGACGAACGGGGGCCAGGCGCGCATGACGTCGAGGATGCTAGGTCGCTGGCCATGCCCCCGCTGCGTCTGAGGTCGGCGACTACAGGTCCGTGCGCAGCTTCCAGATCTCGGGGAAGAGCACCACGTCCAGCATCTTGCGAAGGTAGCCCACCCCGCTGGTGCCGCCCGTGCCGCGCTTGAAGCCGATGATGCGCTCCACGGTGGTGAGGTGGCGAAAGCGCCACAGGCGGAAGGCGTCCTCCAGGTCGGTCAGCTCCTCGCCCAGTTGGTACAGGTCCCAGTGTTGTTCGGGCTGGCGGTAGACCTGTAGCCAGGCGGCTTCGACTTCATCGCTTGATACATAGGGCTCGCGCCAGTCGCGTGCGGTGTGGGATGCAGGCACCGGCAGCCCGCGGCGCGCCAGCAGGCGCAGGCTCTCGTCGTAGAGCGAGGGCGCCTCGTAGGCGGCCTGCACATGGCCCAGCAGGTCCGGCCTGTGGACGTGGGGCTTGAGCATGGTCGCCTTCTTGTTGCCCAGGGCGAATTCGATGCAGCGGTACTGCCAGCTCTGGAAGCCGCTGGAGCTGGCCAGGTAGCTGCGGATCGCGCTGTATTCGGGCGGTGTCATGGTGGCCAGCACGTCCCAGGCGTGCACCAACTGCTCCATGATGCGGCTCACCCGGGCCAGCATCTTGAAGGCGGTGGGAAGGCGGTCCTGCGAGACGGCATGGATGGCGGCGTGCAGCTCGTGCAGCATCAGCTTCATCCACAGCTCGCTGGTCTGGTGCTGCACGATGAACAGCATCTCGTTGTGGTCGGGCGAGCGCGGGTGCTGGGCGTTGAGCACCTTGTCCAGGTGCAGGTAGTCGCCATAGCTCATCTCGGTGGAGAAGTCGGTCTGTGCTCCCTCGAGCTGGTCATCGTCCTCTTGCGTGCGGGGAGGCTTCACACCCTCAGGCTCATCGTCACCGTATCCGAAGGGGCAGCTCATCTCAGTGCCTTTGCAAGGTGCCGGTGCACGCCAGCGGGCAAGCCGGCGCGCGGGTCAGCGGGGGTGTGGAGGGGCCTGTCTTGGGCACTCAAGTCACCTGTTGTCGTTGCTGGAATCGGGCTTCGCGCCAGGCGCCACCGTCCAGCACCTGGCGCAGATGCTCCACGGCGTCCCACACCTCGGCATGGCCGATGTACAGCGGCGTGAAGCCGAAGCGCAGCACGTCGGGCGCGCGGAAGTCGCCGATCACGCCGCGCTCGATCAGCGCCTGCACGATGGCGTAGGCCCCTTCGTCACGCGCCAGGCAGACCTGCGAGCCGCGCTGCGCATCGTCGGTGGGCGAGACCAGCCGCAAGCCGTGGCCGGCGCAACGCGCCTGCACCAGTTCGGCGAACAGCCGGGTCAGGGCCAGTGACTTCGTTCGCAGCGCCGCCATGCCGCCCAGCGGCTCGGCGGCGAGCACCGTGTCCACGCCGCACTCCAGTGCCGCCAGCGAGAGCACGGGCGGCGTGCCGCACAGGTAGCGGGTGATGCCAGGTGCCGGGCGGTAGTCCGGCGTGAACTCGAAGGGTGCGGCATGGCCTATCCAGCCGGCCAGCGGCTGCCAGGCGCTGCTCACATGCCGGCGGTGCGCCCACACGAAGGCGGGCGCTCCGGGTCCGCCGTTGAGGTACTTGTAGCCGCAGCCCACGGCGAAGTCGGCCCCGGCGGTGTTCAAGTCCACCGGCAGGGCGCCAGCGGAGTGCGCGAGGTCCCAGACGGTGAGCGCACCTGCCGCGTGGGCCTGCGCCGTGAGCGCGGCCATGTCGTGCATGTGCCCGGTGCGGTAGTTGACGTGGGTGAGCGTCAGCACTGCCACGTCCTGGCCGCGGGCGCCGGACAGCCTGGCCGGGATCTCCTCGGCCTCCAGCAACTCCAGGCGGGCGCCGTGTTGCTGCGCCAGCGACTGCGCGATGTAGAGGTCGGTGGGGAAGTTGCTGCGTTCGCTGACGATGACGTCGCGCCGGGGGCTGTGGGCGGCCTCGCCGTCGGCGCCAGGGGCTGGCTCATGGCGGGTGACGCCCGCCAGGTGCAGGGCCGCGCTCAGCACCTTGAACAGGTTCACCGAGGTGGAGTCGGCCACCACCAGCTCACCTGGGGCGGCGCCCACCAGTCGGGCGATCTTGTCGCCCACGCGTTGCGACAGGGCCATCCAGCCCGCACTGTTCCAGCTGCGGATCAGTCCCTGGCCCCACTCCTGCTGCACCACCTGTGCCACCCGGGCCGCGGCCGCAGTCGGCAGCACCCCGAGGGAGTTGCCGTCCAGGTAGATGAGGCCGGGCGGGATGGAAAACTGCGTGCGCAACGTTCCCAGGGGGTCCTGGCGGTCCAGGGCTTCGCAGTCGGCGCGGGTGATCGGGCTGAAAGGGGTCATGGGGCTCGGCGGTAGAGGCACAAGTGGCGCGGGGGGACAGGCGTGGGGTCGCGCCTCAGCTCAGGGCGCGCAGCACGGCGCGCACGGGCGAGGCATCGGCGGTGGTGAGCTTCAGGGGCAGGGCGATCAGTTCGTAGTCGCCCTCGGGCACCTGCTGCAGCACCAGGTTCTCCAGCACCCGAAGGTCGCGACGGCGCAGCACCTGGTGGGCAGAGAGGTCCTTGCTGTCAGCGGGGTCGATGCTGGCGGTGTCGATGCCGATGAGACGAACGCCGAGATCGGCCAGCCGCTCCAGGGCCTGTGGGTCCACGCCGGACAGCTCACCATCCCAGACATCGCCCGGGTGTTGCCGGTAGGTGCGCACCAGCACCCGTGGCGGCAGCGAAGCGTCTACGGCGTGTGCCAGGTGGGCCCAGGTCACCAAGGGCCTCGCGTCCAGCGCATGGATCACCCGGCACGGCCCCAGGTAGGGCTCCAGATCGAGCGCGCCCACGGCGGCGCCGTCGGGCGCGTAGTGCAGGGGGGCGTCCGCGTGCGCGCCCACATGGGAGCTCAGGGTGAGGCTGCTGACGTTGACCGGGCACACGCCCTCCAGCGTCCAGGTCCATTGCTGGGCGTAAGGCGTGTCGCCAGGAAAGACGGGTGAACCCGCGTGCACCGGCGGCGAAATGTCCCAGAGGCGAGAGGGCATGGCAGGGTAGTGTTCATCAGGGTCAACCCGGGTGGGCTCGGGCCTGTTGAAAAATAGTTTAGTTGTAAAGTAATTCGAGGCTTGAAACCCATCCATCAAGGAGCCCCATGGCCTGCGTCGATACCTTTGCGCCCGACCGCCTGCCCCCACCCGAGGCCCTGCCGGAATTCGTGTTCGACCTGCCGGAACTGCGCTTGCCGGCGCGTCTGAACTGCGCGGCTGAGTTGCTGGACCGCTGGGTCTCTGCCGGGCAGGGGCACCGGCGCTGCCTCATCGCGGCCGATGGCACGATGTGGAGCTACGCCCAATTGCAGACCCATGTCAACCGCCTGGCGCGCGTGCTGGTGGAAGACCTGGGTCTCGTGACGGGGCAGCGCGTGCTGCTGCGGGGCGCCAACAGCCCCATGCTGGCGGCCTGCTTCCTGGCGGTGTTCAAGGCGGGCGGCATTGCCGTGGGCACGATGCCATTGCTGCGCGCGCAGGAGTTGTCCACGATCATCGACAAGGCGCAGATCGACCTGGCGCTGTGCGATGCACGCCTGGCGGCAGACCTGGCGGCAGCGCAGGAGCGTGCGCCGCACCTGAAGACCGTGCTGCACTTCAACGGTGGGGAGCACTCGCCGCTGGAGCAGGCGATGGCGGCCAAGCCGGCCACCTTCGAGTGCGCGGATACCGCGGCCGACGACACCTGCTTGATGGCCTTCACCTCGGGCACCACCGGCCAGCCCAAGGCGGCCATGCACTTCCACCGCGACGTGATGGCGGCCTGCGCCTGCTGGCCCCCGCATGTGCTGCGCCCCCAGGCTGACGATGTGTTCATCGGCAGCCCGCCCCTGGCCTTCACGTTCGGGCTCGGGGGCTTGCTGGTCTTTCCGATGGCCGTCGGCGCAGCCACGGTGCTGCTGGAAAAGGCCAGCCCGGACGTGCTGCCGGCGGCCATCGCCCAGCACCGCGCTTCCGTGCTGTTCACGGCTCCGACCTCCTACCGTGCGATGGCGGGCGTGGTGGCGCAGCACGACCTGTCGTCGCTGCGCAAGTGCGTCAGCGCCGGCGAGGCCTTGCCGGCCGCCACGCGCGCGCTGTGGAAGCAGGCCACCGGCATCGAGATCATCGACGGCATCGGCTCCACCGAGATGTTCCACATCTTCATCTCATCGGACGAGGCCCACGCCAAGCCGGGCGCCACCGGCCTGCCCGTGCCGGGCTACCGCGCGATGGTGGTGGACGAGAACTTTCACGCGGTGCCCCGGGGCACCGTCGGGCGGCTGGCGGTCAAGGGCCCGACGGGCTGCAAGTACCTGGACGACCCTCGTCAGGCGAGCTATGTGCAGCACGGCTGGAACCTCACAGGCGACGCCTATCTGGTGGACGAGGACGGGCAGTTCGTCTACCAGGCGCGCACCGACGACATGATCATCTCCGGCGGCTACAACATCGCCGGGCCAGAGGTGGAGAGCGCGTTGCTGCTCCACCCGGCCGTGGCCGAGTGCGGTGTGATCGGTGTGGCCGATGCCGACCGCGGCCAGATCGTCAAGGCCTTCGTCGTGCTCAGGCCCGGCCAGGGGGCTGACGACGCCATGGCCAAGGCCCTGCAGGACTTCGTCAAGCAGACCATTGCGCCCTACAAGTACCCCCGCGCGGTGGAATTCTGCGACAGCCTGCCGCGCACCGAGACCGGCAAGCTGCAACGCTTCAAGCTGAGGACCGCACCATGACCATCACCGTTCTTCAGCCCGCCGGCTGGGCCGCACCCAAGGGCTATGCCAACGGCGTGGCCGCCACGGGCTTGCAGGTGTTCGTGGCGGGCCAGATCGGCTGGAATGCACAGTGTGCTTTCGACAGCGACGACCTGGTGGCGCAGGTGCGCCAGGCCCTGGCCAACGTCAAGGCCGTGCTGGCCGAGGCCGGCGCGCAGCCGCAGCACATCACGCGCATGACCTGGTACCTGGTCGACAAGCGCGAGTACCTCAAGCGCGGGCGCGAGATCGGGGCCGTTTTTCGCGAGGTCATCGGCCACTACGGCATCGCCATGACCGCGGTGCAGGTGGCGGGCCTGATCGAAGACCGGGCCCAGGTGGAAATCGAAGTCACGGCGGTGGTGCCTCAAGGTTGATCGGCTCCGACTCCGACGCGGCCTGCGCGCCGGATCGCCTCGCTCGCCTTCTCCCGCAGCGTGCCCTACATCACCGCCCCGAGCTGCCAGGGCACGAACTCGTTCTGCCCGTAGCCGTGCTGTTCGCTCTTGGTGGCGCGGCCCGAGGCCGTGTCCAGCATCAGGCGGAAGATGCGCTCGCCCACCTCGTCCACCGTCTCCAGCCCGTCGACGATGGTGCCGCAGTCGATGTCGATGTCTTCCTGCTGCTTGGTCCACAGGGCCGTGTTGGTGGACAGCTTCAATGAAGGACTGGGGGCGCAGCCGTAGGCCGAGCCTCGGCCGGTGGTGAAGCAGATCAGGTTCGCGCCGCCGGCCACCTGGCCGGTGGCGGAGACGGGGTCATAGCCCGGCGTGTCCATGTAGACGAAGCCGCGCGCCTTCACACTTTCGGCAAACTCCACCACGTCCACCAGGTTGGTGGTGCCGCTCTTGGCAATCGCGCCCAGGCTTTTCTCCAGGATGGTGGTCAAGCCCCCGGCCTTGTTGCCGGCGGAAGGGTTGTTGTCCATCTTCATGCCGTTGCGCGCGGTGTAGGCCTCCCACCAGGCGATGCGCGCCAGCAGCTTGTCGGCCACCTCTGCGCTGACGGCACGGCGGGTGAGCAGGTGCTCGCCGCCATAGATCTCTGGCGTCTCCGACAGCAGGGCCGTGCCGCCGTGGCGCACCAGGCGGTCCACCGCGGCGCCGAGCGCCGGGTTGGCGCTGATGCCGGAGTAGCCGTCGCTGCCGCCGCACTGCAGCCCCACGGTCAGGTGGCTGGCGGCCACTGGCTGGCGCTTCGCTCGGTTGGCATGCGGCAGCATCTTCTTGATGAGCTCCACCCCACGGGTCACCGTCTTGGCGGTGCCGCCCGTGTCCTGGATGCTGAAGGTCTGCAGGTTCGCACCTTCCTCCAGCCCTTCCTGGGCGATCAGGCCCTGGATCTGGTTGGTCTCGCAGCCCAGGCCCACCACCAGCACCGCGGCGAAGTTGGCATGTCGCGCATAGCCGCCCAGCGTGCGGCGCAGCACCAGCAGTTCCTCGCCGGCGCTGTCGGTGGCGCAGCCCATGCCGTGCGTCAGCGCCACCACGCCGTCCACGTTCGGGTAGTCCGCCAGTGCTTCGGGCCGGATGTCGCGCCGGAAGTGGTCGGCAATGGCGCGTGCTGCCGTGGCCGAGCAGTTCACGCTGGTCAGCACGCCGATGTAGTTGCGTGTGGCCACCCGGCCATCCGCGCGCACGATGCCGTCGAACGTGGCGGGGGTCTCCACATAGGCCGTGGCCACGGCGCCTGCTCCCGGCTCGTGGTGGCGGGCAAAGTCCGCATAGGCCAGGTTGTGCACGTGCACGTGCTGGCCCGGCGCAATGGCCTGGGTGGCGTGGCCGATGATCTGGTCGTAGCGCCGCACGGCCTCGCCCGCGGCGATGGCCTGGGTGGCGACCTTGTGGCCGGGCGGCACCAGCCCGACCACGGTCACGCCTTCCTCAGCCAGTACCGTACTGCCCAACAGCTGGCGCCTGGCAATGACGACGTTGTCGCGGGGGTGGATGCGGATGGTGGGGGTGGTGATGGCGCTCATCGTTGACAGGATCGTTTCATTGGAACAAGGGCCCGGCCTGCCAGCGTGACAGGTCGGGCCCAGCCTGAGGGAGGTCGATGCTCAACCGTCGATCTCACCCATCGATGAGCGCCGGGTCCCAGGCGTGCACGGTCTGGCGCTGCTCGCCCAGCTTCTCGATGCCCAGGCGCATCACGTCCCCGGGCTTGAGGAACACGGGGTTGGGCTTGGCGCCCAGGCCCACGCCGGGGGGCGTGCCAGTGGTGATCAGGTCGCCGGGGTAGAGCGTCATGAAGCGGCTGACGTAGGAGACGAGCTGGGCCACGCCGAAGATCATCGTCTTCGTGCTGCCGTTCTGCCAGCGGTGGCCGTTGACCTCGAGCCACATGGACAGGTCCTGCGGATCGCCCACTTCGTCAGAGGTCACCATCCAGGGGCCCACGGGGCCGAAGGTGTCGCAACCCTTGCCCTTGTCCCAGGTGCCGCCGCGCTCGATCTGGTACTCGCGCTCGGACACGTCGTTGACCACGCAATACCCGGCCACGTGCTTGAGCGCATCGGCTTCGCTGACGTAGCGCGCGGTGCTGCCGATGACCACGCCGAGCTCGACCTCCCAGTCGCTCTTGACCGAGCCCTGCGGCAGGACGACGTCGTGGTTGCAGCCCACGGCGGCGCTGTTGGTCTTCATGAAGATGATCGGTTCCTTCGGGATCGGGGCGCCCGTCTCGGCGGCGTGGTCGCTGTAGTTCAGACCGATGCAGATGAACTTGCCCATGCCGCTCCAGGGCACGGCGTACTCGCCCTGCGCCACCACGGGCAGGGTGTTGACGTCCAAGCTGGCCAATGCGGCCAGGCCGGCCGGCGACAGCGTGGACGGGGTGATGTCGGGCATCAGGGCCGAGAGGTCACGCACCTGGCCTTGCGCGTCCAGCAGGCCTGGCTTTTCCTGGCCCTTGGGGCCGTGGCGGAGGAGTTTCATCGTGTGATTTCCTTGAGAGGGTTGAAGAGGGAGGGATGAGCTGGAAGGGTGAAGGTGGTGCCAGGGGAGGGCGGTCGCTCAGAGCGTCCAGCCGCCGTCCACCACCATGTGGGTGCCCGTGGTGAAGCGCGACTCGTCGCTGGCCAGGTACAGGGCGGCTGCGGCAATCTCCTCAGCCGTGCCCAACCGGCCCATGGGCTGGCGGGCCACGAACATGGCCTCGGCCTCCGCGACCGTCTTGCCCGTGGAGGCAGCCAGGGCGCTGACCCGCTCGCGCAGCGAGGGCGACTCCACCGTGCCCGGGCAGATGGCGTTGCAACGCACGCCGGTCTTGATGAAGTCCATGGCCACCGCCTTGGTCAGGCCGATGACGGCGGCCTTGCTGGTGCCGTACACGAAGCGGTTGGCGGCGGACTTGATGCTGCTGGCGCCCGAGGAGATGTTGATGATGGAGCCGTTGCCGCGCTCCAGCATCTTGGGCAGGAAGGCCTTGGTTGTGCGGAACATCGAGCGCACGTTCAGGTTCATCGCGAAGTCCCACTCGTCCTCGGTGCAGGTCAGCACGGTGTTGTGGTGCACGAAGCCTGCGGCGTTGAAGAGGATGTCCACCTCGGGGTGGCGAAGCCCGGCCTCGGCAATGGCCGCCGGGTCCAGCGCGTTCAGGGCCTCCACGGTGAACTCCGGCCGGCCGCGCAGGTCGTCCATCAGGCCGGTGTTCAGGTCGGTGACGATGACGTGGGCGCCTTCGCGGGCGAAGGCCTCGGCGGTGGCGCGGCCGATGCCTTGGCCGGCGGCGGTGACGAAGGCGGTCTTGCCTGCAAGTCGGGTGCTCATGGGTGTGGTGATCCTTTTGGTTTCAGGGGGTGATGGAAGGACGCCTTGGCATGGGCCGCCGCCTTGCGGCACCCGCCAGGCGGCAGGAGTTCAGGCCTCGGCGACCAGTTGCACCTTGGTGCTGCGTGACTTGTCCAGCGCCAGCTCGAAAGCCTCTTGCGAGCGAGCCAGTGGCAACTGGGCGCTGATCAGCGGGCGCACGTCCACCCGGCGCGTGCGGATGGCCTGCACCGCCCAATCGAACTCGAGGTGGGCCCGGAAGGCGCCGCGGTAGTCCAGCTCGCGCGCCATCAGGCTGTTGGCAGGGAAAGCCACTTCGGGTGGCAAGGTGCCCACCTGCACGATGCGCCCGCCCCGGCGGGTGGCCGTCAGGCAGGTGGCCAGGGCGGCCGGGCTGCCGGCGGCCTCGATGGAGACATCGGCGATGTCGGCCAGTTGCGCCGCGTTGACCTGGTCGCTGCGCACCGTGCGGTCCGCGCCCACGGTGCGGGCGATGGACAGCGCGCGGTCGTTGATGTCGCAGCAGATCACCTGCGCCGCGCCGGCCAGGCGCGCCGCCAGCACGGTCATGCAGCCGATGGTGCCGCCGCCCGTGACCAGTACGGTCTCGCCGAGTACCGGGCCGGCGCGGTGCAGGGCGTGCAGGCCAATGGACAGAGGCTCGGCGCAGGCGATCTCGCCCAGCGTGATCTCGGGCTCGTGGATGGGGGTGAGCTGGCGCTCGCCCATGACGAAGCGCTCACGGAACATGCCTTGGGCGTGGGGGAAGACGCTGGCGCTGCCCAGGAAGAACATGTGGCGGCACAGGTTGCCACGTCCGGCGCGGCAGTAGTCGCAGCGTCCGCAGGGGTGCGAGGGGTTGATGGCCACCTTCTGTCCGCGCTGTACGCGAGTGACCTCGGAGCCCACGGCCTCCACCACGCCCGAGGCCTCGTGGCCGGGCACCAACGGCTCACGCACGACGAAGGCGCCGACCCGGCCTTCCTTGAAATAGTGGAGGTCCGAGCCGCAGATGCCGCCTGCCCCCAGCCGAAGCAGCACATCGTGGGGACCCAGGGCTCGCGCGGTTTCCTCCTCCACGCGAAGATCGTGGGCGGCGTGGATGACACAGGCCAGGGACATGGGGGCTCCGTTGGGGGGTGGGGTGGGCAGCGCGCGGCGTTCAACTGCCTGAGAAAGCCTGGACACTCTATGCGCTGCGCAGTCTTGGCGTCAACGCAGGAGTTCCCCCATGTGGGCAGGTGTCCGCAGGGGTTGCGGATCGTTTTCATGCGGACGACCCTGGTCGCGTCGTCCCCCTAGAATCAAATGGAATTTGAACTGATCGGACCGTCCATGCAGATTCGACGACGTTCTGCCCTCGCGGGCCTGCCTCTGGCTTGGTCCACCGCCTGGACGGCTTTGCCGGCATGGGCCTTGGGAAAACCCAAGGGCCCGGTAGTGCTCACGATGCGGGGCAAGGTCGGCACGACCAACGATGCCGGCGCAGCCCACTTCGACATGGCCATGCTCGAGGGCCTGCCCCAGCGCAGCATCACCACCCGCACGCCCTGGTACGACGGCCCACGCAAGTTCACCGGCCCGCTTCTGCGCGATGTGCTGCAGGCGGCCGGAGCCAAGGGCACCGGACTCAGGGCTGTCGCGCTGAACGACTACAAGGTCGACATACCTTTTGAAGACGCGTTGAAGTTCGATGTCGTGATGGCCCGCCTGCTGGACGACAAGCCCATGCCGGTCCGCGAGAAGGGGCCCTTGTTCATCATCTATCCCTTTGATGACAAGGCTGAGTTGCGGGTGCCCCAGTACTTCTCGCGGTGCGCATGGCAGCTCAGGACGATCGAGATCGTCTGACCCTGCAAGGGGCGGCGCGCCAGGGGCTGGTGGAGGCCTCGACCTGGCTCGTGGTGTTCGCCTGCGTGATCGTGGTGTTGATGGGGGTGGCGGCCTGGGCGCAGTGGCGTCAGAGCAACCTCATGACCCAGGCCATGATGGAGCGGGGCGACAACCTGGCCCACTTTCTCTACCAGGCTGACATCGAGTACATCCGGCTGCGAGAGAGATGGCCGCGCAGCAGTGCCGAGCACGATGGCGCGTCGGCGCAAGCTCTGCAGTTGCGATACGACATCTTCGTCAGCCGCATCGAGGTGCTGCGCAATGCCTTGAAGGGCCGCCCCCCTGGAGATGCGGTGGACGTGATGGAAGCCCTGGCGCAGGCCAATGCCTTCATCGCCCGTGCCGACCAGGTGCTGGGTCCCGGACGGCCAGCGTCAGACTTCGCGCAATTGCAGGCCCTGCGGGAGCCCTTGCTGGCCATGGATGCCTCGTTGCGCAGCCTCACCATGGAGGCTTCCAGGATCGTGGCCGCGCACGCCACGCGGGTCAGCGAAGTGTCGCGCGCCCACAGTCGCCTGGGCATCGGCCTGTCCATCCTGCTGGTGGTGATGGCTGTGACGCTGGGCACCTACGGTTGGCAACAGTGGCAGCGGTTGCAGCGTCGAAGGCTGTTGCTGGAACAACTTGCCGACGAATTGCGCACGGCACGGGAGGCTGCGGAAGTGGCCAGCGCGGCCAAGAGTTCATTCCTGGCCAACATGAGCCACGAGATCCGAACCCCTTTCCAGGGCCTCAAGGGCATGCTGGGCCTGCTGTCCGCCACGCCCTTGGACGGACGGCAGTCGGGCTACCTGCGGACCGCTTCGGCGTCGGCCGACCACCTGCTCACCCTCCTGAACGACATCCTGGACACGTCGCGCCTGGAGTCCGGGCGCATGACCCTGGCGCCCTATCCCGTGGTGCTGCGGGAGCTGGTCGCTGAAGTCGAGGCCTTGATGAGGTCCCAGGCGCAACTCAAGGGCCTGGGCTTTGGCATCCAGGTGGAGCCCGCCGTGCCCACGCGGGTGATGCTGGATGCCACCCGGGTGCGGCAGGTGCTGTTCAACCTGCTGTCCAACGCCATCAAGTTCACCGAGCACGGGGAAGTGAGGCTGGAGGTGGCTGTCTCCAGACCCTTGCCTGGAGCCGCCTCGGCTGCCCGAGCGCCAGCCCCAGCGGCGCCTGAGGGGGATACGGTCGATGTGGAATTCAGGATCATCGATTCCGGCCCAGGCACGGACACCGACACCCTCGCCCGCCTGTTCCAGCGCTTCTCCCAGGGCGATGAATCCCTGTCCAGGCGCTTCGGTGGCACCGGGCTGGGCCTGGAGATCTCGCGCAACCTGGCCCGCCTGATGGGGGGTGATGTCAGCGTTTCCAGTCACGTGGGGCAAGGCAGCATCTTCACATTCCGGGTGCCGCTGCCGGTGCTGCCCGAAGCACCGGATGTGCCGGCCCTCGCGCCCGCCGCACCGCCAGGCCAGGAACGAACCCTGCGGGTGCTGGTGGCCGAAGACAACGAGGTCAACCGCATGGTCATGGAAGCGATCCTCAGCGGCATGGGGCACGATGTGGGCTTTGCCGAGGACGGCGAGCAGGCGGTGCAGTTGGCCACGGAACAGGACTGGGACATCGTGTTGATGGACCTGCACATGCCGGTGATGGATGGCCTGGACGCCACCCGGGCGATCAGGTCGCACAGCCATGTCCGGCGCTCCGCCGTGCCTGTGGTGGCGCTGACGGCCGACGTGTTTGTGGAGACGCGCGAGCGGTGCGCGGCTGCCGGTGTCCAGGCCTTCCTGACCAAGCCCGTGGACACCTCGGAACTGGCCGCCTGCCTGGCCAAGCTGGTGACAGCGCCGCGCTGAGGGCCGGTGGCCCCCCGGTGCGGCGTTCAGCGCGGCACGATCCTGGCGCCCGTCAGCTGCTCCTGCGCCTCCACCAGCGAAGGCACGAACTTCTTTCCATGGCCCAGCGCGCTGGCCAGCGCCAGCGACTGGTGCACCGCCTCACCCATCACGGTGGGGATGGCCAGGCCCTCGGCCAGGTGGGTGTAGTAGCGCACGTCCTTGCGCGCGTTGTCGAGCTCGAACTTCAGACCGTCCATCTGGCCTTGCAGCGTCTTGGCCATGGCCTGGAAAAGGCCGCTGTTGACGGGGCCCACCGAGATCAGGTCCACCAGCGCCTTCAGATCCAGCCCGGCACGCTCCCCCACGGCAAAGGCCTCAGCCGTGGCCGTGCACACTGCCTGGGCGATGAAGTTGTTCAGCAGCTTGATGGTGTGGCCCGCACCCGGCCCGCCGACGTGGAAGATGTTCTCGGCGAAGCAGGCGATGATGGGCTGCAGGCACTCGAACACGCTCTTGTCGGCACCCACCATCACGTTCAGTCGGCCCGCCTCGGCCTCCACCGGTGTGCGCGACAGCGGCGCGTCGATGAAGGGTACGCCCTGCGCGGCGCATTGCTCGCGAAGCCGGGCGGTGGAATCGGGCTCGCTGGTCGAGCAGTCCACGATCATCAGCCCGGCGTGCGCGCCGGCCAGCAGGCCGGCGGGGCCCGCCACGCTGGCTTCCACCTGGGGCGAGCCCGTCACGCAGATGAAAACAAGGTCGCTCGCGGCTGCCACGTCCTTTGCGCTGGCGGCCTCCGTGGCGCCGGCGGCCAGGAGGTCGGCTACGCGGTCACGGTTGCGGTGCACGGCGAGCGTCAGGCTGTGGCCCTTGGCCAGCAGGTTGCGCGCCATGCCGTGGCCCATGAGGCCGCTGGCGCCGATGAATCCGATGCGTGCCATTCGAATGTTCCTTCTTGTGTGGCGCCTGAACCTGCCTGACGCGTGGTTGTGGGCCCGGGTGGTGCGTGGGTCTTCAGCCGCGGCCCACGAAGGGCATCTTGGTGGCCATCACAGTGGTGAACAGCACGTTGGCCGACAGCGGCAGGCGCGTCATCGCCATGAAGGTTTCCACTACTGCAGAGATGTCCATGCGCGGCTCCGGGCGGATGCTGCCGTCAGCCTGCGGCACGCCCACGGCCATCTTGGCCGTCATGTCGCTGGCCACGTTGCCGATGTCGATCTGGCCCACGGCGATGTCGAAGGGACGGCCGTCCAGCGAGGCGGTCTTGGTCAGGCCGCTCACCGCATGCTTGGTGGCGGTGTAGGCGATGGACCCGGGCCGCGGTGCGGTGGCCGAGATGGAGCCGTTGTTGATGATGCGGCCGCCCATGGGCTGCTGCTCGCGCATCATCTTGAAGGCTGCGGACAGGCAATAGAACATGCCGTTGAGGTTGACGTTGACGGCCTGGCGCCATTCCTCGCCCGAGAGGTTGTCGGGCGTGGTGGCCCGGGGGGACACGCCGGCGTTGTTGAACAGCAGGTCCAGGCGGCCGTGGTGCTGGCGGATCTGCGCGAACAGCGCCTGCACCGAGGCTTCGTCGCCCACGTCGCAGGCGATGGGCAGGGCACGCACGCCATCCGCGCCGGCTTCAGCCACGGCCTGCTTCAGGGCGTCTTCACGGCGGCCCGTGAGTACCACCGACCAGCCTTCCTTCAGCAGCGCCAGGGCGCAGGCCTTTCCGATGCCGCTGCTGGCACCGGTGACGAGAGCGATTCGGGACATGGAGGGTTCCTTGTTCTTGGTGGTTGTGGCTTCGGCCGGTGCTGCGCACCTTGACTTGTCTGCGACAAGTCAGCCTTCGCCGCAACCATTGAGCCCATGGGGCTCAATGGTTGTCCTTGGGCACGAACGCGCCGCGCTTGCCGACCAGGAAGTCGAGGTCGGCGCCTTCGTCGGCTTGCAGCACGTGGTCGATGTAGAGCTTCCAGTAGCCGCTGTCCAGGGGCGGGGTGGGCGGGGCCCAGGAGGTCTGGCGCTGCGCCAGTTCGGCATCGTCCACGTGCAGGTGCAGCTTGCGGGCCGGCACATCCAGGGTGATGAGGTCGCCGTTCTTCACCAGGGCCAGCGGGCCGCCGGCAGCGGCCTCGGGCGAGGTGTGCAGCACCACGGTGCCGTAGGCGGTTCCGCTCATGCGGGCGTCGCTGATGCGCACCATGTCGGTGATGCCCTTGCGCAGCACCTTGGGTGGCAGCGGCATGTTGCCCACCTCGGCCATGCCGGGGTAGCCCTTGGGGCCGCAGTTCTTCAGCACCAGGATGCAGGTCTCGTCGACGTCCAGGTTCTCGTCGTCGATGCGGCGGTGGAAGTCGTCGCTGTCCTCGAACACCACGGCACGCCCGGTGTGCACCATCAGCGCCGGCGTGGCCGCGCTGGGCTTGATGACCGCGCCGCGCGGCGCCAGATTGCCGCGCAGGATGGCGATGCCGGCCTTCTCCTTGAAGGGCTGGGCGAAGGGCTTGATGACATCGGTGTTGTAGTTCTCGGCCGAGGCGATGTTCTCGGCCACGGTCTTGCCACTGACCGTGACATGGTCGGTGTGCAGCAGGTGGGCAATCTCCTTCATCACCACCGGCAGGCCGCCTGCGTAGCAGAAGTCCTCCATCAGGTACTTGCCGCTGGGCTGCAGGTTCACCAGGCAGGGCAGCTCACTGCCCAGGCGCTCGAAATCGTCCACGGTCAGTTGCACGCCGATGCGCCGGGCGATGGCGATGAGGTGGATCACCGCGTTGGTGCTGCCGCCGATGGCCGCCAGGGTGCGGATGGCATTCTCGAAGGCCTCTCGCGTCAGGATCTGCGAGATCTTGTAGTCCTGGTGCACCATCTCCACGATGCGCCGCCCGGCGTTGCGGGCGATCACGTTGCGCCGGCCGTCCACGGCCGGGAAGGCGGCATTGCCCGGCAGGCCCATGCCGAGCGCCTCCACCATGGAGGCCATGGTGCTGGCCGTTCCCATGGTCATGCAGTGGCCATGGCTGCGGTGCATGCAGCTCTCGGCCTCGAAGAAGTCTTCCAGCTTGAGGGTGCCGGCGCGCACCTGCTCGCTCATGCTCCACACGCCCGTGCCTGAGCCCAGTTCCTGACCGCGCCACTTGCCGTTGAGCATGGGCCCGCCCGACACGCCAATGGTGGGCAGGTCGCAACTGGAGGCGCCCATCAGCAAGGCGGGCGTGGTCTTGTCGCAACCCATCAGCAGCACCACGCCGTCAATGGGGTTGCCGCGGATGCTTTCCTCCACGTCCATGCTCGCCAGGTTGCGGTACAGCATGGCGGTGGGGCGCAGCAGGGTCTCGCCCAGCGACATCACCGGGAACTCCAGCGGAAAGCCGCCCGCTTCGTACACGCCGATCTTGACCTGCTCCGCCAAGGTGCGGAAGTGCGAGTTGCAGGGGGTCAGCTCACTGAAGGTGTTGCAGATGCCGATGACGGGACGTCCGTCGAACTGGTCGTGCGGAATGCCCTTGCCCTTGACCCAGGAGCGGTAGGCGAAACCGTCACGGTCCTGGCGGCCGAACCATTGCTGACTGCGCAGCTCGGCGGGTTTCTTCTTCGGCTTGCTGGCGTCGTCGCTCATCGTGGTGTTCTCGCTTTCCCGTAGGAGTGGTGCATCAGGATGAACCTATTATGGTATGACGATTGACTCTCAGAACAGGCCTCAAGGCCGAGGAGATACCCGGTGTCCGACCTCCATGTGCTTGCTGCGGCCAAGCTGTCGCCGCTCTATGCCGCGCAGCTTTCTGCGGCTTATCAGTTCCACGACCCGTTGCATGAAACCGACCCTGCTGCGTTTGCCAAGGTAGCGCCGTTGGTACGTGCCGTGGCCGGCAGCGGCGATTCCAAAGTCAGCGCCGAGCTGATGGCCCAACTGCCTGCGCTGGAGTTGATCTCAATCATGGGCGTGGGCTATGACGGCGTTGACGTTGCGGCCGCCAAGGCGCGCGGCGTCACGGTCACCCACACGCCCAATGTGCTGAACGACGATGTCGCGGACCTGGCCATCGGTCTGATGCTCTGCGCCGCGCGGCAGCTGCCCGCGGCCGAACGCTACGTGCGCTCAGGCCAGTGGCTGAAGGGTCCCATGCCGCTGGCACGCAAGATGTCCGGGGCCCGGTTGGGCCTGGTGGGCATGGGCCGCATCGGGCAGGCGATTGCCCAGCGTGCGCAGGCCTTCGGCATGCAGATCGCCTATCACACGCGCTCGCCCAAGGTCGGGGTGCCCTATGCGTACCACGCCGACCTGCTGAGCCTGGCGCGCGACAGCGACTTCCTGGTGCTCATCACCCCGGGCGGGGCGGGCACGCGACACCTGGTGAACGCGCAGGTGCTGCAGGCCCTGGGGCCCAAGGGCATCCTCGTGAACGTGGCACGCGGCTCCGTGGTGGACGAGGTGGCGCTGATCGAGGCCCTGGAGGCCGGCGTGATCGGCGGTGCGGCGCTGGACGTCTTCGAGGACGAGCCCCGCGTGCCGCAGCGCCTCATCGACCTGCCGCAGGTGGTGCTGGTGCCCCACATCGGCAGCGCCACCGGCCAGACCCGTCAGGCCATGGCCGACCTGGCCTTCGGTAACCTGCGCGAGCATTTCGCCGGACGGCCCGTGCTTACGCCTGTGCCGGAGTGTGCGCAGGCATGAGTCAAGGCGTCGACCCAGGCTGATCCTCAGGGCTCTTTCCGGGTTTGTCCGTATCGGCGGGTTCGCCAATCGTCATACGATTGGCAGGCGGGGAACAGACCCACGCACCCATTACCGTACTTCAGGAGACGTTTCGCATGAAATTCAAGACTTGGATCACGACCGCTATCGCGGGCGCAGCCCTGTTGGCGGTAGGCCCGGTGGCTGCACAGGAAAAGCTCACCGTTTGGTGGGCCAAGGGCTTCTACAAGGCCGAGGACGACGCCCTCTTTGCCGCCATCAAGAAGTTCGAGGCCAAGAATCCGAAGATCAAGATCGACCTTTCGCTCTACGCGCCTCAGGAAGCCATTCCCAAGGTCGTGGCTGCGCTGGACGCCAATAACCCGCCCGACGTGGCCTACGGAGACGTGTTCGACTTCCAGGTCACGGCCAAGTGGGCCTACGAAGGCAAGCTGGAGGATGTGTCCAGCGTGATGGACCCGCTGCGCAGCAAGTTCGAGCCGCGCGCGCTGTCCACCACCTTCCTGTACAACAACGCGGCGCAGAAGCGGGCTTACTACGCCTACCCCGTCAAGCAGCAGACCATGCACATCCAGTACTGGAAGGACATGCTGTCGGATGCGGGCTTCAAGGAAAGCGACATTCCCAAGACGTGGAAGGAGTACTGGAGCTTCTGGTGCGACAAGGTGCAACCTGCCTACCGACAGAAGACCGGCAACCGTGCGTTCGGCACCGGCTTTCCGATGGGTGTGGATTCTTCTGACGCGTTCTACTCGTTCCTGACCTTCATGGACGCCTACAACGTCACGTTGGTCAGCGATTCCGGCAAGGTGCTGGTGGACGATCCGGCCGTGCGCCAGGGCTTGATCAACGCCATCAACGACTACACCTGGGTGTACGGCAAGGGATGCACGCCACCATCTTCCACCAACTGGAAGGACCCGGACAACAACGTCGCCTTCCACAACAAGACCATCGTGTTGACCCACAACGCGACGATCTCGATTGCCGCCAAGTGGTTTGACGACATGAACAACCAGTCGCTCACGCCAGCCCAGCGCGAAACCGCCAAGAAGAACTACGAGCAAAACATCGCCACCGCCGGCTTCCCGGCAAAGCCCGATGGCTCGAAGATGGTCTACCGTGCCGCGGTGAAGACGGGGGTCATCTTCAAGGATGCCAAGAACAAGGAGGCAGCCAAGAAGTTCGTGGCCTTCATGCTGGACGATGCCAACCTGACGCCCTATGTCGAAGGCGCGCTGGGCCGCTGGTTCCCGGTCACCAAGGCGGGTCAGCAGAGTCCCTTCTGGAAGAGTGATTCCCACCGCCTGGCCGTGTACAACCAGTTCATGGCCGGCACCACGCCTTTCGAGTTCACGAAGAACTACAAGTTCACCACCCTGAACAACGAAAACGTGTGGGCCAAGGCGATGAATCGGGTGCTCAGCGAGAAGTGGACCACCGAGCGAGCGGTGGATGAAATGATCGCGCGCATCAAGACTGTCGCTGCCAACTGACGGCAACCGCTTGGGGCCGCGCTTGACGCGCGGCTCCGTGCGCCACCCCTTGTCATGCAACTCCCGTGGGTTCCGGCCTTGCGCCGGACCCCGGGAGCGTTGCCGACTTGCACTTTACTGACCGCCTTGAACGCTCCTCCAGTCGCCGTCGCATCCTCAGGAGCCAACCCTTGGCAATTCTGGGGCCGCGTTCTCGTGCTGCCCTACCTGGTGGTCTTCATCGGGTTCGTGCTGTACCCGGTGGGGTATGGCCTGTGGCTGGCGCGCGACCCCCAGAACTACGTCAAGTTGTTCGACGATCCCATCTTCTTTCGCACCGCCATCAACACCGTGGTGTTCCTGCTGGTGGCCGTCAACCTGAAGATGGTGCTGGCGCTGGCCCTGTCCGGCTTTTTCATCCACACCCGCTGGTGGATCAAGGCCTTGTCGGTGCTGTTCATCCTGCCCTGGGCGGTGCCGTCCATCCCCACCATCTTGTCGGTGCGCTTCATGCTGAACCCGGAGTGGGGCGTTATCAACATGACCTACTTTCGGCTGACCGGCCTGGACGGCCCTAACTGGCTGAACGACCCCACGCTGGCGATGATCTTCGCCATGCTCATGCACATCTGGAAGTCCTTGCCCTTCTGGACCCTCATTCTGCTGGCCGGGCGCATGGCCATCCCGACAGAACAGTACGAAGCCGCGTCGGTGGACGGTGCCACCCGATGGCAGAAGTTTCGCCACATCACCTGGCCGTCGATGCGCGGCCTGTACCTGACCTCCACCCTTTTGTCCATGATCTGGACGCTGGGTGACTTCAACAGCGTGTATCTGCTGACGGGCGGTGGTCCGGCTGACCTGACACATGTGCTGGCCACGCTGGGCATTCGGTACCTGCGTCTGGACCAGATCGAACTTGCGATGGCTTCCATCGTCGTGGCCCTGCCGCTGGTGCTGCCTTTGGTCTACATCATGATGAAGCGGCTCAGCAAGTGAGGCGGGCGCGATGAAAACACGCAAGATCATCGACGAGGCCCGTCTGTTGCTGGTGGGCATTCCCGTGGCGCTGTGGACGCTGATTCCCGTCTACCACCTCATGCTCTTTGCCATCTCGGAGCGCGACAAGGCCACCAGTGGCCGCTTGTGGCCTGAGAACCCCACGCTGCAGAATTTCGACACTGTCTTCCAGCAGAAGCATTTCTACCTGAACCACTTCTGGGTGCAACTGGGCAATTCGCTGATGATCGCGCTGGCCGTGGGGGCGATCACCTTGTTCGTGGCCACCTGTGCAGCCTTCGCGATCAGCCGGCTGAAGGTCAAGGGCGGACGCACGGTCATGAACATGGCCTTGTTCACCTACTTCATTCCGGCAGCCTTTCTGGCCGTGCCCATGTACAAGACCATGGCCAACTACGGCCTGCTCAACAGCAAGTGGTCGCTGGTTCTGGCGATGGTCACCATCGCGTCGCCCTACTGCATCTGGGTGCTCAAGCAGGCCAGCGACAAACTTCCCTGGGAACTGGATGAAGCCGCGCGCATCGACGGAGCGTCCCCGCTGCAGTTGTTCCGGCTGGTTTATGTGCCGCTGATGGTGCCGTCTCTCGTGGCCGTGGGCACGTATTCGTTACTGCTTGCGTGGAACGAGTACCTCTACGGATTCCTGTTGCTGTCCAAGGAGACGGACCTGACGCTGGCGGTGGCACTGGGAAATTTCCTGGCGGCGGACGACTCTCCTTGGGAGCTTCTCATGGCCACGGGCCTGGTCTATGCGCTGCCGCCGGCAGCCATCTACTACGCCTTCAAGCGCTACATGGTGACGGGCCTGACGGCCGGCGCCGTGAAGAGCTGATCGGAGTTTTCCTCACATGGCTTCCGTTTCGTTTCGCGACATCCACAAGGCCTACGGCAAGGTCAAGGTCATCCACGGCATCGGCTTCGACATCACCGATGGCGAGTTCGTCGTGCTCGTCGGCCCCTCGGGCTGCGGCAAGAGCACGCTGCTGCGCATGCTGGCCGGGCTGGAGGAGATCACCGGTGGAGAGATCTCCATCGACGGCAAGGTGGTCAACGATCTGGATTCCAAGGACCGCGACATCGCGATGGTGTTCCAGAGCTACGCCCTGTATCCGCACATGACCGTGCGCGAGAACATGGGCTTCTCGCTCAAACTGCGCAAGGCCGATGCCAAGACCATCGGCGAGCGGGTTGCCAACGCCGCGCGCATCCTCAACCTCGACCAGCTGCTGGAGCGCTACCCGCGCGAGCTTTCCGGCGGTCAGCGCCAGCGCGTGGCCATGGGCCGCGCCATCGTGCGTGACCCGAAGGTGTTCCTGTTCGACGAGCCGCTGTCGAACCTGGACGCCAAGTTGCGCGTGGCCATGCGCGCCGAGATCAAGGCGCTGCATCAGCGACTGAAGACCACCACGGTCTACGTCACGCACGATCAGATCGAGGCCATGACCATGGCCGACCGCATTGTCGTCATGCACGACGGCATCATCGAGCAGATCGGCACCCCGCTGGAGTTGTTCGACTGCCCCGGCAACCTGTTCGTGGCGCAGTTCATCGGCTCGCCAGCGATGAACGTCTTCTCTGGTGTGGTCCGGTCGGGCCAGGTGGAAGGCCTGGGCGCGCAGTGGCCGCTGCCGCCGGGCATGGCTGGCGAAGGGCAGGCCGTGAGCTACGGCGTGCGCCCCACCGATCTGCGCCTGGCCGCCAGTGGCATCCCGGGCCGGGTGATCATCGTGGAACCTACCGGCGCCGAGACGGAGTTGCTCGTCGAGGTGGGAGGCCAGCAGATGGTGGTGGTCATCCATGGCCGCACCCAGGCCCAGCCCGGCGACCCCGTGCACCTGGAGTTCGACGTGGCCAAGGCCCATGTGTTTGACGCTGCCTCGGGGCTGCGGCTCGGCTGAACGTTGGCTGGCGCATGCCGCATGTCGTGGTGATGGGCGTCAGTGGCTGTGGCAAGACCACGGTGGGCCGGCTGCTGGCCCGGCACCTGGAGGTGCCGTTCATCGAGGGTGACGAGCTGCATCCGCCGCGCAACGTGGAGCTGATGGCCGCAGGCATCGCACTGACCGATGAAGACCGCGCCGGCTGGCTGGACGCCGTGGCGGCCGAGTTGGCTCGCCGACCCGAAGGGGCTGTGGCCTCCTGCTCGGCCCTTCGCCGCCGCTACCGTGACCGGTTGCGCTGTGTGGTGCCTGCGCTGCGATTTGTCCATCTCCGGGGGGACCGGGCGGTGCTGGAAGAGCGCCTGGCACAGCGTCGCGGGCATTACATGCCCCCCACCCTGCTGGAGAGCCAGTTGCAGACGCTGGAGCCGCCCTCGGCCGACGAGCAGCCCCTGGAACTGGACATCACCGAGCCGGCCGAGGCCCTGGCCCGGCGCGCCGCGCAATCCCTTGGAGCCTTGACCGCATGATCACTGCCGATACCTTTCGACTCGACGGCCGCCTGGCCCTGGTCACCGGCTCCTCCGCGGGCATCGGCCTGGGCGTGGCGCGGGGTCTGGCGCAGGCCGGCGCCGCCGTGGTGCTCAACGGGCGCGACGCGGCCCGGCTGGCGGCCACCGCACAGCAACTGCGCAGTGAAGGCCTGCAGGTGCACGAGCGGTCTTTCGACGTCTGTGACCCCGCTGCGGTGGAGGCCGCGGTGGCCGAGATCGAGTCGGCCCTCGGCCCGATCGAGGTTCTGGTCAACAACGCGGGCACCCAGCACCGCGCGCCCTTCCATGAGTTTCCTGCGGCCGAGTGGGACCGCCTGATGCGCACCAACCTCGACAGCGTCTTTCACGTCGGTCAGGCCGTGGCGCGGCGCATGGTGCCGCGCCAACGCGGGCGCATCATCAACATCTGCTCGGTGATGAGCGAGCTCGGGCGGCCCACCATTGCCCCCTACACCGCCAGCAAAGGCGCGGTGAAGATGCTCACCAAAGGCATGGCCATCGACCTGGGGCCGCATGGCATCAACGTCAACGGCATCGGCCCGGGCTACTTCAAGACCGAGCTCAACGCCCGCCTGGTGGCCGATGAGGCCTTCAGCGGCTGGCTTCTCAACCGCACGCCCAGCCGGCGCTGGGGGGACGTGGAAGACCTGGCGCCGGCTGCGGTGTTCCTGGCCAGCGATGCCTCGCGCTTCGTCAATGGCCACATCCTCTATGTCGATGGCGGCGTCACCGCCTCTGTGTGAAAGTGACCACCCCCAAGCTCACGTTGTTCGCTACCCCCCAGGGGGGCCGCAGCCTTCCTTGGGGCGGCCCGGCGGAAGGCTGATCATGACCATGACCTTCTCCAAAGTCATCCTCTTCACCGACACCGACGGCCGTGCGCGCTTTCGGGAGGAAGCCGTTCCCCTGACCGAGGGCAAGCCGCAGGCGCTGTTGTCGGCGCTGATGCCCAGCGGTGGCTACCAGTTGCGCCACAGCCCGTTGGGTTTTCGCAGCGAGTTCCATTGCACCGTCACGCCGCAGTGGGTGGTGATCCTGGGCGGGCACATGGAGATCGGCCTGCAGGACGGCAGCTCGCGCGTGTTCCGTCCGGGTGACCACTTCTACTCGGCCGACACCGTGCCTGAGGGCGCCACTTTCGACCCCGCGGTGCA
>Ga0315906_10002068_pt1 | contig 28852 bp, 25 predicted proteins | sample LakEriMetagenome_4_FD_203526 | JGI IMG/M metagenome (GOLD analysis project Ga0315906, IMG submission 203526) | Freshwater fungal communities from buoy surface, Lake Erie, Ohio, United States - Buoy 2 MA122 | ecosystem: Environmental > Aquatic > Freshwater > Lake > Lake biofilm | place: USA...
TTGCCACGTCAATCACTCCTTCATGCTCCTGCTCAAAAAATAAGCAGGATAGTGGTTAGACGTGGATCAATTTCTAATGCAAATCACTTCCCTAAGTGGGTCAAAATTCAGTGCAATTCAACAGACAGGGGTCACTAAATCACGAAGTCCGCCAACCGCCAAGTTTGTATCGGCGGGGACGGTGGGCACAACGTTCAACACGAAGCACGCATGGATGCTCCTCTCGACGGATCCCCTAGACGGGACGCAATGACCGGTCCGCAGAGCGCGTTTCGAGCATCTGCGACAGGCTACGGCAAAAGCGGGCGAGGTCCTCGCGCATCGGGCCAAGTGCGCTGGCGACGCCAACAGCGTCTTCCATATTGGCAGGCTTCTCCAATCGCTGTGGATGCCTGACCAGCGGCGTCGCCCCAAGCGCCTCAAAAAATCCACCCCACGAGAGACTCAGTCTTCGAACCGTCACGTAATCTTCCGGAAGGACGGTCGCCGCAATTGCCTGAAACTCTGCTGGAGCAGCGTCGCGCAGGGTCGGCCCGAACACCGTGACAACGGTCGGTTGTACCTTCGCCAAAGCGGCAGCAAAGTCAAACGAGCCCGTGACCGTGTGATTTGTTACTGCCATTTACCACCTCGCCTCAATTCCAAAGAAGTTAGCCAACCACGCCACGCGGCCGACAGCCGATTACCCATCCGCCGCAGCTCAACCGCGAGCCGGAGGTCATTCGACTTTCTATCGGCCACGTTTGGAGCTTCGTTAGCCCAAACGACACACGGGCACCGACAAATGGCAGGCTTTCCGCCGCCTCTTCGCCAAATTGATTTAAGTCATCTTGTCCGAACATAACAATCTGACGCATCGAAACACCGGATGGTTGCTAATTGAATTGAACGGCGCGGAGCACCGCTGGCGCACATGTAAGCAGGAGTTTCTTGCCGGAAAGCATAGTTCGACATCCCTAACACTTTTCACAATCCGCTTTCGTCTGCTCGCGTTGTGCGGTGTTATGTTGCTCGCCATCGCCGCAATGAGCGGTGTTGTCTAGGGCCATGTGCGCAGCGAAACAAACCGCTCCAGTGAATTCATCACCGAATACTTTGCAGCTGTTGTTGCCCCGGGAGCACCGCGTGGGAGCCTGGCAAACGTGCGCCGCTACGAAAAAATTACTTTTCTCAACTGGCCGAATAGGCAGACTTCAAGAAGTACCAACAGCAGTGGAGAAACGAAGTTGCCGACCTGCAAAAAACCCTCGACCGCATAGAGGCGATCAGCACGACGGGCCATAACGAAGCCATTGGCGCGATCCGTAAGGGGCTAACCGGATACTCAGCGGGTTACGAAAGTAACGTAAGGGATATCGAGACCGGAAAAATCAACTATCCTTGGGGTGCCAACAAGGCCGTGCAAAAATCCAAAGCAGACGTCCGGGCGGCAGATAAAGCGTTGGACGAACTTGCCAAAAACACTGATTCGCATGCGGACGTATAGCGAAAAGAGCTCCAGCAGTCCGCAGAAAATGCCGCCATGTGGATCGGCATAACGTCGGATTTCCGTCACGCGAGACGACGAGCACGGCACTCTTGCCAAGTCCATGTAGAAATGGCTCAACGAGGTGGTAAGCGAAGTTCGCAGCACCAGTCAGTCGCCACCGCATCCTCAGAAATCGCGCAGGGCAACTCCGGCCTTAGCAGCAGAACCGAAAATCAAGCGGCAAATCTGCAGCAAACCGCCGCGACCATCAAGCAACTTACAGCCACGGTAAAACAAAGTGCCACAACCGCACAACGCGCCTCAACTCTGGCGGTTGGTGCGACAGAAGCGGCGGAGACAGGCGGCAAGCGCGTTGCGCGTGCGATCAAAACCATGTCCGAAATCCAGACATCCTCGAAGAAAATTTCTGAAATCACCGCGGTCATTGATGCGATCGCTTTTCATACAAACATACTCGCACTCAACGCTGCGGTCGAGGCCACACGTGCTGGCAAACAGGGCCGCTGCTTCAATGTTGTCGCGGGCGAAGTGCGGATGCTGGCCAAAAGATGCGCCGAGGCCGCCCACGAGGTTAAGCAGCTCATCACCGAAAGCGTGTCAACGGTCGAAAGCAGATCGGCACGTGTTCCCGCTGCGGGTGAGACGATGGGCGAGCCCGTCTCTAATGTTCAACGTGTCACGGAATTGGTCAAAGAAATTTCACTGACGACTGAAGAACAATCCGGCGGCATTGAGCAAGCCAGCCAAGCCATCGCGTAGCTCGATCAACTGACCCAACAAAATACGGCGCTGCTACCAGCTTTGATCACAAAGCACAAAGCCCGAATCGTTTGGTCGGCATTTTCAAACTACAGACTGCAGCAGCAATCTGACAATCAGCTGACCATCAAAATACCAATCTAGTGCCCGCTACTTGGCTGCGCGAACGCCGTCTAACACGTCGCATACATCGGCGGCGGCATCGATAAGACGTGGACCGGGCCGCAGTATGTGATCGGCGTTAACCGACAATATTTGTCCTCGGCGATACGCCGCGAAACCTTGATAGAGACCATCGTCTCGATCACGATTGCCGTGCGGGGAGGCACCTCGCATAACTACCTGAGGATCAATCTGTAGCAGCGTTTCATGCGAAGGCTGAAACACCTGCTGCGACGCACTGGCGAATACGTTCACACCACCACAGATAGACAATACCTGCGTGATGAAGTGCTGGCCGTTGATCGTTAACAGCGGTGAGCGCCCAATCTCAAAAAACACGCTCACTTTCGGCTTGCCTCGATTTTTGTCTGCCAATTCTTTGGCGCGTAAAACAAATTTTTCCGCTGCCGCATACGCTGTTTCAGTTGTACCCGCAAACTCGCCAATCCTACGAATCGCCTTCGGCACGTCGTCAAATGTATCGATTCGAATCGACTCCGTACGAATTTGCAGAGAACGCAGTCGGGCGATATCTGCCTGACGTGTACCAGACTCCCAAACCAGCACAAGATCGGGCTTAAGTCGAATCAATGCTTCAAGGTTGATGCCGGCAAAATCCGCCACTTGCGGCAGCTGCCTAGCCGCTTCAGGATAGTCACTGAATGCCGAAACCGCGACGAGACTCTTGCCGGCACCAGCAGCATAGACCAGCTCTGTTATGGACGGGGCCAGCGCGGCAATACGCTTCGCGGGCTCAGCAGCGTAAATCGCTGCGCCAGATGCAAGCGCGGCGGCGACAAACAGCGGCCTCACCGAGGCAAGCACATATCCGTGTCTACCAGCCGCTCTACGGGAAGTCATGCAGCTCGCTGCTGCTGCGTATTCTCTGCTGACTGATTCACTCGTTCTGTGAGCGCAAGTCGCCGGAGATAGGCTTCACGCGCAATCGCGACATCCTCCAGAAAATACGGCAACTCTGTGAGCGAGATCGCTTGCGCTGCATCAACCAGCGATTTGCGGGGCTCGGGGTGCATATCCACCAACAGCATGTTTGCACCGGCGATGATGCCTTGGGCCGCCACATGAAAAACGTCGAGGATACCGTCTGGCGAGGCACCCCGCGCACCAACTGAATGTGACGGGTCAACACAGACGGGCATACGCGTCAGCCGATGAACCACTGGCACATGGGCGAAATCAACGAGGTTGCGGTGCGGGTCACCAAAATTTGTTTTCATGCCGCGCAGGCCAAACACAATTTTGGTGTTTCCTTCGGAAGCACAGTACTCGGCTGCCATTAACGACTCGTCGAGCGTAATGCCGAAGCCGCGCTTTAGCAAGATTGGAAACTCATGCTGGCGGCCGACCGCCTTCAGAAGCTCAAAGTTCTGCGTGTTGCGAGTGCCGATTTGCAGCATCACACCAGTGGGTCGACCGGTAATCTCAAGCGCCTCATTGATCTCGTCGACGTGCGCTTCACGCGTCACCTCCATCGAAATCACTCGTATATCGTATTTGCCAGCCAACTCAAATACCCAAGGCAGACACTCCTTGCCCATTCCTTGAAATGAGTACGGGCTGGTACGCGGCTTGTAGGCCCCCATCCGCGCGCACTGCTGTCCATGTTCACGCAAACATGCAAAGGTGGCTTCAACGTACTCGCGGGTATCGACGGCATTTAATCCAGCGAACGTATGTAGCGTGTTCTGGCCAAAGGCCACACCGTTGTAGCTAAATCCAACTTTGTGATCGTCAATCTGGTGACGCCCCAATATTCTGAGTTCAGTAGCCATATTGTTTCGATTCTCGTTATTCTGCGTTGGCCAACCGGCGGGCGCGGACACTCGCCGCGAGTTGCATCAATAACTTTTCCGTGTCTTCCCAACCAAGGCATGCGTCGGTGACCGAGACGCCATACGCCAATGGTTTTCCCGGCACAATGTCTTGTCTTCCAGCATTGATGTGGCTTTCGACCATCACACCTACGATACGGCTGTCTCCCGCAGCAATCTGCTGCGCGACAGCTGCGGATACATCCAGCTGTTTGCTGTACTGCTTGGAGGAATTTGCATGCGAAAAATCGATCATCACGCGCTGCGCAAGTCCCGCCCTGCCGAGTTCCTGACAAGCTGCGTCAACACTCGCGGCGTCAAAGTTGGGCTCTTTCCCGCCACGCAATATAATGTGGCAGTCCTCGTTGCCTGCGGTCGAAACAATGGCCGAGTGTCCACCTTTGGTCACGGACAAGAAATGGTGCGGGGCGGAAGCGGCTTTAATCGCATCGACCGCGATCCGTATATTGCCGTCGGTGCCATTCTTGAAACCGACCGGACACGATAGACCGGACGCAAGTTGCCGGTGCGACTGGCTTTCCGTGGTGCGCGCACCTATCGCCCCCCAAGCGATTAAGTCGGCAAGGTACTGCGGTGAGATCAAATCGAGAAATTCTGTGGCTGCGGCGAGGCCTAGATCATTAATGTCGAGGAGCAGTTTGCGCGCCTGCCGCAAGCCTTTGTTGATGTCGTAACTGTCGTCGAGATTGGGATCGTTGATGAAACCCTTCCAACCCACGGTCGTGCGCGGTTTTTCAAAGTAAACCCGCATCACAATTGTCAGGTCGGGTTCCATCGTCAGGCGCAAGGCCTGCAGGCGTTTGGCGTAGTCCATTGCCGCGTCGTAATCATGAATCGAGCAAGGTCCGACAATCACCAACAGCCGCGAGTCGCCGCGATGCATGATTCGGTGAATTTCTTCGCGCGCACGAAACACCGTCGCCGATGCCGCCTCAGTGCAGGGAAACTCTCGCATCAGGTGTGCGGGCGGCGTCAGCTCTTTGATGCCACGGATTCGAAGGTCGTCGGTGTTATAAGGCATATCGGTATCTGCTTTGCTGGTAACGAGGGATAGTGAAGGACTTTTCATTTTAGCGGGGGTATTCATTGGTGAGTTTTGCGACCGGATGAAACATGCTGATGTCGACCGTAATGCCCAAATGCGGCAAAAAAAAACCGCCGGTGGTTTGGTCGGCGGTTTTTTGAAATCTGGTGAGCGAGTGATGCGCGCTACCCTTTCTCCGCCTGTGGCTTAGAAAAGTAGTACCAAAAACAGAAGGTTGCGCAGATGATCATGTGCCGAATAGTAGCAGGGCAAAAGCAGAAATGGAAAAACGTAAAACTCCCCTATTCTCGGGCGTTTTCAAGCAAAACTGTCTGAAAATGCCCGCCAATAATAGACTTTCATTATCTATGCAGACGGCTTAAAAACCAGTGCGATACCGTTGTTACACCACCGCTCTCCGGTTGGTGGCGGGCCATCTTTAAACACATGCCCGTGATGACCGCCGCAACGCGCGCAGTGGTATTCAGTACGCGGATAAATCAATTTGTAGTCAGTCGATTTCGCAAAAGCGCCGGGCAACGTGGTGAAGAAGCTCGGCCAGCCGGTACCGCTTTCGTACTTCATCTCTGATGTAAACAAGGGATGGTCACATCCAGCGCAGTGAAACACGCCCTTGCGCTTTTCGTTATTGAGCGGGCTGGTGGTGGCGCGCTCCGTTCCTTCGTTGCGCAACACATCGAACTGCGCCGGTGTCAGACGCTTTTTCCACTCATCCTTGCTCAGCTCCAATTTTTCGAACTTCGGGGAAGGGCCGGCGGCTTGCGCCATGGCCGTCTTAATGGTTGCAGCATCGGGCGCGCTTGGGCCCATACGTTGGGCAAAAAGATCCTTTAACACGGTCAATCCTCCGGCAGTTACCGCCACAGTGGTCAGAAAATTACGTCGCTTCATTATTGTTCCTAGGTTATCCGGTTGGAGCCGCAGATCAGTCCATGCCCGCTACGTTCATTCGCGGGTCGCAGACAATCGGTTTCAGGTGATACCGCATCAGTCGCCAACTTGCCCACAGCCTTACGTTTTTCGTAGAACTACATCGCGACGATGCGCTCGCATTTGTGCCCAAGCCTCAGCGGTGAAGTGGGTCGTCGGCAACACCATCCAACTCCGAGAGTTTGTTTCGAGTAGCCAAAAGCGTGATCGTTCCTTCACCCGCCGAAATTCATTCCAAGGCATCTTGAAGCGCTTTTCACCGTCAGCAAGTACGGCCTCGCCACCGACCCCGTCGACATCGATGATCAACCACGCTCGGTCGGCATGCTCTTTAGCAAAGCGGTCAAGCGACTCTTTCGCCGTCCAAACTACCAGCACTAGCAGTACGCCCGTGGCGGCCGCCATCACATACAAGATCGTACACACCAAGCCGTCACAACCGCGCCACCAAAAGTATCCAACCATCACACCAATCATGGCGGTGATGCGCAATCCACGGAGGCCAAATTTCTCTGCCATCACTAACGCGACTGCAGTCCACGAAAAATGCGGCGGGAACTTCAATGGCACACGCGCCGGTGCAAGTTGTTCGTTGGTGTCAGCCATTTCTACCGCACGTCACAAGACCAACGTCTGCACTCAAGCAGTACCACCGACTGTCAGACCCTCAATACGCAACGACGGCTGCCCGACGCCGACGGGAACACTCTGCCCTTCCTTGCCGCAAACACCGACGCCCGAATCGAGTTTCATGTCGTTGCCGATCATTGCCACCTGTTTGAGTGACTCGATACCGTTACCAATCAACGTGGCACCGACCACCGGATAGGTGATCTTGCCGTCTTCGATCATGTAGGCCTCTGACGCGGAGAAGACAAACTTGCCACTCGTCGTATCAACCTGCCCGCCGCCAAAATTGGCCGCATAGAGTCCGCGTTTGACGCTGGCAATAATCTCCTCGGGTGACTTGTCGCCATTGAGCATATAGGTGTTTGTCATCCGCGGCATCGGGATGTGTGCATAAGACTCGCGCCGTGCGTTACCTGTCACCGGCACATTCATGAGGCGGGCGTTCATCGAATCCTGCATGTAGCCTTTCAGAATGCCGTCTTCAATCAACACGTTGCGCTGCGTCGGGTTACCTTCATCGTCGATGTTCAGCGAGCCGCGGCGATCCTGCAACGTACCGTCATCGATCACCGTCACACCGGGAGCAGCGATGCGTTCGCCGAGACAATTGGAAAACACGGAACTGCCCTTACGGTTGAAGTCGCCCTCGAGACTGTGGCCGACCGCTTCGTGCAGCAAAATGCCGGGCCAGCCTGCACCGAGCACGACCGTCATGGGGCCAGCAGGCGCCGGCTTGGCGTCGAGATTGATTAACGCCTCGCGCACGCCCAACTCCGCCATCGAGCGCAATATTTCGTCAGTGAAATAACTGTAATCGTAACGTCCGCCGCCGCCGGTATGCCCTTGCTCGCGTCGGCCGTTTTGTTCGGCGATGACGGTCAGCCCGATATGCACCAACGGTCGTACATCGGCGGCCAACACACCATCGTGTCGCGCCACCATCACCACTTCATACTCGCCGGACAAGCGCGCCATGACCTCTTTGACCCGGGGGTCGATGGCTCGTGCAAATTTTTCCAACCGCTCAAGAATCCGCACCTTCTCCGCGTCGGAGTATCCAGAGACGGGATCATTGGATTGGTACAACGAGTGTCCGACCGACTCCCGAATCGAGGCCACACGACCGGCGCTACCGCTTTGCGACGCCCTGGCGATGCTGCGTGTAGCGTGCGCCGCCGCCGTCAAACTTTCGATGCCGATATCGTCGGAGTAGGCAAACGCCGTCTTTTCACCCGACACCACACGCACACCCACACCTTGATCGATGTTGAAGCTGCCCGATTTGACACGACTCTCCTCGAGACTCCAGCCTTCAGTTCGTGCATATTGAAAGTACAGATCGGCGTAGTCCGCATCATGCTGCATGATTTCGCCAAACACGCGTTCAATCGACGCGTCGGTCAAACCATATGGCGCAAGAAGTGTGGCACGTGCTGTCGAGAGGGTGTCGAGTTGCTTGGTGTTCATGCGTTACCTTTAAACCGTCTTGAGATGCTGGTGGCGATGCGACAACGCAGGAAGACTCTTGCGTATTGTTTGCTGATACTGCGGATTGATGCCTGCGACCACCACACCCGACCCGCGCGGCAGATGGTCAAGCACCATCCCCCAAGGGTCAACAATCATCGTGTCACCATGGGTTTCCCGCCCATTGACGTGGTAGCCACCTTGTGCGGAAGCAATCACATATGCCAAATTCTCAATGGCGCGGGCACGAACCAAGGGCTCCCAGTGGGCTTTACCAGTCGTTGCAGTGAATGCCGAAGGAATGACGATGATATCGACTTCCCCCATAGCGCGGTACAACTCGGGGAAACGCAGGTCGTAACAAATCGAGAGCCCGATACGTCCATATGGTGAATCAACCACTTTGACCGTATCACCAGGCTCAATGGTGCGCGCCTCGTTGAACTGGTCCTGCCCCATCGACAGACTAAACAAGTGAATTTTGTCGTAACGGGCAACACGCTTTCCCGCCTTGTCATAGACCAGGCAGCTGTTTTTTACCTTACCCGGCACGTCCGCCGAAATCGGCACGCCTGCGCCAATCAGCCAAAGCGAGTGTTTGGCCGCAGTTTCAGCCAGCCAATCTTGGATCGGCCCGCTGCCATCTGCTTCCATTGCCTCTACTTTGTCGGTATCGCGCATACCCATCAGCGCAAAGTACTCTGGCAACACCACAATACGCGCACCGGTGGTCGCCGCGAGCGCGACCAATCGGCTGGCTTCTTCCAGATTCGCCTTGACCTGCGGGCCGGAGGCCATTTGAATCGCAGCGACGCGGTAAAACGATTGTGTCGACTGCTGCGCCTTCGCCAGTGCCTCGGGGAGCGTTGGAGAGTTTTTATTCAGTATCACGGCTTGGTTTTCTTATTCGGATCGTTTGCGGTTGATTTCTCGGGTAATTTTTCGCTTGGCGCGGGTGAGACGCCGGAAAGGGGAGCGCCAGGCGACCCTATTTCCTTAATGTCCACACGCGCGGTCGTTTTGCCGACGCGCTCAACATCCGGATTATCCCACTTGCCCGAAACCGTGTACTGCACCGAGAGTACACGCTCCAGTGGACTTTTTAGGGCTTCTCCGCCCAGCAATACGCCAAGACCGACAAGTGGGTTGACCAGTACCCCGGCTCCAATCGCAGCGGCGGTGCTCAGCCTCGGTGCCACGGTCATTGTTAAATTAACACGCTCGGTCGGCAGCGCAATATCCCCCGTCATACGCACGTCCGCGGCGGGACCAGAAATATCGAATTTTTTCGCGAACATCACACCATCGGTGATTGTGAGGTCACCCTCGATCTTGTCAAATGCATAACCTTCACTGAACAAATCGCGGAAATCAAACGTCAGCCTGCGCGGGATCGATTGCAAACTCATGAGCCCAAGCAGCTTTGCGGCCCCCGGATCCATCTTCACAAACTGACCGCGTTCGGCGTTTACCTTGAACGCCCCTGACAAATTCGCCGTCTGAAACTGGTAAACGTGGCCGGGCCACGACAACTTGCCTTCCAAGCCACCACGCCCTCCACGGATCTGATCCCCAAAACCAAACTGTGCGAACAAGGCATTCAGGTTGGTGGAGTCAACCTTAATGTTCATGGTGGACAATGACTTCACAGGGCCGGCGCGTGGTGGCGCAAACGGGTCACCGTATCGCTGCCACAGGCCGTCCATCTCCATTCGGGCATGACCGTTGCTGATCAACAGTTGCTCGATACGCCAGTTCGCGGCTTGCGGCGTCGCCTTCAATTCAAGCTTGCCCAGCCAACGCTCCTTAAACGTGAATTCGTCCGCAACAATATCAAGAGCCGGCAGGTCTTGCTCAGCCGCTGCAAGCTCCGCCGCCGTGGGTTGAACACTCGAAGCAGCACCCGCATCGTCCAGCAGAATCAGGCGTTTCAGCCGCGCACGCACTGCACCACGCTCGTTAAAGGCTGCACTACGCCAAGTAAGATCGCCCTCCGCTTCCTTGCTCGCCACCGATATCGCCCAGGTAGGGTTGGCGCGATCTGCGGATTTGCGGCCACGAATCTTGGCCTCGGAGAAACTACGCGAGTAGGCGTTCAATCGATCAAGCGAAAAATCAAAGCCGGTGATCAGCGAGTCGCTCGGGGCGGCGGGCGCAGCCGCTGATGTGGTTGGCTTTGGGTAGAACGCGTTTACGGCTGCAAGCCACTGATCGAAGTCGAGAATCTTCATGTTGCCCATCAGCCAGAGCCCATCGGCCAACGGTGTCTCTGATATGGGGAGGCCCACGCTCGCAAGACCCTGAAACTGCGCCGCGCCTTCAGCATCCCGTCTACGCTGAAAGCGCGCTTCGATCCTATTGCTCGCAGCATCGGACGTCCCCCCCACCGATGCATTGCCCGCAACGGTCAGACGAATCTTTGCTCCCGGCTGCCCAACGTTGACGAGTCGCAGATTCAGTCGACGCGGCTCGTCGGGCCGTTTGGCCAGCGGGACTGGCAGCGCTGACGTTACCCCAACTAGGCTCGAGTCAACCACCACCTCCAAACCTGCGGCCGAACTAACAACACGTCCGGTAATGTCGGTATTGCCGTCAACTTGCGATGGCATTGAGAAAGGCAATAAGTCACCTAACTGCTGAACGTCGAGGCGCCCGGCAAAGTCGGTGACCACGCCTGCTTCGCCACCACCGGATATGGCAATGGCGATTGGTGAGCCGAAAGCCACGCCGGTTACGTTGCTGCTGGTGACACTCTTGTCGGTAAAGCTGATGGCACCGCTAAGGTTGCTTATATGTGTGCCAAAACTCAGCTTGGCGCTGCCCTTGTTGAGGCTGTACTTTCCGGACAAACGAAACTTTGGTGCATCTTTTGGCGCTGTTGCCGCCGGCGCGGGCCCGACGGGTATCTTTATGTCTATGTTGAGTTTGCCAGGCCCCTCAAGCGCGACGACCTTGGTGAATGCACCAACACCGTCAACCAACGGACTCTCGCGAAGATAACGGGACACGTCCTCCGCACGGGCATCCGCCTCCCCAACGATTGCGAGCAAAAACGGCCAGGCGTGAGAATCAGCGATGACGACTTGGGTGTTGCGTACCCTAGCATTGAAGAAGCGGGCTTTATCTACCTTTACACGGATCGCAGTGTTGTCGATCAGAAGTTCAGCATCGATATCGTTGGCGACCGGCCAGCCTTCTAAATAACGAAAGTCAACGTCTTTCAGATTTGCCCGCACCGTAAAGTTACCGCCAACGCCATTATGAAACGGGAACTGATTCAAATTTCCTTTAAGGCCCAACACGGCTGATTCCACTTTGCCATCGCGTACCGCTCCCTCCAAATATTCACGCGTGTTGGCGGCCCCATTCGGCAAATACGTCGGTAGGCGCTGCGCGTTAACCTCAGTAAGTCGCAGCGTGAGGTCAATTGTGCCCAGGCGCTTTTCAAGCGGTATCTCGACACCCGGTTTTTCGCGCAGCTTCTGATACTTTCCGCTCACCTGGGCGGACAAGTCCCGGTTGCTCGCCTTGACACCGTCGAAATTAATTGAAAGCTGATTGGCATCAACCTGCCAACCGCCCCGCCCTTCGAGAATATCAAAGCGCACCGTGTCGCGAAAAATCGCCGGAATGTCGAGGGCCACGCCTTTCGCGTTGAGAATGTACCTCCCGCCTTTCTCACTCCCCTCAACACTACCGCTGACACCCGATACGCCGGGAATCGATTCAGTTAGGTTTGACGAAAAATCGACGAGCGTGCCCTTGACGGTATAGGTCTTGGGTTTCTGTAAGGGGCCAGTCCAAGCAAAGCGGATGTCTTTGACGGCACCACGCAGCCCAAACTTAGCCGCGAGTTGGCGCAACTCCCGACCGATTGGGAAGTACTCGAGCAGCGAGGTCATCACTTTCAAGTCGATGCCATTGGCCGTGATCTCGCCACGCTCTTTATCGACGCTACCCGCACTCTGGAGGGATAACGAAAAATCTGCCGGCAGCGAGTTCACGCCTTCTTGCGTGCGGAACTCAAGTTTGTTGGTGCCGATGCGCAAGCCGTCTTCGAGACGCTGGTAGCTCAGGCGGCCGGTGAGCTTTGCGATCGAGAGGGGTGACGCATCATCGGCTAACTGCGCACGCGCGTTGATGATCGCGACGTCGGCAATGATGGCCTTGATCGGATTGATCGGGCTGGTGGGATTATTCGTAGCAGTCTTTGAAACCGCCAGTTTTTGTGCCCCCTCCGACCGACTATCCAACTCAAGCCACGAGCGCACGGTACCTACGCCCGACTGCCAACTGTTCGGCACGTTCAAGTGGCGGCGCAGTTCGGCAAGGTTCGCGTCGCGTGCCGCTGCATAAATGCTGCCATCAACTTGCCAACGCATCGCTTCAGCAGGCTTTTCATCATTGGCGTCTGCTTTACCGAAACGCAGTTTCCCACGCACTTCGATCGGTCCCGCCAGGCCGCGCGGCGGTGTGGCGACAAAACCAAACGTGTGTCGCCCCAGCGATTTATCGATCCGGATACCGACCTGCTTAAACGTCAGTTCCGGCGCGGGATGCGTGTCGTCGCGCCATGTCAGCGTGGCCTGCTGGATATCGATACTTGGCTGAGAAATTAGCCAATCTATCAGGCGACCATCATCCGGCTCCTCACTTTTTTTGTTCAACGGCCTCCCGGCAAAGTAAATGAATCCGTCTGCGGCGCGAATGAGGGACAACTCGGGTTGAATAATGGTGACTTCGCTGAAACGCACTTGACCGACCATCAGGTACGGGATGGAAAGCGAGATCCGTACTGCGGGCAGGCGAAGCGCAACACTGCCCGCCGTTCGGGTTGGCGACTTTACGCCCTTGGGCTCACGTAACTCCACACCGGTCAAGTCGACGAATGGGGAGAAGCCCGACCAACCTCCCTCGATGGAAGTGGCGGAAACTTCCATCCCGGACGCCTCGGCCACTTTGGCCCGAAGCGCTGCCTCGTAGCCTTGGATGTTAGGCATTACCAGGTACTTAAGACTTGCCAGTATGGCGGCCACCAACAGCGCCAAAACGATGACGAACCAATATGCCGTGCGCATGCAGATTTGGCCGATTCGTTTGGCGATATGAAGAATGGTGTCCTCGAAGACAAGAATTTACGTATTATTTTAACGGGCGACGACGCTATCGGCGCACACAAGCATACTATCCCGCACAAAATCGCCGCGCCCAAGGGTACAAAGGCAGCAATTTCCGCATGGACCACGAAACATTCGACATTGCTGTAGCACGTTTGTTTCGCGCGTCGCGCTATGCCGAGCGGCTGATGTTTGCTACGCCGGAACTGCGTGAGTGGTTAAGGAGCCATGCCGATCAGTCTGCGGTCGAGACGGTCGCCGCCTTCTCCGCATCGCCAATTACGACAGAATCCACAATCGACGCCACCCTGCGCCTGCGTCGCAAACAGGTGATGCTTGCAATCATGCTTCGCGACATCAACTGCCTGGCAGATCTCGACGAAGTGGTAACGGCGATTTCACACTTTGCCGACGATGTGGTTCGCCTATCGCTGGCCCACCACACCAAAGCCCTGCTGGATGAGTACGGGGTGTCGGCGTCGCCACAAAGTGACCTGATGGTTGTTGGCATGGGCAAACTCGGTGCTCTGGAGCTCAACGTGTCCTCCGATATCGACTTGATCTTTGTTCACGCGGAAGACGGTGCGGCGAACGCTGACAAGAGTTGGCACGAATTTCACCACCAGTTGGGGAAGCGGGTGATCCGGTCAATCGATAATGTTGACGAAAACGGTTATGTATTCCGCGTCGATATGCGCCTTCGACCGTTCGGCGACAGTGGACCGCTCGTGACCTCGCTAGCCTCTCTTGAGTCCTACTTTCTGCAACAAGCGCGTCCATGGGAACGATATGCATGGCTGAAGGCCCGGGTGATGACCGGTGAGGCAACCAACGTCGCTGCGCTTGACGCCTTGGCGACGCCGTTTGTATTTCGTCGCTACCACGACTACGCCGCCATCGAAGAGATGCGGGCCTTGCACAGCCAGATTCGGGCGGACGCCAACAAACGTGGCAAACAAAGCGACATAAAGGTTGGCGAAGGTGGCATTCGCGAGGTCGAGTTTGTGACACAGATTCACCAGCTGATCCGCGGCGGGCGCAGCGTTGGAAAAACCGGTGGTGGTACTAATCACACTGGACTGCAAACCCGCAGCACGCGTGAAGCGCTGTCACAGCTCGGCCAGCATGGAATCATCCCAATACCCCGTGTCGCGGCGTTATCTCAGGCATACACATTTTTGCGCAACCTCGAGCACCGTTTGCAGTACCTAGACGACCAGCAGACACAGTCACTACCCGCCTCGCCAGAGGAGCAGCAACGTATTGCCGACGCCATGGGTTTTGCCGATTGGCAGCCGTTTTTACAGACACTCAATATGCACCGCGCCGTGGTTACCGGCGAATTTGAGGCGGTGTTCGGCGATGCAGAGACGCGCATCGAAAAAAGTCAAACCCTAACAAACACGGGCAGTTTCAAGGTAAATGGCTTGGAAGTTCCCCTCAATACTAGACTTTACGATGAAGTCTATCGTGCGCCGATCGCCGATCGTATTCAGCGGTGGTTTGCCTCAAGCCGTATGCAGGCGCTGCCGCCGAAACTTCGGGGTCGGCTGGAGACACTGATCGGACGTGCGGTCGACACCTGCGCCACCGTCGATACCACTTCAACAACCTTGTTTCGATTATTCGATTTGCTGGAAGCAATCGACAAGCGCGAAACCTACCTCGCTTTTCTGCTTGAGTATCCCGCCGCGCTGGCGCGTGTTGCGCGGATTGCCCATCAAAGCGCCTGGGCCGCCAGCCTGTTACAACGACACCCAATATTGCTCGATGATGTGATGCTACCGCCTGCCGTCCGCGCCGAGCTGGGAACGCCAACACGAGGGTTGATCGACTGGCAAGGGGAGCGTCGTATGTTAGAGACACAATGCCAGGCTATTGGCAATGACGTCGAACAGCAATACGAGCTGCTGCGGCACACCAAACAGCGCATTATGCTCAAACTCAATATTGCTGACATCGAGGGCCGGCTCGGGGTGATGGCCTTGTCGGACGAACTTTCGATGCTGGCGGATATGCTGGTGGATTGTGCAGTAAAGATGGCATGGCGGGCGATCCAACCGGCAACCACGTCAGCCACTGCGGCGGGATTTGCCGTCATCGGCTACGGCAAATGGGGTAGCAAAGAACTGGGTTATGCCTCCGACCTTGACCTCGTATTTCTCTACGATCCAGAATCAGGCATGCCAGCCGATTTGGTTGCCAAACTTGCGCAACGGGTGAATAGCTGGCTCAACACTATGACCGCCGGAGGCGTGCTCTATGAGACCGACCTGCGACTACGCCCTGATGGAGCGGCAGGGCTATTGGTATCAAGCCTTTCCGCATTTCGCGATTACCAAGTTAACCGCGCTTGGACTTGGGAGCATCAGGCACTGACCCGCGCGCGCTGGTGCGCGGGCGATGCATCGCTTGCCAGACCATTCGAAGACATTCGTACAGAGGTTCTCTCAAAGCGGCGTGACATCGTCAAGCTGAGGATCGACATTATCGAGATGCGGCAAAAAATGCGCCTGGAAAAAAAGGACAAGCCAGATTCCCTCGATTTGAAAAACACCGAAGGCGGCATCGTCGACATTGAGTTCATCGTGCAATACTTGATTTTGGCGCACAGTGGTGAGTACCCAGAGTTCTTATCCAACATGGGCAATTTTGCGCTGCTCAACCGCGCCGCTGCGCTGGGATTGATCGAGGAAGAGCAAGCCGCGGCGGCCGCTAAAGCCTATCTTGCGTACCGGCACCGGTTACACATTGCGCAAAACAATGGCGAGCGCAAGGCATGGATTACGCCGAAGGAGTTAGTTGACGAGCGCGCGGCCGTGACCAGCCTTTGGTGGTCAATGTTTGCCTCCTGTGGGGCAGCTTAGCTTGTTCAGGCCTTCGCTGCGCTAGCCAGCATTTCTTCGGCGTGTTTGCGTGTTGTTGCCGTAATCGTCATGCCGCCCAGCATACGGGCAATTTCTTCAATACGCGCTTTCTTATTCAGCAACACGATATTGGTCGTCACAACTCCATCAGACGCACCCTTGCTGACTTGAAACTGGTATTCCGCACAAGCCGCCACTTGCGGCAAATGCGTTACAGCAAGCACCTGATGTTTGCCTTCGTCTTTGGCACCCGCTTTTTCCCCCTGTTTTTCCCCCAACCGGCGCAGCAGTCGCCCGACAACTTCTGCCACTCGCCCACCAATCCCCGAATCCACTTCGTCAAAAATCATCGTCGGGACGCCGCCGCGCGCGGACGCCATCATCTGGATAGCCAGTGATACGCGCGACAGCTCGCCGCCCGATGCGATTTTGGCTATTGGCCCGAGTGTTTGTCCCTCGTGAGCGGCGACCTGAAATTCACACCCCTCCAAACCGCTTGGCCCGGCCTCACGGGCTACAAACTCGACCGCAAATAGCCCGCCCGGCATGGCAAGTTCTTGCAACGAAGCAGTGATTTGCGCGGAAAAGGTCTTTGCCGCCTCCTGCCGAGACTTGGTCAGTTCTTTCGCAACCTCACGATATGCCGCCTCGGCAAGCTGCTCGCGTACAATCAAATCGTCGAGCGACTGACCACCGCCCAGTGACGCAAGTCGATCCCTTTTCTGTTGCAAGTAGTCTGGAATGCGCGATGGCTCGATGCGGAACTTGCGCGCGAGTTCAAGCACGTCAGATATCTCGCCATCACGTTCCGCCAATTTCGCCGGGTCGACCTCCAATTTACGAAGGTAGTGGCGCAAACTCGATACGGCTTCGCTCAGTTCAACCCTCGCGGTGGTCATCAGACCGTGGATGTCCCTCAGGGCCGCATCGGTCTGCGCCGCGACACCCAGTTCACTGGCAAGTGCGTCGATAGTGCTGATTACCGCATTATCACTCTCAGCGAGCCCATCGATGGCACCCTCCGCCGCAGAAATCAGGCTTGTAGCGTTGGCAAGACGGCGCTGCTCAGCGAGTGTTTCTTCCCAACGCGCAGGGGTGAAGTTGAGCTTCTCGAGTTCACGGATTTGCCAGGAAACGTCTTCGAACTCGCGAGCAATCGCGGCCTCATTTTGCTGCCGTGCCGCGCGAATATTGGCAATCTGTGACCACTCGGCATGGGCCGTCGATACGGCATCCCGTATGGCGGCATTTGCGGCGAAATCGTCGAGCAACGCCAACTGTGCATCACGGCGCAGCAACCTCTGGTGTTCGTGTTGTCCATGGATATCAACTAAACGTTGGCCCAAGTCGCGCATTTGCGAAAGTGTGACGGACGAACCATTGATAAATGCTTTGGAGCGCCCACTCGTATCGATTACACGACGAAACAGACAAATGTTGACATCGTCGTCGGCCAGATCGGACTCTGCCAACCATTGGCGCGCCGACGGCAGGTAGTTCAGGGCGAATTCCGCCGTAATCTCGGCCTTGTTTTGCCCTACCCGCACCGGGTTACCGTCAGCACGGGCCCCAAGGGCGAGAGACAGCGCATCAATCAGAATCGACTTACCTGCGCCGGTCTCGCCTGTCAAGGCGCTAAAGCCGGATTCAAAGTCCAGTTCCAGATGATCAACGATGACGAAGTTGGTGATAGTAAGTGCGCGCAGCATGTTTGATCGGCGACTAGGAGTTGCGTTCTGCCCAGTGCAGCTTCGAGCGCAACATGGCGTAGTAGGAATGCCCTACCGGGTGCAACAGTTTCAACCGATTCGGATGGCCGCAGACGGCAACCACATCCTCAGTTTCGGGATCAAAATACGATTGCACATCAAAGTTGACTCGCGCGTTCTGGCCGCGAATCAGGCGCACGCGAACCTCAGAGCTGCTCGGGATGGCCACCGGACGATTAGACAATGTGTGCGGTGAAATGGGCACCAGTGAAATCGCCGGTAGGCTGGGATGCAAAATTGGCCCCCCGCTGGACAACGCGTAGGCGGTCGAGCCGGTTGGCGTGGAAATGATCAAGCCGTCCGCGCGCAAACTGTAGACAAACTCACCGTTGACTTCCACGGCAAACTCGATCATCGACCCCATCGCGCCGCGGCAGACCACGACGTCATTTAACGCAACGGTCGAAAACACGACATTGCCCTCGCGCTCGATGGCACCATTGAGTAACAGGCGCGACTCGGTCGTGTAGGCGCCATCCAACATGGCACCGAGCATACTCTCGGTTGAATCGGCGGGGATGTCGGTCAAAAAGCCCAGGGTTCCAAGGTTAATGCCCACCAGCGGCACACTCGCATCAGCCACCCTGCGCGCGATACCGAGCAGCGTTCCATCGCCGCCCAGCGCGATCGCGAGGTCGGCGCCATCAAACGCACGCTCCACCGGTGCAACCACATCGGGCGCGGTAGCCGCCAACGATGCGGTACGCTCGTCCATCTGCACGCGGACACCACGTTTCGCCAAGAAGGACTGCAGTACCGCCAACGGCTCCGAGACACCGGCACCATCAAGTTTCCCGACAACCGCGACCGTTTTGAATGTTTTTGCCATAGACTGATTAAATCACACCGTCTCGCCGTCGTTTTCGACAGGGGGTCCTTCTTTTCCAAAATTCCCGCTCTTGCAACCCCGGCCGCCCTGCTCCTCTGCGACGTTGCGCACAAACCGGGGTCAAAGATGTGATTTTTCCCCGCCGCGGGCAATTTTTTCTTACAATCGTCGAATGATCAATGAACGTGCGCAAGCCCTACTGAAGTTTCTCGTCGAGCGTTACATCGCCGACGGCCAGCCAATCGGCTCACGCACCCTGTCCAAGTTCTCGGGGCTGGAACTGTCGGCCGCCTCGATTCGCAATGTCATGGCAGACTTAGAAGAAATGGGCTACATCGCCAGCCCGCATACGTCAGCCGGTCGTGTGCCGACGCCGAAAGGCTACCGTTTTTTTGTAGATACCCTGCTGACCATCCAACCGCTAGAGCTGGTTGAACATCAGACTTTGCGTGATCAGATACGACCAAACGACCCGCGCCAAGTCGTGGCGGCGGCCTCACAAATGTTGTCCGAGCTCACTCACTTCGCGGGCATCGTAATGACGCCGCGCCGGAAGGGAGTGGGCCTGAAACATGTCGAATTCATGCCGTTATCCGAAAGGCGGGTGCTGCTCATCATCGTCGCGACCGATGGAGACGTGCAAAATCGTATTGTCATCACTGAGAAGCCAATTCCCCCGGCACAACTGGTGGAGGCCGCGAACTACATCAACTCGCATTACGCGGGCGTCGAGTTCGACCAACTACAGAGCCGTGTTCAACACGAGCTTTCACAATTACACCGGGATATCTCCACGTTGATGGCTGCAGTAGTTGAGGCACGTAGCAACGGCTCTGAATCAAGCGGTGTCATCGTTTCAGGGGAACGCAAACTGCTCGATGTCAACGACATTTCATCGAGCATGTCGAGTCTAAAGAAGTTGTTTGATCTGTTCGAGGCAAAATCCCAACTGTTCGAGTTGCTCGACGCGTCCCAGCGCGCCGATGGCGTCAAAATATTTATTGGTGGGGAGTCAGAGACCATGCCGCTAGACGAGTTTTCGCTGGTCTCGGCCCCCTACGAAGTTGACGGCCAGATTGTTGGCACGGTCGGTGTGATCGGACCGACCAGAATGGCCTATGAACGTGTCATCCCAATTGTTGATGTAACCTCCAAACTTTTGTCGAGCGCCTTAAGCCAGCACTAGTCAAGTGTGTCGCCTCGAGCTGCCGATGCGCGTAGTCTCCCGAAAGCACCGTCCTGACACACCCAGCTTAAGTCGCAATATTTCATCAAATGCGTAAGCCCGTCGGCCGGCCGTAGAAGGCGCAAAGCGAACATGTCCTTTTCAACCGAACCAAACTATACGCACGGCAGCCAGGCCAAGACCGGCATCCTGCTGGTCAATCTGGGAACACCCGACGCCGCGACACCGGTCGCCGTTCGGCGCTACTTAAAGGAGTTCCTATCTGACACCCGAATCGTCGAGATTCCACGTTTGATTTGGTGGTTCATTCTCAACATCATTATTCTGAACGTCCGCCCGAAAAAGACTGCCGCAAAGTACTCCAGCATCTGGATGGCTGAGGGCTCGCCTCTGCGGGTATACACCGAACGGCAGGCGAGGCTTGTGGGCGAAGAGCTGGCAAGTCTCATTCCATCCCCCCTCGTGGTGCTGCCGGCGATGCGGTACGGCAATCCGTCCATGGCGTCCCAGCTTGCCGAACTCAAGCGCCAGCAGTGCAATAACGTTTTGGTGCTGCCGCTCTACCCACAGTACGCTGCCAGCACAACTGGCTCTACGTTTGATCAACTCGCTCGTGTATTTACCAGATGGCGCAACGTTCCAGGGGTCCGTTTCGTGCGCAACTTCCACGATCATCCCGCCTACATCGATGCGATGGCGAAAAACCTAGACGCACATTGGCAGCAGATAGGGTACCCAGATTTCATAACCGACAAGTTACTGATGACCTTTCACGGCGTGCCTAAGTTTCATCTTGACCGCGGCGATCCGTACCATTGCCAATGCCACAAGACTGCCCGCCTGATTGGTGAACGTCTTGGCCTGCAACCACATGATTATGTCGTGACGTTTCAGTCGCGATTCGGCAAGGCGGAATGGTTACAACCTTACACCGACAAAACTCTTGAGACACTCGGTGCGGCTGGAACACGGCGCATTGACGTCATCTGCCCCGGCTTTGCCGCAGACTGCCTGGAAACGTTGGAGGAGATCGCTGACGAAGGACGCGACACATTCCTGCTCGCGGGTGGTAAAGAATTCAACTATTTGCCGGTTGCAAATGACACTCAGCCCTACGTCACAGCCCTCGCGCGTATTGCGATGGACAATCTCACCGGCTGGGTCGGTGCCAACTGGCGGTTCGACCTTGCCGCCGCTGAAAACGCGCGATCGGCAGAGAGCGCTCGTAAACTCGGCGCACCTACGTAACCCCCGCGCAGGCTAAACCGATGGTGCCTAACTTTCTGCCGGCGCGTCGCCTAGTCTGGCGGAGGTGCCTAGCGTATCAAGCATGCCAGCAATGGCACCGTGAATACTACGCTCGGTGATTGAATTCTCTTCAATGAGCTTGATGCGCCCCTGCGACTCCAAGAGGTGGAATTCCTCGGCTGTCAACGTGATTGCTTCTTTGGTATCGTAGTTCTTCAATACGAACGTTTCTTTCAGCGGACTAACCCACGATAGCCGACAGCGGCGAACGGCACCGCTTTCTTCCGTCATCGCGATCCACTGCCCCCGCGCAATAGTCGTGGTGCGTTTGCGTAGTTTTTTGCGCGGGTCATCCGCCAGTGGAAGTGGTTGATGTTCAACGTCATCTGAAGGCTGGCCAACACCGTCTTTTGCCTTGCGCAGCAACGACTTGTGTGCCGCTTCCATCACCTGAAAGTAAGGCGCACGCGCTTCCATCGATAGCCCGATACGATCGAGCCCTGCATTTACCCTGCTGAGCAAGGTGGGCAGCAACTTAAGAAACTTCGCGCGATCCGTGGCGACTTCTTTTGGACTAACGCTCCAGAGAAGTTCGTCGAGTGTAGCAAGATCAGCCTTCCACTGCTCGCCGTCTTCCCCATCAACCAGATAGTCCTTGGCCAACACTTCTTGCCAATGAACGCGCACAAATTCCTTGATCATCCGCAAGAACATCTTGCCAGCAAAGCGCCTGTCAACCTCAAAGGTAGCCATCGAGTCGCCCATCTCGACTTCTTCCTGCTGCTGTACTTCAACAACAGAGTCGAAGATGACGCCCTGCCCACTTGCCTCTTCGGCCTGGATGAACGAAGACAATTGGTGATTCGCACGCTCAATGGCTTTAGAGTCAACTTCAAAATTCTGATGAAGGTTATCGACGATGGTCGCGATGCGCTCGTAGAACGGGTCACCCGGCAAAAGTGACTGCGGACGCTTCACACCAATGTCGGCGAGCTCGTCTACAAAACGTCGTAGAGGATGCTCGGCGTTGGAAAAGATTTGCGGATCTTGTATGGAAGCTTTCAAGATCTGTAGCTGCAATTTGCCGATTAATGCCTTGATTTGTTCGGGAATGTCCGGCGCGGAAAAGATACGATCGAACACACCTGCGACCACGTCCGTAATCACGGTCTGCACAGGTTGCATCGTCGGTGCAAGTATCGGTGCCGCCTGTCGCACCAGATTCGTCAGTGCGGGGGCAGGTGCCGCAGCCACAGCAACGAGCTTTTCCGTTGGCGCATACTTTGGATCCGGCGGGCCACGTCTTACTGCCGGAAGCGGCGTCGCTTGTTCCGCGCCGACTGCTGGTGTAACTCCCGCCTCAAAGCCGCCTTCTGCCGCCGAGGGGGGTTGCGTTTGTACGCTTGGCCGCGTGGCTGGCGCAGCGGCATCAACGCTCGCGTCCGGGGCCGGAGCCACACGGGCCGCTGCTGTCGCCGACGCTGGAGTGGGTGCGGCAGCGGTGCTGGCCGCAAAACGTTCCAGCGCCTCAATTAACTTTGGGTCAAGTGTAATCTGCCCGCCGCCGGACCCCGTCGTTGGGGTATCTGGCCGCGCTGCGCCGCCGATGGAGTTCGCGCCGCCACTGCTACCACCGGGACCGGGCGGTCGTCCATCCGGGGCCGGCAGTCTAGCCAGCAAGCGCGCAAACAGGTCGGGCAGGCTGGCCTGCATTTGCGCGTTTATAGCACTGCCGCCGCCACCGCTGCCCCCAGGGGATTGCCATGATCCGGTAGCCAACGTCAACGGTGTACGCGAAACGGATCTATTGATCGGTTTACCGTAGGCAACAGGAATTTCAATCATAAAGCCGTGGCTGACCAAGACTTCGTTAGCTTCTTTGAGCGTTTCGTTGAGCAACTCAGCAAGCACTGCTGTTCCCGCCAGCAAAATCTCGCAACGCTGCGCAACCTTGATCTCCGCAGCCGCCAGTCCGGCCAATAACGAGCGACAGAACACCCGCGGTAACACTGGGTTCTGTGCTTCTTTCAGGTCGGCAACATCAAGCAGCCCTTCGATACGTTTGGTCAGGGCGAAGAGTTCGTAGTCGCACTCGTCCTTCAGACGAATTGAAACATTGCCAAGCGAAATTTCCTCGCGCATTTCTTCGTGTTCAACCAATTTCAAAGATTCGATTGAAAACTTGGTGGTCTTCGACAGCTTTTCGTATTCGCCCGATATTTTTTCGTCGAAGCACTTGATGTAATCCGCCCGCACCGCAGCCTCCCAATTGAGGGACCGCAATTCCCAAGCATCACGCGCACCTAGGATGGCGCGCTTCATGTCGGCATCATCGGTCTGATTTGCGATCTCAACCAGTGCAGACGAGACCAATGGGACGGCCTCAACCAAGCGCTTGGCAAAATCATTTGCCAGACTCACTCTGAGCTCGTTAAGGAGCTTCCTATTCTTTGACATGTGCTAGGGGTGTATCGCCCAAATTTACGCGGGGCGGAGTTTAACGGAAGGCCATGCGCTCATACATCTGACCCGTTGTCATTGCATTGGCGCTGATGGCGTTAGGCGACCAACACAACTATCACCAATCATCAGCTCGTTTGTTGGCGATAAATATACGCTGAAAATGCCCGCCAATAAGGGGCTTCCTACTTTGCGTGCTCGGTGGATTCAGGCTTGCCAATTATTGTGATTTCGCCAAGCGACCGGCGGCTCCAGACCCAACTAGGAACAAGAGTGACGCACGGTATCATATCGCATATGTCCCGCCCTCTCAGCCAACCTCACTGGCCAAGTTTATGAAAATCCTTGCTCGCTGGTGCGTAAACGCCCTTGCCCTGCTCGCCGTGGCCTTCCTCTATTCAGAGGTGAATGTCGATGGCATCTTTGCCGCGCTCGCCGCCGCACTGGTTCTTGGCCTGGTCAACGCCATCATTCGCCCGATCCTTATCCTACTGACCCTTCCTGTGACGCTGCTGACCATGGGACTGTTTATCTTTGTCATCAACGCCCTCCTGTTTTGGCTGGTCGCCGAGGTCGTCAAGGGTTTTACAGTGTCGGGTTTCACGGCGGCATTCGTAGGGTCATTAATGTATTCCGTCATCACCCTGTTGGTGAACTGGCTAATCAGCGACAACCCGAAACGACCCGCAGCCTAACCAAAGAACTAACGTTAACCCCAAACTAATTGCGGTTTTTCAAGCTGGTCCGCTTGAAAACATCTTGATTACCCCAATATCCCCCATGACTTTTATCTTTCAGGGAAATTGGGGATGACACAAACACCAGAAAATGCGCCCGACAACTCCTCACAAGGGCAAAGCAAGCACAGCGAAACCGTTGCTGGAGCGGCCGAACCCGGCGCGGATCTCTCCGCGCGGCTGGCGACAGCCGAAGCCGCGTTAGCCAATGCCAAAGACGAGTGGCTGCGGGCAAAGGCAGAGACAGACAACATCCGCCGACGTTCGGCCGAAGACGTACTCAAGGCGCAAAAATACGGAGTCGAACGTATCGCAGACGCCCTGTTGGCCGTTAAAGATAGCCTTGACGCGGCGTTGAAAGTGGACTCGCCGTCCGTTGACGCCTATAAACAAGGCGTGGAACTCACCGCTCGTCAACTGTCGTCAGTGTTTGAAAAATTCTCGATTCAAGAAGTGGACCCGCTCGGCCAGAAGTTCGATCCGTCCCGGCATCAGTCCATAGCGGCTGTTGAATCCGAACAAGAGCCAAATACGGTGGTATCGGTCATGCAAAAAGGTTACACGCTCCACGAGCGTGTAATGCGTCCGGCATTAGTCGCCGTTTCCAAAGCCAAGGCCTGAAGCGGGGCGTTGATGCCGAGGGGCAAGGCTTGAAGCATCGGGTAACGACCCCATTTGAAAATCATTAGAAAACTCGCACCAAAAGGGAAAACATCATGGGAAAGATTATTGGAATTGACTTAGGGACGACCAACAGCTGTGTGTCTATCATGGAAGCGGGCCAACCGAAGGTGATTGAGAACGCCGAAGGCGCCCGTACCACACCGTCCATCGTTGCCTACCAAGAAGACGGCGAAATACTCGTTGGCGCATCGGCAAAACGCCAGGCCGTAACCAACCCGAAGAACACGCTATTCGCGGTAAAACGACTGATCGGTCGCCGCTTTGAAGAAAAAGAGGTCCAGAAAGACATCAATCTCATGCCGTACGCTATTGTCAAGAACGACAACGGTGACGCATGGGTAGAAGTACGTGGCAAACGAATCGCGCCACCGCAGGTGTCCTCAGAAGTGTTGCGCAAAATGAAAAAGACCGCTGAGGATTATCTCGGTGAGGACGTCACCGAAGCCGTCATCACGGTTCCGGCTTACTTCAACGATGCGCAACGTCAGGCCACCAAGGATGCGGGTCGCATCGCTGGCTTGGAAGTCAAACGCATTATCAACGAACCGACTGCTGCCGCACTCGCGTTTGGTATGGACAAAAAGGAAGGCGATCGCAAGATCGCAGTGTACGACTTAGGCGGCGGCACGTTCGACGTCTCAATTATCGAAATCGCATCTGTCGACGGCGAACATCAGTTTGAAGTGCTATCTACCAATGGCGACACTTTCCTGGGCGGTGAAGATTTCGACCAACGCCTAATGGACTACCTCTGCGACGAATTCAAGAAAGAACAAGGCATTGATCTGAAGAGGGACGTGCTTGCCTTACAGCGCCTGAAGGAAGCCGCTGAAAAAGCGAAGATCGAGTTGTCGTCGTCGCAGCAAACCGAAGTTAACCTGCCATATGTCACCGCTGATGCAACCGGTCCGAAGCACTTGTTGGTCAAGATCACCCGAGCCAAGTTTGAATCGCTGGTCGATGAACTCATTGAGCGTACCATCGAGCCATGCCGTATCGCCATCAAGGACGCGGGTGTGAAGATCAGTGATATCTCTGATGTCATCTTGGTCGGCGGCCAGACTCGTATGCCAAAGGTGCAAGAAAAGGTTAAAGAGATTTTTGGCAAAGAGCCGCGTAAGGACGTCAACCCGGACGAGGCGGTTGCGGTTGGTGCTGCGATTCAAGGCGGCGTTTTAAAGGGCGACGTGAAAGATGTGTTGCTGCTTGATGTAACGCCACTATCTCTGGGTATCGAAACACTCGGTGGCGTCTCGACCAAACTGATCAAGAAGAACACCACTGTTCCGACCAAAGCATCACAAATCTTCTCGACGGCCGACGACAACCAATCGGCCGTAACAATTCATGTCCTGCAAGGTGAGCGCGAGATGGCTGCCGGCAACAAGTCGCTAGGTCAGTTTAACCTCGAAGGCATTCCACCATCGCGCCGCGGTCAGCCGCAGATCGAAGTGACATTCGACATCGACGCGAACGGCATCATGCACGTATCTGCCAAAGACAAGGCGACCGGCAAAGAAAACAAGGTCACCATCAAGGCCAACTCTGGATTGACCGAAGAAGAAATCCAGCGCATGGTAAAGGATGCGGAAGCGAATGCGGACGAAGACAAAAAAGCCCTAGAGCTAGTGTCGGCCCGCAATCAGGGGGATGCATTGGTTCACGAGACGAAGAAGTCGCTGGAAGAGTACGGCGACAAGCTCGACGCCGGCGAGAAGTCTGCAATCGAGGCGGCAAGTAAGGACCTCGAAGAGGCGTTGAAGGGCAATGACAAAGACGCCATCGTGGCAAGAACGGAGACGCTGACAAAAGCGGCGCAGAAACTCGGCGAAAAAATGTACGCTGACATGCAAGCCAAGGCGCAAGCTGAAGCCGCTGCCAACACTGGGCAGGGTGCGCCCGGTGCCGGTGGTTCAGCAGGAGGCGCGCACGAAGCGCCCGCCAAAGAGAAAGACATGGGCAATGTCGTTGATGCTGAATTTACCGAGGTCAAAGACAAGAAGTAGCCAAACGTTGTACTCGATTGAAGGGGGTGAGGAGGAGTCCTCGCCCCCTTTGTCATGATTGACACCGCCTCAACTTCACTAGCCGCCACTGTGCTAACCGTAAACCTATAAACACCATGGTAAAAAAACGCGACTTTTACGAAATCCTTGGGGTCAATCGCGACGCGTCAGACGATGACATCAAGAAGTCCTATCGCAAACTCGCGATGAAGCTCCATCCAGATCGCAACCCAGACAGCAAAGACGCCGAAGAAAAATTCAAAGAGGCGAAGGAGGCCTATGAGATCCTATCTGACGCGGAAAAACGTCGCGCCTACGATGCATACGGCCATGCCGGCGTAAACCCTCAAGCAGGTGGCGGTCCTAGCGGATATGGCAGTGAAGGCATGGGCGGGTTCTCCGATGCCTTCGGCGATATCTTTGGCGAAATTTTCGGTGGTCGTGGTGGCCGCAGTGGTGGTGGCCCGCAAGTCTATCGCGGCTCTGACCTGCGCTACAACATGGAGATCACGTTAGAGCAAGCCGCACGTGGTACGGAAACCAAGATCCGCATCCCTGCCATGGAAGATTGTGATGTTTGTGATGGTTCGGGTGCCAAACCTGGCACCAAGGCTAAAACCTGTCACACCTGCGGAGGATCGGGCCAGGTACGGATGCAGCAGGGCTTTTTCTCAATTCAACAAACCTGCCCGACCTGTCATGGCACCGGCAAAGTCATCCCCGAGCCGTGCGCAGCGTGTAACGGGACGGGACGCGTCAAGAAACACAAAACATTGTCAGTCAAAATTCCAGCGGGTGTTGACGATGGAGATCGCATTCGTTTGTCCGGTGAAGGTGAGGCAGGCGTCAACGGTGGTCCACCGGGCGACCTGTACGTCGTGGTGCAACTGAAGGCACATAGCGTGTTCCAGCGCGAAGGGGCGGACCTGCATTGTGAGATGCCAATCTCGTTCACGGTTGCGGCACTCGGCGGAGAAATCAGTATCCCCACATTAGATGGCGAAGCCAAGATCAAGATCCCGGCTGAGACACAGTCCGGTCAAGTATTCCGATTGCGCGGCAAGGGCATTAAGCCGATTCGCCAGACCTCCAACGGTGACTTGATGTGCCATGTTGTGATCGAAACACCGGTGCGGCTCACCGACCGCCAGAAAGAGTTGCTGCGCGAATTGGAAGAGATCAACAAAAAAGACGGCGACAAGCACAACCCGCGCGCCAAGGGGTTTATGGATAAGGTGAAGGACTTTTTTGCGGGTTAGCGAAAGCCGTTCAACGAAGCTCCTGTAGCTTGGGAAAAGCGACATGTGCCCACAGACAGCGGACTACCTACGCAGATAAGTTCTCCCCACAATGCAGATTCTGCATGATAGGCGTGGGCGGCGTGAGTTGATCGCACGTACTCCAAGGTAGGCTGCCTCGGCCTTTCTCCGAAAGCGATCTCGACATCAGGCGGTACTGTTTTCAATGAGTTGAGTGAACACTAGCCTGAATGTTTCACCATAGTTGTAAAAAGAAATCGGCGTTGACTCTTATCTCTTCTATGATGGAGGTATCGAATCAACACACAAAAGACGAGCAACGCCGATGCCAAATTGTACTGAAGCTTTAGCGTCG
>Ga0315906_10002072_pt1 | contig 28814 bp, 27 predicted proteins | sample LakEriMetagenome_4_FD_203526 | JGI IMG/M metagenome (GOLD analysis project Ga0315906, IMG submission 203526) | Freshwater fungal communities from buoy surface, Lake Erie, Ohio, United States - Buoy 2 MA122 | ecosystem: Environmental > Aquatic > Freshwater > Lake > Lake biofilm | place: USA...
TGAAGGAGTCTTATAATCCCTTGGTGGGATTCCTGTACGGCTGGAGTTTTTTCTCAGTAATACAAACCGGGACCATCGCTGCCGTGGCCGTGGGCTTTGCGAAATTTGCAGGATACTTAATTCCTTCATTGGTATGGGAAGACGCCAACTGTATCAGTCTCTGGGGTTGGAAAATTCAGCACGCTCAACTCGCAGGTGTGGCCCTGGTAATATTACTAACCTGGATCAATACACGTGGTATCCAGACCGGAAAGATCATACAAACGCTTTTTACCTCTACTAAGCTAATTGCCATGTTCGCATTGATCCTGGCAGGATTCTGGATGTTCAATACTGATGTGTGGAATGCTAATTGGGCCGAGCCATGGAACATGCATAACATGAGACCTGAAGCGTTGGATACTGACTATACCTTGGGGCTGGCCATGGGCGCTATGGCTGCTGCGATGGTGGGTTCTATCTTCAGCAGTGATGCCTGGAACAATGTCACTTTCATTGCAGGGGAAATAAAAGATCCACGAAAAAATATTGGACTGAGCCTCTTTCTGGGGACGCTCATCGTGACACTGATTTATGTATTGATGAATGTAATTTACCTGGGAACAGTCCCTCTTCAGGAGCTGGCTTTCGCCAAGGATAACCGTGTGGCTTTGAGTGCCTCGGAAGCAATTTTCAAGGGAGGCGGTACGCTGATCATAGCCATTCTTATCATGGTATCTACCTTTGGCTGCAATAATGGACTCATACTTGCGGGGGCACGTGTTTATTACTCCATGGCAAAAGATGGACTTTTCTTTCGGCATGCCGGTGAATTGAACAAAAATGCAGTGCCTGCATGGGCTCTGTGGATACAATGCCTGATGGCCTCTGCTCTCTGCCTGAGCGGTAAATATGGTGATCTTTTGGATATGGTTTCTTTCGTGGTGGTCATCTTTTATATCCTAACCATAGCCGGCGTATTCATCTTGAGAAAGAAAAGGCCCGATATGGAAAGGCCTTACAGGGCATTCGGTTATCCGCTGCTGCCGGCCATCTATATAATAATGGGCATTGCCTTTTGTCTGCTGCTGATCATCTATAAGCCGGAGTATACCTGGCCCGGATTGATTATTTCTTTGATCGGATTACCACTATATTACCTTGCTATTAACAGGAAGAAAGCCTGATATCTCAGGGATTGGATTTCTTTTTACGATCGGGAGGAAAGATGATACATACTGAAGTTCCCTTCATCGGTTCGCTCTCTATACGAATTTCGGCAGACATCATTTGGAGCAAATCCTTGATGATAAGATATCCAAGTCCATTTCCTTTTCTGTTTTCCAAATCAGGGGAAGAAACTATGAAATCATTATCCAGAATATTGCTGATTTGCTCAGGCTTCATTCCTATGCCTCGGTCTATGACAATGAGTTGGTGTACTTCTCCCAGCTGACGGTTTCTGACAACGATGACTCCTTTTTCGGAAAAATTGATGGCATTCAGGCAGAGGTTGTACAGTACGATTTTCGTTGGTTCATAAAACTGACGTAACTGAATCTGCCGGTCTACTTCATTTAGTAAAGTAATATTCTTCTGACGTGCGGTTGACTGCAGAATATTGAATACTTGTTCCACTAATTCCGAAGCATTGAAGGTATCCTTCTTCAGGATTTTCTTCTCATTTTGGAATTTGATCCAATTCAGAATATTAGTTGAAAGAAATTGAAGTTCCTGTGAAGTTTGAGTAATTTCCTTTATTGTTTCCACTTTAAGTTCCTCGGGCATCTGTTTTTTTGTATCAAGCAGATTTTTGCCTGCGGCCGTCATGAATTTCAGGGGAGTGATGATATCATGACTGATGATGGAAATAAGTCGGTTTTTTATAGCGTTACCCTTTTCTAGAGCTAAGTTTTTTTGTGAAAGTTCCTTGGTTTTTTCCTCTACCTGATTTTGTAGCTTTTGCTTCAGCATTTCCTGTCTGCGGTTTCTGAGCTTATTGATTAGCAGAATAAATCCAAGGATACATGTGCCGATGAGATAATAAAACCAAGGTTGGCGGTTCCAGGGTGCGGCAATACTGAAGCCTAAATCTTTATAGATATAGTCATTTGGTCCAAAACCCTTGCGCATTCTGATTCTAATCTTATAATCGCCGTATCTGAGATTCTTCAGGCGGATCGATTCGTCGTTTTCGACAGGAATCAATTCCCATTTCGGTTCATTGTTGAGTTGGTACTCGAGGTAAATATTTTCTCTATTATTCCAGGCGGGAATTCCGAGTCTGATGGTAACTTCTGAAGAGCCTGCAGGGAATGGCTTTGTCATTGCTGAGTCGGGGTTGATGGAAATGCCATCGATGATCCAGTCGTCAATGTGGATCTCAGGGTTCGGAACCCTGAGATCTTGTTTGGAAGGATCTGCATAAACCAATCCATCCATACTCGGATAGGATATCTGACCATTCTTTAACTCAAGTGCGCAGGGCTGACAGCCGCCATTCAGCTCGGTAGATTTCATGCCATCGAGTGTGCCATAATAATGGTAATAAACAGAAGCAGCCGGATTTTTAAAAGCTGCTAGCAACTCTTTGAGGGATGCTTTGAAGAGCCCTCTATTGGAACTTATCCAACAAAAGCCATTCTTATCCGGGGTAAAGCAATGCGCGAATTTCAAATAATTATTTTTGTCAAGAGGCAATCTGACGACTTTATTGTTTTTCCAGATGAACATCCCATTGCCATAAGTTCCTATCAAAAGGTAGTCGCCAACTTTTCTGAAATTTCTAACGCAGTAGTTGTCTCCTTTCATCAGCGTATCCAGGCGTTTGTTGCTGAGATTGAAGCTCAATAATCCGTCGCAAGTAGCGAGTATATAGCTTCCCGGATTGAATTCCTCTAATTGATAAATCAGGTTCCCCGGCTTTTGGAATCGTAACAGATAATTTATCGAATCTGCGACAAGCCGGCCGATTCCTTTGTCGGATGCTATGATAACGGAAGTGTCCATCGGCGCCACCGCTATCTGCTCGTCAGAGAAGATCTTATCAAATATTTTAGTTTTTTGGGTTCGCTTATTATAACAATGAAGGCGCCTGCTTCCGGTAATATCTGTTATATTAACGAACCATATCAGACTATCATGGGTATTGAAAATGGAGTAATAATAACTACCGGGATTCCAAAGGTCTTTTGCTGAAGAATCCTTGCTGCCATAAATTACGCCCTGATTGGAAAGTATGCTTCCGTCAGGCTGTTCTAACTGTCCATAGGTTGTATTCCTTGAAAGAAAGGATTCAAAAGATTCTGAGCTTGATTTCAATACAGGTTTTTGTATCACCATGATACCTTTGGAATCCGTACCTATGAAAAGTAATTCCCTTTTTTCACTATACTGGGCGAACGAAATAAAGGAATTGGGCGGGATATTATCCGAAATGGGTAAGGCATCGAGGAATTTTCTTCCTTTTTTCAATATCCATGCCCTTGTACCAATAAATAGAATGGGATGTTCCATTCCATTCTCCCAAATAATGAGATGTTCTTCCTTCTCAAGTTCAATCAATTTTTTGACTTCACTTCTGACGAAGATTTGTTTCAGCGTTTCCGTCAAAGGATTGAAAAGGTAAATTCTCTCCTCTTGATCCTTGATGAAAATCTCATTACCTACTTTGAAAATGCAGTTTATCTTGCCGTAGATTCCTGTAGGTATTATCTTTTTTTGACCGCTCAAACCAAACCTGATCAGTTTTTTTTCTTTAAGGATAAAGCAGGCGGTATCATTCCAATTGACAAGTTTATCAAAAGGGATATTATAGTTGTAGTTTTCAGCTGTGTTTATGTATTTCCTGATTAATTGTTCCGTCGTGGAGATTAGAAAGAGGTTGCCTTTTCTTTCCTTCGACATTGGAAATTTCATGCGAAAGTTGCTCTGATTATTTCGTATTCTGAAAGTATTTCCAAGTCGGTCTGCTGTATAAATTTCATTCTTGTTATTTCTAACAAGAAATATTCGTCTGTCTCGGGTAAAATTTACATTGAAATCTCTTGGATAATTCTTGAAATGCAGTCCGTTGAATCTGACTAGTCCTGCTTCTGTGGCAACCCATAAAAAGCCTGTTTCTTCGTCAAATTGCAAACCGAGGATGCCATTGGCGGGAAGGCCGTTTTCGGTATTGAAGCTCCTGATAATATCCTGGCTGTTTACCGTCGTTACGACAATACAGAAAAACCAAAAAAAGAAAAGCAGGCGCGCCTTCATGATGGCACAAGATATTAATAATTCACATTGTACAGGGTGGCCATTTCCAACAGTTGTTTAAGATTATCCACATTGGTCTTTGAATAGATCCTTGTTTTTATGGTGGAAACCGTATTCATTTTGAGATTGATTTTTTCGGAAATTTCTTTAGTTCGCATTCCTCTTAAGAGGTAGTGGAGTATTTCAAGTTCCCGCGGGGCAAGGGCGGCAAATGGATTCTCGGGAGTACTTTCGGGATTACTTTCAGTATCAGAAAAAGGCTCGTTTAGAATGAATTTTTTCAGCTTAATATATATGTCCTCCTCACTCAGTGATTTTGAGAGATATTGTTTCAACCCATAATTTTTGATTGCTTCTCCGTACACCTCCGCAGGTTGCATGGAGAACACAAGAATTTTCAATTTCGGATAGACTTTGGTGATATTGGGGATTACTTCCAGCGAGCTCCCATCATTAAGTATGATATCCAGGATCAAATGGCTATACTTCTCCTTCATAAGTTCCTTCATTAACTCGGCACAGCTGGAAACTTCTCCGACGAAATTGCATTCCAGATTCGTTTGCAGATAGAGCTTCAGTCCTTTTCTGATCATACTGTGGTCATCAGCCAGCAATATTTTAAGCTCAGTCATAGGTTTATTTGCTTTGATATGGATATTAGAATTGGCTTCTATCATTTGTAACGATCAATTAATTTGGTTTTTTGGCTTCAAAGAGATGGGTACAATTTATAAACAATTCATCAAATCGAGATTTTCGAACTACTAAGGCAGGTTTATCGCTTTCCCAATGAATAAGTACTTCATGATTTATATTTAATAATATTTGTATATTTATGACTTTTTTTTATTTCATAAAATATAAATACCTAAAAATCAGTATTGTATTTAAATCAACGCCGTTGTAACTTTGTCTATGATTTCATTTGTGCAATCATAAATTAGCAAAATTTAATCTTTTTTACCTACCCCTATGTCAGAGAATTCCGGAAATAATCATCAGCGTAAACATGGTAAGAAGAAGCCTGCCAAGAGGGGTTTTTCTACCATAGACTACGTTGGCATATCGCTTGTCTTTCTTCTTATCATTATTTTGCTATCCATTGTTATTTTTGATATTAAGTTTAATATCTGATCTTTTTGGATTTGTTAACAAAGCAATGGCTCTACTGTGCCTTATAATAACTATTTTTAGGTGAGTTAAGTATCCTATTAAAGCAACCTACCACCAATTCTATCTGCCTCGGCTTCAATAACTCAATTCATTCTGTAATGAGATCGTATATGTACTCCTCCAGGAGTGTAGCCTTTCGGATATTATTGTGTTTGATGACAGTCCTGACGGCATCCTATGCTTTTAATCGGGCTGAACCAATGCCGTATGCAGAGGAAAAGAGATTGGATGAGGTAATGGCGGGCAGCAGGGAAAAAGCACGAGTGTTGTATGATGCAATTGGCCTAGATTCTCTGGGACTTTCAAGACCGGCTTTCCAGAGCGCACTTGAGGGATATTTCAAGTTGAAGGATTCCGGAATAATCTTCTCAGATGAACACATCACAGTTATTGACTTCAGCTTACCCTCTACTCGTAAACGTTTGTTTCTGATAGATTTGAAAGAAGAAAAATTGATCCTGAGTACATACGTAGCTCATGGGCAGGGGTCGGGGTTGGAATTTGCTAAAAAATTCTCCAACAGACCTGCCAGTTATCAAAGTAGTCTGGGTTTTTTCCGGACTGCCGAAACCTATCAAGGTAAGCATGGATATTCTCTTAAATTGGAAGGTTTGGAAGAGGGGATCAACCATCTTGCGGATGAACGTTCGATTGTTTTACACGGGGCTTCTTATGTCAGTGAGCGATATATCAGAATGAGAGGAATGCTGGGCAGAAGTCAAGGTTGTCCTGCAGTGCCTGAGTCCTGCCATCGAATTCTAATTGATCAGATAAAAGAAGGGCAGTGTTTTTTTATATATGCACCTGATCATAATTACCTCAGTTTGTCACGAATCCTACATACATGATACGGTTTTTGTTTATTTACCGGAGCCGCAGAAATTTTCACTATATGACAGGCGGTTTTTCATCTCATTGATTCTTTACCTTCGCGAAAACTTCCATTATGACACTTCAGGAAAAATTGACCGGGACCGGAGTTGCGGTGGTTACTCCTTTTGACAAAAACGGGGTTCCGGATTTGATAGCTTACGAAAAGTTGCTGAATCATATCATTGAAGGCGGGGTAGAATATGTGGTTGCCCTGGGTACTACCGGAGAAACCCCTGTATTGGATAACGATGAGAAAATTCAAATAATCAACAGCACCTATTCGATCGTTAATGGACGAGTTCCGGTTGTCATAGGGGTAGGAGGGAATCATACTTCTGCTGTAATGAATGATCTTGCCAGACTCCCGCTTGATGGGGCGGTAGCTGTGCTGAGTGCGTCACCATATTATAACAAACCTTCTCAGGAAGGTATCTATCAGCATTATCGGGCATTAGCCGAAGTTTCACCCCGACCGATCATACTGTATAATGTTCCGGGACGCACAGGAAGAAATATGAATGCTTCCACCACTCTTAGACTGGCAAAAGAGGTGGCAAATATTGCGGGGATAAAAGAAGCCTCCGGTGATATGGCTCAGTGTATGGAGATATTAAGAGACAGGCCTTCAGGATTTCTCGTGTTGAGTGGGGATGATGGACTGGCTCTTCCTCAAATGGCCTGTGGTATGGATGGAGTCATCAGTGTAGCAGCCAATTGCTTTCCAAAGGAATTTTCGCAAATGGTCAGAGATTGTCTTAAACAGGATTTTGCCTCAGCCAGAAAACGCAATGATTTGCTGATGGAAGCATACGACCTATTATTTGCCGAGAATAATCCGGCGGGTGCAAAGGCCTTTTTGTATGAATTGAAAATAATGGCAAATGAGTTAAGGCTTCCCCTGGTACCTGCCAGTCATGAGCTTCAAAACAGGATAAGAAAGTATCTGGATGGGTATCATCAATCCTGATTCAGCCTGAACGTAGTGCCTTCCGTTGCCAGATCTGTATTGGTAAATACTGCTCTGGCTTCTTCCAGAAATGGTGCCAGGTCCTCGTATTTTGAGGAGAAATGTCCGATGATGAGCTTTTTTACATTGGCAAGTTTTGCTATGGATGCGGCTTGCTCGCTGGTGCTATGCATTCGTTGTTTGGCCTTTTCTTCCTGGTTTTTTAAATAAGTAGTTTCATGATAGAGTAAGTCAACGCCTTTGAATTTTTCAGCCAATGATGGTTCAAAAACAGTGTCTGCACTGTAAGCATAAGAAACGGGTGCAGATGCGGGACTGGTTACCTCCTCATTTGGTATGATGGTTCCTTTAGGATGTTTGTAGTCCATACCATCCTGAAGCTGCGGAAAAAAGGAAAATGGAATGCCATAGGCATGTGCTCTTTCGGCAATCACGCTTCTTGCTTTTTTCTTCTGATCAAATCTGAACCCCCAGCAATCAATACCATGTTTTACTTTGAAGCAGCTGGCGATGAAATGTTCTGTGTTGGCAATGGGCCCATCCTCCTCTAATGCATGAAAATGCAAGGTATATGGCAGGGTAGTAGAGGATGCCTTGAATTGGAGTTCCAATAATGATTCAAGCAAGGGTGGGCCGAATAAATGTATATCCTTATTATGGTTCAGCAGTCCAAGGCTTGTTAAAAGCCCCGGTAATCCGAAATAATGATCTCCGTGAAGATGGGAGATGAAGATATGACTGATCTTACTTTTTTTGATACCATGTCGGCTTAGCTGCCATTGAGTGCCTTCTCCACAGTCAATGAGAAAAGCCTTGCCTTCGCACTGAAGGATCTGCGCCGTTGGATTTCGGCCAAAAGCCGGTACGGCTGAATTATTGCCTATGATGGTCAGGCTGATCATTTTGCAGGGTTGTTTTCATCTTCTTCCTCACCCAGGAATTCCCTCTCTATTTCCTCCATTTGCAGAATGTCCCAAGCCTCACTTTCCGTAGGTGCATAATTGAGTACGATCAGCAATTCGAGATCAGTAGCAAGTTGTAATGGTGTTTTACGAAAGCTACAAACCACGAATGATCGTTTTTCGGATTGGAATTGCTTTGCAACCCATCCAAGTTTTTGCAATGCTTCTGCATTGATATCCTCCACCTGCTCCATATTCAATATGGCATGAGCGGGCTCGTTTTCCCGACATTCGAGTAGCACATTGGCTAATTCTTCTGCCATTATAGCAGAAACTTGGTTTTCCATGGGGGTTATCACCCTGAATTTCTCTTTGGTATCAGTTTTGACATTCATTTTACAGAGCCTTTGTGATTGACGGGTCAAATTTAGAATCTAATGGTTAATAACTGAGGGACTTAGCTTCCAATTATTTAACTTTTCAACATTTCAACATTTGACTAAATTACAAAATTACGAAGGCGGATATTTGCTATCATTGTAAAGCTAAATCTAATTCTATGGATAATAATTTTTCCACGCAAGTGAAGGAAATCATCTCTTACAGCAGGGAAGAGGCGCTGAGGTTAGGGAATGATTTTATTGGTACGGAGCATCTTGTTCTAGGCATGTTGCGCGACGGAGAAAACACCGCTGTGAAGATCCTTCGCTCTCTGAATATCGATATCTCTGAATTAAGAAAAGAAATCGAAACCGCAGTGAAGGATAAAACAGGCAAGAATCTGGCCAATATCAATTCTCTTCCATTGACAAAGCAGGCTGAAAAGGTGATCAGGATAACGGTCCTGGAAGCCAAGGCGCAGAAGAGTGCTTTGGTGGAGACAGAACATCTCATGCTTTCCATACTCAAAAACAAAGAGAATGTGGCCACTCAAATTTTAAATCAACTTGAAGTGGACTATGAAGGATTCAGGCATGAACTGGGCATTGTAACCAGTCAGCCTCCCCAGGCGGAGTTTAATGAAGAAGATGATTTTGATGAGGAGAGGCGTCAGTTCGGACAACAAGGAAGACAACAGAAGTCGGGCTCGGGTGCACAAGCCAAAAGCAAAACGCCCGTATTGGATAATTTTGGAAGAGATATTACCCGGTTGGCTGAAAACGGTCAGTTGGATCCGATTGTAGGTCGTGAAAACGAAATTGAGAGGGTATCCCAGATCCTGTCCAGAAGAAAAAAGAATAATCCCATTTTGATAGGGGAGCCCGGAGTGGGTAAGACTGCCATCGTAGAAGGGTTGGCATTGCGCATCGTTCAGCGCAAGGTGTCAAGGGTGCTTTTCGACAAACGAGTGGTAAGCCTCGATCTGGCGGCGCTGGTAGCTGGTACAAAATACAGAGGACAATTTGAGGAGAGGATGAAGGCTATCATGAACGAGTTGGAAAAGAACAGGGATGTCATTCTTTTCATAGATGAGATACATACTATCGTAGGTGCCGGAGGTGCCAGCGGTTCCCTGGATGCTTCCAATATTTTTAAACCCGCTCTTGCCAGGGGAGAATTACAATGTATCGGAGCCTCTACTCTGGATGAATACAGAATGCATATTGAAAAAGACGGAGCTCTTGACCGTCGTTTCCAGAAAGTGCTGGTGGAACAGCCTTCCGTAGAAGAAACCATTCAGATCTTAAATAACATCAAAAACAAGTACGAAGATTATCACAACGTCACCTACAGTCAGGAGGCGGTGGAGGCCTGTGTCAAATTAAGTGACAGGTATATGACGGATAAGCTACTTCCCGATAAGGCGATAGATGTGCTGGATGAAGTGGGAGCGAGAAAGCATATCAAGAATATCAACGTGCCCGATTCAATCATTGATCTGGAGAAGAAAATAGAAGATATCAAGCTGGAAAAGAATAAGGTGGTAAAAAGCCAGAAATTTGAAGAGGCTGCCTCCTTGAGGGATACAGAAAAGAAATTGCAGGAACAGCTTGAAAAGGCAAAAATTGACTGGGAGGAAGAGAGCAGAAGCAAGCGTTATCCAATCGAAGAGGAAGATATTGCCGAAGTGGTATGTATGATGACGGGTATACCGGTAAAGCGGATGGTGCAGGCTGAAACTGAAAAATTAAGGAGGATGGCCGATGATCTGAAGGGCGCCGTAATTGGACAACCCGATGCCATCACCAAGGTCGTTAAGGCTATCCAGCGTAACAGGGTAGGACTTAAAGATCCCAAGAAGCCAATTGGTACTTTCATTTTTCTCGGTCCTACAGGGGTAGGAAAAACCGAACTGGCCCGTTCTCTTGCCAAGCATATGTTTGACAGCGAAGATGCGCTCATCCGCATTGACATGAGTGAATATATGGAGAAATTTACGGTCAGCAGACTGATCGGTGCGCCTCCCGGATATGTTGGATATGAAGAAGGCGGACAGCTAACGGAAAGGGTTAGACGAAAGCCGTATAGTGTGATCTTGCTGGATGAGATCGAAAAAGCACATCCTGACATTTATAATATCCTGCTGCAGGTTCTGGATGACGGGCAATTGACAGACGGACTGGGAAGGAAGGTGGATTTCAAGAATACACTCATCATCATGACTTCCAACATCGGAGTAAGACAGCTCAAGGATTTCGGTGAAGGGGTCGGTTTTGCCACGGCCGCTAGGATAGAAAACCAGGAGGAAGCCAGCAAGGCTGTTATCGAAAAGGCATTGAAGCGAACTTTTAGTCCTGAATTCCTGAACCGGATAGATGATGTGGTGATATTCAACTCGCTTTCTAAAGAGAATATCTTTGAAATCATTGATATTCTTATGAAAGGAGTGATGAAGCGTCTCAGTAATCTTGGGTTCACTATGGAATTGAGTAAAGAAGCTAAAGATTTCATAGCTGATAAAGGTTATGACAGTCAGTTCGGTGCCAGACCACTGCACAGAGCGATACAAAAATTTCTGGAGGATCCGCTGGCAGAGGAGATACTTAATATGAGTATCAAGGCTGGAGATATTGTGATAGCCGAACTTGACAAGGAAAATCAGAAAATTAAGTTCCGTATCAAAGAAGAGCCTAAGAAAAAAGAGAAGAAGTCTTCCGAGACCTCCAAAGATTAGGTCAAATATCTCGAAATAAGAAAAGAGCTGCTCAGAAAGGGCAGCTCTTTGTTTTTAGTAGTTTATATCTTGCTATTCAATTATTAATTTTCGGTTGGTTTCTTCCTTACCGGTTCTGATTTGCAGCATATAGATTCCCTTTTGTTTGTTCTCCAGTTCGGTTACCTCAATTCGGTTACCTCCTTTGGATACACGGAATTTTCTGTCGCTTATTTTTTTGCCTTGCAGATCGTAAATGGAATATTGTATCTCGCCTGTTTCTTCGGCGATGAATTCGATATTGGTCCTTCCATGAGCGGGATTGGGGAACACATTGATCTTGTCAAGGCTATTGCCAAAATTCACGGGTACGATTCTGCTATATTTGATTCCCCCCTTAGCGCCGTTTATTCTGATACGGTAATATACCTTGCCGGGTAAACGATTCCAGGCATGTTTGCTTTCATAATCTGCATCGCCGTATTTGCCATTTGAGGGGATGTTGAAAGCAGGGCGGAAGCTTCGTCCGTCAACGCTGTATTCAACAATGAAATCGGATACATCCTGGTTGTTGCTGATGTCCCATTGCAAGTCAGCCTGGTTTTTGTTCCTGACCGCGGAGAATCCGATGATATCCACATCCAAGACCCTGCAGGTGGAATCGAAAATTATCTGTACCGAATCAATTGAGGTATTAGGACATGCGGAAGTTATACTTTCAGTAACATAATATATACCCGGTTTGTCAACAACGATACTGTTGCCGTTTGTTTGTCCGATGATATTCCCGTTAGGGCTATGCCACTGATAGATGAAATTTGGATTGGGATTTTGCACCTGCAGCGTTACCTGAGGCATGGAATCACAATAGTATCCGAGATCTGTATAGCCATTGACGGCTTTTTGGTCGAATACCGGGATGGGTCCTACGAAATCTTTAAGTTCCGCACCGAATGAGGAGGAAGAGCGGGTTTTGACCATCAGGTTTTTGAATGGTAAGGCGCAGTCTTTTATTCCAAATACCAGTGGGTCAATTCCGAAAGCAGTGAGATTGACCGCGATTTCCATAAATTGACTTTTGGTGAAATCGTCTTGCAGTGTTTCATTTGCGCGTACAAGTCTGAAAGGACCGGCCCAGGTATTCTGGGTATTTTCAATTGCAGTGTAGGATTTGATCAAAGATTTGGGAACGATCTCAGCATAGCCGCCAAAGTTGGATCCGTCGAATTCAACCGGATTGCTCCAATTAAAGGTTGCGGGCGTAATGGCTAGTGTGGCCAGCGGAACCCATATCCTGGTGTGAATGGCTTCAATTCCTTTTGAACTGAGGTCAACACTGAAAATTACATCGCCTATACGTGTAATATTACCGGCGCTGTCAAACAGCCAGGCCGTGTGCCCAAGGTCGGGGCCTGTGCTTGTGAACTGTCCTGTGGTGGTATTATAAGTAATGGTATTTTGAAATAACTCAAAGTCAAAATGGCTGCTGCCGTTTTGCTCATCCATTGAAACTCCGCCAATCATCCAAAGGGAATCTGTCTGATCTCTTCTAAGATGTGCAAAGGCATCCAATATGTCATTCTTACCAAGCAAGTTGGAGGTGTAATTGGTTTTGCCTTCCCAGTCATTGGGGTTTTCGCCATTCTTATTACTGCGACTGCCAAAAGAGGAGGAGTCGCTTCCATGATGGTCTCTTTGAAATATGGCATCTAGTAAAGTATTGCCGTTTAGTACAGTAAAACTGGGCTGATGCATTCTTCTAATAACAGGAATACTTCTGGTGGAAGGATTGTTGATGTAGTCAGAAAGAATAGCAGATACGCCTGAGGTATCAATGATCTGCTCGCCGCTTCCTGCGGTATTCCTATACCAGTCATCCGAACCGGGAGTATTGACGTTGTTTAAAATATTAGCCCTGGTGTCAGCATCTGAGCCGAAATTTGCGGGAGTTTTCACCACATTTACCTGTGCATTTGCAAGGAATGTGATGAGCATCAATGAAAGAATGCCTGTTAATGGTTTCTTCAAGGTCATAGGAATTGGTTTTCTTTTTTAAAACTTCAGTTTGGTCTCAAAAGATGTAATGTCCTGATTTACAAGATAAATTCATCTTTTTGCGAAAATCCGTTATGAGATCTTCGCTGAAACCCTCCGACTCTTTATAATAACTCCATTCTTAACAAAATATTGTATTAAGGCCTTCAAATTTCTTGGTGATTTGAAATGGGCCTAACTTGCCGGAAAAGCTCAATTCGTTGAAAAAACTGATTATCACTATTGATGGGTGGTCTTCCTGCGGAAAAAGCACACTTGCCAAGCAAATGGCGAAGGTGCTCGGATATTTGTATGTGGACAGTGGTGCCATGTATCGTGCTATCACACTTTATTTTCTCAGGAATCATATAGACTGGACCGAGCAAGATCAAGTCAGAAAAGCGCTTCTGGATATCAAGATCAGTTTTGAATTCAATCCCAAGTCTGAAAAATCGGAGATTTATCTCAATGGAGAAAATGTTGAATATGTCATACGCGATCTGGTGGTGGCAGAAAAAGTGAGTGAGGTGGCGGCTATTGAAGAAGTGAGAACTTTCGCGGTAGCCCAGCAGCAGGAGATGGGAAAGAAAAAAGGTATTATCATGGATGGCAGGGATATCGGAACCACTGTTTTTCCGAATGCAGAATTGAAAATATTCATGACTGCTGACAGTGCGGTACGAGTGGAGCGACGATTCAGGGAGATGTATGAGAAAAATCCTAACGTGACCATCGATGAGGTAAAGAATAACCTTGAAATGAGGGATTATATAGATTCTAACAGGGAGATCAGTCCGCTTAGGATGGCTGAAGGCGCTATACTGCTTGATAACACGAATCTCAGCATGGAGCAGCAACTGGAGACGGCCTTGAAATGGGTTAAGGAAAAATCATGATTGATCTACAGTAAGAATCATTTCTTCCAGTCGGATACTTGTATTTCTGAATTCAAGCAATTTTTCGATCACTTTTTCTACGATAGAGTCAGGGCAACTTGCGCCGCTGCTGATCATGATAGTCAGATCCTCCTTGGCATGTAAAAAGTCATGAGTGATGATCTCCTCTCTTTTTTCAAAATTGTAGTGTAGGATCTGTTGCGGAGATAATAATTTTTCAGGACCACTGATAAAATAGGTAGGTAGTTTTTGCTCGCACAGATGAACAAGATGGGAAGTGTTGCTGCTATTGTAACCTCCTACTATGATAGCCAGGTCAGCAGTTTTCTCCAACATGCCAAATACTGCTGACTGATTGTCGTTGGTGGCATAACATAATGTGTCCCGGGTGTCGGCAAAACGGGTTTCTGTCATATTTTCCTCAAGGCTGTATCTTTCCTTCATGGCTTGTTTCAGCCTATCAGCGATGGCCTGGGTATCCGCTGCGAGCATGGTGGTCTGATTGACTACTCCTATGCGCTGAAGGTCTATTTCGGGGTCAAAACCCTCACTAAACCTTCCTTTGAATGTGTCGTGAAATTCGCTTACATCCCTTTTGCCTGAAATAAAATCAATCAGGCATTCCGTTTCTTCCATGTTTTTCAATACAAGAGTGGGAGCCTGCAAGGATGCATGGCTGAAAGTGGCACGTGTCTCCTCATGATAAGGCTTGCCATGTATGATGACGGTGTAATCTTTTTTGCCGATCTGGTTACTTCTATTCCATACTTTTTCTACAAACGGGCAGGTGGTATTATATTTTTCTGTGATGATACCTAACTCGGAAAGAGTTTTTTCAATTTCAAGAGTTGTGCCAAAGGCCGGTATCAGAACAATGTCTTGTTCAGTCAATTCCTCAAATGGAATGATCTGCCGTCCGGTTGTATCTTGTAAAAATCTGACGCCCATTTTGAGCAGATCCTCATTGACTTGGGGATTGTGAATCATCTCGCTCAGAAGAAAAATCCTTTTCCCTTTGTTTTCCTCCACAGTCCTGAATGCTATCTCAATTGCATTTTCTACGCCATAGCAAAATCCGAAATGTCTGGCCAGATAGATTTTGAGTCCTCCGAAATCCAGAAGATAGGGACTGAAATCTTTCTTTAGCTTGTCCTCTAATTTTCTTTTTTGCTTGATCAAACCAAGCAAAGGACTTCTGTAAGTAAAAGGGATGGTAAATTGTTTCATGGCCTTGTGCGAAATTACGAATATTGACACTGCCTTTGGCAAAGAAAAATGCCGGACTATGAAGTCCGGCATATATTTAATAAAAGCTGAAAATCTTATTCATCGAGTGAAATGGGGTATTGATAGAGTCCGTCATATCCCGGATAAAAACCGCTGATAGTGAGGGTTTTTTTGGATTGCATTGCGGTTTTGAGTTGTTCCAAGGAGTTGATGTTTTCATCGTCGACCTTGAGAATCACAAAACCGTCTTTCATTCTGGTTTGGTCGTTCAGGGCCCCTTCCTTTATGCGGGTAACCACTACACCGCCATCCACGCCATATTCCTTAGCCCTGGAAGGCTCAAGAGTTGCGAATTCAGCGCCAAGTCTGTCAATCACTGCATCTTTGCGCACCAATTCATAATTGCCCGATTTATTTCGAAGTGTAACGGTCACAGTAGCTTCCTTACCGTTTCTTTCATAAGTCACAGGGATCTTATCTCCCGGCTTGTACCGACTGACTTGTTCTTGAATCTCAGCACTGCTGATGACCGGTATACTATTGATTTTTTTGATGATATCACCCTTGCGGATGCCTGCCGCATATGCTCCTCCGTCTTTAGGGATATTGTCAACATAAATGCCTTGGGTATTGGAAGGTATTCCTTGTTTATCTTTCTGATCTTCCGTTAGGTCGCTGGCATTTACGAATCCTATTCCAAGATAGGCCCTTTGCACAGCACCGTATTCAATGATGTCGTCTACCACTTTCCTGACAATATTCACTGGGATGGCATAGGAGTAACCTGAATAATAACCGGTGGGAGAGGCGATGGCAGAGTTTACTCCGATCAGCTTACCGTCTGTATTGATCAAAGCCCCACCGCTATTGCCCATATTTACGGCGGCGTCTGTTTGAATATATGATTCCACTCCTCCCTGAACATTTCCGTTCTTATCCTTGTTCAGGCCCAGGCTTCTCGCTTTGGCACTAATGATTCCCGCTGTTACAGTTGTTTCAAGATTGAGCGGGTAACCGATAGCCAGTACCCATTGACCGATCTTGACATCATCTGAATTACCATAAATAAGATAAGGCAGGCCATTGCTCTCAATTTTTATCACGGCAAGATCGTAAGAGGGATCAGTGCCTATTAGCTTGGCCTTGAAACTTTTTTTGTTGTTGAGCGTGACGGTGATCTCATCCGCCTTATCCACCACGTGATTATTCGTTACGATATAACCATCATCGCTGATCAAAACGCCGGAGCCGGATGCTTTCTGCTCCGGAATGATCATGCTTCTGGGTCCAAAAAACTGGTTGAAAAAATCATCATCCCCAAAAAACTCACTGAAAGGATTACTTCTGAAGCCCGGGAGATTGTTGGTTACTTTTTTCGCGTTGGTTTTAGTTTTGATATGAACGACTGCCGGAATTGCGGCCACTGATGCCTGTGTGAAATCTACGGCTGCCGGAGGATTGGTACCCTCCGCAAAGCCTGCAAGTCTGTAGTTGGAGGGCAGGGTTCCGTTGTTTTGACCTTGCAAATAATCGCTGCCGCCATTCCATTGCTCATAACCAAATACAACCGCCAGGGTTGTTGTGGCGCTGATGGCAACGGTGGTTAAAACTGATTTGATATTCATATGATCCTGATTTAATTATTTTGATGTAAGGTTACTTTCAAATCTTGTGCCGAGGTTCAATTTATGTCAAGCCTGACAGAATTTGGCTGAATGATTGTCAGCTTTAACATTAAATTAGGAAGACTTTCGTAGATCAGATGGACTGCAGGAATTCCATTGTGTCTACCCCGTCCGCATAGTCATTCAGTTCCGGGCTTTGAGCCTGGCCAAAGGCAGTATGTCCCTTACCAACAATGCATTGAATCCCTTCGGTTTTCTGCAGGATTTCTTCCGTATTGGTTTGATCGGAATAGTATCGATAATGAAGCATGCTGATGGGGGAAAAAGGTGAATCATTTTCCGTAAGCAGAATATGGTGACCTTGTAGGAATTTGGATCTATCCAGCAGAAGAATTGCCAGTCTATAGTCATAGTTGTTACCATATGCATGATGGTCTCTCAGATGCGCATATTTAGAAAGTGCATCCATTAGCGGTTTGAAATCATACCCCGCAGGTAGTATCAGTTGGGTAACATTTCTGCAACCCAGACCAAAATACAGATGTATGTCGTCAGATAGTTTATCCAGTTCGGCCGTTGTTTCATTGCCCGTCAGCAATGCTACTGATGTCTTGGAAGGTCTGATGATATGAGGGTATTTGGCAAAATAGTACTCAAAATACCTTGAAGATTGGCCGCTGCCTGTGGCGATGTAGGCATCGCATTCTTTGAGGTTTTCAGATATCTCGATCAGCTTTGCGCATTCCCGATCCTCCTTTATTAGCCATTCCGCCAGATGGCCCATAAGGATATCGTCTTTTGAAGAAAGTTTAATTTTCTGTCGATGACCTGAGATAAAAACAGCCAATAGGTCATGAAAACCTACCATGGGAATGTTCCCGGCCATGATTATACCCACTGTCCGAATTTGTTCTTTGTTTTGGGCGATATCATAATGCTCAGCCCATGCCTGGAGGCTCTCTTCTTGCAGAAATTGCCGGAAGAGGTTTTGGGTAGCGATTTCAATGAATTCAGGGGTGAACCATTTGTTTCTTTTGCCGGCTGTCAGTCTGACTGCTTCCCATTCCGGGCTGTTTCCGGAAACATACCGGCCCAGCTTACACATTATCTCTATACGCCTTTGTAAATTCATGCTATTCAGTTAATATTGCAGCAAATTTAATCGCATGGCAATTAAGATTACCGAGGAATGTATCAATTGTGGCGCCTGTGAACCTGAATGTCCCAACAATGCCATCTATGAAGGTGGTGTGGAATGGGCAATATCCGATGGTACTTCCGTCAAAGGAGATTTCAAATTGATGGACGGCAGCAACATGGATGCCGACAAGAGAAACTCGCCTATCGCTTCAGATGTCTATTACATCGTTCCCAATAAATGCACTGAATGTCAAGGGTTCCACGAGGAACCACAGTGTGCTGCCGTATGTCCGGTAGACTGTTGTGTTCCTGACGAATTGTACAGAGAAACAGTGGAGCAACTGATGGAAAAGAAAGATCGCTTGCATCTTTAATTCTTTCTTTGGCAAATTTTTTGGATTAGTGAGGCGAAAGTGGCGACAAACTTTCGCCTTTTGATTAAAACCTGCTGTATGAAACGAATGCTTCAACTAGCTGTTCTCGCCATACTGTTTTTCTCTTGTTCCTCGCAAGGGGAGGAGGAAACCGGGGTAGGTCCGGACAAGTTCCAGCTGATAGAGGTGGATAAAGCGTTTTCCGCCATGTGCAGGGAGAAAGGGATGAAGGCAGCATTTTTGGAATATATTGACAGTAACGGTGTGCTGTTGAGGCCGAGTGAAATGCCTTTTACAGGAGCTTCAGCAATAGACTTTCTGGTGAGGCAGGATGACTCCAAATTTGAGCTTCAATGGGAGCCCGGGGGAGCCGAGATTTCTTCATCTGGCGATATGGGGTACACCTATGGTATTTATGAAATGCGAATAAAGGATGCGGATTCCGTATTGAACGGCACATATGTAACCATTTGGAAAAAGCAGGGTGATGGCAAGTGGAAATTTTCACTTGATGCCGGAAATTAGGGTATTCCTAACCGTTATTAATTCAAATAAGCAAAATGCAACAATCAAAGAGACGGGTCGCCCTGGTTACCGGAGGATATTCGGGTGAGGCTGTCATCTCCTACAAGAGTGCAGAAACCATGAGGCGCAACCTGGATAGGGAAGCATGGGATGTTTACCTGATCGACATCAGAAGGGATGGCTGGTTTTATCGTGATGAGAATGGTATGGAAACGCCGATTGACAAAAATGACTTTTCCGTTTTGATCGACGGGAAAAAGCAGCGATTTGATGTGGTGCTGATCGGCTTACATGGTACCCCGGGGGAAGATGGCAAATTGCAGGGCTATCTGGATTGTCTGGGGATCCCGTATACTTCCTGTGATGCCGCGACTTCCGCACTTACCTTCAATAAGAGATATACAGTAGCTGTAGCTGCCTTTGCCGGAATATCCGTGGCAAGGTCGTTGCACCTGTTCCGGCAGCATTCCATGGAGCCGGAGGCCATACTTAGCGCACTGAAGCTTCCTGTTTTTGTGAAGCCCAATAACGGAGGCAGTAGTATAGGGATGAGCAAGGTAACAACAGATGCAGAATTGGGCCCTGCTCTTACGAAAGCTTTTCAGGAAGATGAACAGGTGCTTGTTGAAGAATTCATTCAAGGAAGGGAATTCACCATTGGCGTTTTCAGGCATAAGGGTGAGATCATCACCCTGCCCATCACCGAAGTGATAGCGGAAAATGAGTTCTTTGATTTTGAGGCAAAGTATTTGGGCAAGAGCAAGGAAATTACCCCTGCACAAGTCGCTGATACAGTAGCGGCGAGTATCAGGTCCGAGGCCTCTAAGGCATATGGAGTTTTCAACTGCCGAGGAGTGGTGAGGATGGATTTCATTTATAATGAAACAGTTTCAAAACCTTTCCTTCTCGAGATCAACACCGTGCCGGGGCAGAGTGAGGCAAGTATAGTACCTCAGCAGGTTATGGCGATGGGCTGGACCTTGCAGCAGTTTTACGGAGCCCTTCTGAATGAGAGCCTTTCTGAATACTGATACAAAAGAATTATTTTGCATTTCAACATTCCATACTGTGTTTGAATTCATCACTAAACGACCACTATGGGTCAATCTTCTGGCCGGCCTCAGTCTTTTGGCAATTGTAGTGATATTGTTTCTGCAATTACTGGGTTGGATCACCCGTCATGGTGAATATATGAAGGTTCCGGCAGTTCTGGGAAAAAATACAAAGGAGGCCGTCGCCGAGCTGGAGAAACTTGGATTTGAGGTGGTCATACAGGATTCCGTTTACCGGGAGGAGGAAAAGAAAGGGATTGTGCTCAAGCAATTGCCTGATCCCAACAGTACCGTTAAGGTTAATCGGAAAGTTTTTCTAACCGTAAATCGAGAAACACTACCCAAGGTTGATATGCCTCAGCTGGAGGGCAAGACCTTGGGGTTTGCGCTGGACATCCTGGAGCGCAGCCATCTTAAGCTGGGAGATACGGTTTTCAGAGCAGATTTCATGCGAGGGTCAGTTTTGGAGCAATTATATCTTGGCAAAAGAATTGCCTCCGGAATCAAGGTGCCCTGGGGCAGCAAAATCAGTTTGGTGGTTGGCAGCGGTTTGAATAATGAACAGCTTTCTGTTCCCAATCTCCTTGGTCTTACGATGGGCGAAGGCAGGATATTACTTGAAGAGAACGGGCTGATCTTGGGTGCCCTTATTGCAGATCCCGGAATCACAGATACCGCAGCAGCTTTCATTTACCAACAGAGCCCTTCTACTTTGTCGGATGACGGGGAGCCAATACTTATTCAATCAGGGCAACTGATGGACTTGTGGATCTCCCCTGTGCAAAGGGTGCAAGCGGATACAATAAAATGAAAATAAGTAATGGAAATTATTCAGAAAGAAGATTTGAAAAAAAGACTGGAGTCAGGTGAGCAACTTAATCTGGTTGATGTAAGGGAGCCGGATGAGCATGCCGCCTTCAATATTGGCGGTATGTTGCTGCCTCTCGGGAAAATTCTTTCCGGGCAAATAGAAGATCTCGAAGAGATCAGGGATCGTGAGATCATTTGTTATTGCAGAAGCGGTCAACGGAGCATGCAAGCATGCCTGATGCTTGAATCTATGGGATTTGCTCATGTCAGGAATCTTGCCGGAGGAATGCTTGCCTGGCAGGCAGACTCCTGATCATTATTCCCAGCTGAGCCTTATGCCGGCCATCAGGTTGAGTCGTGCCATGGGAAAATAGTTGTTTTGCGTTTGTTCTTCACCGTTATAAATATAACTGTATGTCCATCCGTTGGGCTCGTATGCTTCTGCAAACAAGTTCTGTAATTGAAAGAAGAGGTTTGCGGCCGGACCCTTTTTGAGTTTGAAAATATAATCCGTTCTAAGGTCCTGAATAAGGTAAGGGTCAAGAGATCTATATCTGTTTCCCGTATTGTCAAGGTATTGGCGGCTCACATATTTGGTTGTCAAAGTAAAAGTGAGTTGCTCTTTGGCCTTCCATTCTAGAGAGGCGAATGCGATGGCGGAAGGGGAAAATGCGATGCTGCTCTTCAGGTGCTGTCTTTCCTTTTGTCCGATATATTCGAAATCGGCATCATATTCATCAAGGTATTCTGTGAAGCGGGTAATGATATTTTTGCTGAAGGTTGCGTTCCATTTCAGTCTCAGGCGGTTTGTCAGCCTTGCATCCAGACTCAGTTCAAGTCCTGTTCTGTAGCTCAGTGGCACATTGGTTCTTGCGTAGGCTCCAACATCGTTGACCTTGCCTGTAAGAATGAGCTGATTTTTGTAGTACATGTAAAACAGGTTCAGACCCATCTTCAATCCTGATATGGAGTATTCAATACCTGCCTCAAGATCTGTGAGTTGCTCGGCCTTCGGTTTTTCCGTATTGCCTGCTTCAAAATCATCCCGGTTGGGCTCCTTGTTGGCCATTCCAATAGAAAAATAATATCGTGTTCGATTTTCCCTGTAGGCCATTCCCCATTTGGGATTTAAAAACAAATAATCATCTCCGGTCCGGATGTAAGGATTATTTCTGAATCCGTTGATACGATAATTGACCCACCTTGCCTGAAGATCGAGGTAGGAGTACCATTTTTCTTTCAGCTTCCTTTCCCATTTGATAAAACTGTTGATTTCATATTTGCTTGCATCAAGATCATACCATTTCAGAGATTCGGGTAACAAGTCACTTTTCTCCAGCCAAATAAGCTCGCCAAAATGTCTTCCATCATATGCCGTCGTGCCTGCAGCGATCAGTATCTGATCTTTGCCTTTCTGATATTGTAGATTCAACAGACTGCCGTAATAATAATTATCTAGCCAAAGTCTTCTGACAAGATCGCTGGTGTCAGGCAGATCAAGTCCGTAACTCGCCAGTATCTGTCCGGCTTTGTATTGTTCATAATAGCCAATTCCTCTTGTCAGGAAAAAGGCGGCTGACAATTGCCATGGATCGTTCAGTTTCCTGTTGTAAAAAAGCTGATAATGCGTTTGTGTATAATTGTCGGTTTCATTTCTGTATGGTTCTCCGGGTTTTTCTGTACCGGCCGGATTATAAGTTCTGTTGGTTTCAAGACTATCCTGTGGTACTCCATACCATGCCTGATAGGTTTTTTCTTTACCTGTGAAAATGTTCATCCTTATGGATTGTTTCTGATCCACATAAGCCAGGCTGCCGTAAAAAGATTGCAATTGGGAGCTGGCTCTGTCCATATATCCATCACTGCGAATTACACTGGCTCTTCCATCGAAACTGAAATGTTTGTTGAAGATGCCGCTGTTGAACAGAAGACTGCTTCTCAAGCTGCCAAATGAGCCGATGTTATTATCCCATTCCAGCTTCTTCGTTGATTTAAATTCATTGGTGCTTATGTTGATGGATCCTCCAAAAGCGCCTGCTCCGTTAGTAGAAGTTCCGACTCCCCGTTGCACTTGAATACCGGAGGCAGATGAAATGATATCCGGGATATCGACCAGAAAGGTACCCTGACTTTCTGCATCATTATAAGGAATGTTGTTGAGCGTGATATTAATTCTGGTGGCATCGGTGCCTCTAATCCTTATACCGGTATATCCGATTCCGTTTCCTGCATCAGAAGAGGATACTACAGACGGGAGTTCCTGCAGCAGCATGGGAATGTCCTGTCCGTTATTTCTCTTTCGAATATCTGAAATATTCCATTCTGATTTGGCAAAGGGCATGTTTTCGCCTGCTTTGACCGAAATAACCTCGACTGGTTTTAGTAGCAGGCTGTCCTGGATTGTTTGGCCGGAGCTGAAAAGACAGAGTGAAATTCCAATTGATGCGAAAAAACTTTTCATTGATCTGGTTTTTTCCGCAGTTCCGGTGTGGAGCCGATTTCTTTTCTCCCTTCGCAGGCATTATCCTGAGCAGGTTGATCGGGTATGTTCTCAGCCTCCTAACATCAGGAAGCACCCCGGAAAAGCGGTGGTAAATAAACTATCGCGAAATTAGGATAGCCACTCGATATATGCAGGCTTCTATTGAAGCTATTTTGAGGCCTGTATAAGAGTTTTTTGGCCAGGAGCTGTTGTTCTACTATATTTGCAGTGCGAAGTAGAGCAGCGGTAGCTCGTCGGGCTCATAACCCGAAGGTCAGAAGTTCGATCCTTCTCTTCGCAACTGTTAAAAAGCCCCTTTAAAAGGGGCTTTTGTTTTGATGGTTTCAGAAAAGAAAAGTTAATTCTTGCGTACCCTAACTTGCCAGGTTTGCAAATGAGGTTGATACCTGCTACTTTGTATCCCATTTAATTAGATTCTTATGAGAAAAATTGTCTTTGGACTTTTATGTTGCCTGCTATTCTCTGCTTGCAAGAAGGATGATTCAGGTGATGCCGGATGTCAGCTTTCCGGTTCTAATCTTATCGGAAGATATTTATTGAAATCCATCAAGCTGAACGGAGTGGAGAAGTATAATGATTCGCTGGAAAATCCGCTTTGTGAGCGGGATGACATATATGTGATCAGCAATGATAATTCCTGGAATGTGGAGACCGGGCCTATCACCTGTGTGGTTCCAAGGAATGAAACTTCCGGCGACTGGGAGCTTTTGGGCGACACATTGATCATTTACAATCAACAATGTCTTGTTACGGAATTTTCCTGTTCCGGTTTCACCATAGCCTACACGGAATACAAGGATCCTGTTGACTCCACCCGGGATAGGAATTTTGTGGAGTATTATCAAAAACAATAGTTTGGAAAGGTTTAAGCGCTTATTGCCTTAATTAGGATAGCTTTGCAGACCTCCTGTTGCAGGAGGTGATTCTTCATGAAAACAGGGTTTGTTAACATATTCGGGCTGCCTAATGCGGGGAAAAGTACCTTGCTGAACGCATTGGTGGGCGAGAAGCTGGCTATCGTGTCTCCCAAGGTCCAGACCACAAGGCATCGGATAAAGGCTATTCTGAATGACGAAGCCTATCAGATCATTTTTTCGGACACCCCCGGTATCATTGAGCCTCAGTATAAATTGCAGGAGAGAATGATGCAGGCTGTGAAAAGCAGTCTCGAGGATGCCGATCTGGCGCTTTTTGTGGTGGATGTTACAGCAGATTTCGCTGAGAGTCACAAGGTATTTGAATCGTTGAGGCTTCGTGTGCCTGCTATCGTGATCCTGAATAAATCCGACAAGCTTCGTGATGCGGCGACGTTGGAAAAGGTGACGCAGTTTTTCAAATCCCAGTCTTATTGCCGGAAGGTCATTTCCCTTTCGGCACTAAAGAAAAAAGGGATGGAGGGTTTGCTTCCTGCTATTTTGGAGTATTTGCCGGAAGGGGAGCCTTATTATGATACCGAGGATTTAACGGATATGCCTACACGCTTTTTTGTAGGGGAGATCATCAGGGAAAAGGTATTTCAGCTTTTTGAGCAGGAGATTCCTTATCACACCGCTGTGCTGGTGCAGGACTTCAAGGAGAAACCGGGGCTCATCAGTATCAGGGCCGATGTGATCGTACAGCGGGAGTCGCAGAAAATGATATTGCTTGGTGGAAAAGGTGCCATGATAAAAAAACTGGGTACGCTGGCCCGGCTGGACATTGAGGCTTTTCTGGGCTCAAAAGTTTATCTTGAACTGTTTGTGAAGGTGAGGCCCAACTGGAGGGGTAATGATACTCATCTGAAGGAATATGGTTATAACTGAACGAAATAATAATAAATAATATGGGTTTTACAGTCGCCATCACAGGCAGACCTAATGTGGGTAAAAGTACTTTTTTCAATCGTTTGCTGGAACAACGAAAGGCGATTGTCGATGATGTGAGCGGAGTTACCCGCGACAGGCAATATGGTATGGCAGAATGGGCAGGACGCTCCTTCAATGTGATCGACACCGGCGGATTTGTAGCAGGAAGCGATGATGTTTTTGAAAAGGAGATCAGAAAGCAGGTTCATTTCGCCATTGAGGAATCTAACGTCATCCTCTTTATGACAGATGCTGCTACCGGTATCACCCAATTGGATGAAGCCATGGCCGATTTGTTGCGCAAATCGAAAAAGCCGGTTTTTCTGGTGGTTAACAAGGTGGACAATCATAACCGCTTGATGGAGGCCAGTGAGTTCTACAGTCTGGGATTTGAAAATGTTTTCTTCATTGCTGCGATAAGCGGCAGTGGCAGTGGTGAATTGCTGGATGCCATAGTAGAGCTGATGCCGGAAGAGCCGGAAGAATCGGAAAATTCAGAGTCGCAACTTCCCAGATTTGCCATCATAGGCCAGCCTAATGTTGGCAAGTCATCATTGCTGAATGCACTGGTAGGGCAGGAAAGGACGATCGTAAGTGATATTGCCGGCACCACAAGAGATACAATTCATACCCATTATAATTTATTCAACAAGGAATTTGTGCTCATTGATACCGCGGGGATCAGGAGGAAGGCAAAGGTTCATGAAGATCTGGAGTTTTATTCTGTCATCAGGGCCATCAAGGCCATGGATGAGGCAGATGTGTGTTTATTGTTACTGGACGCGGGGAAGGGCATCACTGCCCAGGATCTTGCCATTTACTCACTCGCAGCTAAAAAGGGAAAGGGGATAGTGCTGCTGGTCAATAAGTGGGATCTGGCCGAGAAGAGTACCAATACTGCCCGTGATTATGAAAAGGAACTTCGCAACCGGCTGGCGCCATTCAATGATATTCCGATCCTTTTTATTTCGGTTAAAGACAAGCAGAGGATCTTTCAGGCGGTAGAAGCTGCTCTTCAGGTATATGACAATCGTATGAAGAAAATTTCCACTTCAGCATTGAATGATGTAATGTTGAAAGCGGTGGAAGCTTATCATCCTCCTGTAGTGAGGGGCAACCCAATCAAGATAAAATATGTCACTCAGTTGCCCACCCACACGCCCAGTTTTGCCTTTTTCTGCAATTATCCGGACGAGGTAAAAACACCCTATAAGAACTATCTGGAGAACCAACTTAGAGAGCATTTTGACTTCAAAGGGGTGCCGGTAAGGCTTTTTTTCAGAAAAAAATGAAAAAAACAGCATTTAAACGCGAAAAAACTTGCAAATATCAAACAAGATTATATTTTTGCCCGCAATTATTAAACCAAAAACAAACTCAAAATGAAAAAGGTATTCGCTATTTTGGCTCTTACAGCTTTTATGACTTCTTGCGGCGGCGGTAGCACCGAAGAAGCTACTGAAACTACTACTGATTCTACTACAATGGAAGCTCCTGCTGCTGTTGACACTACAGCTGCTCCTGCTGCTGATACTACAGCTGCTCCTGCTGCTGATACTACAGCTGCTGCAAAATAATCTGACTTCAAGTCTGTCAAAAAACCTCCCATTGCGGAGGTTTTTTGTTTTTAGAGAATTTGCTGAAGTAAGAGAAAAGATGCCAGTAGTAACAGCAGTAGAATGATCACTGCAAAAATGATGTAGGAGGGTAGATGGGATCCGCGTTTGAGATTTTTCTTAGCCTTGATTTTATTTTTCAGATAAAGGTGCAACTCTTCCCTTAATTGCGGAAGATCGCCGGCAGGCAGGGTCCTCAGTCCTTCAAGGGCCTCCTGCAGGAAATTATCCTCCTCCGCTTTTCTCTCAAAAGCATGCTCTGCGGCGGGATCCAGATTGCCATTCAGGTAATCCGCTACAATCCGGTCCTTATTCCGCATTTCACTTGATTTATGATGGAGATCGCCTGACTTATCCATTTTGCTTTTCTATTTTATCCATTTGGATTTTCAGATTACGTTTGCCGTTTTGAATATAACTTTTCACTTCACCGATGCTGAACCCGGTTGTATCTGCTACTTGTCGGTAGCTTTTCTCCTCCAGGTAAAACATCCTGATGCAGATCCGCTGTTGTTCATTCAGTCTTTCGATCGCTTCCTCCAGGTTTTCAAGTTGCAGTTCCCGAAAAACGATCTCTTCCATTATGGTTCTGTCATCCTCTGAATATTGCTGTTGCTCCGTATTTCTGCGGTTCAGTTTTTTTTCTTGCCTGAACTGCATGAAGCAATGATTTTTTGCTACCTGATATAACCAGCTGCTGAAATTTTCTACCCGGTATTTCCATAGGTCGTTCAGTACTTTCAGGAATATTTGCTGTACGGCATCCTTAGCTTTTTCTTCGTCTTGCAGGTATTTCATGCAAACTCCCATCAGGAGGAGTGCGTATCTCTCGAGCAACATGCCGGCCAGTTCGGGATCTCTGCTTTCTTGATAAGATGCAAGCAGATGGGCGTCGGTAGCGGTATCGTGTTTTCTGGAATACAAAAGATCCAATATTATGTATGGAGATGACAGAGCCTGCCTTTTTCCATATCCTAGGGCCGATTTTCTTTCTCGGCTCCATTGCCTGATTTCTTCATTCCTGCCGGCTTGTCCAGTAACAGCATTTTAAGCGCTACCAGGATCATCAGCACTGCAAAAATTCTCTTTACCGTCATGATCGGAAGACTCAGTGAGATCCTGCTGCCCCAGTAACTTCCCGCAAGAAATCCCAGTGCGAGTATCGCCACTATGCTGAAGTCTACATGTCCCTGTTTATGATATTGCAAAACGCCGAAAATGCCGACGGGAAAAAGCATTAATGCCAGGGAGGTTCCTTGCGCACTTAATTGGCTGAATCCGAGAAAATATACCAGGGCTGGAACCATCACGATGCCGCCACCAATTCCCACCATTCCTCCCAGCATGCCTGCAGCCAGGCCGGTCATCAGCAATATCAGCAAAGTTTGCATATCCATTTTTTTAAGATTGGTTTGCATGAGTAACTAATCTATTGGTAAGTTTCCGGAATAGGAGTATTTAAAATCCACCCACCAGGTATTATTCCTTCTGATCAATTTGATGTCCATGGGCTTATTCATGTATGAATTCGAAAAGTTGATGATGGTGGTGGAGTCGTCGAGGTCCAGCATCTTGTTGATTTCAAAGGAGGCATTCTTATAATTCTCTTTATTTTCTGCCGGCATTCTACTGTAAAAAAAGCGATAGGAATCGAACAATGATATGTTCGCTGAGTCTTCCCAGATCAGGCCTGATGCCTGCTCGAATTCCCCATTCAGGCTGCTGCGGATAAAAGCTCTTCCTGTGTCCAGGGCGCTTTCCGGCCTTTTGGTTTTGTCCTCGGTGCAGCCATGCAAAATAATCGTGAGTAACAATGAAAGGGAGATAATACGCATCATTATTGTTTATGCAAATGTCCGTAAAAAAGAAAAGCACCCGTTGGGTGCTGATGAATCATTATTTTTCTGTTTTCCTTTCATA
>Ga0315906_10002073_pt1 | contig 28811 bp, 20 predicted proteins | sample LakEriMetagenome_4_FD_203526 | JGI IMG/M metagenome (GOLD analysis project Ga0315906, IMG submission 203526) | Freshwater fungal communities from buoy surface, Lake Erie, Ohio, United States - Buoy 2 MA122 | ecosystem: Environmental > Aquatic > Freshwater > Lake > Lake biofilm | place: USA...
AGTAAAATGCCAGAGGCATCAGGGCAAACAGCACACAAATGATGATTGAATACCCCAATCCCAGTGCCTGCAGCATGGGAGTGTACCGCTTGTGATTGATGCCGAGGGTCTGGAAGGCACTCTGAAAGCCTTGCTTCAGATGCCAGAAAAGGGCGATCAATCCAACCAGATAAATCAATACTACCCATCCTTTGCTGAATACCATTTGCATTTCGAGAAAAAGGTTGGGTTCCTCATAGCCTCCGTAAAGCGCCGCCCTGCTTCCTACATAGAAGTGCGCCAAATGAATGACCAGGAAAATCAGCAGCAAGGTTCCCAACAGCCCCATCGAGCGGCTATACCATTTGCTGTTTTTCTGAGGCTTGTTCATGTAATATCCAACCGGCCTCGCCGTTTGGTTTTGTCTTACCAGAATCAACCCTTGCGTAATATGAATGATGAAACCGGTGAAAAGACCTACTTCGAGAAATCGCATGATCCAGTTGTGTCCCATGAAATGAGCCACCTGGTTAAAGGTCTCACCGTTATCTCCTAAAAAAATACAGGCATTGATGCCTGCATGAACAATGAGAAAGAGAATGAGAAAAAGCCCGGTAAAGGCCATGGTGATTTTCTTACCGATAGAGGCTGAGAAAAATTCTTTCCAGGTCATAATGCAGTTATTGAAGTGATGCAAAAATAAGAAGAAACTCCCATTGCAATAACTCGTTCAACGGAATGACCATCAATTTAACCTATTATTCAGATTAGATTCAATCATCTGGAAAAGGACCTCGGGCTTGTAGGTTCGCCATTGAGGGATTTCCATCAGTTCTATGTAATTGGTCAGGCGTGCTCTTGTAAAATCATATTTGCTTTGTTCTGTCAGGTTAAGCAGGACCACCCATCCTTTTTCATCCTCCAGCTGCTCCCTCCATTCCTCATAATAACTATCATCACTGCTATGGAAATTCAGGACATTTTCTCCGATAAGTATGAATTTCTTTATCCCGCGACCGAACATCTCATCCGTTACCTCCCTGCGCAGCGTCATGATATCATTCTCAATGGCATCATTCCACTCCCCCATCAACTCAATAACCGCATACCCTGCTTCATAATCAGCGAAAATTATCTTGAGATAAAGGGTCTTGGAACCAAATTCATCCCACTGAGGATGGATGTAATAATTATATATCGTCTGGGTATATTCGAACTCGCTGTAGGTTCTTCCGAAAAATGGAGAGTTCCGGTCTTCTTCGGCAGTGTACAAATGCCTCCAGTTATAAAATGGTTCTATGTCTTGCATTGGCTGGGGCGAAGTTCCTACAAAATTTCCTAATCAAAAAAAAGAGGCTGCGATCCGCAGCCTCAATCTTATTAACCCAAATTAAATCCGATTATTGAACCAGAATTTTCTCCGTCATTACGCTCTGCTTATTCTCATCGTAAACTTTTACCATGAAAATTCCCTTGGTCTGACGGGAGCGGATATTGATTTTCTCTGTCTGAAGCCCTTTTATCACGCTAACCTTGTTGGTTTGCAGAATTCTTCCGGCCAGATCAGTCAATACCACTGTGTAGTTTCCTGACTGCTTTCCGTTAAAGATAACGTTGAAAGTTGAGTTGGTGACCGGGTTAGGATACACCTTGGTTTGTCCTGCACCTGCCATTTCAGGCAATGAAGTGTTGTTGTTCATTGAGGTGCTCAGACCTGCACTCTTTTGGAATAACATCTCACCGTTGGCAAAATCAGAAGCGTTGTACTTCAGCTCAGAACCTTCCATTTTGGTAGCTTCCAGCGTATTGAAATCGACTTCATAATATCCTGCAAACATGTTGGCGCTTCCTACCATGAAAGTTTGCTCACCCGTAACGGCAGCAGCATTGGTAGTATATCCGGCTGGCAACCCTTTGATCATTCCTTTGTATTCCGCGATTCTTGTAGCAATGTCAATGGCGAAAACATGATGATTGGCAGATATGACATAGAGCTTTCCGAAAGCATCCGCAATCATGTCACCTCCCCAGGAAGTACATTTGCTGTGAATGGAAATATCCTTATTCTCCTCGCCATCCACCAGGTTACCGAGATCAGTGATAACAGGCGTGGCATCCAGTGTGCTTATTTTGAATAAATGGTTCCCGTCATTAGTAATGGCGTAAACATTTCCGTCAGATGCGATTGACATTCTTGATATCTGATTCGCTTCATCCTGAAAACTGCCAACATTCAACACATCGGATTTCAATGTGTAGAATTGCGCCTGCTCCTTGCTGTTCAAATCCAGCCAGCGCAGTTCTGCCATTCTCATAGGAGTAAAGAACAGTCTGTTGCTTCTGGTATCCAGCGCCGCAGCAGCTACCATGGAAGCGGTAGGATACTCCCGAGCGCTGACGTAGGAGGCTTGAGCCAATGACTTGGCCTCAGCACCCGTTCCTAATTCTTTCAAGAGATAAGGAGTGTTGCTGCGCTGAAAAACAGTTTGAGAAACCAATCCGGTTTTCACATCAACCTGACGGATGCTCATCCATAGGTAATCAGAGTTACCATCACCCGTGAAGGCATAGGTGCCGGATTGTTGAGCATTGCCTGCAAATGCCGCTGCCATCATGGTGGTAGTAAGTAAAGCTTTGATAGACATATTTGTTAGGTTTAAGGTTAGGAATTCAAAGACAATTTACAAAAAATCCGCTATTCGACAAAATTATATTGAGGGCGCTCATTAAACCTATGTTAATCCGAAAAGGAAAGTTGGATCCGACCCGGAGAAATTGACGGAATGATTGATTTTATTGAGTTTTCAAAAGCGATCCCAATCATCCGGCACTTAGATATGCCAACACCGCCGCTCTGACACTGCCGTGTTCCTGCAGCATTTTTTTTGCCAGCAACTCGTCTGTCACACCCGTTTTTTCCATAACCATGAAAATTCCCCTTGCTATGAGCTTTTCGTTGGTCAGTTGCATATCCACCATTTTGTTGTCTTCCACCCTACCCAGCCTGATCATCACGGCCGTAGAAATCATATTCAAGGCCATTTTCTGAGCCGTCCCTGCTTTTAGACGGGTGCTGCCCGTGACAAATTCCGGTCCGACCACCAGCTCCACGGGATGATGCACCATCTCTCTGACCGGAGCATTGGGGTTGCAATAGATAGCGGAGGTCAGGATTCCATTGGCACGGCAGGATTTCAGCGCGCCCAATACATACGGAGTGGTACCACTTGCCGTAATACCTATGACCACGTCTTTCATTGAAATATTATTGGAGCATAAGTCTGCCCAGCCTTGTAAATCATCGTCTTCTGCGCCCTCTACCGCCCCAAAAACCGCCTCGTTCCCCCCTGCTATTATCCCTTTGACCAGATTAGCAGGCACCCCAAAAGTTGGTGGACATTCACTGGCATCTAGAACACCCAATCTGCCGCTGGTACCCGCCCCCAAATAAAACAATCTTCCTCCCCTGATCAACCGGTCTGATATATCATCAACAAGCAGGGCTATTTGCGGAAGTGCTCCGGTAACGATGTCAGCTACCTTTTTGTCTTCTTCATTCATAGCCTTGACAATTTCCATGGCGGACATTTTTTCAAGATGCCGATACAAGGAAGGATATTCGGTTATTTTCAGAAAACTCATTGTCAGGAATGATATTGTATTAAACCGTCCATCGGCTCTTTCAATATCTTGCCGATTTGTATTTCGAAGGATTTGCACATTTCGCTCAGGACATCCCGGAAGCCATACGCTACGCTTCCTGTAAAATGAACGGGAGTCGTCCATGTTTCCCGGTATTTGAACAAATGCTGAAAAATGAAATCATTGAAACCGTCCTCCAAAATATTCTCAATCATATAATGCCCTCTGTTCTCCGCCAGGAACTGGGTGAACCCTGCGAGATAACGATTGGGCAGGGGCTTGTTGTATACGGCATCCAGAATAGCTGCTGCATCTGATTCCGGGAATCGGGCCTTGAAGCGATCCATCAAATCGGGCTCGAAAGTTCCATAAAGAAAATATTGAACCACCCTTTTGCCCAAATAAGACCCGCTGCCTTCATCGCCAAGAATGAAACCCAGTCCGGGACTGTTTTTCATGATTTTACTTCCGTTATAATAGCAGGAATTAGATCCGGTACCCAAAATGCATGCCACTCCTTTCTCTTTTCCGCAGAGCGCCCTTGCTGCTCCGAGCAGATCATGCTCTACCTGCATATCGGTGGTACCCCATACCTTTTTCAAAGCCGATTTTACAACTGACTTCATGGATGCATGCTTACATCCTGTACCGTAATAATAAATGAATTCAATATCAGAGTTTTTGATTTTAGGGAGCAGCTCCTTCCTTAAAACGGACTCGATTTGCTCAGTATTCATGAAATACGGGCTCAAGCCCTGGGACACTATTTTTTTCTTTCGTTTTCCATCCAGCAGACACCAGGTTGTTTTGGTAGAACCGCTGTCAGCAATCAGAATAGACATGATATGCAATTTTTTGATTCATTAAAATTAAGGGATATGGCCAATAGTCTAACTTTGCCAATCTGTTAAGATTTGTATTATGATGGAAAAGAAGAAATTCAATATTTGGTTGCCTTTGCTTATCAGCATCAGCATGGCATTGGGCATGTTCCTGGGTTACAAGCTAAGGGATGGCATTCCCGGTCGTTCGTTTTTCTATCACGAAAAAGGTGGCGATATCAAGGAGATCATGCAATTGATCGACCGCTTCTATGTTGATAAGATTTCAACCGACTCGCTTTCCGACACGGCGATTCAATCCATGCTTGCCAAACTGGATCCTCATTCTGTATACATTCCCGCTGAAGAGTTGCAGCAAATCAATGATGAGATCAGCGGCAGTTTTTTCGGAATCGGGGTGGAATTCAACATCTTTGATGATACCGTTCACGTGATCAATGTGGTAGCCGACGGACCCAGTTCCAGGGCCGGCCTGCAAACCGGTGACAGATTACTGCGGGCAGGTGACAGCCTGCTGTCGGGACATAAGCTAAGCGCCGACGGAGTAAGAAAATTGCTGAAAGGTCCTGAGGGCAGCCGGGTCACTGTCACTGTTTTAAGAAACGGCAAGCAATTGCCTGTGAATATTACCAGAGGCATCATTCCATTGACCAGCCTGGATGCCGCCTATATGCTGGATGAACGGACAGGATATATCCGCCTGAACAAGTTTTCACAGCAAACCTACCGGGAGTTCATGGAAAAGCTTGAGGAGCTGAAGGAGAAAGGCATGAAGCAACTGTTATTTGATTTGCGAGGCAACGGAGGCGGTGTCTTAGACGAGGCGGTGGAAATAGCTGATGAATTCCTGGATGGAGATAAGCTGATTACCTATACGGAAGGTGCGCATCTCAAGAGAAAAGAATACAGATGCAGGCGCAGGGGACAGTTTGAAGAAGGCAAGTTGATTATTCTTACCGACGAATCCACCGCAAGCGCCAGCGAAATTATTGCCGGAGCTCTTCAGGACTGGGATCGTGCCACCATCATCGGAAGAAGAACATTTGGCAAGGGGTTGGTACAAGAACAGTTTGACTTAGGCAACGGTGGTGCATTAAGGCTGACGGTGGCCAGGTATTTCACCCCTTTGGGAAGAAGCATTCAACGTTCCTATGCGAATGGTGGAAGGGCCTATTATGAGGAAATCTCCGACCGCTTTGAAGCAGACGGAGAATACTGGCATTCCGGCGCGAACAAGCAAGATACCGGCAAGAAATTTAAGACCCTCTCGGGTAAAATACTGTTCGGAGGTGGAGGTATCAGCCCTGATGTTTTTATTCAGGGAGACACTTCTAAGCTGGGGGATTTTACCACCCGCGTGTTCATGAATGGCATTGTCAATTATTTCGGCTATCGTTATTTGCTGAAAAATCCGGGCCTTGCCAAGGAATTTTCAGACCCTGAAAAATTTGCAAAAAGCTATGAACTCGGAGCCGAAGGTTGGTCTTTTTTTGAAAGCCTGGCCTCAAAAGACTCTATCATGCCTTCGGAAATGAAAGCATCAGAAAAGAGTTATCTGAATGAAAGCCTCAAAAGATCAATCGCAAGACAATTGTGGAGAAATGAAGGTTTCTATCGGATGCTCAATGAAAATGATCCGACGGTCAGGAAAGCGATGACACTGTTAAAATGAGAAAGGCCCCTGGAAAGGGGCCTTTTCAACTTGTATGAAGCTAGACAAACAAAAAACTGCTTGGAAAGCGAATCTTTTGATTCCGTTTCCGATACAAATTTACGGTTGAGGTGAGACCCGCCCCGGTAGTATCAACCATAAAAGGAATGTAGTAATCCTACTACTTGCAGGCGCTTTCGGGAAAGCACTCGAGCAACCGCCCATTTAATGGAATATCCCTACTTTCGGAACATAATAACAAACGCAATTTTTCATTTTGCCATGAGTTTTCCTACGGTTCAAATACCAGTTATCAATGTAGAAATGCTGTTGAGGTCCGATTCTTCTTTGGAATCCAGAACGGTTATTGCCAACGAACTGGATCAGGCTTGTAAGAGCCACGGTGTTTTTTATCTCCAAGGACATGGAATTGAAACCGGGAAAATGGTGGATGCCATGCAACGTTTTTTTTCCCTGCCTCAAGTCACAAAATTGTTGTTGGCATCAAAGTCAGAGGGAATCAGCCGCGGCTACATCGGCATGGGCGAAGAAAGCGGGTCCGATTTGCTGGAGGTAAAGGAAGCCTTTTCGTATGGATATCCCTTACCCGTAGACGAAGCTCCTTCCAACAGCCTTCAAGGGCATAACGCTTGGCCTTCCCCCAACGATATCGGCGAAGAATGGAAAGAAATAATGCTTGAATTTTACGAGAGGATGTGCGAAATCGCACGAGCCCTGACCAACGGATTTTCGATCGCCGCAGGAGAACCGGAAGATTATCTTGGTTCTTTTTGCGAAGGAGGAGAAACTATTTCCATGATGAGGCTTTTCCATTATCTGCCCTACAAAGCCGCGGATGAACGCTTCAGGGACGGAAGGGACAGAGTCGGCTCAAGTCCCCATACCGATTGGGGATTTCTCACTCTTATTTTACAGGAAGATGCGGTACCCGGTCTGCAACTTTTCAGGGATAACCAATGGTACGATATCCAGCCGTTACCCGGTGCGATTGTTGTCAATTGCGGTGATTATTTCTCACTCTTGACGGGAGGTAGTTATATATCTCCTTTGCACAGGGTGATATCCTCCGGAAATGAAAGATTATCCGCGGTACTTTTTTATTATCCTGCCTTCGATGCCAAAATACCTTTGATTGGGAATCAGGATTACAGTCTGTTTACCGATCAGCAGCAAGGAGGCTTTTCCTTAAACAAGGAGGAGCTCTCGGATAAGAGTTTTGGAGAGTTTATCGCTGAAAAGTGGCGGCAGGTGAAGAGATAGGCATGACAACCCCGGTCTGCCTGCGTTCTTCCGATAAATTTCAACTTGGTATATTTGCAAAAATCCCTGTTATGTGGTCAAAAAGCATTCTGGAAGCGATTGGTAACACCCCGCTGGTGAAAATCAATAAAATCACACAAAATCTCCCATGCACGGTGTTGGCGAAGGTGGAGTATTTCAATCCCGGAAATTCTATCAAGGACAGAATGGCACTTAAGATGCTGGAGGTTGCGGAGCAGGAAGGGAAAATCAAACCCGGCGGCACCATCATCGAAGGGACCAGTGGAAATACCGGTATGGGGTTGGCAATTGCAGCAGCGGTAAAAGGGTATAAATGCATCTTTACCACCACGGATAAGCAGTCAAAGGAAAAAGTGGATATTCTTAAAGCGGTAGGCGCCGAGGTGATTGTTTGCCCAACGAATGTGGAACCTGAAGACCCACGCTCCTATTATTCTGTCTCCAAAAGACTGGCGACGGAAGTGCCTAACAGCTGGTATGTGAATCAATATGACAATCTTGCCAACAGGCAGGCGCATTATGAGCAAACCGGTCCTGAAATATGGAAACAGACAGAAGGGAAAGTCACCCATTTGGTGGTGGCTACAGGCACGGGAGGCACTATCGTGGGTACAGGTAAATACCTGAAAGAGATGAATCCCAATATCAAGGTCTGGGCGATTGACTCCTATGGATCCCTGCTAACCAAATATTTTGAAACCGGCGAGATTGACATGAATGAGGTGTATCCTTATATCAGTGAAGGTTTCGGAGAGGATTTTGTACCTCAGAATTATGACATGTCGGTAATAGATGCATTTGTGAAAGTTACAGACAAAGATGGAGCGGTGATGGCAAGAAGGATCGCAAAGGAGGAAGGATTGTTCATCGGATATAGTTGTGGAAGCTGCCTGCAGGGATTTATGCAACTGGCGGAAAAGCATGGCATAGGTAAAGATGATGTGGTGGTGTGCATCTTTCACGACCACGGTAGCAGATATGTGGGAAAGGTATATAATGATGAATGGATGCTGGAAAGGGGATTCCTGGATGTGAAATCATTCAAGGAAGTGGTAAGTGGCAGAGGCAGCAAACAAAAGTTGATCAAAGTAAGCCCTGAACAATCAGTTAATGAGGCCATCGAACTGATGAAGAAATACGACATTGAGCATATTCCGGTATTTGAAGGCGGCAATAATATTGGTTCCATTTCTGAAAACGGATTGTTCAATAAGATACTGCATCACCACGATCTGAAAGAGAAGAAGATCAGCGAAGTGATGGAATCTCCCTTTCCGGAAGTGGCTTTTGATACCCCTGTTGAGCGTCTGGGCAAGTTCATCAACAGGGAAAACGGTGCGGTTTTGGGTAAGGATGAAAGCGGATCGTTTCATATTGTCACCAAATACGATATCATTCAAAGCCTTTCCAAATAAGGTTACGTCTTCCTGCCGGTTCGCTTCAAAATCAATACTGTCCTGCCTTTCAAAGGCAGGACTTCTTTTTATCAGGCTACGACAGCAGTTTATCATCGTAGATTTACGAGGTAAGCGCCCGCTACTTTTCATCGTTAATTTACCTGACAGGATGAAAGAAAACGGTAATTCAGGAACCCGTGAAAAAGGGCAATATCGCTCTTGTGCAGGCCTTTGGTTTGTATGATCTTTGTATCAGAAGTTGATTGATAGTTGAGATCAATCGTTATCCAAGAATCCACAAAAAGACCAAGCTTCTTCCAATATCCTGACCGAAAAGACCTGAAATCCGATATCAGTCAACTTCTTTTAAATCCAACTGAAACAACCGAACATAACCTATATCCTGCTGAAAACCGAATCGATCCTATGAAAGCATGATTCCAATATCCTGAGTGAGAAAAACCGAAAGAATCCTGTATCCTCTGCCGAAGGCGGCCTGAAAACCAAAGTCCAATATCCTGAGTGAGAAAAACCCAAGCGTCCTTATCCGAAAGAAAACCTATCCAATATCAATTGCCGAAATTGCCATGGGCATGTTGAGGCGAAAGACCGGCTGATGAAACCCAGGGATTACTTAATTGGTGAAATCGATCCGAATAAGTCCTGAGCCCCTACACAGAAGCTGGAAAAAATTCAACCACCTTGAGAAAGGTGGTTTTTTTTGCATACAACAATTGAATCAAAATGGCTTTGCGGCAAAAATGATTCTGATGAGATTATTTTCCATCAGAATGTAATCGGAGGATTCCACTACCCCGTCGCCATTCAAATCGGTATGATAATATCCGAAAAGGATGGAGAGAAGGTCTGTTTCTTGCTTAAGATAATCGGCGGATTCGATGACACCATCCTGATTAAGATCTCCGCTCCAAAGAGCATAAACTCCATTGCCAAGATGAAACTGGTTGTTTCCATAAGCCTGTGAGGCGGCGGTAGTGAAATCATAACTGACCGTTTGACCCATGGTCACCGGATTGGCGGACCAGGTTTCCATGGCATTCCGGTGCCGAAGCGCTATATAATGGGAGCCGGCGATGGCAGGAATCGCCGCGGTAAACTGCCCTGAACTGGTGAGTATTGATTTTACCGGATCTCTGAGAAGCGTTCCGTTGGCGCCATCCCTCACTTCAACCCAGATGGAATCCACCTGGTTATCGGCGAAACCCGGCACTCCGGAATTAAATAAAGCCGGAGTCATGGAAGTTGCGCCGGGGAGCATATATCCTTGTATGAAAGCCTTAAGATTGAGCCGGGTGGTGGCGGACTCAGCGGTATTCACCACAATTTGGCCAAGGGAGGTAATGGAGGTACCGGGAAATTCCAATTGGCTGTTATACCCGTTTGCGTAGGAAATAAGGCTGGCTTGTGCCAATGATGAGCCCCACTCCAGGCTGTCGAATGAGACAGACGATCTCTTGAAAAGGTTCAAATCGGAATTGACATATCCGCCATGCAGCAAACCGGCCTGGGAGAATCTGATTTTTTGAAGAGCGGTGAACGTCTTGTTGGCCCCGTAATTGTTAATGATATAATATCTGTCAAGTGGACTATTGCTAACCGAATTCGGAGCCCTGAAAGGCTTCCCGTTCAGTCTGAATGCAACCAATTCCCCGTTGGGGAAAGTTCCTGTGGAAGGCCAGAAAAGATCCAGTCCGGTGCCGGGAAAGCTATGCTGCCCACCTGAATTAATGCCGGGTTTCCGGAAAACAGTACCTGTTGCCACCGGAGCTTCTGAGTTCACAATAACCTGATAGCCGGGTAAACTTACCTGCTTACCGGATACCAGTTCATAAACTGAAATATTGTTGGAATCAATCACATTGAATTGCACATATTTCAACAGTCCTGTTTCCTCTGTGCCGGAGGACTGGATAAGATGCATTTTTTCACGGATTTCCGATTCGCTGAGCGCATAGTTGTAAATCTTGACCTCATCAATCAAACCCTTGTAATCGCCGCCTTGTCCGTGAATGTCCCGGTTGATATAAAAAGGCGCCTGTGAGAGATCAATTGCGGCCATGGTGGCAGTCCGGGCAGCATACCCTACTCCATTGAGATAGATTTTCACCCCAGTCGGCGAATAGGTCAAAACAACGAAATTCCATTTGGTGGAATCGGCTATGGCACTGGTGCTGTTGCCATAGTTGACGGTGTTATCCGTGTAGCAAAGTTTCAAATTCGGGGTGTAGCCGCTGAAGGTGAAACCCAGACCGAAACCGTAGCTGGAACCCGGATAGGGGTCATGTGCCAGCAGTTGACTGAAACTGATCTGGTTTCCTTTGGGCTTGATCCAACAACTGAGAGAGAAATTATTGCTGTTAATATTAGCGGTACCGAGATTGTACTGGCTGCCTCCGCCATTTAACGAAAGGCACTTGCCGGAAACAGTATCCGGCGAGCAGTTGTCTTTCACGAAACTGATCATGTCCGTGATGGTTCGGGAGGAAGTCCTTCCAAGTCTATCTGTAACCGTTAGGGTTACACTATATTTACCTGCGGAAGGATAGGTTACTTTTGCCTCTTTGGAATTGGTGCCGCTCACGAAGGACGCGCCCGGGAAGGACCATGTCCACGTGGCTCCGGAGTAATCCAGAATGGAGTGATCCAGAAAAGTCACCGTGTCCCTGGAACAGGAGATGAACATCTTGTCGGCCATCGGCATGGCCAGTGGAGCGCTCTCTGAATAGAGCGGAGACTCCCAGGTGCCCCTGTTTCCGGTGATCCTGAGTTTATTGTCACGATAAAAAATGAGTCCTCCCTGCCGCGCGTTGAAATTCATAGGCAAACCCGCACTGTAATCGATCCACTCGGTCATCGCTGCATCCCGGTAATACAGCTTTGCAGGCCTGGAGTTGAGTATGGCATAGACGCCGCTGTTGGTACCTCCCTGAGCCACGACATATGCTACTGCCTTTCCATTGAGCATACTTCCCGTATAATTCACCCAGGAGCTGCCTCCATTGGTGGATCTGAAGACCTTGTTAGCAGATGTTCCGTTTGCCATGCAAAACCAGACTTCATTTTCATTGGCTGGATTTACCGTGATATCTGTATTGTAGTAAGAATAGGTGACTCCGGAGGGCATTGCCAAAGCCGACCAGGTATTGCCTCCATTGGTTGTTTTTTGAAGTCCGGTTCTTGTACACAGATAAATGACATCAGGATTGGATCTTGCGATATCAAAGCGCCAAACCCTGGTGCCGAAATGTTTCAAAACAGTATAGGACTGTCCATAATTTTCAGACTTCCAGAGCGCGCTGTCTTTTCCCACGAAAATGACATTGGCATAACGCGGATCCTGCATCAGCTTGCTACTGAAAAGACCATAATAGTCATCGCTTGGCCAAAGCGTATTGGTCAAGGGTGCATTGGTTACCGTTCCTGCTGTCGTGGCAGGGATGATTTTCAATGTTGAACCAAGGTCTCTGAAGCCCGTAATTCGGCTCATTCCGGGAATTTGAAATACATGACCGGTAGCATCTTCGCCTCCACCTATTTGGTAGGCGTTTCCCGCACCATACCCTTCATAGACAGCCGCATTTCCGTTGTGATATCTCCCACCAACAACGATATCTTCGCTCCAGCCTTGCCCGAATCCCCAGTTGTCGCTTCCGCTGAGTCCGTTTATCCTGGGTGATGCATTGGCCGTGTTGCTGAAAAAATCAGAGGAAAAGGTAATGCCCCCGTCAGTGGCGATATAGGCATCACTTCCTGCAGCAGCCATCGCCTGGATATCCGGATGCAGGGGAAAAGAACCCATATACCCTCCTATCGCAGAAAAATTGTATCCTCCATCTGTTGACTTGAATGCCGAGGTGGTACCGACGATAATATGATTCACATTGGAGGGGGAAACCATGATGGCCTGGTCATAGTAACCCTGACCATTACTCATTCCATTGTTGACGTTACTGCCAACCAATCCCGTGCCGGTGAAGGTGGTCCGGGCTGACCAGGTGATTCCGGAATCAGAACTGACTAACAGTTTGGGATAGTCGCTCTGCAAGGTGAGGCAATAGACATAAGCGCTGTTGGCCGGAGAAACAGCCAATCGGGCTCCGCTGCAAAAAGTGGAAGCAGGCAATGTAACCGAAGAGAAGCTATTACCTCCGTTGACGGACCTGTACATCAGCATCGGATTGCCGGTGGCTGAGGATGCTGAAACGGCATACACTATGGATGGATTGGTGGGGTGAAAGCTGATATCGTAGATTTCCACTCCCGGAACAATATCAGTAGATGCCTTTGTCCAGTTGGTTCCTCCGTTATCCGAAAAATAGATCCCATTGTTGGATGCGGTAAGGACTCTGCCCGTTGAGGGATTGATTAATGTACGATTGACCCAACCGCCCGAATAACCGGTCATCAAGGTCCAGGAGGTTCCGCCGTTAGTGGTTTTCAACAAACCACCGGAATAACAATAAACGGTATTGACATCATTTGGACTAATGGCGATGCCCTCTACCGCGCTATTCAGCAGAGCATCATTGACGGAGGTCCAATTCTGCCCTTTATCCGCAGATTTGAAAATGATTCCCGTTTCGGATCCGCAATAAAGAATATTATTGTCACCGGGAGCTATTGCGATGGAATAAATATTCGCCTGCCAGTTTCTTAGGTTTCCACTATTGTAGGTACGCACAGGGCCTAACACCGACCATGATGCGGCGCCTGCAATTCTTTGATTATTGGAAAGCCTGAATCTATTCTGCTGTTCAATCGCATCCCTCATCATCCTTGCTGCGGAATCTTTGTTGATCACTATCCTGCCATCAGGTCGAATGAATACCTCATTTTGTTTGAGCCATCGGATGTAAGCTACTTTGTAAGGCTCCTCCATTTCCACTTCATCATCCGTTTCTGTTTTCTGCATGCATGTTTTGATCAACGAGTCAATGATGAAAATATTCGGTGCATTCCAGTTGACCTTATCTACCCAACATGGTCGGGGTATGCTGGCGGGAATATTGAAAATGCTGCTTTTTTGACCAAGGCAATTGCCGGAAAGTATGTTCAAAATGAGAATGGTTACCGCAAATAATGCCTTTGGATGCATTTTCATGTATGAGGAAATTGATTCAATTGTGAAGTTAAGTCTTAAAGCCAGAAGAATGCTAAAATGCCTAATCCTTTGATATCCAATGACGAAAGAGCCATTAATCGTAAAAATACTCAGTTAAAACAACAGCGCCATCAGGGTAATTCCAACATCAATTTAAGGTTGAATCAGTAATAATGTTATGCTTGAAAACGGGCAATACTGCTCTTGTACAGGCTGTTGATTTAAAAGATCTTTGTATCAGAAAGTTGATTGATAGATATCCAATATCAGAAAAGCCGATCCAAGATCCAAAAGAAAAACCAAAACAAGATCCTTAGAAAAGCCGTTGAAAACCTAAGAAAAACCGACCACTATCCTAAAGCCTGAAAGGGCGAAAAACCAAGAGGTCCGAAACTATGAAAACCGATCCAAAATCCTAAACCGCTTTACCGAAAGGTAAAAGCTGAAAGACCAGACCCGAAACCCAGGATATGAAAATTACTATTTGAGAAAACTCAATTTGTAAACTGTCCTGATCCACAACAATCCATGTTGGAAATTTTACTTCCGCTTTTTCAGGCGGAAGTTTTTTTTTCGGAAACCCGCTAAAATATCTCTTCTGATTTATTTGACTATTTTAGCCTGAACTAAACTACCGACGCGGGATGCTATTTAATTCGATTTCATTTGCTATTTTCCTGCCAATTGTTTTTCTGGCTTATTGGTTCCTTTGTAAGGGTGACCGGAAAAAGCAAAATCTCCTCCTGCTGCTATCAAGCTATTATTTTTATTCTTCCTGGGATTGGAGATTCCTCTTCCTGCTGCTCTTTTCCACCGGACTGGATTTTTTTACCGCTATCAAGATCAAAGAAGCATCCGCCAGAAGTTTGAAACGATTTTGGTTATGGCTCAGTGTAAGCATCAATCTCGGATTTCTCGGAACCTTCAAATATTTTGATTTTTTCTCCAACTCGTTTGCTGAATTGCTGGCAGGATTCGGTTTGCAGGTAAACCCTGTGACCATCAACCTTATCCTTCCCGTAGGTATCTCCTTCTATACCTTTCATGGGCTGTCTTATATCATAGATGTTTACAAGGATAAGATAGAAGCAGAAAAGAACTTTGTGGAATATGCGGTATTCGTATCTTATTTTCCACTGTTGGTAGCGGGACCCATAGAAAGAGCCACCCATTTACTGCCTCAAATCAAGAATGACAGGTCTTTCAATTACAATAAGGCAATCATAGGTCTCCGACAGATTCTTTGGGGACTATTCAAAAAAGTGGTGATTGCCGACCAGTGTGCTATGATCGCCAATGAGATTTTCAATCATTCCGAATCCTATTCGGGATTAACCTTGCTGGCAGGTGCCATTTTCTTCAGTTTCCAGATTTATGGCGATTTTTCTGGCTATTCCGATATTGCATTAGGCACCTCTCGCCTATTCGGCATAGAGTTACTTCAAAATTTCTCCTTCCCGTATTTTTCAAGGGATATCGCCGAGTTTTGGCGACGCTGGCACATTTCACTTTCCAGCTGGTTCAAAGATTACCTCTATATTCCTTTGGGCGGCAGCAAAGCAGGGAATTGGGTAAAGGTCAGAAATACCTTTATCATATTTCTGGTGAGTGGTTTCTGGCATGGGGCAAACTGGACCTTTATCGCCTGGGGATTTCTGAATGCCTTGTATATCACACCCCTGGTTGTCTTGCAAAGGAACCGCCAAAATCTGGAGATTGTAGCCAAAGGAAAATGGCTTCCCTCGTTTCGTGAATTCGGCTCCATCATACTGACCTTCGGACTGACGGTTTTTGCCTGGATATTTTTCCGGGCCAACAACCTGCATCATGCCTTTCAGTTCATTTCAGATTTGTTCAGCGGATTGTCGGACAAAAAAGCCCTTGTCACTGCATGGCAGATCATATTGGATAACAGCCCCTATTTGATGGCGACTCTTGCCTTTTTCCTATTGATGGAGTGGATAGGTCGCGAAAGCAGATTTGCCATCGAAAGCCTGCCTGACAAGTGGACGGCCGGTTTAAGGCTATTATTTTATTATGTCCTCACATTGGCGATCATTTTCTTCGCAGGTAAAGAGGAGCAGTTCATTTATTTTCAATTTTGACGATGAGGAAATTTCTGCTCAGGACTTTTTTATTTCTGCTACCCATCCTGTTGCTGGGAAGTTTCACCTTGCTCTTTATGAAAAGGGAGGAAGGTGACCTGAGTAGGTTAGTCTATTTACCCGAGGCCGCATCATACCGAAAGAATTTTGTCAAATCATCAGATGAAAAGAGATTGTTTGACGATCTGCCTGCCGTTCAACTTCCCCTAAGGAAAAAATACAAAATCATCACGCTTGGAGATTCCTTTTCGGAGAAGCGGGAATCAGGTTTTCAACAGCAATTGGTGAAGTTATCGGGATTCAATCTGCTACATTTGAACAGCCAGATGCATCCGGGAAATAACCAATTCAACAGCCTAGCCGGCCTTGCCAACGGAGATTTGGATTCATCGACAGGCGTCAGATATGTCATCTTTGAGATTGTGGAACGATCTGTTTATTACCGCGTGCGCGAATATGATTCCGGATTCAGTATAAACCAATCGGATATCGGAGCATTAGCTGAAAATGTGCGTCGGGAAAAGAATATGCAACAACCCTATCCCATAGATCAGTTGTTGAAATTTCCATTGCAAAACATTTTTTTTCATTTAGGAAAAAAAAGCGGCTTCGACCAGATCAGGCGATTTCAATGCACGGATCCCATGTTTTCAATTTCCAATAATGAGATCCCTGTCTATGAAGAGGATATCAATTGCATTCCCGAAAACAATAAGAAAATAACAGCTGAAAAATTCAATGCAATTCTCAATGCGGCAGCCCGAAAACTCAGAATCAAAGGAATCACACTGATTGTTTTTGTGGCTCCTGACAAATTTGATTTTTATTTTGAGGATTTTATCCGAGAAAATAAACTCCCTAAACCCTTATTGCTTGAAAATATCAGATCAATGCCAAAAGAATACCTATATCTGGACATGATGAAACACCTGAATATCCTAAAACAAAAAGGGCAAAAAGATATTTATCTGTTTGATGACACTCATTGGTCAATCGCTACCAATATCCATGTCGCCGATGGAATCATTGACATGATGAAATACGAGTTAGGCTTCGATTCTACCTACAGCCGACCCTAAAAACGTAAAATTACCTAGTGAAAAAACACCGTGTCCCATAGGATTAAATCGTGTTTTTCCCATTGCCGAAGTAAATTCCTACTCCCAAAATTTCAGCAAATCTGCTCTTGTATAGGCTACTCAATTGGAGGATCTTTGTATCAGAAGTTGATTGATCATTCAAATATGTCAATCGTTATCCAAGTTCTTTAGACCTTAAATCGTTATCCAAATCCTTCAAAAGCCATTTGATCCGGTATCAGTCAACTTCTGTTTTTTTTGAAATAGTCGAATCAAGATATTAAGCCCTGTTGAATACAGTGCTTTCCTCTGAAAAACCACCTAACATCCAATATCCCAAGTCCGGGGGTGAAATCCGGGACAGGTGATTGAAAAACAATTTGAATATCCTATCCAACAGCTGCATGGCAGCCCATCTGAAAAGCCCATCCCAATCATGGAGCTTAAAGAATTGCTTCCACTTGTTTTTCAAGTGGAAGTTTTTTTATTCCTTTGTCCATGCTTCTGAACATCCCTGAACAGCTGACTGCCACCCCCCGGCGAATCATTTCCCTGGTGCCTTCACAAACCGAGCTATTGCATGCCCTGGGATTGGAACAGGAAACCGTGGCCATCACGAAATTTTGCATTCATCCTTATGACTGGCTGGATAAGAAACTGAAAATAGGAGGCACTAAGGCCCTACACCTGGACAAGATCGCATCCCTTCAGCCCGACCTCATCATCGCCAACAAGGAAGAAAATGTAAAGGAGCAAGTTGAATGGCTATCTGAGAGATTTCCGGTTTGGTTGACTGACGTTAACGATATCAACGGGGCATTGAATATGATTCGTGATCTGGGCTCTCTGACCGGTAAAGAAAAGGAAGCCGGGGCCATCATCATGGAAATAGAAAACCGCTTTGAGAAATGGAGGGTGGCGGAAAAAGAAATGCCCAGGATGAAAGCTGCTTATCTTATCTGGAAGGATCCCTACATGACGGTGGGTGGAGATACCTTTATCCATAGTATGCTAGATTTGGCGGGATTTGACAATGTTTTTGGCTGGCAGGACCGATATCCGGAAATCAGCCTGGATGATATAAGGGATAGCGGTTGCAAAATACTGTTACTTTCTTCGGAACCCTACCCTTTTGCCGAGAAGCATGTGTCCCAATTGAGTGAATTACTGGAAGGAGTCAGGGTGATTACGGTTGACGGAGAGATTTTCAGCTGGTATGGCAGTAAAATGATACAGGCTACCGATTATTTCAGGAAACTGAGGCTGGAACTGGAATCCGGTACTTGAGCAGGCATTTAAGCCAGCTTCCTTATTTTTGCAAAAAAACTGACCATGGCATCCAAGAAAATTGCAGACATTTTGGGCGAAAGCGCTGATTCGCTTTTGAATCACCAATGCCAGACTATTACCAAAGACCAGCTACATACCCCATCACCCTTGTATCTGGACCAGACCTGGCTTCAATCGAACAGGAATAACCAGACCATCAGAAGTCTTCACTCCATACTGAATTCCGGACGACTTGCCGGCACCGGTTATGTATCGATTTTACCCGTTGACCAAGGCATTGAACATAGTGCGGGAGCCTCTTTCGCTCCCAATCCCATTTATTTCGACCCTGAAAATATCATTCGCCTCGCCATTGAAGGCGGATGTAATGCCGTTGCCTCCACCTTCGGAGTACTTGCCATGTGCAGCAGAAAATATGCGCATAAGATTCCGATGATGGTCAAGATCAATCACAATGAATTTCTGAGTTATCCCAATAAATTTGATCAGGTGATGTTCGGCTCCATCAAGGATGCCTGGAACATGGGAGCGGTCTCCGTAGGAGCCACCATCTATTGGGGAAGTGCCGAGAGTACCCGTCAGTTGCAGGAGGTCGCTACCGCGTTTGAAATGGCTCATGAATTAGGAATGAGCACTGTTTTATGGTGCTATTTGCGTAATAATTCATTCAAAATTGATGGAGTGGATTACCACAGTGCCGCCGATCTTACAGGACAAGCTAATCATCTCGGTGTTACCATTCAGGCGGATATCATCAAGCAAAAACTTCCGGTCAATAATGGCGGATATAATGCCACTAAACATGGTAAAACGCATAAACTGGTATATGATAAACTGACCAGTGACCATCCGATTGACCTTGCCCGCTATCAGGTAGCCAATTGCTACATGGGAAGGGTCGGATTGATCAACAGTGGAGGCGAAAGCAAGGGTCAGACTGATCTTGCAGAAGCCGTCACTACTGCCGTTATCAACAAGCGTGCGGGAGGAATGGGATTGATTAGCGGACGTAAGGCATTCCAAAAGCCCATGAAAGAAGGTATTGAAATTCTGAATTCAATTCAGGATGTGTATCTTGACAATGAAATAACAGTCGCCTGATACGCTTCCGTTATTTCTTAAAAAATTTGAATCATGTACAGAGAAGACGATGATTTTCACTCGAATCTGACTGGTGAAGACAGTAACCCTGAGGAGTCAAACAGCAATTGGTTCAAACGCCTCAAGAAAGGAATCCTTACTTCTACCGAGGAAAAAAAAGACGCCCCGGAGGGTTTATGGTCCAAATGTCCCTCCTGTAAATACACTTGTACCATCAGTGAGCTGGAAGAAAATCATTTTGTCTGCCCAAAATGCGAACATCATCACCGAATCGGAAGCCATGATTATTTCGATATTCTTTTTGATGACAAGCAATTCAAGGAGCTATTCGCCAATATCAAATCCAAGGACCATTTGGGCTTTGTAGACCTTAAGCCCTATGGGAAAAGACTGGAAGAAACCTATGCCAAATCTGATATTCATGATTCCATCACGGTGGCGCATGGAATGGTCAAGGGCGAGGATCTGGTGGTTGCCTGTATGGATTTTGAATTCATTGGCGGAAGCCTGGGTTCGGTGATGGGAGAAAAAATATGTCGGGCCTGCAGTTACTGTATTGAGCATCGTATCCCATTCATGATCATCAATAAAAGTGGCGGAGCCCGTATGATGGAGAGCGCTTTCTCCCTGATGCAGTTGGCAAAAACTTCGGGTAGCTTGTTAAAGCTGAGCGAAGCAGGCATACCTTATATCTCTCTGTGCACGGATCCGACTTTTGGAGGCACCACCGCCTCCTTTGCCATGCTGGGCGATGTCATTTGCGGAGAACCCGGCGCTCTGATTGGATTTGCAGGTCCGCGGGTGATCAAGGAAACCATCAAACGTGACCTTCCTGAGGGTTTTCAGAGAAGTGAATTCCTTTTGGAACACGGGTTTCTGGACACCATCATTCCTCGTAAGGAGCTGAAGTCCAAAATCGCACAGATCATCAGGTTATTCAAAAATTAATCATAACGGTTCATTTGCCCATTTGCCGCCTCGCGGTTTTCAAAATTGAAAATAAACAGCATTGGAAATCACCAACAAGCGGGCTTATCATGACTATTTCATCGAGTCAAGCCTCGTAGCGGGAATGGCCTTGAAGGGAACTGAAATCAAATCTTTAAGGGATGGTAGAGCAAGTTTTATTGACAGCTATTGTTTTTTTCAGCAAGGCGAGCTTTTTATCAGGAACCTGCACATTTCCGAATATAAGATGGGAACCCACTATAATCACGACCCTTTGCGGGAAAGAAAGCTTTTGCTTCAAAAACAGGAATTGCGCAGAATGGAAGCAAGAACCAAGGAAAAAGGATACAGCATCGTACCCCTCCGCATCTTCTTCAACGAAAAGGGAATCGCGAAAATGGAAATCGGCCTCGCCAGGGGTAAGAAGCAATACGACAAACGAGAAACCCTCAAGGCAAAAGAAAGCGAGCGAATGGTCAAACGTTCCATGGGCAAATGACAGCAAATACTATCATTCGATGAAACTAAACAAACTCACGCCGGAAGAGGAAAGAGTAATACTGCGAAAAGGCACCGAGCGTCCTTTCACCGGCGAATATTATGATAACAAGGAGGCAGGAGTCTATGTTTGCCGGCAATGTGATGCGCCTCTGTATCGCTCTTCCGACAAATTCGATTCCCATTGCGGCTGGCCCAGTTTTGATGATGAGATCAGCGGAGCGGTGACAAGGGTGCCTGATGCTGACGGAAGAAGAACTGAAATCATTTGTTCCCGTTGCAAGGGGCATCTGGGGCATGTCTTCCTTGGGGAGGGATTCACTTCAAAAAACACAAGGCATTGCGTCAATTCCGTTTCGATGAAATTCATCAAGGCAGAGTGACCTTATCCGAACCCAGAGACCAGATCAGAGAAGCGTAAGATTTGAGATACTTCGCTTTCAGATCTGCAAGCTTCTTCGACTCTTCCAGAAACTTATTTTCCCTCGCATTGACCAGAAAAACCGAGGATTCCCCCAACTGGAATTTCATGACTTCCGCATCCAGCAGACTCCTGTAATTCTTCACGAGATTTTCCGTCAAATCACGCTGCTGCATGGTATTCAGTAACTGGTAGGCGTTGAATTTTATCTTAATTGAAAGCTGATTCAGTTTCATCTCTCTCTCCCATCCTGCATCCGTCAATTTTATTCCTGCAGCCTTATATTCACCGATGCCGGATCGGTTGGGAATGGGAACAATCAGATTAACACCGAATTTATAATTATTATCGAACATGTTGCCTGAAAGACTTTTCCATGGCTCAAATCCTCTTCTCAGATAATTATATTTAAAATCAGCTTGCGGCAATAATTCCTGAAACTTCAATTTTTTTTCAACTTCAAGTATCCTGAGTTTCATTTCAATATTCAATAGTTCCGGATGGTTTTTAACTACCGTCTGTATCCATCCATCCGTATCAAGCAAGTTGAGGCCGGGAAGTTTCACTTCCGGCCAAGCAGTATCGGGAACTACAAAACGAGCGAGATAGGCGGGTTGTCCCACACTGTCCCAGAGAAAGATACTCAATTCAAGGGTGGACTTCCTGAACTGCAATGACGCCGCATCCTTTTCCCTTATGAACGTCTGCAATTGGGAGTAGGCTTCCAGGGTATCCATGGCAGCCCTGTCCCCGCCCAAAAAAGATTCCTTAATGGCACCGAAGCGAAGGGCATTGATTTCAACCAGGTCGGACACAAGCCTGTACAACTGATAATCCCTTGCCCAATCCCAGTAGGTAGACCTTGCTTCAAGAAAAAGGTCATTGAGCATCATTTGTTTTTGGGAACCGGCTTGCCTCAGGGTCAGTGATGCCTGCGAAAGTGCAGCCCTTCGTTTGTCAATTACCAGGTTTTTCAGCAAAGGAATGCTAACGCCCAGATAACTGTTTTTGTCCAAAGTCACTTCATCATTGACCAGATCACCAAAATTATTTTCCAGCCCTCCATATACTTGCAGCCCCAGCCTGGTAGGGATCCTGATTTCAGATTGATTATAGTTGAAATAGTTCTTACCGTCGAATGTTTTCTGCGAATTGGAGTAGGATAACTCAGGATCGAACCCTCCCCGGGCAATCCTCAATCCTTCTTTTCCCAAGGAGACCCTAAGGTCAGACTGCTTTACCACCGGATGATATTTACGCACCCAATTCAAGTACATGGATTCATCCAGCATAAATAATGAGTCCTCGCCTGCGATGGATCGCAAACATGAAATGAAAGTGAAAAGAAACAGAAAGGAAAATTTCCTCATTGATTATCCTTTGATTCAGCTATCTTTTTATGACCTTCTCGCTATTTTGATCCTTATAAAAGTCGGGAGGGAACCCGTTAATCCTTCTCCATAGCTCGTACCATATCGGTACCACCTTAAGCAGGGCAAAACCTATAGCACCTCCTCCCATTTTCAGGGATTCGGGCCAGGGCCTGTCTCCGGGATCCTGAGTCACCAGGATCCGAAACTTCCCGTTCTTATCGGTATTCCCTTCAATAGCGGCGATTTTTCCTGAAAAGGTTCCGTAACTGGCCGCAGGCCATCCGCTGAAAACAATTGCAGGGAATCCGTCGAACATAAATCTAACTTTCTGCCCCACAGACAGCAGCTGAAGGTCCATTGGTGCCACCCATAATTCCACAGCCTTGTCATAATTTCCCGGAACGATTTCAACAATCATATCCCCCTCCTTGACCACCTCATTGATACCCGCCTTCCTTGCCTTCACTACCTGCCCGTCCTGAGGAGCAATCACAAAATACTGACCCGAGCGAATACTGTAATTGGAAAGCTGATTTTGTAATTTTGACAGCTTACCCTGACCATCGGCGATTTTCGAGCGGGACTCCAATTGATCGCCCGAAGCCTTGGCAATTTTTTCCGCGTACTCCTGCACCAAAGCCTCCTTTTCAAGCATCACGATAAGCACATCCTGCTTTGAGTTATTGAACTTATTTTGAGTACCAAGCAATTTGGCGGAGGTGTTCTGAAAATTGATCCTTCTTCTTTCCAATTCAGTTAGCGGAATCACTCCCGAACTGAACATTTTATTGGCTGCTTCAATCTGCCTCTCTGCTACCGTCATTTCATTTTTGACAGCTATCAGTTCAAGGCTATCCGATTCCGCTTTACGGAGAGCCTGGATGTATTTGTTGGAAATGGCTTTCATTTTGAAATTTCTTTCCTGATCCAATGCCGATATTTGAGCATTCACCGCGTCCACCTTCCCTTCATAAAATCCTATCGAACTTTGCTCTGCCACCAGTTGTTCCTTTGTGCGGCTCATCAGATTGGGATCCAGATAGGCATCCTTGATTTCCGCAAGCTGTACTATGGTATCCCCTTTCTTCACCAAGTCACCTTCCTTTACCCACCATTTTACAATACGACCCGGAATGAAATTGTTCAATTGCTGAGGCCTCTGTTCAGGTCTGAGGGCCGTGACAGAACCTTCACTTCGTATATTTTGATTCCAGGGAAGAAATAAAATCAATAACAGGAAAAGTATAACCAGCCAGAATATTCTTCTAACCTTGCTTTGATAATTATTGCGATAGATATGGTCCAGGGATTTAAGTCTTATCCCTGCCCTGTTTTGAATATCGTTAGAAATCAATTCTGCCATGACTCTCAATTTGTTTTATTGCCCGAAGAACGAATGAAAATCTCCGCCTTCTTCCCTTTTTCAATCCGAATATTGATATCACATCTGGAAATGAATTCCTGATCATTGGTAATAACTAAACAAGTATTGCCACTCAGTTCGTTCAACAAATGGTTCTTGATTTTCATCGAACTTTCTTCATCCAGACCTGCCCAAGGCTCTTCCAGTAAAAGCAGTGAAGGGGAAGCTACCAAAGCCCTCAGCAATAGGATCTTTTTGATGGCGCCCTGGGGCAATTGCCTGCCCATTGGCTCGATTTCGGTATCAAATCCCTGACTTAACCCGGCGATGAAATCCGTGAGCCCTATTTTGGCAGCAATCGACATGATGGATTCAGGTTTGACTTGAGGATTGCCAAGAGAAATGTTTTCAAAAAGGCTTCCTTTGAAAATATCAAGCTGATTGAACAAGATTCCGGTTTGAGCCCTAATCGAATCAGGATCATAATTCCCTATAGGCACCTCGTTAATCAGAATCGTACCTTCAAAATCATCATAGGCTCCTGAAAGTAATTTAAACAAGGTTGACTTCCCGGATCCCACTCCTCCTGAAAGGCATACTTTCTGTCCGGGCAAGATGTCAAAATCAAGTGATTGAATCACTTGCGTCGAACCATAGGAAAAGCCCAGATTTTTCACCTTGATGCTCATTCCATCAGGACAATCGCCCAGCTGAAGTGAACCCGACCTTTCCAAAGGGTGATCAATCACTTTTCCGAGTTTTTCCAGACTGGTCAACAAGTCATACACCTTATCCAGGCTCTTGATGAATTTCTCAATTGAAGCCAGTACCGTAAGGATGACAATTTCGGATGCTACAAACTGGCCTACGTTGATTTCATTCTTGACTAGCAATATGCCACCTACCGTCAGCATTCCGGCAGTTACAAGGACCTTTGTAATAATCAGGGCCCAATATTGCATCAGGAGAATCTTAAAATGTTCGGTCCTCGCATCAAGATAGCCTGCGACCAGCTTATCCGTTTTATCCATTGGCACAGTGGATCCTTTGGAAAATCTGAAGGATTTCAACACACGGGCCACTTCCTCCAGCCAACTGGCAATTGAATATTTGTAATCACTTTCTTTCAAACTGGTCTTCAATCCTCTAGTTCCGCTTAAATACAGAATCATGTAAAGCAGCACAATCACCAATAAGCCAAACACGATAAAGATATTCGCATAAAGGGAAAGCAAGACCAATCCGAATAAGATCTGAATACTTGCAACGGGTATATCGAGCAGCAGTTTACTAAGGCTTTTTTGCAACGAGATGATATCAAAGTATCTGTTGACTACTTCCGGCAAATAATGCCTGTCAACGGTAGACATTGTCATTTTAGGCAAGCGCCATGCGAACTCCAGTGCGTATCTGGCAAAAATCCGTTGCTGGATTTTTTCGATGATTTTCAATTGTCCGATTTGCATCAGTCCGGTCAGAAATACAGCCGCTACCACCGCAAAAATCAAAACAATCATCGAGGTAGATAGGGATCCGGCAAGTGCGAAGTTGATGATTGCCTGAATACCTAACGGCAGAGATAGTTGCAACAATCCGTTCAGGATGGAGTAAAGATAAATTGAACCAATTTCCTTTCTTTCCAGATTGACAACCTGCCAGAGTCTTCGAAAGGGTTTTATCAAAAAGCCATCCTGAGTCAAGTCTTGCATCGTCTATCAATGTTTATTGATTCGGCAAAAATCTCACAGCAGACTCATTTTCTTGTCAAACGCATGTAAAATCAATTACATACCATGGCAAATTAACATTCGCTTAACGATAGCGGAACGTTTACCGCCAGGCCTCCATCAGCGGTTTCTTTGTATTTGCTGTTCATATCCAGGGCGGTATCCCACATGGTTTTTATTACGCCATCCAGCGTCACTTTTGCCAGATCCGGAGTGCTTTGAAGCGCCAACTGGCTCGCCGTGATAGCTTTTATGGCCCCCATGGTATTTCGTTCTATGCAGGGAATCTGTACTAAACCTGCAATGGGGTCGCAGGTCATTCCCAGGTGATGTTCCATAGCGATTTCAGCAGCCATCAATGCTTGCTTTTGTGTGCCGCCAAGTGCTTCGGTAAGTGCTGCCGCTGCCATGGCACTGCTAACTCCTATTTCAGCCTGACAGCCTCCCATGGCGGCGGAAATCGTGGCACCTTTCTTGAAAATGCTGCCAATTTCGGATGCCGTCAAAAGAAAACGATAGATTTTTTCCTCCTCATCACCTCCTGCAAATACAATGTAATAATGCAATACCGCCGGAATGACTCCAGCCGCTCCATTGGTAGGTGCCGTGACGACCCTTCCGAAAGCCGCATTCTCCTCATTCACAGCCAGGGCAAAGCAACTCACCCAGTCAAGTATATAATTGAATCTTTCCCCTCCCTTTCGGATAGCACTCACCCAATTTTCGTAATTGTCGTAAGACTCACCAGATAAAAGTTTCTTATTAAGACCCGCGGCTCTTCTTGATACACGTAATCCTCCGGGGAGCTCACCCTCGGTATGACAACCACGAAAAATACAATCTCGCATCACGTTCCAGATCCTGAAAATCCCTTCCCGGGTAGAGGCTTCACTTCTCCAGGCAAGTTCATTTTCCTGTACCACCTCCCAAATCGACATTCCTGTCTTGCGACACCAATGAAGCAGGTCATCGGCCTTGTTTACCGGAAAGGGCAGATCAATTGAAGCGACAACACCATGCCCCTCTCCCTCCTGCTGTACAAAACCACCTCCGACTGAGTAATAGGTTTGCGCAATGGAATCACCATCGGAGCAGTCCGCCAAAAAGGTGAGCGCATTCGGATGGTAAGGCAATGACTCCTGAAAGAGAAACTCAATATCTTCTCTGGGATCAAAATTAATTTCATGCCTACCCGCCAGCAGTAATTTTCGCATGGCCGCGATATCCTGAATTCTGGAATGAATGAGATGAACACCAAAAGTTTCCGGATTCTCTCCGCATAATCCAAGTTGCACAGCTACATCTGTTCCATGACCGATTCCCGTTTTAGCCAATGAACCATACAGCAGCACCCTGAGGGAAGTCACTTTGATGAGTAAGTTTTTATCTTCCAGAAGTGAGATGAAATTCCCTGCCGCACGCCACGGACCCAAGGTATGGCTGCTGCTCGGGCCCACTCCTATTTTGAACATGTCGAAAACGGAAATCGATTCTTGATGTGCCATCAACTGTTGGTAAAAGGGTTAGGTTCTTGTTTCTCTTTCGCTTTCAGTTGCCTGTAATATTGTTCATTTGCTTCCCACCTGAATTGCATCCTGAAATATCCCCAACACATGGAACCGGCAAATACCGCTATCATGATTACCGGGAAAGAGCCGGAAATTCGATTGGAAATCCTGGTGTACCAGTCGGGAAGCCAAATATTCACTGCCAATAACATCAGCGGTATAGGCAGGAAAAACAACAATGCGAATGGAAGCCCCTTAATCAGTCTGACGGATGGAAGCGACCGGTGTTCCCTGACTTTTTCCCAGTAAGCAACAAATTCAGATTCTTTGCCTGAAAGCATGTTGTAAAGTTAGCATAATTGAGCAAATGCTTGTAAATGTCAGCAATACCCTGTAGGTTTGTTTTAACAGTAGAACATGAAAATAGCCAATCTGATTCCGCTCTACCTGGCGCAAATGAAAAATATTGAACTCCAGGGGTTGGGCCGTTTTACTTTCAATGGAGAAGAGGCCATACTCTCACAAGAAGACATCGTTTTTCCGGAAGGCAGTCTTCAGTTTGAGGCTGACAGCAGAACCGGTCTCAGTGAGGACCTTATCAGGTATCTGATGGAAAAATCAGGCAAGGTCAGATCTCTTGTGATTTCAGACCTTGATTCTTTCATTCAACTCGGCATCCAGTTCCTGAATCTGGGCAAGCCCTTTGAGATACCCGGCATCGGGCAAGTAAAAAGAAACGGGAATGGCAAATTTGAATTCATGCAAGGGCCGCCGCTCAGGACCAAGATTGAATTACGAGAGCCTTCAAATAGGGAAACCACTTCCCAAGAAAATAATATTTCATTCCGTTCCGAAAAGAAGAAAGCGGAGACGTTCCGTCATAAAAACAGAGTCATCGCAATTTCGATACTGGCAGTTTTCTTAATCACCTATCTTTTGATAGAATGCAACCGCAAAACAACCGAAACCGGGAACAAAGTAAAATTGACAGCCCGGGAAGTCCCTGCCGAAAAAGCCATTCTGAATACCACTCCTCCATCCCAGGCCATTGCCGTTGATTCAACCAACCCTGCAATTGACAGTTCTATGCAGTTGATGCCACGCGGGTTCCGAATCGTGGTAAAAGAGTACAACTCCTATTCCAGAGCCTTGGCATTCAAGCGCCTATTGGAAAGAAATCATGAAGTCATCGTGTTTACCGGTGATTCCATTCATTTCAAGGTCGCCATTCCTTTTGATGAACCGGTAACTGACACAACCAGAATTCGCGACTCAATAAGATCCATACTTGGTATTCCTGTTTATGTCGAAATACCATGACCTGATAATAAAAATTAAAAACCCTGTCTTTGAGACAGGGTTTTTAATTTTTGTTTGAATCGGATTAATATCCCATTCCGCCCATATCAGGTGCTCCGCCTCCCGGCATTGGCTCATCTTTTTTCGGCTTTTCAGCGATCACA
>Ga0315906_10002077_pt1 | contig 28786 bp, 27 predicted proteins | sample LakEriMetagenome_4_FD_203526 | JGI IMG/M metagenome (GOLD analysis project Ga0315906, IMG submission 203526) | Freshwater fungal communities from buoy surface, Lake Erie, Ohio, United States - Buoy 2 MA122 | ecosystem: Environmental > Aquatic > Freshwater > Lake > Lake biofilm | place: USA...
AATTAGTAGGGGGTGCCATCCTGGTGCCGCATCATAATGGTTTAATCGTCTAGTCATTCCCATTAAACCAAGCGCATAAAGTGGAATGAAAGCAACATAAAAACCAACTAACCAACACCAGAAGGCACATTTACCTAGGCGCTCATTAAGCTTAAACCCAAAAGCCTTTGGAAACCAGTATGTAAATCCTGCAAAATAGCCAAAAGCAACTCCACCAATAATTGTATTATGGAAATGAGCTACTAGGAATAAGCTATTATGTAACTGGAAGTCAGCACCAGGTATTGACATTAATACACCGGTCATACCACCTACAGTAAAGGTAATTAAAAACCCTATTGTCCATAGCATCGGAACTGAAAAAGTTATCCGCCCACGATACATTGTAAATAACCAATTAAATACCTTAACTCCAGTTGGTATAGATATAATCATTGTAGCTATGCCAAAAAAAGCATTTACGTTTGCCCCAGCACCCATAGTGAAGAAATGATGCAACCATACAATAAAAGATAGTACGGTGATTATAGCTGTTGCCCACACCATTGTTACATAACCAAATATACGCTTCTTGGAAAATGTTGCAACCACTTCTGAGAAAATCCCAAATGCTGGCAGGATTAAAATATATACCTCAGGATGACCCCATGCCCAAATTAAGTTTACATACATCATTTGGTTACCACCAAAACTAGTGGTAAAGAAATGCATGTCTAGATAACGATCTAAGCCAAGCATAGCTAAGGTTACAGTTAATACAGGAAAGGCAATAATAACCAAAATCATGCTACATAATGCAGTCCAAGTAAAAATTGGCATTCTCATTAAATTCATACCAGGACAACGCATTTTTAGAATAGTAATAAAGAAGTTTATACCCGATAATAGTGTCCCCAAACCAGATATTTGTAAACTCCAAATATAATAATCTACCCCAACACCTGGGCTGTAAGCTAGTTCTGACAATGGGGGATATGCTAACCACCCTGTAGCTGCAAACTCTCCTAATACCAATGACATATTTACAAGCACCATACCCACAGCAGTTAACCAGAAACTAAATGAATTTAAAAAAGGGAAAGCAACATCTCTTGCCCCAATTTGTAATGGCACAATTAGATTTAATAAACCAAACATAAAAGGCATAGCCATAAAAAATATCATGATTACACCATGTGCAGTAAAGACCTGATCATAATGTTCAGGCGGCAAATACCCATGAGAGCTACCCACTGATAAAGCAAGATGCGAACGCATCATAACAGCATCAGTAAATCCTCTAAATAACATAATAAAAGCAAGAATTATGTACATAATTCCAATTTTTTTATGGTCTACAGATGTAATCCAATCTGTCCATAACCATTTCCATTTTTTAAAGTAAAATAATACCCCGACGATTGAAAGAGCAGAAAGTGCCATAAAAATCGCAGCGCCAATAATAATTGGCTCATGAGGAAAGGCATCCAGAGTTAATTTTCCAAACATTTTAATTCCCTAATAATTAAGTTTATATTATACATATCGTGATTTCAAAAATTAAAACCTACTTGGTAGATTGGCATTTGGCATCATAAACTTTAGTATAACATCATGATACAAGCCAGGCCTTACTGATGAGTAATATGTTACTGGGGTATTCTCACTTGGTTTCTCAATTTGAATGTATTCACCATCATTTAATGTATTTGCTGATTGTCGAACTTCACTGACCCATTGCTCAAAATCTTCTTGTGAGCCAACACTTGCAACAAACCTCATCCCCGAAAACCCTGCACCACTAAAATTTGCAGAACCTCCGCCATATTGCCCAACATTCGTTGCCATTAAATGCAGTTGAGTTTGCATTCCTGTCATAGCATAAATCTGCCCACCTAACTGTGGAATCCAAAAGGAATTCATTGGAGCATCTGATGTAATTTTAAAGTTAATAGGAACATTAACTGGAAGTTTGATATAGTTAATTGTAGCGATATTTTCTTCAGGATAAATAAATAACCATTTCCAATCTAATGCTATAACCTGTATGTTAACTGGTTTTGTAATAACATCTAATGGTTTATAGGGATCTAACCTATGCGAACTAATCCAAGTTATAGTTGCAAGTATTGCAACTATAATACCAGAAACACTCCACACCACAACCTCTAATAAAGTACTATGAGTCCAATGTGGATCATACGTTGCTTGTGAATTAGATGCTCTATACTTCCAAGCAAACATAAATGTCATTATAAATACAGGAATTACAACTATTAACATAAGCCCAACAGCAGTAAAAATTAATGTCCTCTCGTCTGATGCAATAACTCCTTTAGGATCTAGAACAACAGCCTTACAACTAACCATAAGTAATGCAAGACCGCTTAAAAAAGCTATGCGCAGAGAGGATTTAAATTTTTTAATCATATTACAAAAAACCTTCCTATCTAATTTATATATAAATTTAGGTGCTATTATACCAGATTTAACTACTTCAATAAAAGGTTTATTAAAGGCAAGCAAGCTGGTAAAATCAACTCATAAACATGATACTTAATTTGGCTGTAGCGAGAGTTTGCCACTTTTATAGAATAAACTACTTTTCACAATCCCATGAGTTTCTTTAAGGTAACCCTTTTTCTTCCATGTAACTAACTGGTTATCTAATAAAATATTAACCACTTTTTTTAATGCAGCAGAACTTTGTTCATCTATTTCTGCATTACCCGCACTTAAAAAATAACGCATTTGCACCATAAATAAATATGATAATACATTTTTAGGCACACTAAAGGAAATATTTCCATCTAATTTTGATAGAAACGCACTTTGATTATTCATATCACTTAGCAGAAATTTACTTGTTGTAAGAGCCCCAGATAACTCTATTAATCCATTTGGTGTATTTAATTCAAATTTATTTAGCCTTATATCAGGCTGATTTACCAGAATTGGCCCAAAATTTTTCTTTAAAATACTCATTAGCAATTGCTGTGATTTTTCTTTATTAAGGTCAGTTTGAGCAGATAAGTTACTAACTTCATCTATCATACTACTAAAATTTTTAGATAATATATGATGTACCGAAACATCTACATTTAATGGTCCATATACTTTACTTTCAGTTATAAAAGACTCTAAATTAATCTTTGCTCCAGCACCAAAATACCCCCCAACATCACTACTTACAGAAGCGTAAGAAAGCTTTCTAAAAGAAATATCTTTAGGATTAAGAATATCTAATTCATTTAAAAACTCTGTTGCAGCAATACCAGTTAAATTACTCAATAAATCACCTGCTTTAAAATTCAAACTAGTTTTATCCGATAAAGTAACCTTTAAACCACCTATATTTAATTTTGTATTACCAATTTTTATTTTATTTTTGCTATATTCCAAAACTGAGGCATAGCTTATTTCACTTATAGCGATATCGCCCTTAGAGGGTGCAACTAAATTAAACTGCGGAATACTCAAGGTGTTTTCAAACTTATCAAATCCATTGCTATAATTAACATTTAGATGCATACCGCCCCATAAAATACTAACCCCAGAAAGAGCTTCCTCATAATTAAACTTAGGAGATCTGACTTCTACTTTACCCGTTTTATTTAAATAAATAATATTATTAATTGTTATTGGAGGCTTATTGGCAAAAAACTTATTTAAGACTTTTTCCACTGGGCTTGGGTATTCAATTTTTGTTTTAGCAACAGCAATAGTTGGTAAAAAATAACCATCTAAAATACCTGAAAATATTCCATGCTGAATATGCGTAGTATATTTGATAGAATAAGTTTGACTTAATGCAGCAGATTCGTCTAGATTTGGTATAATTTTTAGAAGGTTCCCTATTGTTTTATTATTTAACGCTAGTTCAACCACTTCATCTGAACTAAAAACTCCCCGATGATAATTATAATTTACTACTCTAATAAATGGAGAACTAGTCATTTGTTTAAACTGATTATTAAGCTGCTCTTCTGCCTTAAATCCAAAAAGATATGAGGTTATTAACTGAAATAATATTAAACATACAACTATAATAATACCTAAACGCATCTTTAATCTTAAGATTTTTCCCAACATGAACCAAGCTTTCTCAATAATTAGTGCAATAAAATTTTACATACCTAGGGCAAAAGTGATTTATAATCATTGCATAATTATACACTAATTTAATTGTTAATATATGGAGACATGATGAGCAACTGCATTTTTTGTAAAATAATTGATAAATCTATTGCTGCAAAAATAGTGTACGAGGATAATGATATAATTGTTTTTAATGATATTCATCCTAAAGCAGATATACATTACTTAATTATACCTAAAGTTCATATAGAATCAATGTTGCATTTAGAAAGCAAACATACTGAACTTATGGGAAAAATCATGTTAAAAACAAATATGATTGCTCAAGAAGCTGGCCTTCTTGGATATAAAATAAATATAAATACTGGGGTAAAAGGTGGACAAGAAGTTTTTCATTTACATCTACACCTACTTGGTAATAAATAAAGGAGTATTATTATGGGAAGCTTTAGTATCTGGCACTGGCTATTAGTTTTACTAATTATCTTATTGATCTTTGGTACACGCAAATTAAAATGGATTGGTAAAGATCTAGGAGAAGCTGTGCGTAATTTTAAACAGGCGCTTGGGAATGAAAAAAACAATCATGAAAACAAAGACTAATGGTAATAAAAACACATGATTACTGAAATTATTGTAACTAACTCTGAAGAAGCTAAACTAGCACAATCATTTGGTAGCAATAGACTAGAGCTCATAAATTCATTTGCATTTGGTGGACTTTCGCCTGTTTTAAATATTACCAAAGAAGTATGTGAAAGTGTTGATATTCCAGTAAATATAATGCTTCGCAATAATAGTTCTGAAAAATTTATTTATTCTAAATATGATATGGATAATATGCTACAGGAGCTAGAATTTATCCGTTTGTACACCAAAGCTAATGGTATAGTTTTTGGAGCACTAGATCGATTTGGTAATATTGATATGACAGCGCTTGAGATAGTTATTGCCAATAAAGGACATTTGAAGCTAACATTTCATCGAGCTATTGATGTTGCAACGAATATAATTTCTTCCTATAAGCAATTATTAGCTATTACCCAAGTTGATTGGGTGCTAACTTCCGGAGGAGCAAAAATAGCAATAGAAGGCATTGATAATATTCATAAAATGGTAACCATGAGCCGCAATCATACAAACGCACAAATAATTGCAGCTAGTGGAATCACATTAGAAAACGCACCAACAATTATTAAAGAAACTGGCGTACAGGAGATTCATATAGGAACTGGAGTTAGATTAAATAATACGCTAAATCAAAATTTATTGAAAAAACTTAGTAGTTGTATGAATATGATTTAAATGGCATATCGTAATCACTTTTTTGTAATTCGACGAATATATTTAAATATATTAGGTGATACCATAATTAAGGATAGTGCTATTAAAGGCAGCCAAATTTCTGGGTTAAAAAGCACCCCTACAGTTAATTGTCCATGCGATAAAATAGCATTGCGAGTACCATCACCTATAAGAGCATAGATTACTGCAATTGGTAAAATCCCAATGAATGCCGAAGTTATAAATAATTTAAACTCCACCTTCAAAATAGATGCAATAATACTAAGAACCCAAAACGGAATTATTGGAATTAAACGCAAGCTAGTAAGATTTAAAAATAATTCTCTTTTATTATTCCCAGATATGGCAATTTTAAATTTCTTAAAGCGCTTAAGAAAAAAATCATGCAATAAATAATGCACAACAATAAAATTACAACAAACACCAACTAGATAACTAATTACAATTAAAGCCGTCCCCCAAAATACGCCAAATAAAAACCCAGCTAAAATATCCAAAGCAACAGTACCTGGAGCACAACATATAATTAGCAAAACATAAACTATAAAATAAGCAACCACAAAAGTATATGGATGTTGACTATGGATTTGTAGGATTTGACCACTATAGCGATTAAAACCAGCAATACCTAAATAAGCTCGTAAATGAAAATACTTAAATAAAATAATAATAAATATTACTATTATTAATGTTATAAGTATCCTATATAAATTTTTTGACATCTGCTAACCACATCTAACTAAACAAGATTTAATAACTAAGGCTTATGTTTACAGAGCATTAAGAGCCCATATTAGCATATTAATTGATACAATGTCAACAAGGATAGGGTTTGCGCGGGGTAAGCTCATCAAAAATTATCGTAAAATCAACAGTTGGCATTCCGTGCTTGACACGGAATGCATGCACTTTGAAACATTTTGGATTTCTAATTCACATTTTTAGAGCAAAATATTTATGTTGGGAATGATAACTTGTCGGGGAAAATGCAACACCAGCTGATTAAGATGCTTTTACCATGATCCATGCGTAGAAAAATGCTCAAATATTGGGCTAATCCACAAAATATTATAGCATTGATTATAAAATAATGATGCCTTTACCCTGAGGTTTGCGAACACTAATTGTAGCATATATAGGCTTAGTGAACATTACTATCACAATTGGTATTATCTAGTCGGATTTTGCCATCAGTTTGTTGGGTATAAATTAAGATAGTTTTTCAAAAATATACGATTATTCTTTAAAAATGCTAATTTAGTTATTTAACTTTCTAGATTTGCACTTCTAAATTACTTCCATATCTAATAAAACCAAATAATCTTCAATACTTTCTTTAACAGCGGTAGCTATAACCATATAAAAACTTTGTAAATCATGATTGTTCTGAGCTTTTTCTAAGGCTAAAATATAGTCAGCTCTATTTTTAACTCTAATGATTGCTGGCGGATACCCATATTGTAATAAAATTAAGTTCATTAATAATCTAGCAGTACGCCCATTACCATCAATAAATGAATGAATGGTAACAAAATCAAAATGAGCTTTTGCTGCCTTAATAATACAATGTTGTGTATTTTTTGCTAATTCTTGAATAAAATCATTCATAGCATCATTAATTAATAATGGTTCAGTAAAATGATAAATATCTCCATCAGACATTCTAACCCCAACTGGTTTATCACGAAATACCCCAGCATATTTAGCATCAATTCCTTTAAGAATTAAAAAATGTATGTCTTTAATATCACGAAGAGTTACACCGTGATTAACACTAATCTCTTCAATAAAATCGATTGCTTCTTTATGGTTAATAATTTCTAAATGTTCATTTAATTTCTTACCACCAATAGTTAAGCCTTCGTTTAACACCAGCTTAGTCTCATTAAATGTCATGGTTGAGCCTTCAATTGCATTTGAATTAAAGGTTAAATCAACATCATAAATACGTTTAATACGCGCCACTTGTTGAGTACTTAATGGTCTTAAGCTATCTAAAACTTGTTTTTTAGCATCAATTTGTGTAAGCAATAGCTCTAAAGCATTTTGTTGAACATCACTCATATTACCACCTCATTAGTTTTTTACTTTCAGCAACACATGGGCGTAATGTAGCAGTAGTTGGCTTATTTGCTTCTAACTGTGCCTGTTTCTTACCACACCACAAGAAGCTGTAACGAGTTTGATTATCTTCTTCAACATCAACTGCACCACCTAAAGCAACCTTTAACTTTTCAATATCTATATGTAAATTACCTGTATGATTTTCAGTAAATACCTCAGGTAGTAATTGACGCAATTTATCTAATGTTGTTGTATTTAAATTCATACTTTGAATGTCTTGCTGTTGGAGTTTATACTTATCAACCATTTTTTACCTTTATTAATTATATTTTATTGTTCGATGATAACAATTGTAGGCCTCATGTGCGAAAATATCTGTATTTTTGAAAAATTACAGCGTTACTTTCCGCGCATAAACATATTATCTAATTCGTTCATTGATAGTTTAAACCAGGTGGGACGTCCATGATTACAATAGTTAGCTCTACTTGTAGTTTCCATTTCTCGGAGAATTGCATTCATTTCCTCCAATGAAAGCTGATGATTTGCTCGTACTGCGCTATGACACGCCATAGTAGATAATACTTCCTCGTAATGATTGCTAATTATATTACTATTGCCATATTTGCTTATCTCAGTTAAGGTACCAATAACTAGTTTTTCAATATTATCATGATCAAGAAGTGAAGGAATAGCTCTAACTACTACATTATTATTATGAATAACATCAATTTCAAAACCTAAAGTATTAAGATCTGCTTTATTTAAAGTAACACTATCAATAAGCTCCTCAGCAATACTAAAAGTCACTGGGATTAATAACGCTTGCACCGCTATTACGTTATTGGCTACTTGAGACTTTAATTTCTCTAAAACTATTCTCTCATGCGCTGCATGCATATCAACCACAATAAGTCCATCACGAGTTTGGGCTAATATATAAACCCCATTTAATTGTGCAATAGCAAAACCTAAAGTAGGAGCAGTTGCATTAATAACTTGACTACAATCAGTCAGTTCAGCAAATAACTCTGGTGCTGTATCTTGCCTAACCATAGCACTATTAGAGCTGATTGTTTGTGGTAACCAATCCTTAACAAATTTGCTATTATCTTCTGCTTTATAATTAAAATCACGGACATAAGAGCTATTACCACTCTTACTAACTGAGCCAAAAGAATTGGTAGGAGTATAATCTGAATTGTGGGATCTTTCTGAAGTATTCTGCGATATAGTTTCTATCAATGAATTATCAGAGCTATGTTCTAATGATGTAGATGATAAATTTCTTGATAAAACTTTGCGTATTGCATGAGAAATAAACCCATGTATCTGCCCTGTATCTTTAAACCGTACTTCACTTTTTGTAGGATGAACATTCACATCAACATCTTCTGGAGATATTTGTAGAAATAATACATACTGCGGAGCATGCTCGTTATGTAAAACACCACTAAAACCCTGTTTTACAGCATTCTGAATAACCTTATCCCTCACAAACCTGCCATTTACATAAAACTGTTGTACATTTTTACTCGATGCAATATAGCTAGGGTGGTATACATAACCAGATATAACCAGGTTATTTATCTGCATTTCTATTATCTCAAAGTAATGCTTAAGGTATTCTTCACCAAATAAGGCTTTTATCCGCTCCAATAACACTTGCTGTGGTAATTCATAAATTAACTTACCATTGTGTTTGAGTTCAAAACCAATTTGTGGATTAGATAAGGCTATACGCTCAAATACACTCCTACAATGCCCGTATTCTGTAGTATCCGATTTAAGAAATTTTTTTCTTGCAGGAATATTATGATATAAATTATTAATCTCAATAATTGTTCCTGTATTTGAAGCTGTAGGTGATGTATTAGAAATAACACCATAATTACTTATAATTTTAGTGCCATGTTGATCTATATTGGTTTTACTAGATAAACTAAAATCAGAAACTGAAGCAATTGAAGCTAAGCCCTCACCTCTAAAACCTAAAGTAGTAATTTTGTATAAATCATCCTCGTGTATAAGCTTACTTGTTGCATGTCTATCAATTGCAAGTGGAATATCATCTTTATGAATTCCAACCCCATTATCAATAACTTTTATTTGCCTAATGCCGCCTTCACTTAATTCTACAATTATCTTATCTGATGATGCATCAATACTATTTTCCAATAACTCCTTCAATGCAGAAGCTGGGCGCTCTACTACCTCTCCAGCAGCTATTCTATTAACTAGCTGGTCATCTAATTTTTTTATTCTTGGTAGTGACACTACATATTCCTTATTTAGATAGATATTGGCTAATTCCAGACTGTGCTTGTATAAAACTCACATCATCCACTCGCTGCAAAAGCTTATCTTTATTTGATTTTTCGCGTGAGCGCTCTGATTCTTTATGCCATAAATGTAATACTGGAACTGAAAACCTACCATCTTTTATTTTCACCCCAGAATGTAGTAATCTAATAAACAGATCAGCATCTTCATGACCCCAACCAGAAAATTCTTCATCAAAGCCATTTACTGCCATAAAATCACTGCGCCAAAGTGCAAAATTGCATCCCTTAGGATATTTCCAGTTTTGACTCCGCCAATAACGCCATTTGCCATTTTTAATCTTTAACCGTGGGGATATTTTATTTACATTTTTTTTAAACTTAGCAAATAGCCAATGAAATAAACGCCACTTTACTACATTATTAATGATTTGTGGTTGATTTAATACTTCTTGTGTAAACTTACGAGATAATAATACCCGATTCCCAGCTACAAAATATTTATTTTCAGCAAGATCTATATGCTCAGAAATATAATCAGTAAATGGAATACAATCTCCATCCAAGAAAATTAAATAATCTCCTGTAGATAAAGCAGCGGCTTTATTTAAAATACTAGCTTTACGAAACCCAATATCTTCGTGCCAAACATGCTTTATACATTCAAATTTCATTTGATATTTTTTGATTATTTCATCTGTAGCAGAATTAGAACCATCATCAGCAATAATAATCTCTATATCAGACTTTTTTTTAAGTTGTTTGCTCAAATTATATAATATTATATCTAAAGCTTTATCCCAATTATAGGTTGCTAATATAATACTTGTTTTCATAAAATCACCAGACTTATTATAAGATAAAAGATACTTGAAGTATTTAGATTCAAAAAATCACTATTTAGTAATAATGGAATTTAACTACTCAGATGAGCAATTATGACTATATTTTTAGCAACTCAGTGTATTAGATATACATAAGTTGTTAAAAAATGTGAGCCACGAATTGATGCAAGTGAGTAGCCACTTCAAAGACGATAAGTAATTAAAGAGTATCTATAGAACGACCTGACAAGCCATGCTTAATCGCTCGATCCATACGTTTATTCGCAAAACCTTGTGTCGCTTTATTAAGTTTATCACTTAAGTCTTTTATTGCACTAGTTTTAATTTCAACTGCTTCATTTTGTACAAATTTAATATTTAAAGAATCTACCAAATATTTAATTTCTATTAGTTCATTATCAGTTATTAAATCTCTGTCATCAACAATTGCGCTTTCAACTGAATTAATTAATGCTGTTGCATCAATAACAGCTTCAGATAATTGCCTAGCTAATATATCAGACTGAGCAAAATCAATTGAAGAACTTAACATACTTGAGATTTCATCTGGAGTTAAACCAAAGCTCGGCTGTACCTCAATTGAGCTAGCAATACCTGTTGATTCTTCTATAGCTGAAACAGATAGTAAGCCATCAGCATCAATCTGAAAAACCACTTGTATTCTTGCATTACCAGCAACCATGGGTGGAATACCACGCAAACTAAATTTAGCCAAGCTTCTGCAATCTGAAACTAACTCACGCTCCCCTTGTACTACGTGAATTGACATTGCTGTTTGTCCATCTTTATAAGTGGTAAATGTTTGAGCACGGGTAACGGGAATTGTAGAATTTCGTGGAATAATTTTCTCAACTATACTACCAACAGTTTCAAGACCCAAAGATAACGGTGTTACATCTAATAATAACCAATCATCTTTACGATTACCAATTAAGACATCAGCTTGAATCGCAGCACCAATTGCAACCACTTTATCTGGATCAATATTAGTTAGTAGCTCTCGTTTAAACATATTGGATAATTCAAGTCGAATATTTAACATTCTTGTTGACCCGCCAACAAGCACTACTTCATTAATTTCAGTAATATCTAGTTTTGCATCGCGTAATGCTTTTTTTACTGGAAGGATTGCTTTATTAACTAAACCACGTGTAACCCTACCAAATTCCTCACGAGTAATTAATAAATTTACTAACCTCTGAGCTGATAATACAATACTAAAACTAACCTTTTCTTTTAAAGTTAAATCTTCTTTAACCTGTTTTGCTGTATTTAAAAGATGGGCGATGTCCTCATCTGTCAAATGACTTAAATTTGATTTCTCTAAAATATAACAATATAATAAATGATCAAAATCATCCCCACCTAAATGTGTATCTCCATTAACTGCTAGTACTTCAAATACTCCAGAATGTAATTTTAATATTGATACATCTAGTGTACCACCACCTAAATCATATACTAGAAAAGTCCCTTGGTTCTTAGTATCTAGCCCGTAAGCAATTGCTGCAGCTGTTGGTTCATTTAATAAACGAAGTACATTTAAACCAGCAAGTTGTGCAGCATGCTTAGTTGCTTGACGCTGAGATTCATTGAAATATGCTGGAACAGTAATAACTGCACCCGCTGGAGATTCCCCCATATTTTCAATAGCAATTTGTTTCAAATATTGTAAAATATCACTTGAAATTTGAATTGGGTTTTTAACTCCATTACTAGTCTCAATTTCAATAATTCCGTCTTTATTTACAAATTTATATGGAGAAGCCAAAGATTTATCTAAGTCACTAAAATTATGCCCCATAAAACGCTTTATGGATAAAATAGTATTTGCTGGATCAATAACTCTATTCTTTAACGCTTCCTCTCCAACTAGTATATTACCATCTTTATAATATACAACAGAGGGTACTAATCCATCATGTCCTTGGTTACCTAGTATAGTAGCTGTCCCACTTTTTACAGTAGCTACCAAAGAATTAGTTGTACCCAAATCAATGCCTATTGCCACATTTTTTTTATGCGGCTCGGGGGACATTCCCGGTTCTGAAATTTGTAATAATGCCATTATTATATAAACCTTACTAGTTTAATTAACTGCAACATCATCATGCTTGATACATTCAAATTTATTCTTTTCAACACTCCACTCCAATATATTAGCGGTTCTTACATCATATACCCATGCACAAATTGATAGCTCCCCTGAATCTAGAAGCTTACTAACTAATGGATAAGTTTTAAGATTCTCCACTTGATTTAATAAATTAAACTTAACACCTTGATACGCATCAGTTGGAATACGATTTTTATTTTTAAAATCATTTTTTATCATTTGTAACCAATTACGTAGCCCTATAGAGTCAACTTCATGATTAGATATGCACGCTTTAATTGCTCCACACTCAGTATGAGCACAAATTACAATATTACGAATCCCAAGTTCTCCAACCCCAAACTCAATCGCAGCACCCTCACTATATGGATAGTATGTCGCATTATATTCTGGAATAACGTTCCCCACATTACGCACTATAAATAACTCACCTAAACCAGCAGATAAGAAAGTATTTGGATTTACTCTACTATCAGAACAAGATATTAGTAATGTGTGCGGTTTTTGCCCTTGAGCTAAGTTACTTAGTAAAGCTTTTCTCTCATGAGCATATTGCCCTAAAAACTTTTCCATACCATGTTTTAATAAATCTGTAGCTGAATGCCCGATATTTGCTTTTTCTAAAATATCTTTGATTTGACTTTCAGTAATAGTTTTTAAATATGGTTTTTCTCCAGGACTGGCTAAGTCAAGCATTTTAGTTTGTTCATCATTTAATTCATGTAAAATTACATGAACTCCACAGCTTCTAATCGCTCTGACCACATTAATTAAATGAGATGCCCCTGTGCTATCCATGCCTCTTAAATTACTAAATTCAAAAATCACAAACTTTAAACCCGCGTGTATTGCAACATGTTCTTGGATACGTTGCAATTTATCAAATGACCAAAAAGTCATACTCCCACTTAAACTGATACGTAAAACCTCTTTATTTGTCCATAGTTTTATATCAGCTTTTGTAGTTAACATTCTTATTGCCACAATTAAAAAGGCAACGATAATGCCAGCACTAACACCTTCAATTAAATCTGTAGTTACAATAGCAAAGAATGTTACTAAGTAAATTACTACTTCTGTTTTATCTGTCTTCCAAAACTCTATTACTTCGGTAAGACTCATCATCGATAACGCAGCACCCAGTAAAACACCAGCTAATGCAGGCACAGGGGTTAACTCAATTAATTGCGGAAATAAATATACTACAGCAAGAATTACGAAAGAGTGAATAATAGCCGAACGACGAGTTTTAGCACCAGCTGCCATATTCACCGAAGATCTAGCAATAACTGCAGTTACTGGAATACCGCCAAATAAGGCAACCGCCATATTTGCGAATCCTTGACCAACTAATTCTTGATTTGGATTATGTAAATCACCACGTCCAATAGTATCTACAGCACTAGAAGATAATAGTGTTTCTAATGATGCTAATAAAAACACCTCTAACGAAGTCTCTAATAAAGCTTTCCAATCTGTAATGAGGCTGAAATCAGGCAATTTAGGCATTGATAAGCTATGTGGAATAGATCCCACTAACTGAATATTTCCAACTCCAAAAAATAAAAGTATGATAGTTGGTACAGCTACTGCGATTAATGGAGCTGGTAATTTAGGAAAATAGCGTGGCAATGTTTTTAGAATAATTAAAGTTATAATGGCAAAAGTAAATGCCATTGGATTCATTTGAGTAATGTATGTACCAATATGCTGTATTACGTAGATAACATCATTCTCTGAAGGAGATGGCAATTGCAGAGCTTTAGGTAACTGGCCAATAAAAATAATGAACCCAATACCTGCAGTAAAAGCTGAAATCACAGCTAATGGGACTAATTTTGCATAACGTCCTAAACGTAATAGACCAAATACTAATTGCAATGCCCCACATATTAAACCAATTACTAATAAACCGCCTAAGCCGTATAGAGATACAGCATCCGCAATAAGCACAGCCATAACAGGTGTAGGACCAGAAACAGCTAATCTAGTCCCACCAAAAACAGCAGCTACAATACCCCCAATAATTGCAGAGATTAATCCAACACCAGGTGAAACACCTGATGCCATAGCAACAGCTAAAGAGAGTGGTATTGATACACAGGCAACAGTGAATCCAGCAAAAACATCCTCACGAAGACCACTCATTGTGAACATTGATTTTAGTTCATTTTTGAAATACTTAATATCAAAATATAACCATGATTTCATATTATTAGCTCTCTTTATATTAGTTTATATTTACCACCTAATGTTTTGCAATATTATACTACAATTAATAGTTATATGTGTTCAAATGCTAACAAAATTGTATCATTTAATCTATCATAGAATGTCAACTTTTTAATTAACTCTTTTATTTCTAGTAAATCCCCCTGATTAAATAATTTATTGATTTTATTAATAAGTAAAAACTCTTTTTCTTTTAATTGTAATTGTATATTTTCTAGCAAAAAAACATTTTTTGTAGATTTTGCATCATCTATTGCCTCATGCAACTCCATTTGCTCTAAAAGAAAACTACTTGGCAAAGCGGTATCTCTAGATAAATTTAACTTTATACCATTTAACTCTAATAATAAAAGCGCACGTGACAAAGGGTTTTTTAATGTGGTGTAACCACTATTAATATGTGCAGATAAACTAATAACCAGGAGTTTTAACTCTTTAGTTGTATTAATAAAGTTATCAGGATGAAATTGTTTTTGCAAATTAAGATATTTATTGTACAGTATATTTTGATCGATATCAAATATAGCATCTAGCTTAAACAACACGAAATAATTAGTCGACAACAAAGATTTTATTTTGGGTAGATCTAGTTCTATCATTTAACTGTAAAACTTTCTCCACACCCACACTCATCTTCTATATTAGGATTAGTAAACTTAAACCCCTCTTGCAAGCCTTCTTTAGTGTAATCCAATTGAGTCCCATTTAAATATTGCAAACTTTTTTTATCAACAATAACACATACCCCAAATGAAATAAACTCCTCATCATCCTGATTTTTTTCATCAACGAATTCTATCTTATATGCTAACCCAGAACATCCAGAAGTCTTTACACCTAAGCGTAGCCCAATGCCTTTGCCACGCTTAGTTAAAAAATCTTTAACCCTATTTGCTGCAACTTCTGTCAATGATATTGTAGACATTTTAAACTCCACCCCACTTAAGCTTGATGTTTTTTATGTTTTAAATCTGCAATTGCAGCTTTTATTGCATCTTCTGCTAATACTGAACAATGTATTTTAACTGGCGGCAATTCTAGCTCTTCAGCAATCTGTGAGTTTTTTATCTGTTGAGCTTCATCCAGGGATTTACCTTTTAACCACTCAGTCACCAACGAAGAAGACGCAATAGCCGAACCACAACCATAAGTCTTAAATTTAGCATCTTCGATAATACCGCCTTCATTCACTTTAATTTGTAACTTCATTACATCACCACAAGCTGGAGCACCAACCATCCCAGTACCAACATTTGGATCATTTTTATCTAAAGCGCCAACATTACGCGGCTCTTCATAATGATCAATAACTTTTTGTGAATATGCCATTTTAATAAGTCCTTTTAAATCAAATCATTAATTTTGTAATATAATATCACGCGGTCCATGAGCCTGCCATTTATAACTAGCAACATCTATGCCGTCTTTATACATTTCCCAAAGTGGTGAAAGATCACGCAACTTGGCAACTTTTTCCTGTAAGAGCTTAATAGTATAATCTATTTCCTCTTCTGTATTAAATCTGCCAATAGTAAATCTAATCGAACTATGCGCTAATTCGTCATTTCTACCCAAAGCGCGCAAAACATACGAAGGCTCTAAAGAGGCTGAAGTACATGCGGATCCGCTAGAAACAGCGATATCTTTAATCGCCATAATTAATGACTCTCCTTCTACATAATTAAAGCTTATGTTTACATTATGTGGAACACGATGCTCTAAATCTCCATTGATATAGGTTTCTTCTAATTTGCTAAGCCCATTAATTAATTTCAACTGCATAGCTTTAATTCTTGGCAGCTCCGTTGACATTTCTAATTTTGCTAAAGCAAATGCTTCACCCATTCCTACAATCTGATGTGTAGCTAGTGTACCCGAACGAAAACCTCTTTCATGTCCACCACCATGTATTTGTGCCATTAACCTAACTCTAGGCTTACGTCTTACATATAATGCCCCAATTCCTTTAGGTCCATAGGTCTTATGCGCTGAAAAACTCATTAAATCAACGTTCAGTTCTGCTAAACTAAAATCCACTTTACCTACAGCTTGCACAGCATCCACATGAAAAACAATATTTTTATGCCTACAAATCTCACCTATGGTTTTGATATCTTGTATAACACCTATCTCATTATTGACATACATTACTGATATTAAAATTGTATCGTCACGAATAGCCTCAACTAATTTATTTAAATCAATTAAACCGTCAGCCTCAGGTGATAAGTATGTTACTTCAAACCCAGTACGCTCAAGCTCGCGCATCGTATCAAGAACAGCCTTATGCTCTGTTTTTATAGTTATTAGATGTTTTCCTTTATCACGATAAAAATGGGCGGCTCCTTTTATTGCCAGGTTATTTGCCTCAGTTGCACCTGAAGTCCAAATTATTTCTTTGCTATCACAGCCAACAGCAGTTGCTACTTGTAACCTTGCATTTTCTACTGCACTATCAGCACCCCACCCAAAAGAGTGTGAACGTGAAGCTGGGTTTCCATATATTTCCGAAAAATATGGCAACATTTTCTCTAAAACTCGTGGATCCACCTTAGTAGTCGCTGAGTTATCCAAGTAAATAGGTAATTTTAAAGTCATTTATTTAATTTCTCATAAATATTATTTGTTCTTTATTAGATAATTTTAATCTATCCACAACTAAATCTTGCAGGGTTATCTTTTCTAAATAATCATAAACATAATTTGTTAAACCATTCCATAAATCATGCGTTAAACATTTTTGGTTATCTTTGCAATTTATATTACCATGGCAAGCACGAGCATCCATATTATCATCAACAACTTGTATTATACAGGCAATATTTAGCTCATTTAATGCTTTTGCTAAAACATATCCCCCACCAGGTCCTTTGTAACTTTTAACCAACCCAGAGCGCCTAAGTTTAACAAATAACTGCTCTAAATAAGAAAGTGAAAGCCCTTGCCTTTCACTAATATTATGAAGTGTAACTGGTGTTATGCTATTTTTACAGTTCAAAGCCATATCAAGTAAAGCAGTTACAGCAAATTTACCTTTTGTTGTTAGTTTCATGTAGACTTCTACTTTATGTAATCTTGTTTATATTAATTACGATGCATCAGTAAACTCATCAATTTAGCAAAAAAGAATAACGCTTTAATTAAGTATTGTTTAGGCTCTGATTATACTATTAGTTTACTAATTTTGTCAAGTATTAAATTACTTAAGTTTTTCTAATTTAATAACAAAATTAATCCAAAATTTAATTTATATAGCCTATAATAATGCTATTAAAAAGTTTTTAAGGACCTATCAATATGGAACAATTCCGTGGTACAACCATCATCTCCGTTAGACGAGATAATTCAGTTAGTCTTGGAGGGGATGGACAAGTAACCCTAGGCAATATTGTAATTAAATCCACCGCTCGTAAAGTGCGCCGCTTGTATAACAATCAGGTTATTGCTGGATTTGCAGGCGGCACAGCTGATGCTTTTACTTTATTTGAGAAATTTGAAGAAAAGCTAGAAAAACATCAAGGGCATCTACTAAGATCCGCTGTTGACTTAGCTAAAGATTGGCGAACTGACAGAATCCTAAGAAAACTAGAAGCTATGTTAATTGTTGCTAATAAAGAACATAGCTTGATTATAACTGGCAATGGAGATGTTCTTGACCCAGAACATGGCATTGCCACTATCGGATCTGGTGGAGCATATGCATATTCGGCAGCAAAAGGATTAATGGAACATAGCAACCTAAATGCCGAGCAAATTGTAAAAGAATCCCTTAAAATTGCTGGCGACATATGTATATATTCTAACCAAAACCATATTATTGAAACAATCACATGGTGAAACATAACTACTCACATGCATCAATTATTGCTACCTTCTTAGTAACTTGTGTATATCTAATACACTAGGTTACTCACGTGTAAGAACTAGAAAATATGCTCACAATTGCGCATCTAAGTATTTAAATAGAATCATTTCTAAGTTAATTACCCACAGAGATTTTGTTAGTCACCATGGTATAAATTAAAAATGAATTTGGTATAACTTGCTTTTTGTACCGCCGTCTGGTATAATACCGCCAGTTAATTTTTTCTTAAAAAGTGAGCCCAGTTCGGCTCACTTTTTTGTTTAATAACAATTATTTAAAGAATTGATATATCGGTAATGAAATTACATAAAATATTAGAGCAAACGGTGCCTGGGCTTGGGTATGAGTTAGTGGATGTGGAAATAACCCCCACTAAGATTATAAAGGTATTCATCGAGAAAGATGGTGGTGTAACAATTGATGACTGCGAGAAAGTGTCTAATCACTTAGGAAATTTGTTGTTTGTTGAAGAGATTGAATATAATCGCTTAGAAATCTCATCCCCAGGGTTAGAAAGACCGCTAAAGCACTTACAAGATTTTATAAAATTTACAGGTAAATTTGCTAAAATTAAAACTAAGGATTTAATTGATGGACAGAAGGTATTTCAAGGAATAATAAAACTAGTTGATGGCAACGATATAAACTTAGAATTATCTTCAGCTGAAATCCTTAAAATAAACTTTGATAATATTTCTCGTGCACGTTTGGTATTTGAATTACAAAAAAAAATACCAACTAGAAAAAAATAGAAAAAATATTTTAGGAAATTAAAATGAGTAAAGAAGTTCTGTTATTAGTCGATGTACTAGCAAAAGAAAAAAATTTAGATAAAGAAACTGTATTTCAATGTTTAGAAAAAGCTCTGGCTATAGCTACAAAAAAAGGGTTTGAGGATGACTCACCTGAAATTGATGTAGTTATTGATCGTAATACAGGAAAATATAAAACCATTCGCAAATGGATAGTTACAACTGATGTTGATTTTTATGATGATGATAAAGAACTATCGCTTTCAGATATTAATGAAAACCCAGAAAAATTTGGGGATGCTCAAGTTGGCGATACAATAGAAGAAGAAATTGAAAATATTGATCTTGGTCGTGTTTCTGCACAAACAGCAAGAAATATAATTGCACAACGAATTAAAGATGCTGAACGTGAACAAGTATTGCATGAATACTTGTCAAGAAATCGTGGTATGGTAATTGGTAAAGTACGAAAATTTGAACGCGGCAATGTCATTGTAGATTGTGGACGAGTAGAAGCAATTATTATGAAAAATGATTTAATCCCTCGCGAAGTATTACAACCTGGTGACCAAGTTAAAGGGTATTTAGATAAAAAAAATCTAATCATAAAATCAGGTAGAATGTTAATTAGCCGAAGCAGTAATGATTTTCTACAAAAATTACTAGAAAATAATATTCCTGAAGTAGCATCAGGTCGCGTGGAGATTGTTAATATAGCACGGGAGCCAGGCACACGTGCTAAAGTATCTGTATTTACCTTAGACCCTAGAATAGATGCTAAGGGATCTTGTATTGGATTTAGAAACCAGCGGATTGATAGCGTTACTAAAGAACTTGCCGGAGAAAAAATAGATATTATTGACTTTAATACTAATCTTGCACAATACACAATTAATGCATTATCTCCAGCAGAAATAGATAGCATTGTGGTTGATGAAGAAAAGAAGGTTATCGAAGTTATTGTTGATGATGAAAAATTAGGTACAGCTATTGGTGAAAATGGCATAAATGTTCGACTTGCTGGCAAATTAGTTGGGATGGTGGTTAATATCTTTGGTAAAACAGAAGCTGAAACTAAACATCATGATGATCGTGGAAATTTAATTAAATTATTTACAACAAACTTAGATGTAGAAGATGAAATCTCTGAAATCCTAGTCGATAATGATTTTAGCACCTTAGATGAAGTAGCATATGTTGATATTCACGAATTGATTAACATTGAAGACTTTGATGAAGATATTGCTAAAGAACTACAGGAAAGAGCAAGAAATAAATTACTTTCAAAAACATTGATTAATAAAGATGTTATGGATAGTTTAGCTCTTGATCTAAATAGTATAGTAAAATTCTCAAAAGATGTTTTGCTGCAATTAGTAGAAGCTGGGATAAAAACCATTAATGACTTTGCTGATCTCTCTGGTGATGAACTAATGGAAATAATCAATATAGATATTGAAACAGCAAATAAATTAATTCTAAAAGCGCGTGAAGCTTCTGGATATTTTAATGAGTAAGGTGATTATATGACAATAACAATTAAAGAATTCGCTAACGAATTAAATATTAGCCAAACTGAGCTTTTAGAAAAATTTTTACATTCTGGTATAAAAAAAGATGCCTCAGATATCGTATCTAATGATGATAAAGCTACCTTAACAGCCTTTTTGGGTGGGGAAGATGCCTCAAAGCCTAAAAAACTTTCATTAGGTAAGAAAAAAGAATCTATCTCCAAGATAGTAGAAGAAGACTCGAAAACAACCACCCTAGATGGGGGTAAAATTAAAGTGGAAATTAAGCGCAAGAAAACTCTTGTTAGGGATCATGGCTCATTAGAAGATGAGATCAGCTATATTGATGATAACGATACAGAAAACCAACCAACTACTGTAAATGTTAGTAATACTAGCAGTCTAAGCACGCAATCTGGTAAAAATATTCAATCTTCAGAAGTAGCCACAGAAACCATCATTGAAAACGATGAAAATAATGCGGAACATGAGAAAAACAAATTAGCCAAAGAATTAGCAGATAAAGCTAAACCAAAATTTGAAACCGAATCTGAAGATGCAGATAGTAAAAAAAATGCTAAACCATCAAAAGTTGTAAAAAAACCAAATAAAATGAAGGTTATTGGTAAGACAGACTCTAGCCTTGATGACTATACCGAAGATGATTCCCTAGAAGCCACAACGATTCTAGAGGAAGTAGTTGAAGAACCTACAAAAGCAAAACCAGTTGCAAAAAGATTTGAAAAACAAAAACCTGTTAGAATGCCAAAAGTGCAAGAATTCCAAAAACCAGTTAAACCACAAACATTAGATGTACAAGTACCTGAAACAATTACAGTCAGTGATTTAGCTCATAAGATGTCGATTAAAGCCTCTGAACTAATCAAACGCCTAATGAAAATGGGAACAATGGCAACCATGAACCAATCATTAGATCAAGATACTGCCATTTTACTAGTTGAAGAACTTGGTCATAAAGCCACTGCTACACAACTAGATACTCCAGAGAATTTTTTGGATGAGGCTATAAATGATAATATTGTACTTACTCCTCGCGCACCAATTGTAACGGTTATGGGGCATGTGGATCACGGGAAAACTTCATTATTAGATTATATTCGCAAAGCAAAAGTTGCAACGGGTGAAGCCGGTGGAATTACGCAGCATATTGGAGCATACCACGTTAATACTGGACATGGAATTATTACATTTTTAGATACTCCTGGTCATGAAGCATTTACACAACTACGTGCACGTGGAGCTAAGCTAACAGATATAGTGGTTTTAGTGGTTGCAGCTGATGATGGAGTTATGCCACAAACAATTGAAGCAATTAATCATGCTAAAGCAGCACAGGTTCCTATTGTTGTGGCAATTAATAAAATGGATAAACAAGGAGCTAACCCTGATAGAGTCAAGCAAGAATTAACCACTTATGAAGTGGTTACTGAGGAATGGGGTGGCGATGTTATATGCGTACCTGTTTCTGCATTAACTGGAGATGGAATTGATGCTTTACTTGATGCAATTTTATTACAATCAGAAGTTTTAGAACTAAAAGCCCCAATAAATGCTCCAGCAAAAGCTGTAGTTATTGAATCACGCCTTGATAAGGGACGTGGTGCAGTTGTAACAGTATTGGTACAAAGTGGTACATTAAATAGAGGGGACCTGATTCTTGCAGGAACTTCTTATGGTAAGATTCGTGCGATGATTAATGAGGCTGGGCAAACCGTCCAAACCGCTGGCCCAAGTATTCCAGTTGAGCTACTAGGCTTATCAGATGTTCCATCTGCTGGTGATGATATGATTGTACTTAGTGATGAACGTAAAGCACGTGAAATTGCAAATTTTAGAATTGAAAAACACCGTCAAGAGAAACTAGCTAAACAACAAGCAACAAAATTAGAAAATTTATTTGCCGGGATTAGTGAAGGAGAAGTTAAGAATCTTCCAATTATTATTAAATCTGACGTTCAGGGTTCTTATGAAGCAATTGCATCATCTTTAGAGCGACTATCAACTCCAGAAATAAAAATTCAAGTATTACATGCTGCAATTGGTGGAATAAATGAATCTGATATTCATTTAGCTTCTGCCTCTCAAGCAGTAGTAATTGGTTTTAATACACGTGCTGATAATAATGCGAAGAAATTAGCTGAAGCAAATGGAATAGAAATCCGTTATTACAATATAATTTATGAAATTATTGATGATATAAAATCTGCAATGAATGGTATGTTATCTCCAGAAAAACGAGAAATCATAACTGGAAATGTATCAATTCGACAATTATTCAGCTTTGGTAAACTATCTATTGCTGGTTGTATGGTAACTGATGGTGTTATTAAACGTAACTCTCAAATCAGACTAATTAGAGATAGTATGGTAATTCATAACGGATTATTAAGCTCTTTAAAACGCTTTAAAGATGATGTAAAAGAAGTTAAATCTGGATATGAGTGTGGGTTATCACTAGTAGATTATAATGACCTAAAAGAGGGTGATGTAGTTGAAGCATATGAAATCACTGAAGTTAAGCGCACTTTATAGCAAAGTATAAAAATGAGAAAATATAGCAACAATCGATCTGGCAGAATTGCTGATCAAATTCATAAAGATATTGTAGTAATTCTACGGAGTAAGGTGAAAGATCCGCGTGTTAGTTGGATTACAATTAATGACGTAGAAGTAGATCAAGAGTACTCCACTGCTAGAATATATTGGAGTATTCTTGATGAAACAAAAATTGACGGCGCTACAAAAGCTTTGGAGTCAGCAAAAGGATTTATTCGTAGTGAGCTATCTAAGGGGTTCAAAACTTATACTATTCCTCATATAAAATTTATTTATGATGAATCAATTAGCCGTGGTGCAAAAATTCTAAATGTAATTAATCAAGTTAGCCAAGAATTTAGCACCGATGAAATAGATAATGATAATAATCCTTCTACATAATGAAGCAGTATAGGCAAGACATCAATGGCGTATTATTACTTAATAAGCCATTGGGTTTATCTAGCAATGCAACCTTACAAAAAGTAAAACATCTTTATCACGCAAAAAAAGCTGGGCATACTGGAACACTAGACCCTTTAGCAACTGGTTTACTTCCAATATGCTTTGGTGAAGCAACTAAATTCTCCTCATTCTTACTAGATGGCAATAAAGAATATATTGCTACCATTCAATTAGGAATATCTACAACAACCTATGATGCTGAAGGTGAAATTACAGAGCAAAGTAATGTTAACACATCAAAAGAAGATATTTGCAACGTTGTAAATAGTTTCTTAGGCAAAATAACCCAAACTCCTCCTATATTTTCTGCATTAAAAGTTAACGGTAAGCCTTTATATGAATATGCCAGAAATGGAATAGACGTTGAAGTTAAATCCCGAGAAATAGAAATATTAGAACTTGAGATTTTAGAATATCTAAATGATAAACAATTTAAACTACGCATTCTTTGTAGCAAAGGAACTTACATCCGCAGCCTGGCTCACGATATTGGAAAGCTGCTTGGATGTGGAGCGCATTTGGGTGGCTTAGTTAGAACCAAGACCAATGAGTTTTCTTTAGATAAAAGAATTAACCTAGAATTTCTAAACAATATGCCTGATGAGGAAAAAATAGCGCTACTCTTACCAGTGGACATACTAGTTAGTAGCATACCAATCTTAGAGATTAATGCTCATGAATTTGATAAAATAAAATTTGGCAATCCATTCATAAGAAGCTCCTTAAATAATATACCAGAGAGCAATGTACGCCTTTATTATGAAGCCAAATTTCTTGGAATAGCAAATATTATGAGAGATAAAGTACAGCCCTCCAGACTCGTTAATTTATAGTTAATCATTTATTGTTTTGCTAACTATCATAGTACCACAAGTATTGCCAAAAATATTTACCATCGTTCTTACCCTATCTACAATCCTATCTAATGGCATTAGTATTGCAATTGCTGAAAGCGGGACATTAGCCATTCCAAAAATTATTACAAAACTAACCATACTTGTTTCTGGTATCCCACCAACTGCAATTCCAGTTATAATACAAGCTAAGGCTAATAATAACTGCTGGGTAAAATCCGGATGAAGTCCTAAAATATGCATAAAAAACAAGCATGCGGCTATCTCATACATCATACCTGATGCAAAATTCATTGAAGCACATATAGGTAACATAAAATTAACTACTTTTTTCTTGCCACCTAGTTCAATAGCTTTATTTAAAGCTATTGGTAATGTTGCTAATGAGCTAGATGAAATAAAAGCAGTGGTAAAAATAGGCATAGACTCTTTTAAAATTTTCTTAAATCCTAAATGGCGGTAAAGAGACACAACCAGAATTAGTTGCCATAAAAAATGAATAAATAATGCAATAAAAAACAATCCGACAAACTTTAGTAAGCCAATAAAATTAGCCGCTAAAGAACCACTAAGATAGCTACTTGCAACTGAGTTACCAATTAATACTAAAATAGCCAATGGTGATAAGTACATTATGCCGTAAAGTAATGATAAAAACATTTCATGTACACTTTGCATAAAATCCAAAACTGGCTTTGCTTTCTCTTGATTTAATGCACAGGTAATTCCAAACATAATGGAAAATGCAACCACTGATAATATATCAAAATTAACCAATGACTTAAAAATATTAGAAGAGAATATATAGTTAAAAATCTGCGTAGAATCAATTTTAGTTGAAGTGGTTTCGGTATATTTTACTCCACTTAATAAGCTATGAGCATCAATATTGCCATTTATATTAACTAGGTTAAATACAGCCAAACTAATTGATACAGCAATTATCTCAGTCAATAAAATATAAATAACTGAATTAATAGCTACTTGTTTTAACCCACGTAAATGAGGTAGGTTTCCAATAGTTACAATTAAAGAGGTAAGCACAATTGGTAAAGCACAAAGCTTTAATAAATTTATAAAAGAGTTGCTAATAAAATTTAAATGAATAAAAACATGTGGTACGGTAATACCTAGAATAAATGCTAATATAACAACAAATATAAATATTTTTCCTTGATGAGTGCGGTATATTTTTAACATAGTAGTCCCATATATCTAACAAATTTATTTAATATCACTAGGTAATTCAACATTTGGATTCTTATTTGTTTTTACCGATGAAGAGTGTAATTCGTACATTTTAAGCTCATTAAAATACTCTAAAGTAACCACTACATAATTTTGTTTAGTGTCTGTTTTTATTATCACATTATGAGTATTTCTTAGTATATTTCTGATTTTATTTAACCCTCTATGCTTTAATTCTTTAGCTGAAATAACTGGAACTTCTCTAAAAATTTTATTCTCAGTAGCTAGTGACCCTATATAACGATTAAACTTAAAACCAGCAATTGGAAGAGCTATAAAAAATATAAATAATGTAAAAGTACTCCATAGCAAAGCTAATGGATTATGAACCCAAGAAGATTCAACACCTTTTATATCAGATTGATAAATATTTATTAGAAACATACTAGTAGATAAGAAAAACCCCACAAATAAACTACTATATGCTTTATTCATTTTAATAAAAAAATTCATCAATTTTTTATTAATATTAAGCTTACGAATTAAAACAAAAAGTATAAAATCTATAACAAAAATTATAAGGACAGTCCATAAAATAGTTAAGGCTCTATATCCATCTAATGAAAATCCAAACCCTATAGGTGGATAGATATAATTTACTATAAAATATATAGTAAAAAATAATATAAACAGAACTGTTTTTTCATTTAAAAACATATTTAATTTCATAAATTTTTGGCTTTATAAATAATATTGCATAGCTATCTAATTAACTTTTATTATTCTTAATATAGGACCTCTAATATATTAGTTGCTACCAGTTTGACAAGGTTCTAGGTGAGCAACATCACATATATAAAACTCAAAATCATAATTGTAATTTCCACCCAGATTCTGAAAATATTTATTACCATAATGATCAGCATAATGTCCAAGAGTTGAAATATCATAGTAATCAATTGCTGAACTTAACATATTGTTTTTTGCATGCAGAAAAACATTAATATTTTCACTCTGCACTTCGGGTAATATATTAAAAGATGTAATCATAGTTTTGGGTTCTAATACTGATTGCCTGTTCTGCAGATTAAAAACAGAGAAGTATTCTACACTAGATGGTTTAGTATCTGGATTTTTAACAATAAATATTGACATGAATGCCGGCACATCATGAACCCCTTGAGCAGTTATAACAGGCATATCTTGGCATTGCTTAGAACCAATTGTTTCTTTGTCAACTTTAGCATCAGTATAATCTGTATACCTAACATTATTTATTGTTAACCCAGCCACATCAAGAATAGACATATCAATATTTGATAAAGTATAATTACAAATACGTGCTTTAAAAGTCGCATCAATTGCAAACACACTATTTACCACACAAATTAAGGCTATAAAACCAAGTTTCTTCATTAATGTAACTCCTTTATTATAACTCATTAAGCAACTTTACTAACTTAATATTTTTAAAATTATGCTAATTTAAAAAAGTAGCAAAAAGTTTTTTGTTAATAAAATAATTAAAGTACTTCCTCATGTCGAAAAATTGCAAAATTTTCGACATATAAAAATAACGCGTCGAAAATTCATCATTTTTTCGACATGATTGCCAAAATTAGCATTTTTCCTCATTTACACCTGATGACAATTTGTACCTATATACTCGTATAAGACGGCATTACATCTATAAAGTGCTTTCAATATGGTTGGCATTACTTAATAATTCAAATAACTCATAGTTAACATAATAATTACTTTCCCCAACCTTGAGCGTAGTGAGCAACCCCAGCTCCACAAGGTTATCCAAATATTTACTGGCTGTTTGGCGATGCACGCCAAGGTCATTTTCAATAAATTTGATTTTGGTATATGGATGCTTGAAAATACCTGGTTCTTAGGGTATTTTTTGAAATATTGTAACTACTTAACAACCGTTGTATATTTAGGATTGTCATGCTGAATTTATTTCAGCATCTACTATTAATGAATCCTGAAACAAGTTCAGGATGACATCTGCTTTGTAGTTAATAATATTTAACTCTTTTATTTAAAACACTCTTTCACCCATTTCAAATTCTCCTTAAGACATTAATTTAACATACTCCTTGTTAATTTTTTGCCCTAATTTTGGGGTATTATCCATTGGCATAACTATGGATTAATTTAACAACAACTATTACATTACCATCAATTGAACTAAACATTACTAACTGTGAACTATTCCCCCATTTATTACACCTTAAAAGAAAATTATCCCCAACAGTCACAATTTTAACAGATAATATTCTAAGCAATATACTGCGTTTACAATCTACGATTAAATAAGTTTCAAATTCTTGAAACTTATCGCTTATAAACTTAATATTATTAAAGAAATATAAAGATATACATAATAGAATTATATGTTGATGATAGACTAATTTCGCAAGCAATTTATGCCGAAGTGTTAAAAATCTGAGGATATAGAGTAAGTTACACGGCAGAAACAAATATAATAATTAATAATTTATGCAGTTATCAAATTAGTGGTAGAATACTCTCTATATGGAATACTGCTATAATTCCGTACAGATAACTTGAGAAAAAATTATAATAATAACCTTAAGTTTTTATGAGGAAATGATAAATGGAGCAATTATTAAATAAGATAAGTAACCCCAAAGGATTCTCA